>WNFS01000126.1_pt1 | contig 53140 bp, 43 predicted proteins | sample 5400141 | NCBI WGS metagenome assembly WNFS01 (sample SAMN13153358, study PRJNA577476) | soil metagenome | isolation source: 60 cm saprolite under Madrone tree | place: USA:California | collected 2016-06-14
TTCAGACCGCACAGCGCGCTGTGCGGTCTGACCCCGAACCAGGTGCTCGCAGGGCACCTCCAAGACCCGAATTTTTCTACTTTAGGCTGGCACTGAAAATGGGAGAGGGTCAAGACCCGAATTTTTCTACTTTAGGCTGGCACTGAAAATGGGAGAGGGTCAAGACCCGGAATTTTCTACTTTAGCCTGGCACTGAAAATGGGAGAGGGTCACCTTGGCCGGGGAGTGGTTTGGGGCTACTTCTGCCTGAAAGGTCTCAAAATCTAACTCGATTTCCTCTTGACTTCATGTCTGGTCCAACTTGTTCTTTGGGAAGATCGAGATTCGTTGTGAGCGCGTCAAAATCGATCTCAACCCCATGGGCTGGAGGGTTGTTGTCTCGATTGGCTCGTCGACTTGCGTCATCCCGGGAGATTCAAAGCGTTTCGTATCTTATCAGTTCCCGCCAAACTCGGTTTACGCTTGCTGGATCGTCCCTTAACTTCTCAACCAGGGCATGTAGCTCGGATAGCCGATCTACGACGTGAGTCTCCATACGCATTTGCTCAAACCCGAGTTGCTATCTTGGGCTGAGTGGCGTGGCAGTCCCCCACCCGTATATGCGGGGAACCTCCGGCCGGCGGAACTGCCATCCCAGTCTAACGATCGGATCGAAACACGAACCTTTCGGGTAAAACCCGATACGAATCTATGGCGGAAAGATCCTGCGGGGTCGCCTCAGCTTGCCAATGCTCAACCTAAAAATTTGAGATCGCCAATTACTAAAGTCACCAAGGAGCTAATACTCTCGGTTGATCAGCGAATAAGGGACTCTACAGGATAGACGCCGACAAGTGGTGCGCCAATCAAGCAAGAATTGGCCTGCAAGCTTTGAGATTGAAATGTTTCTCGGCATTTGCACATATAGATCAAACGAATTGGAATTTTAGCGATTGCTCAAATTACCGGATCGCGTCATTGCAAGATTCATTGCAGAATTTACTTGACTTTGAAAGTTGAAGTGAGTTAATACGCCGGTTAGTTGTACTAGTAAGGCTTACTGCTTCATTGTGCCGACTGAGTTAATTGCCCTAGGATCATCGGGCCGACACCTCAAAGGAGACTCAAACTCATGCCAAATCGTTTTCGCGGAACGTTGTTAGCGATGTCGGTTGTTCTACTGTTGAGTGGCCTTGCCTATGCTAAGAAGCCGATGTGGCTTCGATTTCAGGGCACTGCGGAGGATAAGGGTGCGACCTATATTCTGCGAGCCTCCCAAGGTGGAGGTGCCTTTGAAGTATCCAATAAATACGTCAAAAAGAAGGGCAAATCGATCTATGTAAGAAATGGAGTCAAAGCGAACATATTGACTACGCCCTCTCCTTCTACACCCACCACAGATATTGCTCAACCTCAAAATCCAAAAGCCGCCTCTGATTGTCACCGCCAGGATGATTGTCCAAGCAAATGCTGCGCTTGTATTGGACTCGTTCGAGTCTGCTGCGGCAGCGGAGGTACACGCGGTGTGTGTCTCGGCGGCTGGGGTTGTCCGTAGTGATGATAGCCTCCTACAAAACAGTCCCAACTCGACGCTGGTTAGGTCATTCCCGTGATTGATACCCGTAAAGCATCGAAATGGTCAAATCTCTTTCTTGTGACGGTGTTTTTGGCTGGGATAATCTTGCTATCACTCTCCGATCTCTCCGCCCAGCAAATCACTTATCAAGATGCAAACAGAATCGTATGGCGGATCGACCAACCCGAAGTCCGTCAACCCACAACTGACTATAGGATGATTACTTTTCGCCCGTTAGATGAGGTCGTCGTCGAGGCCGGCGGCTGCGCTCAAACAGGTGGGCACGGGGAAACATGGAAACGATACGTGAATCCGTCCGGAAACAACAGTGATCGTCTCTACCACGGCAAGATTTCGATTCCAGGGGCAACTGGTGGGATGGTAAGAATCTCGTCAATAAGCACTCCGTATCAACCTCAACCATTGCACTTTGTGGTCAATAGACTCCCACTTCATTACGACGGATCATCGCTTTATTTACAACTTGGTTATGAGGACGATGATTTTGACGGCAATGGTTATGACGGCCACGATGATGGCCATGGTCAATGTAGATACGAAAATGATGGTGGCCCAGCTTGGCTCATAATTACAATCAGTCATCACAGCACTTTTAACCCACCGCCACCCAATCCAACACCAGTCGGCCCTATGGATCTTTGGTGGACTTCCGTTGACGAAAACTTTTTTCCTCTGAATCCCGCTTGGTGGTCACAGCAACCTTCAAATAATTGGGCCCCGCCAGACGCAAACACAATATGCCAAGATTTTCCAAACCCATTTGATAGCTTGCCAGTCGGGAAATCACCTTCTTGTACAATGTGGGATCCGGAGGTCAATTCAAGCAACAATGTCCTGCCATTTGTCTGCAATAGTAGTGGCGTCAGAGGACATATCAACTGGGCCGCCTCGACATATACGGGGCAGGCATATTTCAAGGACTATTCAGGCGGTGGACCATTCGGTGATGGAGACTATAACTTCACCCTAATCAGAGATGACTACAAAGGCGTGACCACACCCACCGTTTTTCAAATCAATGGACGAGAAGGAATTGGCCTTGAATTTCAATCGAACGAAACCGTAGACCTCATGGATGGGACCAACACGTGGTGGGATTGGCTCCATCGAACTGTGGATAACGACCAAGATTCCATCAAAGGTAAGTTATTCGGTGACTCGATCGTCGTCGGGTTACTAGGGCTTGATCACGCACATGGGGCTCAAACTGAACTACATCCAGTATTTGGTTTTGGTATCCATGTAGCAGAAACACCTAGCGACGAGACGTGGGCAATTTTTGCGAGAAACTGGGGTAACGAAGGCGGCTGCGCCCAGCAGGAAGAGTTTTTGGGGCTAAAAGATAATCGAATGACATTCTTCATTCCAAGACCCCCGGATACTACGATCTCGGAGACAAATAGCAAGTTTTTCAAACGAAGGTTGGATAACTCTGGATACTTGATAACGAACTTGGATGACGGGGTGATGCTGTCGAGGCATCTCGGCGTTCCGTGGAATTTTGGATTATTCTGGGGTGAGCTGCACTTAAAGAAGGAACGGGCTGACCTTGCTATCAGCATGACTGCCTCGCCTGATCCCGTGATTACGGGTTCTGACCCAAATTTCACTAGAGGCGTAACCTACAACGTTACCGTCACGAACAACGGCCCGGATAGAGCGCATCCGGTAACCGTTAGCGACGACCTACCTGCCTCCACAGAGTTCGCTCGTTGTTCGGCAAATATGGGCGGTGTTTGTCGCGGCAATGGCAATCACCGCACAATAACGTTCCCGGCACTGAATCCCCATTCTACTGCGAATGTAACGGTGGTGGCGTATGCCGACTGCGCGCTTGACTCTGGTGAATTAATAAGTAACAGCGTTAAGGTTACGTCGTTTACTCTGGATCCCAACCCTGCTGATAACTCAGCGAGCGTTGATATACATACACTCGACCCGCCGCCAGTGTTCACGCACGTTCCTGACGATGTGACCGCTTGCACTGAACCGAACGCGACAACCTGCGGGACGGTGGTTGACCCAGCCTTGTTAGGAATGTCAACGGCTACGGACAACTGTCCGGGCGTGACGGTCTCACGCACCGGAGTTCCTCCTGATAACTACTATCCCGTTGGGACTACTACGATCACCTACACGGCAACTGATTCGCACGGTCATACCACGCTTGCCTATCAAAAAGTAATAGTCAAAGATTGCACGCCGCCGGTAATCACGCCACTGAAAGTGGACAAACCGGTTCTTTGGCCGCCGAATCATCAGATGCAATGGCTGGCAGTCGACTATCAGGTAACAGACAACTGTCCTTTGCCGGCAAATCCTTGTGTGCTTAGCGCCTCAAGCAACGAGCCAATCAGTGGGACAGGGCCTCAAGATTTCGCGCCCGATTGGCAAATTGAGAACGCCCATCATTTATACCTGCGCTCTGAACGAGCGGGTGACGACAAAGCGCGCACTTACACCGTTATCGCCACTTGTACTGATGCAGCAGGGAACGTTTCGACCAAAGACATTCAGGTTGCCGTGCCGGTCACGGCGCCCGTGATTGAACCATATAAGACTCAACAAGGAAACACGGTCGATAACACACTAATCAAGAATCTGCCAAACATCGCCCGCGATTTCACCTCTTATGTATTCACGCTACCTGGAGTGACAAAGTCCAACGCTCCGGTTTTCCAGCGCCAGGGCTTTATCTTTGGCACGTCTGGTTTTTCAATTGGTGACAGCAATGGTCGCGGCAATGAAGTGACAGTTGACCACGCAGAAGATCAGGATGGACTAGGAAATATTCGCTTTCAGCTCAGTCCGGAAGCGATTCGAGAAATCGAAGTCAATCGTACCTCGTATCCTGCTGAGTTCGGGTTCACATCCGCCGGTGCAATTGATTTCGTTACCAACAGCGGCACAAACAAGTTGCACGGAAGTGGATATATCTACTACCAACCAAAGAAAACCTCAGCTCGCAACGCATTCAACTTTAATACGAGTAATACGTCGGATCGCCAGGTCGCTCCGGGCTTTACACTGAGTGGGCCCATTAGTAGCGGCCAAGCCTACTTCTTCACTAATTACGAATACCTTAACTCCGACACGGGACAATTCCGCAGTTATACCAACAGTCCGCAAATGCAGCCCACCAATTCACAGATCATACTGCTGAACAGGCTCGACACCTCGACCGAGGCGAACATAAGGAGAATTTCGACGAATCTAAGAACAGCATTGACGACTTCGCCGACTACTTATCCTGCAACCTTCAATTTGTTGTTGGGGAACTCAGGTACATTTGTTTCGCGGAACCGACTTGATACATGGATGACGCGCCTCGACTATCAAATCGACAACAGTGATTCGTTGACGGGCCGCTTCTCGCTGTCGCGAACAAATAATTCAGGATCAGGATTGTCTTATGCCGATGCTCCGAGCCGAAGGAACGACACAGAGATCAGGGACTACACGACCCTCATTAGTTGGACACATGAGGCCAAGGTCAACGTCATTAACCGTTTCCGCTTCCAGTTCTCACCGCGTAGCTCTGAGAAGGTAATGCCACTCAATCCGACGAGTACGTCATTAACCATAACTGACTTCGCGAATTTTGGTCGCTCATTTGAAACACCCTTTAATGCGACACAAGATCGGTTCCAGCTCGACGATGATCTAAGTTGGATTCCGGGCAATCATACGGTGCAAATTGGCGGATCCTATCGGCCCGTTAAATATGAGGTTCGAAATGAACTGGGATTCACAGGTGACTGGACGTTTTCGCCGGGACAGTTCCCCGTTTCACTGGCCGTGCCCGTAGCAGATCGGGCAGCGTTTTTCGCGACCGCCGGAGCAACGGCGCTACCTACACTCAGTGGACTCCAAAGCTTCAATCTCAGTCTGCCCTCGTTGTTCCGGCAAGGATTCGGAGATCCTCTTTGGAAAGGAAGGGCACAATATCTAGGACTCTTTGCCCAGGATACGTGGAAGATTCATCCGCGCTTGGTCCTCAACCTCGGTGGACGCGGCGATTACAACGCAGAGCCGTCTCCATTGCCTCACAACATATACTTCTCGCCACGAGTCGGCTTCGCTTGGGTTGCAGATGGTGACCAAAAGACAATTATCCGGGGCGGCGCCGGCGTTTTTTACGCGCCAAGCAGCTATCAATCGGCTTACCTTACTTATCTACTTAATAGTAACGGTCAATACATACGCGAGATTTTGAAGACGCCGGCGGACGGATCACTCTCGCCCGCGGCGCTGTGGGCGGCCGGTCTCGCGATAGGGAGACTACCCTTTACGGGTTTGACTGAAGCCGATTTAAACAGATTAGGAGTTTTGACTCGAGCGGACGCACCGGGTCGAGTGATTTTCCAGGCAGATAGAAGATATAGAAATCCCCACGCTGTGCAAGCGAGCCTCAGTATTCAACGACAACTTACCAATAGCATTAGCGCTGAAGTCGCCTATGAGATGTATCACGGTGTCAATCTTCCGAGAGCCGTAGAGATTAACTACCAAGAGTCCCTTCTACCGAATCCCTTAGGCGCAGCGTTTGGACCATACTACACGCGGATAGATCCAAACATCGGCCAGCTAGTTGATTTCCAATCAACCGGCAATTCTATCTATCATGGCATGACGGCTTCAGTAACGAAGCGCTTTAGCAACTATTTCCAATTTCAAGCTAACTACACTCTGAGCAAGACAATCGACGATCTCTCCGGTGTTGGCTTGGAGTCCGATGCGGCATTCCCGACGCGCCTTCGATTGGATAGGGGACTATCTTCCCTCGATATTCGCCATAACTTCGTGGCCAGTGGCGTTTTCATGAGTCCATTCAAAGGGGGGCCAGAGCAGAGTCTTTTATCGAGAGTTCTTGCTAACGTTACTCTGAGTCCTTTCATTCAACTCCGCAGCGGAATCCCCTTTACGCTACGCACGGGCGCAGACAGTAATGGCGACACACACATCTATGACAGGTTGTTTAATATTGGTCGTAATACCGGGGTTGGCCCAAGTTTTAGCACCTTTGACTTGCGACTCTCAAAGGCGTTCAGCCTCAAGAGTGAAGGCTCAACTCAAATCTTGTTCACAGCTGAAGTTGAAAACCTTCTTAATCGAACCAACTTCGCTTCTGTGAATGAAATTCTGGGAACCGATATTGCATCGCCTGACTACAACCTTGGGACTTTCAAGCTTAGAGGACGTAGAGATAGGGACCGTACGCAACCCCTGGGATTCGCTGATGCGTTTGCTCCAAGGCGTTTTCAATTCGGCGTTAAGTTCATTTTCTGATCCGGTGGGCAGTATCAGACCGCCATTTTTTCGCATCTACTATCGACTCCGAGATGCTGTATTTACGCGCCTAGCGGTAGTTCAAAGAATCGCTTCGGCTGGCTTCATATCAACATGTGAGTCCGCCATCTTGGCGCCATGTTTTTGATCGCCTACGAAAGTGGTCACCGCCGAGAAAGGAGTATTCCAACAACTGTAAAATGCCTTAATCAAAAAGTCGGAAATGGTCGAGGTCACCTCTAGCCCTTCGTTGGGTAATCGGTTTATAGTTCCCCCGCCGTATGAGTTTGTGGGGTATGAGGCCGCGAGCTTCCTCAATCTTGTCGATTCGATAGTTTTTTTAATTTCAAAAAGAACTGTGTCTTATGCAACCCAGACAGCTTCATGGCGGCGTCTCTCTTGCCGCCCGTATACGTGAGGAGCGCGCTGAAATATGCCCGCTCAGCGCGATTTTGGATATCCATCCATGAATCGACCGCAGGGTCGAACGGCACCGCATTTTGTTGGAGCCGCCCTTCCGGCCTGCGCACCGATTCCTGCAACACCCAAGCGCTAATGAATCCCTCGGCATCGGCATATGCGGCAGCCCGTCTTATGACGCCGCGCAACTCGCGAACATTGCCAGGCCAATCATAACGAAATAAGCAATCCATACTGGTGTCCGCTATTCGATGCACTGTGTCGTACTCCCGATTGTATTCGATAACAAAGTGGTGCGCGAGAAGGGGAATGTCCGACTTTCGGGTGCGCAGCGGGGGTACGTCCAAACTGAAGCTCCGAATGCGCTGGGATGTTATGTTAAGTATTACATAAGATCATGTCGAACTCGCGCATCTTGTAGCTCTTCATGCCGTATGGACTTTGCGGATCGACCTGGTTCCAGTCCATATAACCCTCGACACCTTTAATCATTGTAGTTGAACCTTCCAGATAGCCGAGCCAGTTTGGCGCATGCGTCGCGCGCAGTGCTGCGGCGTCCTTCTTAATAAAGGCCTGGAAGATGCTATCGATGTGCGTGCGAATGGCTTCGCGATCGGCCGCGCGGTCGTCCTGGATGTTTACGGAACTCGCGGTGGGCATGGTCGCGGCCAGGAACGCAATGCCAAGGACGAACGAGAAAAGCGAAAAGCTGAAGACTCTCAAAGTCATCAACATAACCTCCACATTAGTTGTCTGCTGTGAGCGCAGGCACATTAATATCATTGGCACAGTGCGAATGGAAGGATTGGTAGTTCGCAGAGAAGATGCGATCCAAAGGTGGCCGTAGGATCCGTTCGTCGCTGCCAGCTGTGGTTGAACGAATTCACGACCGAGAGGCGGAGCCCGCGTAGGTTGCGCAGAGAAGACCATCTTGCACGCAACCCAGTTATCGCGCAGCGCGGCGAGTTGGCGTCAGAGAGCTACAGGCAGTAGGCTTCCCGAATAAAGTCTGCTTTTGGAAGGAGCAAAACGCGTGAAGACGAGAATGATTCGGATTGCGATGCTGGCAACGATCTTGGCTTTGCTGGTCGTGGGCGCCTGGACTGCACATGGACGTGCCAATCAGCCACCGAGACAGGTAGTCTACAAAGTAGTGTCCAGGCAAACACTGACTGCCAACGCGACGCTGGAGAAATCGCTTAATGATCTGGGTGGTAGCTGGGAGTTAATTGCAATCGACAAGGATGATTACATTTTCAAGCTAGTGATACCTTAGGTCACTCCACTATCCGTCCAAGCCAATACAATCGCCCTCGACCGGCTCCGTTAACTTTTCCGAACGGCAAACAGAAAGGGCGCAGAGTCCATGAGCCTGCGCCCTCGCTAAACCTGGTTTGCTGTCGCCCTCTCTATGACATCGACGGAGCTTCTGCTGGTGACTGGCTGGTGATTTGATAGATCGCTTCCATGATTGCCGAACGCACTTCAGGCGGCAGTGTTCCGCGCACGGCCATGCGACGAAACGCGGGCAGGATATCCGTCTGTCCGCTCAGTGCCAGCAGCTTTACTACTGCCAGGCGCACTTCTATATTTGTGTGATCTTCGATAGCTCGCAGCAGCGGCTGAAGTTCTCCCGCTTTCGACATCAAAAACAATAGCGAGAATGCATCATAAGTTTTGTCGCGACTCTCGCCAGTCAGATTTCTGATCGCCTCGTTCGCCAGTCCGGAAGAAGCTATTGCGGATCCTATCTTCCGACGACGCTCCGGGCTTGCTTCACGCAAAGCGCGAGTGAAAGCGGCCGCCCGATCTTCCTGGAGTTCGGACATCGCCCGTGCCGCGGCGTTGCGAACTTCAACCGATTGATCGTCGAACGCGGTGCTCACCTGTTGAAAAGCCTCCTCACCACCCAGATGCGGCAGCTCACTTATTGCTGCGGCGCGCTCGGCTGGTTTCTCACTGTCGAGTTGAGATCCGGATCCTTCAGCGATGAAATTACTGTCGGGCACGCTGACGGCTGCGAACTCGCCGCCGGCATCGTCCTGCATGGTTCCGAAATGGTTGTCCGGGTAGGTCAGTGGAGCGGGTTCTATTGCGCGCACCGGTTCACGACTTTCGACGCCCACATCGAACCACTCGGCGATTTCTGTGACCTTCGACCCATCAGTATGGGCCGCTAAAGGCTCCTGTAGGTCTGTACGTTCGATCTCCAAAGCGAGCTCGGGTCGCGCGTGAGCTTTGGCCGACTCTTCAGCCAGGATGCGTTCGTGTTCAGCGTGGCGGCGCGCGGCTTCGGATTGTTGCCGCTCAGCTTCTTCTGCGCGAATCTTTGCTTCGATTTCTGCTCGTATGCGCGCTTCCAGCTCGGCGCGCTGGCGCACCGCGGCTTCGGCTCTGAGCCGGCTTTCTTCTTCTGCCTGTTGTCGAGCGTGGGCCTCAGCCTGGCGGCGGGCTTCCTCTGCGGCGATCATGCGGGCTGCTTCCTCAGCCTGACGGCGGGCTTCTTCGTCGGCCTGACGACGAGCCTCCGCTTCCGCGAGGCGGCGCGCCTGTTCCGCGGCGAGCCTTTGTGCTTCCTCTCCCGCGCGACGTCGAGCTTCTTCTTCGGCGACTCGACGCGCTTCATCTTCCGCCTGACGATGCTGTGCGGCTTCCGCGCGCATTTGTGCTTCGATCTCAGCCCGCAAACGTGCTTCTTCTTCCGCGCGGCGACTTGCTTCGCTTTCAGCCTGGCGGCGCACTTCCTCTTCGGCTCGCCGGCGCGCGACGTCATCTGCAAGTCGTTGCGCTTCGGCGATGGCCCTGAGGCGCGCGTCGTCGCGAGCCTGCACGCGCGCGATCTCTTCTTCGACCGCCCGGAATCTCATCTCACCGCGACGGCGCAACTCATCTTCCTGGGCTTTCTTCCGAGCTTCGGTTTCCAGGTAGTGACGCTCCTGTTCGGTACGCTGGCGGGCGTTTTCCTCTTCCGCGTGACGTAGAGTTGCAAGTTCAGTTTCGTGGGCGGCTTGCGCCGCCAGTCTTTGGGCGTCCACTTCGGCGCGGCGCGTTTCCTCCATCGCATGCATGCGCCTCAACTCTTCTTCAGCGCGCCTCAGTTCGTGCTCGGCAATCTGGCGGTGATGTTCCTCTTCGGCTTGCTCGCGCGCTTCGACTTCGATTCTCTGTCTTTCCTTCTGGGCACGCTGGCGCGCAGTCTCCTCTTCCTTCTGACGCCAGCGTTCCTGTTCGATTCGCAAAGCATTTTCCGCGGAGAGACGCGCGGCTTCGACTTCAGCGCGGCGGCCTTCCTCCTCCGTCCGCAGTCGCATCATTTCAGCTTCCAAACGACTAATCTCAGCGGCGGCACTGGCGGCTGGCTCTTCGTCTTGTTTGATTAGGGGCATTGCCTGAGGCGCGGCGGACACCGGCGCCTGCACAACGGGTGGAATCACTTTAGGCGCGGCGGGAACAGATCTCTCAGCCGGCGCAGCAAACCCAGCGGGGAGCGGGGCGGACGCCGGCGCTGCATCAGCGGGCCGGACCTTTTCAGTTTTTAGAATCTGGAGGAGATCTGCTTTGTGCGCGGACAGCGCACTGCGCAGCTCTTCAGTGATGGTGCCCTTAGGCGCATCAATCACGAGGCGATCGTCGCCGGAAGTCTTTACCTCGACGCCCTTTTCGCGGAGTTGTAATAGCAAATCATGGGCTGTCATAGTTCGATCACCTCGCGTTCGGTTTCAATTGGATGTGAAGAAGGATCTGGAGTGGTAACCGGAGTGCGGCTGGGAAGATCAACTGACGAGCCCTGATCGAGAGGCGCCGTCGCGCAGGCTTCAATAGCGTGCTTGATCAAAGTGCGCGGAACCTTGCGATCGTTTTCGGTCTGCATCAATGAATTCAATGGGCCAATTGCAACGGGATCGCGCAGATCCATCAGAGCTTCAACCGCGGCCCTCCGCACGTCCGGGGAAGGATCGTTGAGAGCTCCAGCCAAATGAGGCGTGGCTTCGCGATTCTGTACGAAGCTGAGCCGGCGTGCTGCTGCCGCGCGTTCGTTCGCAGAGCCGGCAATCCGAAGATCGCGCGTAGCATCGTCAAAGTATCCATGCTTCATAAAGGCAGCGCGCGCGTGTTCGCGCCGTGTAGCGCTCCGGCCTACGATCGCGGCAAGCAATTCCGCCCCAACTAACTGTCGTGTTTCCGGATTGGATGAGCCGATAACGTTTTCGTCGTAAGCTCCGCCATTGACCAGTTTCTGTGCTTCGTCGTTAACTTTGGCAATTTGCTGTCGGCGCGGATCGTCGCCGAGGTTCGCATCCGCGATTGGCACGGCTTCGACCTTCTCGACCTTTGCTTCGGATTTGGGCGTGACGGCGGCGACCGCAGCCATCTCGGCAACCGCGGGAATAACCGCGGGCGCGGCTTTCGATTCTGCTGCCGATTGAACACTCGAGGCAGTGTCTGCCTTAGTCATGCCCTTCGTTGATTTGGTAGTGGCGGGCCGCACCCGCCGGGAAGATCTGACGCGCCGGCGCTGAAAAAGAAACAGTGCGATTAGCAGCAAGAGCACCATGGCGCCGGTGACTACAGGGATGGGATTAAGCTGCGCCAATAGGATCCAATAGTTGATCTGCTCTTTCATCCGGCTCCAACGATCCTGTCGTGATTGGTTAGTAACAGGCAGCGGCGTCGGCTGACTTGTCGGCGACGCGGTCGCTGACAATCTCTGAGCCGGTGTCTGTGTTGGCTTTGCGTTTGGAGAAGAGACCGGCGAGGGAAGAGGAGTGGCGATCGGTTTCGAAGAAGGCAGCGCAAGCGGAGCGGCACTCTTGCTCGTCAAGTTGGAATCGCGGGCGCTCTGCGCAATTGAGGAGGTTGATCGATCAGCAGAATTCTTGTTGGCGTTTGCCGGAGCAGCTGCTCGCTTGTTGGTATTCGAGTTCCGGCTCAGTTGAGCGCTCTTGTTAGCCACTAGCGGCAGAACTGCTCGCTTGTTGGCATTCGAATTCCGGCTCGATTCCGCGCTCTTGTTAGCCAAGAGAGGGGAAGAACTTCGCTTATTACCGCTCGAATTCCGATTCGATTCCGCACCTGCGGAGCGTTGGCCCGCGTTCGAAGCAATTGCGGAACTGGCGCCGGCGACGGTGAACAAAACTTCGAGGTGATTTCCATGTTGCTCAACCCGGGCGCTGGCTCCCGGAGGTAGCCGAAAAGAAATCAGAGTGCTGTCGCCACTGCGCTGCACCTTCACATCTGCAAAGCCTCGGCCGCGAAGTGTCTCGGCGCGCGGTACGTCGGCGGCAGGGATCTTGACATAAAAACGATCGCCGCGTCGATAAGCCTCGTAATCATTTAATGATTGATCTGCGCTGAGCGCGACGCGTGATCCTTCGGCTGAATCGCTCGACCGCACAATAGCGATGTGCGGCTGGTTACCGGACGCCGGTTTTGCTTGAATGGAGGGCTTGATTATCCGGCCTTGCGCGGCAGCGATCCCAGCGCCAAGCAGGAAAACTGTGAAGTATCTCAAAACCGAGGACCCGGTTCTGGCACAGCGGGGCGAATGGTTCGTCGTTTTCATCATTGGGCAAGACTAATGAAAAACCGGTAGAACACTATAGAGAATTATGCAACGACACGGCTCCATTGTCACTTGAGCCTAAATCAAAGACCGGCTGGTCCTGATCCAGTTTGTACAGCACTTCGAGAATCGCGGTGCGTACGTTGTCCGTCAGACCTTCGCCGCTGGCGAAGTCTCGAAGGATGGGCGCCAAATCCGGCTGGGCTGCTACGTTGAGGACGCGAATTGCGCATAGCCGTACCTCCTCATCTTTGTGATTCTGAATAGCCTCCAGAATGGGTTGAGTTTCATTCCCTTTAGCCAGCAACGACAGGAGCGAGAACGCCTCATAAGCCTGATGTCGATCCTCGCTGGCCAGGCGATTAATTGCTTGCGCGACGATCCCGGTCTTAATACACGCCCGAGCTACATTCTGCAGAGTGTCGGGATCGGCAGTTTCCATCACGCGTACATAGGCGTCCGCGCGATCGAAGCTAAGTCCGCTTAAAGTGCGAGCAGCAGCTGCGCGAACCTCTCGCGAGACGTCGGCCAGAGCAACGAGTATAGTGGCGAATCCCGATTCGTGATCAATCGAACCGAGTCCGCTGACTGCCGCCGAGCGGACGCCTGAATAGGGATCGCTAAGAGCTACCGTGCAAAGCGCAGTCACCGAACGCTGCACCCGACGCGACGCGAGTTCGCTTATCGCCTGTGCGCGCTCGTGTTCATCAGAACTGGCAAGCCTGCTCAGTGACTCAGTTAATGCCTCGTCCTCGCTGCCTTCCGGAAGGTCTTCGAAGGCGAGGAACGCTCCCAGTTCAGGAGGTTCGGCGCTGGATCTGCCATCGGCGAATGAAGCGGGTTCGGAAGACGCGTCGAGATATCCCAGACTCTCCACAGAGCAAGCGCTCAGGGTTTCGCTCAAGAGCGCGGCCGGAATGTCTGAATGTCGGCGCGCGATATCGAGCAAGGCGCCGATCGCGGCTGGCATTTTGAGGGCGCCGAGACTGCCTACGGCCTGATTGCGAACCACGGAGTCAGAATCGTGCAAGGCTTCAATCAGAAATATCAGCGAGCTCGGCGACCCGATTTGTCCCAGCGTTCTGGCTGCGGAAGAGCGCTCCCAGGCGTCGCGACCCATTAACATCGTGGCGCTTTGGCGAGCGACAAAGCCATATTCTTCGAGAGCTTCTCGGGCATGTCTCCGCGCGTCTGAATCGTTATCCCAGGACTCGAGGGCTTTGACCAGCGAAGCTTCAATCGCGCGACGGTCGTCTGGCGCGCGTGAGGCCATTACATCCATGCGGTGAGGCTTGCCCAAAACCAGCTTTCCAACTTCCTGATCGATTCGATACGCGCCATAGACCGATGTTTCGACCTCGACTGGTTTGGGCCTTTCCCAAACCTGAGATCCTTCAATGATAGGAGCACGGCGTTCATTCGAAGAAGCACGGCGTTCAGTCGCGGGAGCGCGGCGTTCGCCAGCAGTTGTCGGCTCGACTGGTCCGCGAGAGGTGGCTGGCTGGGCATTCTCTGAACGAGCGGTTCTTTCAGGTGTTTTTACCGATTCTGCCACATCGACCCACTCCCTGGCTGCGCGCCGCTTCTTGTAGATGACCAGACCGACTAGCATCAACACCAAAATGATGGTGCTATAGGTCCACGGAGACAGAAACGAATCGTCTGGGATCTCCTCCTGAATTGCCGCTTGCGACGTACCCGACGCGCACAAGAGGAGAAACCCACTGGCGAGGATCGCGATTGTCGCTCGTGTCAGTTGGGGCAGGGCGGTGGTTGGATTGTGTTTTGGCATGACGTTCACCAGTCTGGTCGGAATCTTTCCGTTCATATGCGGCGTGATTGCCTGAGAATGTTTTCCGGAGTGCGGAATTATTCTTTCGGTGTTGGGCCCCGGTGAGAGGGCGAGGGCAGTGCTATTCGGCGTCGGTGAATTTGTATCCAATGCCCCAGACAGTGAGTACCAACTGGGGGTTATCAGGATTCTCTTCGATCTTTGCCCGCAGGCGATTAATGTGAGAATCAATTGTCCGGTCGTATCCTTCGTATGAGTAATCCCAGATCTTCTCGAGCAAATACTTGCGCGGGAAAACGCGTCCGGGATTTCCGGCAAACAGTCGTAGCAGGTCAAATTCCTTAGGTGTCAGTTCTACTTGCCGCTCTGAGATTGTGACTTCGCGCCGCACTGGGTCGACTCGCAAATTACCTCGGACAATTGTGGCTTCGTCTTTGCCATCACCGGCGGACACAGAGGCGCGCGCCCGCCGCAGCACGGACTTGATGCGAGCTTCGACCTCGCGCAAGCTGAATGGCTTAGTGATGTAATCGTCGGCTCCCATTTCCAGCCCCAGAACTTTGTCGACTACGTCGTCCTTAGCGGTGAGCATGAGAATTGGCATTTGCGGGTTCTTCTGTCGCAACTCCTTACATACGGCCAGTCCGTCCATTTTTGGCAGCATTAGATCTAATACCACGACATCAGGACGGCTTTTGACTGCGGCGTCAATCCCGGCGAGACCGTCCGGTGCGCTGTTTACTGTATACCCAGCTCTAGAGAAATATTCCTCGATTGCGGTTGAAATATTTTCATCGTCTTCGATGATCAGCAACGAGGTTCTTGGTGCGGTCGCGGCGGCGGTTCCTGCGCCGTCGGATGAGTGAGATTGGCCCTTCTCCCCATTAGTATGATTCAACATTGGCTGTTTCCCTCTAGGCGAGAAGGCGTTTCCTGGGGTGTGGCGCACTGCGTAGGCACGTGCGCTTTCAGGTAGGACTATAACAGGACAACCTGTTTCAACTCAAGCCTAAATTTTTCGGGAGTGACGTTAATTGGCACCCGCCGCGGCAGCAAGACTCGGCACAACGGGAGGCAAACGCAAAGTCGATCCGATGGCCGGAGTGGGGCCCGTCTGATCAATGGCAGTATCAGGAAGCGGGCTTTGGCGGAGTCAACTTTGCCCGCAGACGAGTCTCGAATCCGGAAATAGCCGAGACCATTTGCCGCGGGGTGCCGGCCTTTGTACTCAGTTGCTGAAATAAGACTAAACCGCGTTCGTCACCTAACGAGACCATGGCTTCCCCGGCGCCGTTGAATAACGCGAAATTGCGCCGATCCAGGGACTCTGTGAGCACCTTGCTGAGAGTTGGGAAGGCTCGTGAATCATCTCTGCCGGCGCTACCTATCAATGCTAGCGCGGCAATGCGCACAGCGTTGGGATTACCCGCGACGTGATACTTGAGGCCCAGCTCAAGTGCGCGTTTGTCTCCCAGGGCTGCCAATCCATTAAGGGCTGAGGCCTTGATTGTGTCATGCCACGACTGCTCGTCAATCAGATTGATTAACGCCTCATAGGCTATTGGGCTCTTGGTTTGGCCTAAAGCGAGTGCGGCGGCCTTGATCACCGCGTAACTTCGATCACTGAGCAACTGATGGTATGCGTCCGCCAGGGTTGGGTCTTTGACGGCTGCAAGCGAGGTGACGCCCCGAGCGCGGACCCGTGCATCAGGATCTTTGGTAGCCGCTAACAATGAATTCCTTGTTTCTTTAACGCCTGTCAGCGACGCAGCGGCCTCTAAACGCGTTCCCCAGAACTGATCCTTCGTTAACCCTTCGCTGATGGCGTTAATAATCGCTTGACGATCTTCGGTATTAGTTTTTCCATCATTAAGCCGCGCCCGCAGTTGTTGGAGCGCCCAGATCCGGCCCAGCACATCCTGGTCGTGGGCCAACTGATAAACCAACTGTCCGGTCGTCTTCTCGAACAGTAACTCTTTAATGATTGTGCCGCCGTAATCGAAGTTCACCAGCAGCGGTTCTGAGTCGACGGAAAACCTGAATGACTGTTCCTGCTTCGCGTCAATCTGCACCCGTTCGATGCGGTTGCCGTTCGCAGTGCCAATCTCGATGTCCACCGGTGTTTGGAACAGGACCACCTGAGGGTATTGAGACTCAAGATCGAGGAGCTGCTCCTGCCTCACCCGGATGACCAGCGTTTTCCTCGCCGCGTCGTAATCCTGAGAAACCCGAAATACCGGATGGCCCATCTTGTAGAGCCACTCGTCGAAGAACCAGTCCATTGGTTGTCCGGTCGTCTCTTCAATCGCGATTCGAAACTGACTCGTTTCCACCGGCTGATGCGCGTACTTCGTCAGATAGTGATTGATTGCACGCCACCAGTTGTCCTCGCCCAGAAAGGTGCGCAGCATGTGCAATACGGCGCCTCCGCGCGGATAAGCGTAGGTATCAAAGACCGCATCAGGGTTGGAGTAGTTTCTGGTTACGATGGGTCGCCGTTGACCGCGGTTCCAGGCTTGATAGTAGGACTCCTGGTTCGCTCGGACGTCGAGATAAAGAAAGTCGTCGTGTCCCAGATTATGCTCGTCCCACATCGCCTGGAAGTAAGTGGCAAAACTCTCGTTGAGCCAGATGTCCGACCAGGTGCGGCAAGTCAGGTAATCGCCAAACCATTGGTGCGCGAGTTCATGAGATTGCAATCCATCGCTGGTGGAGTCCAGTTCCGTGCGCGCGTCGTGAATCATATTGTCGGTTTGCGTGGTAGCGCTGATGTTCTCCATGCCGCCGCCAAAATCGCGCACGGTCGTTTGTGCATACTTGGCATAAGGATATTTCACCCCGGTTTTTTCAGAGAAGAATTTGACCATCTCGGGCAGCCGCGCAGCAGTCACTTTTCCCTCTTCGATTTCATTTCGATAGACGTTCGTGACGACGGGTATACCGTCATACTCACCGGAGACCGCGGCAAACTCGCCCACGATAATTGACGTTAGATAAGTCGCGTGTGGTTCGTCGATCTTCCAATCGAACGTGCGCGTGCCGTCGCCGTTTTCTTTCACCTCGACCAGTTTGCCGTTCGAAACCACACTCAACGGTTTTTCAACGGTGGCAAGAATCTCAGAAGTGGCGAAATCGTTCGGATGATCAAAGCAGGGAAACCAGAGGTGATTCGTTTCAGCTTCACCCTGGGTCCAGATTTGTCGCGGCCGCGTCGGGTCGTCGGTTCGTGGCTTGATAAAATTCAGTCCGCCGCCTCCGAGACCGGCGCGCTTTTCCGGCGGTGGTTGGTTGGTGTGATAAGAAATGACAACCGTGAATTCCTCTGACGGTTGGTAAGGCCGATCAAGAAGAACTGAAAGCTTTTCTTTTGTGACGTCGTTTTCGAACTTGAGCGAAGCGCCTGACGCCAGGGCCGCCCCGGATATGCTCATGTAAGCAGCGTCGAAATCTATCCGGCGCAAATCCTTGATCATGGGTGCGAGCGTGATAGTCGCCGTCCCAATCGCCTCTTCCTGTTCCCAATCGAATCGCAGATCGAGCTTGATGTTGCGCTGGTCGTAATCGTGCGGAGGAATATACTGCGGCGGCGGAATTTGCTGGCCGCCGCGTCGAGCTGGCGACTGGGTCGTCTGACTCTGAGCGACACCGAATTCAAATTGGGTGACAACAAACGCGAAGGCCAGAACCAGCAAACACTTTGTCGCGGCTCTGCCAAATTGGTTACATGATTTCATTGCAAGCTCCAGCACGGGTTGGTATGAAGCGACGCAGTCTGCGCCTGATCGCAGGGCATCCTGTATATGATAGCGACGGAAGCGACGATTCTGTCACTCTGTCGCGGCAAAAGACAAGCGCGGCTGAGAGAATAATGCAGGAAGACGCCGAGGGATTCCGGATGGCGTCGAGCAATTCATGGTCGAGCGAATGCTGTCCGGGAACAGCCAGCGGGCCTTGCGAAGAGTTGGATCATGGATGAAGAGTGGATCGTTGGTGAGGCGGCGTCAAAAGGATCCGCGAATACATACGACCGCATTAACAGAGACTTATTTGCAGTGCCCGAAAGCCGTTCTCGTTCCGCCGCAGTCCAATCGCAAAGCGTTTTCTTATCTTGCTCTGACAGCCTTGCCTTGGGGTGCATTGGCAAGTATGAGGGCAAGGGCATGGCGGCGTCCTCCACCTCGTCACAAATCTGGCGCAGTTTTCGGTCCTGACGATTTGGATCCAGCTTGGCCCATTCTGAGAGGTTCAGGTTCCGGCGACCTTCATTTATGTGGCCGGCGATCCACCACGAAATCGGCGCCACATTTGTATACCAGGGCCACTCGGTCTTATTCGAATGACAGTCGCTACAGGAACGGTCGAGAATGTCCTTCGCCTGCGGCGTCATTTGAGTATGCGCTTCAATCGTCTGCGATTGATCCACCGGCGGGTTCGTCCTCGCCGGGCGCTTTAGCTGCATGCCGGCAAACAACACCACCAGGACAATCGCTGTCCACTTAAGTAGCTTACGCAAGTCGTACCCTTCTTATCAGTAGAGTTTGGCGAATATCTCATCAAGTCTGGTGTTTGTCTATTCGATATTGTCGCCAGCGTGGTCGATCACCTGCCTGAGGCGCTTGCGCACTGCCGGATTGTTCTCGTCCACGAGAATGCGTTTGAGGATCGGTTCCGAAAATCTTCCGTATTTTCGGATCGCCAGCATGCCGTCGGTGCGAGTTTTCGGATCGCTCAACATGCCGACCTGTTGCTGGACGGACTTTTCCATCTCAGGAGTGATAACTTCGGCGCGACCGACCAGCACACGGACCAGTTGCGCGGGTTTCGGATCGATATTGATAGGAAGCACCGTGTCGGTTGTCTCTCTCGGCAGCACGTAAAAGACGCGCAGGCCTTCTTCGAACCAACTGTCACGCCAGGTTTTTAGCATCGCTTCAGCCTCTCTTTCGTAAAGGCCAGAGGACACCAACGTTTGTTTCAAATCGCTTTCCATTAAGGCGATGTTCCCATCGAGGGTCGGCCTCTCACTGGTGGTCTCGCCCGTGAACGCATCAAGCACGCGGTAACCAATTTTTCCGCCACGATTCTCAAAGACGATCAGACGCACGATTTCGTTCGTCGAGAGATTCTTGAGCAGTATTTTGTTGCCGGCGAGTCTGACGGAAAGCGGCAGGTCGAAAGTTCCCACGCCTCGATAAAAGAGAAACTTCTCCTGCTGCGCGGGCTTGCCATCTGTGCTGCAAATCTGGAGCGGTGCAGAGTCTGTTTCGCGAGCCGCAAAATAGTGGCTGGCTGAGTATGCGGCCGGCAGATTGAGAGGAACGCCGGGCATGATCTTGAATCGTCCCCAATCGATACCGGTTTTAACCAGGCGTGCCTGTGGATACCATTCCGTGATCTTGCCTTTGGGAAAATCAACCTTCACGGAAACGTCCATTTCGTTGCTCGAGTAAAAGTAAATGACCGGCGTTTCCATCCGCACCACCGCCCTCAGATCCGCTTTCGGCGCGTTGCGCAAGCCGGCATCACCCTCTTGAATTGTATGAACGAATTTGGGCAGATCAGGAGGGCCGTTGAGCGGACGCCACTCAAGAGCCACGCCATCCTTCCCGGCGATGGACGTAAAAGTTCCCCCCTCATGAGCGATCAGATTGTTCTCAGCGGCTGTTTTGACATTGGTACGGGCATGCCGAGCCGAAAGCTTAACACCGATGAAGACGAGCATGGCAAGGGCCGGTATGCAAGCGATCGTAATTCTCAAAGCGCGCATTTCATTTCCTCCTCCTAAAGCCAATACCAACAGCCGAGGACGATCCAGAGTTCAAGCTTTAGCTTGTGCGATGCAACCAACCTGAAGATTGAACTCCAAACCAGGACTAAACTTGCAACCGTAATTGAATCATTTCTTACCAGCGAGTCCGTTCAATCTTCCAAGTCCTCTGGCCCAGATTTTCCGCCCAAGCTTTGACCGGGCCCAAAGACATACTATCGCTCCAACGAAATTCGAGCTGTTCCTTCCACGCATCGAGCATCTGCTGGTTGAGTTGTAAAACACCCTCGCGAGTCACGCCACTTGGCGGAGGCACGAGCGCAGCCAGACGATCGTAAACTTTGTTCCGCTCCCCACCGGAAACCCGCGGCAACAAGTTCCACAATGTTAGCGTGTCGCGAACGCGAGCATTGGACAACACAATCTCAAGGGGTGTCAGGTTGCCGCGGATGAGAGAACCGTGATCGAAATCTACTCTGGCCAGCGACGTGCGAAATGTCTCTGACGCGTCTTCAAAGTATGGCGTGCCCGGTCCGATCCCGGGTTTGGTCGCGCAGACCGCTCCGGCAGGCACGACCGATTCCCGATCCTTTAACTGAAGCGAAACCCAGCCCGTGGTGACCCGCAAAAGACTGTTACCAGCTTTATCGACTTCCAACGTGTACGCACAACCGAGATCCTCAGCCACTCCTGATGGCGTATCAACAAAGAAAAGTTTTGGTGGCGCAGAGATGCGCGCGCTCAAGCGGCCCTCCGCCAACTCAAGTCGATGCTCCGTCGGCTTTGTCTCAACCAGACGCACGCGAGAGTTTTGGTCAACCTCCACCTGACCAATGTCACTGATGATGATCTGCGCCCGCGAGTTTGTGTCAGTCTCGAGCCATTGGCCGACGCCGAGTTTTGCCTGTTCGCCCATCAGAGCCGAGCCGATGCGCGGCGCGCCATCCAGACGCGCGACATTCCATGACGGTGCCAGGGACTTCGGACTATGACGTACCCAGAACGCAGCAAACCCGATCACTAACACAACTAAAGCCAGCGAGGCCACAGCAAGCCGAGGCTGAGCCAGAAACGGACTGATTCGTCGTCGTTCACGGGTTGCCATGACTCTGCCATTGCCATCCAAAGCGATCTCAATTCCGCGCCAGAGCGAGTCAGGAGACTCAATCAGCGGCAAATGCGCAGCCAGCCGGGCGCCAAACTTGATCTCTTCAAATTCGCCGCGACAACGCCGGCAACTGATCAAATGCTCGGCGACCCGCCGCGATTGCTCAGGCGAGACCTCTTCATGACAATAGGCTGAACTCAGACTGGAAACGTGTTTAGCAAACATCTTCGGTCTCCAAATGTCCGACAAACTTCTTCAGTTTATCGATATCGTTTTTTAGAAGCTTTGCCTCTGAATTCCAACTGCGACTACCCACCAGGGTCCGCGCCGTCGCTCAGCGACAAACTGAATTTCGTCGGACGTTTTACAACTCTAACTCACCGCGCAGATGGCCCAGCTTCCTGGCCAGTGCCTTGTGCGCGCGATTCAAACGCGACGCCACGGTGCCTTTTGAACAACCCAGCACCGCGGCAATCTCTTCGTAAGAAAGTCCCTCGATGTACTTCAACAAGATCGGCAGACGCATTTTCGGCTTCAGCCCGCCAATCGCTTCTCTTACTGATCCGGCAATCTCACGACGCTCGTACCTGGTTTCTGCCGGTCTCATATGGACAGTCTTGCTCCTGTCCGTGAATTCTTCGACCGGCAAGAATCGCTGTCGTCGTCTCCGCTCGTCCAGGCATGAATTAATAACCAGACGATAAAGCCAGGTAGTGAAGTCGGACTCGCCGCGGAATTGTCCAATGCAGGTAAATAGCTTGACAAAGATTTGCTGGGTCACGTCATCCGCGGCAGCTTCGTTGCCGAGCGAATAACTGGCGATTGAGAACACACGATCCTTGTACGCCTCGAACAATAGGCGAAAAGCTTCCCGGTCGCCGTCCTGGCAGGCTCGGATGACGCGTGCGTCTATAGGATCCGGCACTCGCTGCTCCACTTGCATGGCCTTCTGCTCGAGCATCGTCTATTTAGACGACGCGAGCCCTGGTTTTCTTCCCCTGGAAAAACGAAAAGCGGCCCGCCCTCGATTTGGCAGAGCCGCATCCCGTTGAGGCGCATTGGTTAATCAGCTAATGCGTGACGTGCACCAGCATCTCGGTGCCTGATTCAAGCTTCAGTTCTTTGCTGCCATTAATCGCGAGGGAACCCGCACCGCCGGCGCCGCCAAGAATCAAACCGATCGCGGCGCCTTTGCCGCCCCCCGCGATGCCTCCGATGATCGCGCCCGCCGTGGCTCCGATGCCGCTGCGCTTGAGGGCCTGGTTACCGCGACTCTTTGATTGCACACCGCCCTCATTGTCTGCGCTCCCTTCAAAGCCATAGACCTTCGTCACATAGCCATGCAGGACACCGTGCTTTTCGTCAGGTAGATTAATTGAGTCGAACGCCAGATTCATTGTCGTCCGGCCCGTAACTTTTCCGGATCTGACGATCGAGCGAATGTGTCCGTGCACGATGGCCTCGCTAAAACGAACCGGATCAATTACGGTGGCGGCAAACTTGTCGCCGGCGCGCGACTCTCTGCTCGAAAGAGTATCGTTCAAGCGGACTTTAAGATTCGTGGCCACCGGAACGAGCGGTGGAACGACGGTTGTCGGTCGCGGCGCTGCGCGTCGCAGGCGCGGCTTTCGTCTTTGCGCGCTCGTCAAAGCGGGCATTGCGATGAGAATTGAAAGAACTATTAGAAGTTTTGTTGTGTGATTGATTTTCATCAGACTCCTCCTGTTGCCAGGACGGTTATACAAAAGGGGCGAGGGGATTGCGGCTTCTACCTGGCGGCCAACGCAATACGGGCCGCTTCATTCGCTTGCGTAATCTGCAGCTCATCTTCGCCGTCGAACGATCGCTGGCGGTGCACGGTGCCGTCGGAATCGAAGATGTAGGATGAGGGGGCTTCGCGCATGATGATGTCCTGCAAGCGCATCAATCCGTAAAGCAAAGCCTCGGGTCGCGGCGGACAACCGGGAATGTAAACATCGACCGGGATCGTTCGATCCACGCCCTGCATAGTTGAATAAGAATCGAAAGGGCCTCCGGTCGAGGCGCAAGCGCCCATCGAAATCACCCACTTTGGCTCGGGCATTTGATCGTATACACGCCGCACGACCGGGCCCATCTTTAAAGTTACTGTGCCCGCAATGATGATTAAATCGCTTTGTCTCGGGCTGGGACGGAACACGCCGGCTCCAAACCGATCGATGTCAAAGCGGCCCGCGCCGGTGGCCATCATCTCAATCGCACAACAGGCCAAACCGAATGTCATCGGCCACAGAGCGGACTTGCGCGCCCAGTTGACGACCGGCGCGCCGAGATCAATCGCCTTGGACGCGATGCTGCGCCGCACGAAATTCGTGATCGAATCGACCGTGGTTAGGACAAAGCCTTCGTCGTGTTCAGACATTTGTTATTACCGACTCGCGATTGCCAATAGGATTTAGTCCACCTCTTGAACTCGATTTGTTACCGGGTCTGCCGCCTTAACGATGCACTTAATGAATTGGACGGCGCCAATTGGCAAATCGAAAATTGGCAACCGGCAATGCCTTCAGGCCCATTCCAGCGCTCCTTTGCGCCAGGCGTAATAGTAACCGACCACCAGAATTCCGATGAAGACAAACATTTCGATCAGGGCGAAGAGAGTAAACGAGAAATCCTTGCCCATAAAAATAATCGCCCAGGGCAAAAGAAAAATCGTCTCGACGTCAAAGATCAGAAACAGCATCGCGACGATGTAGTAACGCACGGTAAATCGATCGTGCGCCCCCGTCTCCGGATCGATGCCGCACTCATACGGCCGCATCTTGTCCTTCCCGTATTTCCACGGCCTCAGGAAGCGCCCGAGTATCAAGGGCATCACCGGAAACGCGACCGCAAAAACGAAGAAGACCATCACCGGCAGATAAGCGGTGCTCGGTCCTCCGACAGTGCGCGCGGTTGCGGTTGTGGCTTGAAACATCAGCATAGTTTGCCGAGCGGAGCTAATTGATTATCGCGAACGCGAAAATATTAAGTGCCGCGCGAGATCAATGTCAATGAGGAGTTGCGTAGTCGATGCGCGAGATTGAAGACCGGGGCAGTAGCCCGACCGTGAGGGAGGGCGTGATCGTGATCATGAGTGAGAGCGTTATCAACGCATAAGTCGCGACGGTTGTTTGGCTCCGTAGGAGCCAGATGTTCATAGCACCCACGCCCCATAAGATGATCCATCTCCGTAGGAGCGACATGTCCCGATTCAAAAAGCATCGGTCATTGAATAACATTACGCTCCTACGGAGCTCTGCAAATATTTTGATCCGCCTAGTCTATAAACATCTCGTCCCTAACGGGACTGAAAACGCACTATGCCGATACGCAGCGCTACCAATCCTTCGCCGCCTCTTCCGCATCTTCGAGTTCTTCCTTCCGCCGCCAGTAAGCACACTGCTCGATCATCTTCCGCGCCGCCGCGAGATCTTCCTGCGGACTCTTCCACGGATACGGCTTCACCGCATGAAAAAGGCGCGCGCGGTAGAGATGAATGTCAGCCATGAATAATCTCATCGGACCGCGCTCTGCGATTTCCCATGCTTCATCGAGATCGGCCTCCGCGCTCTCGGAGTCGCTGTGCTTTCTCATGAGACTACGCAGCCAGGCGCGGGTGAGAAGGCCACGTACGATGAATTCCTGAGTGCCGGCACGCCGGAGAGCGTACACGGCCGTGTCTAAGGTAGCTGAGCTTCGCTGTAGGTCACCTTGTACCGGCGAGACACCGCTACTTCTCTCCAGGATCACCGAATAGAGCGCTGCGTGGCCCAAGGTGAGTTGGTTGAGCGCCACGTCGTAAAGGGGCTGTCCGGCTTTAGCATCTGCATTCTTGCGTAGTGACCCGCGGTCCATTACCGACCTAGCGATCACACGCTGGCGGCCTGAGTGGCGATATCAATGTATCCGTCGCCGCCGAGAATGCCGAGGTCGGTTAAGTCGCCAGGGTCTCCGAAACTTAGAAGCATGACGCGTTTGGCATCGACCGTCGCGATTAGCTGACTGATGTGCCGCCATTCGAAGCTTGCACCAAAGTTTCGCGGTATATTCCGGGCACAGGAAGATAACAATGAGTTCTGAGTTCTTTCGATAGAGAGCCGGGAGATAGGTGTTTAAGTCGAGGCGAGCGAATTCCGCGTCATGATATTTGTCGTACAGAACACTCTCTTCGCCGATTGTCAAAGCAAGGTGGTCAGCAACTTTGGAAGCGAAGTCGCGGTGTTCACCAGGAAAGGACAGGGCAACGGTGAAGCGTCGGGAGTCCATGGCCGAGAGTCTATCACTATCTTAGTTAATATTCGCCCGCGAATTCCGGGTCACGCACGAATTTGGGACTCACTTAAACACCGAAAACCCCGCGAAGATCATTTGCACGTCAACCCCGGGATTGAAGTTGGCTCGATAGGCGTTCGAGATGTGTTGGTACTTGTATCCGATCGTGAACGCGCGGCGGTTGCCGTTGATGATCTGGACGCCGCCGCTGAAATCGAAGGTGAAGTTGAAACGCGCGGCGCCGTTTACTGGAACCTGTTCGTTGAAGTAGAGAAAGCCGCCGGTGGCCTGACCAAATGGTTGCATGCGTCGATTGCGACGGAAGTTGAATTTCAGGCCGATCGGCGCAGCACCGAAGCCATAGACGCTCTTTCGCGTTTGAGTAACGACGAATCCCGTGCCGGAAGGCACCACAATGAATCGAGAGTTCGAAAGTATCGCGACCGGAATCGCATCAATCGTCCATTCGAACGCAACTGTCTTACTCGTCTTGAGGACGCGTCCGTAGCGTAATCCGATATTGCCAAAGCGCGCGTCTGGGGTCTTGCCGATCAAAGTCGTCGCATCAAAAGAGATTCCGCCCCAGACGCCAAACTCGTTCCAACGTTTTTGAATGCCTTCGCCCATCGATGGTGCGGGTGACGAAGACGAGTTGTCGGTTTGAGCCAGGGAAGCAATCGGCAAAACCAGCAGAAGCAGGCACGCGAAAGTTGATCCTTGAGTGACTCTTAATGAAAACGGCTGTGACCAAAAAGGTCGCAGGAAGTCGTGAGGACTGATTCGCATGGCTGACTCCTTATTGAAAAGACTCAGTACCGGCCACTATGCGAGCGAGTTTGAGGCCAGTTCAAAGACGTATCTTGGATTACTGCATCAGGGTCGACACGAGGCATTCTTTATGATTGTGCTAAGAGTGTCAACGAAGAAATCAGATGGAGGTCGATTAGTTTAAAATGGAATTCTCAGTGCGCTGTTTGGCCTTCGAGCAGAGCAATAGCATGTGACAGAACGGGCCGGATAACGTCGAAGCTTTCGCGTACAGCTGTTGGCGAACCGGGAAGATTGATGATTAGTGTTCCCGATCGAATTCCGCAGACGCCACGCGAGATCATGGCCATCGGCGTGTTCTTCAAAGTACCCATGCGCATCGCTTCAGAGAGGCCCGGTGCTTCACGTTCGATCACCATCAATGTTGCTTCGGGAGTATTGTCACGCGGACCAAAGCCTGTACCGCCGGTGGTTACGATCAAATTCACACGCTTTAGATCGGTATAGGCCCGCAGCTTGTGGGCCAAAGGCTCCAGATCATCGTTAACGATCACTTTCGCGACGATCTCTGCGCCCAGTTCAGTCAAGAGCTCAACCAGTATCTCGCCGGACGTATCTTCACGCTCACCAGCTGAGCAGGCGTCGCTGGCAGTGATAACGATTGCGCGAATCTGATTTGTCATAACGGTTGAAATGCCGGTTTGAGGGCGCACTCGTGCGCCCGCCGGCTGCGGACAAGTCCGCCTTCTAAGCTTTACGTCGAGCGTGCTCCTTTAACCAGCAACGATCCATCACAACCAATAGTCCTGCATCCACGGCCCGCTGTGCCGCCTGAGAATCAATCACGCCTTCCTGCAACCAAACGCCTTTGGCGCCAATGGCGATTGCCTGATCGACCACTGCACCGGCTTCTTCGGACCTTCTAAAGACATCAACCAGCTCGATCTTCTCGGGAACGTCGACAAGAGAGGGGAAAGAGTGCTCACCAAAGACTTCGGTTTCGTTGGGATTGACGGAGATGACTCGATAGCCCGCCCGCTTCATATATGACGCCACGCCGTGCGAAGGCCGCCACGAGTTTGAAGATAAACCGACAACCGCGATCGTGTGGCACTCGTCGAGAATTCTTGCGATTGTTTCAGGACTATTGATTTCCAAATAAATGATCATTCAATTTGCTGCAGCGCCGACCTGATGCAGATCCTGCAACGCGTAAACAGCAATCTCTTTCACAGTCGCGCGCGAAGTGAGCGCTTCGACCAATGCCTGCGCGCCAGTCATTGTCGTCACGCAGGGAACATTGTATTGCAGGGCCGCGCGACGAATTGATTGTTCGTCGTAATGCGAAGCTCGGCCCAGCGGCGTGTTGATTACCAGAGCCACTTCGCCCTGTTTGATGTGGTCGGCAACGTTGGGCCGTCCTTCGTTAACTTTGAAGACGGTGGCTACTTCCAAACCAACTTCGCGCAGTCGCGCCGCGGTGCCGAAGGTCGCCATCAAATCAAATCCCAGACGCGAAAGCCGGCGCGCGATCAGTGCCGCCTGACCCTTGTCAGCTTCGTTAACACTGATAAATGCCGTGCCGTTTTGGGGAAGCTTAATACCCGCGCCGATCATGGCCTTGGCATACGCTTCGCCAAAACTTTCACCGATACCCATAACTTCGCCCGTTGAGTGCATTTCGGGACTCAGAACGGGATCGACCCCGGGAAATTTTCGGAAGGGAAACACCGGTGACTTGATATAGAAACGATCGACGGTGAGTTCTTCGGGAAGACCAAATTCTTGCAGCTTTTTACCGGCCATTACCAGCGCGGCGATTCGGGCGAGCGGGACTCCGGTGGCTTTTGAAACAAAGGGCACGGTGCGGGATGCTCGCGGATTAACTTCGAGCACATAGACGCGGTCGTCTTTGATCGCGAATTGAATATTCATCAGACCATTCACCATCAAAGCGGTCGCGAGCTTGCGCGTATAGTGACGCATCGTTTCGAGGTGTTCAGCGGCGATACGCACCGGCGGCAGGACGCAGGAAGAATCGCCTGAGTGGATCCCGGCCTCTTCGATATGCTCTTGAATTCCCGCGATCACGCACGCTGTCTCATCAGCCAGAGCGTCGACGTCGAATTCCGCGGCCTGCTCGAGGAACTTGTCGATCAGCACCGGCCGATCATGAGAAAAGTCGACGGCGGTACGCATGTAATCATCTAGCGTCTCTTCGTCATAAACGATCGCCATCGCCCGGCCGCCAAGCACATAACTGGGCCGCACCAGGACTGGATAACCAATACGCTCGGCGATTTCTCTCGCTTCGGGAATCGATGTTGCAGTGCCGTGCTCGGGTTGAGGAATTCCCAATTCGTTGAGCAAGGCGCCGAAACGTTTTCGATCTTCCGCCAGATCGATCGAGTCGGGCGAAGTACCGATGATCGGGACGCCGGCCTCATGCAGGCGCATCGCCAGGTTCAAGGGAGTCTGGCCGCCAAATTGAACAATCACACCCGTAGGCTTTTCCACGTCCACGATATTCATCACATCTTCAAACGTCAGCGGTTCAAAGTACAAACGATCGGAAGTGTCATAATCGGTTGAGACAGTTTCCGGATTACAGTTGACCATGATCGTTTCCCAGCCGGCTTCATGCAGCGCAAAGGACGCATGACAACAGCAGTAGTCGAACTCGATGCCCTGGCCGATGCGGTTTGGACCTGAACCGAGAATCATGATCTTTCGTCGATCGGTGGGCTGGGTTTCGTCTTCATCTTCATAAGTCGAGTAAAGATAGGGCGTGAAGGATTCGAACTCGGCGCCGCAGGTGTCGACGCGTTTGTAGACCGGAATCAGACCCGATGTCTTGCGATAGGCGCGGACTTCGTCTTCCGTGCGGCCGGTCAAATAAGCCAGACGACGGTCGGAAAGCGCCGCTTCTTTGAAGGCGCGCAAAAGCTCGAGAGGAATGTTTTCGAGCTTCGGAAACTTCGGCTCGACCCCGCTTGAACCAATCGCCGCCGCAGGTGGTACTGACTCGATTCGTTCCTGAATTTCCATTACCTGTTTGAGCTGGTCGAGGAACCAAGGATCGATGCGCGACAGACGAAATATTTCCTCGATCGGCCAACCATGCTCGAGCGCATAAGTAATGTATGAAAAGCGTTGCGAATTGGGCCGCGCCAACTTTCTCTGCAACTCATCATTGGATATGTCTTCCAGGCGCAGAGGCTTTACAGCTTCCAGCGAACGCAGGCCTTTGAACAGAGATTCCTTGAAGGTGCGGCCAATGGCCATCACTTCACCGACGGATTTCATCTGGGTCCCGAGCACATCTTCGGCCTCGCGAAACTTTTCGAAGTTCCATTTGGGAATTTTGGTAACGACATAGTCGATGGTCGGCTCGAATGATGCCGGCGTCTTCTTAGTGATGTCGTTGGGGATTTCATCGAGCGTATAGCCCACTGCGAGTTTGGCGGCAATCTTGGCGATGGGGAAACCAGTCGCCTTTGAAGCCAGTGCGGACGAGCGAGAGACGCGCGGGTTCATTTCGATGATCCGGATGTCGCCGTTCTCAGGATTTACCGCGAACTGAATATTCGAGCCGCCGGTTTCCACGCCGACCTTGCGAATAATGGTAATCGCCATGTCCCGCAGCCGCTGGTATTCCCGATCGGTCAGCGTCTGCGCCGGGGCGACCGTGATCGAATCACCGGTGTGCACACCCATCGGATCGAAGTTTTCAATGGAACAGATAATAACGACGTTGTCGGCGAGGTCGCGCATCACTTCCAGCTCAAATTCTTTCCAGCCCAGGATCGATTCTTCGATCAGCACTTCGTGAATTGGTGAGGCAGCCAGGCCGTTGCGCACGATCTCTTCGAACTCTTCCGGGTTAAAAGCGGTGCCGGCCCCAGTGCCGCCGAGCGTGAACGACGGCCGGATGATTGCCGGATAACCTGTCTCTGACACGATCGCTTCAGCTTCAGCCCAGGCTTTGGCAAATCCGCCACGTGGCATCGGCAGTCCCACTTCATCCATTGCCTGCTTGAACAGCAAACGATCTTCGGCAACTTTGATCGCTTCGCGTTTGGCGCCGATCATTTCTACGCCGCATTCTTCGAGCACGCCGGCGTCGGCCAACTCGATCGCGAGATTTAGAGCTGTCTGTCCGCCTACAGTCGGGAGCAACGCGTCGGGCCGCTCGCGTCTGATGATGGCTGAGACTGATTCAACCGTGAGTGGTTCGATGTAAGTACGATCGGCCATTTCCGGGTCGGTCATGATGGTGGCAGGGTTCGAATTGACCAGGACCACCTCGTAACCTTCCTGGCGCAGGGCTTTGCACGCCTGCGTGCCTGAGTAATCAAATTCGCAGGCCTGCCCGATCACGATAGGACCAGAACCGATGATCAGAATTTTGTGAATGTCACTGCGCTTGGGCATCTATAAACCCGAATCACACTGGTTGGACTTGCATTACGACCGAACATTTTACATAACTATCGAGCGGAGGCGAATCGCGAAGGCTTAAAGGTTTGGCAACCATGCACCAGAATAACATTTATCTGTTCACTTTTTGTCTCTTCCTGTGCAGCCTCGCTCCGGCACACGGACAGGTTCTGCGAAGCGCCGAAGAGTACAACAGCCGCGCGCTTGAAAGACAGAGGCAGGGAGATTTGGATGGAGCTCTCCGTGACTTTGACGCCGCCATTGCCGCCAGTCCCACCAAGCCGGGTTTTTACTATAACCGCGCGCTTGCATGGGAAGCCAAGCGCGACTTCAAGGCGGCTATCGCCGATTACGGCAAGGCCATCGCGAATGATCATGGCTTTGCGCCGGCCTACAATAATCGAGGGAAACTTCAAAGGCAGTTAGGTGACGTGGAGGCGGCCATCAAGGACTACACCCAGGCTATCGAGATTGATGCGAATCTTCTGAAGCCTGACCCTGAAAATGAGCAACTTCTGAAGGATCTGGCCGGTGCTTATCTCAACCGAGGTATTGCCAGACACGATAAGGAAGACTCTGATGGCTCAATATCAGATTTGAATCTAGCCTTGAAATTCAACCCGGAATATTCGGACGCATACAACCAACGCGGGATCGCCTGGCACGACAAGAGCGATCTCGAAGCCGCGATGATCGATTACACGAGAGCTATCGACCTGGATGCGAAGAATGCAAAGGCATATATCAATCGGGGAAACGTCTGGAATGATAAGAAGGCGTATGACAACGCCATCGCCGACTTTAACCGCGCCCTGGTTATTGATCCTCAGGATGCTTTCGCCTATGCCAACCGCTGCGTTTCGCAGACCAAGAAACAAGTTTTCAATGACGCAATCAACGATTGTAATAAAGCCCTGGCACTCGATCCTAGATTTGCTGAAGCTTATGTTTTTCGTGGCGATTTGCGGGCTGATATGGACGACCTGGACAGCGCGATAGACGATTATAGTAAGGCGATTAAGATCAGTCCGCAGTACGCGCGTGCCTATCTGGCCCGCGGCTTAGCCAGGGTTGACAAAGGAGACTCTGCGGACGCCTTCGCGGATTTCGCAAAGGCAATTGAACTCAAGGCTTCGTATGCGGAAGCTTATGCGGCCCGGGGACTCGCACTCCTGAGCGGTGGGCGAGACGTTGAAGCCGAAAGAGATCTTAAAAAGAGTGTCGAACTTAATCCTAAGCTCAAGACCGTAATCGAAGAGATTGCGACTGACATACGGCGGCGACGTAAGTTAGCGCCCACGGTAGATGCGAACGGAGTTCTCGATGCGACCACTGAGAAAAAGGATATCTATTCCACCAATGCTGATGCTAAGAAAGAGATCGATGAGGCGCTAAAGCAGGCCGTGACCGACAAAAAACGCGTGCTGCTCGTGTTCGGAGGAAACTGGTGTTACGACTGTCACGTGCTGGATCGGGCTTTGCACGAAGGAGCGGCGGGAGAGATCGTGAGAGAAAGTTTTCTGCTGGTGCATGTCGACATTGGCGAAGGCGACAAGAATCTTGATTTGGTTAAGAAGTACAAAACCACTCTCGATAAGGGCGTGCCTGCCGTGGTCATTTTGAGTGCCGATAGTAGTGTGCTCTACAGCAGTAACGAGGGCGAGTTCGAAGCCGCGCGAAAGATGATGAAGCAAGACCTCGCGGCGTTTCTAACGCATTGGAAAGTGACCAGGCGGTAGTCCGACCGTAAGGGAGGGCGTCTTTGCGACTCTCTATCGACGCCCTTCGTCTTGCTGTCTTGAGTACCGTCTCAGTTTTTGATAGTTTGCTCTCGGTTCCCCAATACAGACTACGACCCACGAAAGACTGCTGATGATTTCGATCAGTACGGTAGTGTGATCTCGGAAGTCACAAGACGCCACTCGATTCGGCCCGCTGGCCGAGCAGTCTTTCATGCGGTTTAGTGAACAGCATTCTTGAAGAGCAAGTTCGCGTTGCCGCGCATCGACGTAGTCGGAAGAGTTGTAAGAATGCCACCAATTGAACAAACCGAGCTCGAGAATAGCGCCTTGACCGATGACCGGAAGACTGACAGTAATTCTTCGCTCGCCGATCTTAAAGGGGAAAAGGTCGCCCTTGAAGAGCAAAATTTCAAACTGAAGCAGGTGGCCGAGTATCGTTCCGCATTTCTGGCGCGCCTCTCTCATGAACTTCGGAGCCCGCTCACTTCGATTCTGGGGTTTTCCGAAATCCTGCTCACCCAGGAAGAGTTGACCGAAGCGCAGCGCGGCTTCTGCGAGAGAATTCAAAACTCCGCGCGGCAGTTACAGGCCAATCTCAATCAATTGTCTGACCTTTCACGACTGGAAGCGGGCCAGTCGGAACTTCAGCTGGAAGAGTTTTCGCTCGAAGTCGTGCTGCAGGAAGCGTGCTTAGGTCTCGCCCGGCAGACAGACAAGCAGAATACGGAACTTCGTTGCCATACGGACGCGGCGTTGCCGACGATAGTTTCCGATCGGGCAAAGCTGCGACAAGTGCTCTACAACTTTCTGGCCTATGCCATCACTCGCAGTCCGGGCGGAATCGTCAATGTGACGGTGGAAAATGATTCCGATGGATTCCTGCTGAAGATAGAAGACGAAGGGCAAAGGCCCGCGGACTCGACAGCCTTCGTTGAGCTCGACCCGCAAAATCGACGTGCCGGCAGCAGCGAACTGGGCCTGGCAATAGCCCGGCAGAATATCGACCTGCTGGGCGCGCGGCTTACTTTTGAAAATCGGCAGCCTTGCGGATTGCAGGTCGTGATTCAACTTCCGAGTGTTGCTCCCGAGCCGCGGCTTTGAATTCCTCGGGTTTCGGTTTCGTATGAGCTGGTACTTCGCGCTGCGCCTGGTAGTGCCCTGTTTGAAATTCTCTGCGCCACCTCTGCGTTGGCGGTGAGTGCATCGAACCCATAATTCACCGCGGAGACGCAGAGGTCGGAGAGATCACGCAGAGAAAGCTTCAAATTAGGTCATTACGCTCCCCGTTATCCAATCGCACGCGCTCAGATCAGCATGATATGATTCGAGCGTTCAAGACATAAAGACTCTCGATAAATCAACTGAAACGTTTTTCTGAGCGATCGATAATCATGCCTGACTCAGTGCCGAGCCTGCAGACGCTTTCAGAAATCGAGATCCGCGAAGTATCGTCGATCGACGAATACGACGCCTGCATCAGTTTGCAGCGCGAAGTATTTGGACTTCCGGATCTGGAGATTTCTCCGCGGCGGCACCTGATCGTTTCGCGTGAAGCGGGAGGGTGGACGCTGGCTGCATTCAATAATGGAGCCATCGTAGGCTTTGTGCATCACCTGGCGGCGGTGCGCGGCGCTGAGATTATTGGATACTCGCACATGATGGCCGTCGCGGCGGACTTTCAGAACCATGGAGTCGGCGCGAAACTAAAATGGGCCCAGCGCGCGCGCTCTCTGGCGGAACGCCACGACTTTATCAAGTGGACGTTCGAACCGATGCGCGGGCGCAACGCGCATTTCAATTTGAATCGGTTGGGGGTAGTCATCAGGGATTACGCGGTCAATTTTTATGGGACCGATTACGTCACAAATCCGGTTGAGAAAATTGCCGGAGCCAGTGGCATGGACAGTGATCGTCTGTTTGCGAGTTGGGAGTTACACTCGCTGCGAGTCGAAGCATTCGCGGCTAAACAGAATTTCCCATTGCCAGAGCCGGATAAAACGATCGAAATTCCCGCCGATTTTCCGGCACTCCTGAAATCGAATCCGGACACGGCAAGGCGCGAGCAGTTGCGCGTACGCGAAGAGTTTCTGGGTTTGCTCGGGGAGGGATTGGTGTGCCGTGCATTTGATCGGAATGCGACGCGGCCCAGGTATTTGTTTTATGGAGACGAGTAGTAGCAAGCACAAGTCTTCGCCCCCAGATGTCTATAGAACGCAGCGCAACTTCCTCTATGGCTCCGTTCGAAGGAGCGGATTGATTGTTGAATGGTAAGAACTCCAGTTGTCTTCCGCTCCTTCGAACGGAGCCAGTGACGAGGGCGGACTCGAGTCTATAAATATTTCACTCCTACCTGAGTGGAGTACGAAGAAATTTCGCTCGGACGATTTGACTGTTTTGGTTCCACTTAAGCCTTTATGGGGGCGCTGGCTGCGCTATTCTTCGGTAGCCAATTAAGCTTTCACTAGTTTCTCTTTCGGAATTCAGTTTTGCCAAAGCGACCATCAATCGAAAAAACGATCAAGGATCTGCGGGAAGAAATTCAGCGCCACGAAGATCTCTACTATCTGCACGACAATCCCGAGATTTCAGATCGTGAGTACGACGAACTGCTCGAGAAGCTTCGTCAACTCGAAGAGGCCAAGCCTGAATTCATCAGCCCCGACAGTCCGACGCAACGCGTAGGCGGAAAACCGGCGGAAGGCTTCCCGGAATTCGTTCATCGCCGGCCCATGTTGTCGCTCGACAACAGCTACAGCATTGACGAACTGCGGGCCTTTGACGAACGCTGCCGCAAACTGGCGGATGGTGCAGCGCTTGAGTATGTGGCCGAACTCAAGATTGACGGCCTGTCGCTCTCAACTCATTACCAGGACGGACTATTTGTGCGTGGCGTGACCCGAGGAGACGGCCAGCGAGGGGAAGATGTCACTAGCAACGTGCGCACTATTCGCAGCGTGCCGCTGAAACTGCGCGTTAGCAGCACGAGAGTTGGTCCGGAAATCGAAGTTCGCGGTGAGGCTTATCTTCCACGCAAAGTTTTTGAGAGAATTAATGCCGAGCGCGAAGAAGCCGGCGAGCCGCGTTTTGCCAATCCGCGAAACGCCGCTGCGGGTGCAATTCGTCAACTCGATCCGTCGATGGTGGCGAAACGCAGACTGGATATGTTTGCGTACGATGTGCTGGCTGGAGAGCGAAAACCGTTCGCCACCCAATGGGAGGCCCTGAATTGGACGGAAAGCGCCGGCTTTCGAGTCAATCCCAATCGCAGGCTATGTAAAACGATCGATGAGGTGATCGATTTCTGCAACGCGATGGAATCAAAACGCGACGATCTTGGTTACGAAATCGACGGCGTCGTGGTGAAAGTGAATTCGACGGCTTTGCAGGAAGAGTTTGGCGCGACGGGAAAGGCTCCGCGCTGGGCGATCGCCTATAAGTACGCTGCGCGACAGGCGACTACGAAAGTCAATGACATCATCATGCAGGTTGGCCGCACAGGCGCGCTAACACCCGTGGCCCTGCTTGAACCAGTGCAGCTGGGAGGGGTCACGGTGTCGCGCTCGACGCTGCATAACGAAGACGAGATCGAACGGCTGGGTTTAGAGATCGGCGATTGGGTTTTGATTGAACGCGGCGGCGATGTGATCCCGAAAGTCGTAAAGGTTGTCGAATCCAGACGTACCGGCAAAGAAAAGAAATTCAAGATGCCGGAGACCTGTCCGGTGTGTGGTGGGCGCGTCTCGCGGCCCGAGGGCGAAGTCCTGTCGCGATGCATTGCTGCTGATTGCCCGGCCCAATTAATCGGGCGCTTGTTGCACTTTGCCTCCCGGCGGGCGATGAGGATCGAGGGTCTGGGATCTGCGCTCGCGGAACAGTTAATCGCCGGCAAGATGGTCCGCGACGTTGCCGATCTCTACCGTTTGAAACTGGATGGCCTGGCGTCGCTCGAAAGGATGGCAGCAAAGTCGGCCTCGAACTTGTTGTCGCAGATCGAGGCGAGTAAATCCCGCGATCTCTGGCATTTGATTTACGGCTTGGGCATTCGTCATGTGGGCGAGCGCACCGCCGGTATTCTGACGCGCCAGTTCGGTTCGCTCGATCGTTTGGGTCAGGCCACCGTCACAGAGCTGGATGAAGTTCACGAGATTGGCCTAACTATGGCGCAAAGTATTCGCGATTGGTTCGACGATCCGGGCAACAAAGACTTGTGCCGGCGTTTGAGCGAAGCGGGCGTGCGCACAGAAAGTGAAACGCAGTCCGCCGGGGCAGGGAAGGCCGGGGATCAGAGGTTCGCGGGAAAACAGTTTGTGTTGACCGGGTCGCTCCCCGGCATGACTCGTGACGAAGCCCGATCTTTAATCGAAGCTGGTGGCGGGCGGGTCACATCGTCGGTGAGCAAGAAAACGGATTTTGTGCTGGCCGGGGCCGAGCCAGGATCGAAATTGGAAAAGGCTGTTGAGTTAGGCGTGACCGTAATCGATGAGGCGCAATTCAAAAAGATGTTAGGATAAAGCCGGGGAAAAAAATGGAATCTGGTCAGCAGGAAAAACAAGAACAGAAAATCGAATTGGTGTACACACTTTTTTGCGATGACGTGCGCCTCGAAGTAGGCAACAAACTTTCGTACATGGGAGTATTTCAGAACATCGTGGTGCCGCAGTTGCCTGTCTGGTTACCGAAACTCGCCGTGGTTAATCACTGGCGTGGTGGCGGCGGGTCTCATCTTTCGGAAGTACGCATCCTGATGCCGGATCGCCAGCAGGCTCTGGTGGCATCGCAACCTGCGCCTTTCGAGATCGTACACGGGTCGGCCGATAACATCAGCTTTTTTGTGAACGTTACCTTCCCGGTTACCGGGCTTTATGTGGTCCAGACCCTGATCGATTCGAACCTCTTTGAGGAGCGCATGCTGACGGTTTCTGACCAGCAGCTAATTGCTCCTGAAGAAGAAGAATCCGACGCGGTCAATTAGATCTGCGCCCTTTCAATCGCTGCCGGCAGGCCGCCGACAAACTGTGGCACGGTCCACGAAATCACACGCAGCAACGCGAAAAAAAACTCCTATTTTCGTTCTGTTTCGGGTGGATTTCCGGACCGCTTTTGCGGTTCTAAAGCATTTCGTACGACTTGATTTTGTAATTGAGAGTGGTGGCGCCCAATCCTAAAATGCGCGCTGCGCGCGCCTGATTCCCGCCCGCAAGCTCAAGAGCCCGACCAATTAGCCGCATCTCAAACCGGCGCACCTCGTCAAAGAAGCTCACTCGAGATCTTACATTGAGATTATCAACCGCGGCCGCGGTTTCTGCCAAAGCGTTTTCGTGCTCGAGTGATTCGGCTTCCTTAAGCAGAGTCCCGGCCAGGTCCCTGATCTTTTCCAGCCTTTCTGTCGGTGCTGCTTTTCGTGATGGCAAACCGCGAAGGTTTCGCTTGGAAATTGATTCAACTATTGCTGCTTTTGCAATGCTCATATTAATGCCCCCTGAAATCTGTCAATTATAAAGACGATGCAACCGTTGGTCTGTTAGTATTTCACAGCATCGAAGCTAAAGACGCTGTAAGTTGCAAAGCGGTTCCACGTTTTTGTGTCCAGAATTAATTTAGGTCAAAAGGATGATAGAGCAAGCTTGGATGCCGCCTGGCACCGTGGGGGTTTGCACTCGCAGCGCTCAGGTAAGAGGTTTTTGTCAAGATTGTGTTAAGAAAACGGGAGGACAGATGAGTGTCTCAGCTATCGCCTGAGGATCTCTCTTGAGACGCGTGAGAGCATGCGCTCGATTTCATCCAGCCCGGCAGCCTTCGGACTGTGCTTCCTGGCCATCGATATGGACTTTTGTCCCAATAATACGTAGGCACTCAAGGCCTGAGTTAGATTTGCGGCTTTGAGCGCGGCCAGGTGCTTTTGCACTGTGGATATGTCGCCGCGTTTGAAGGTCCCGGTCAGAGCCCGCGCGGGCTGGTGGATCGCAAGGTTTGCGACGGTGCTCTTGACGAGGGGCAAGAGCACTCTTTGCGCCTGCTGGGGACTCAAGCCGCAAACCTTTAGAATATCGAGAGCGATATCGAACAGCGCCGTGATGTGTGGTGAAGCAGTCACGGCTGCGGCGTGATACAGCGCTTTGTGGCGAGAGTCGATGATGAAACTTTCTCCACCGAGATCGCTCACGATCAGCCTGCCCATACGGACCGCGCCCGGATCGCCTTCAACCGAAAAAAAGCCCTGGGTCAAAAGTCCTGCTCCCGATCGCGATTCGCTGATGGAAACCAACGGATGGAGCGAGCCGATCGCAAATCCTGAGCTACCCATCGGCTTGAGAACATTCGCAGCCAAGGCGCCACTGGTATGCAGGGCAACTCGTTGTTTGGCCGGAGTGCGGGTGCCTTTTCTCGGAATTCGTTTCGCAGCAAACATCTCGGACAAACGCTCAGCCACTCTGGCGATTACGTCGTCGGGCGTTGCTATCAACACCAGCGAGCAGCAATCCAGGCGCTGGATCTGAGCCGGACTCATCCGGTTCATTTGACGATCAGAGAGGGCGAGAGTCCCTGGGCCGAATGCTCTGGCAGAGCGCGTGGCAGAAGAAGCGCTTTTCGCGGCGACAACTTCGATCTTATAGCCGACTGACTTTAGCGCGAGACCCAGGGCGGTGCCTAGACGACCGGCGCCGATGATCGCCACGGTACGCTCTCTCGTCGGCCGCGTGCGTAATCGAGCATTGTCGTGACGAACTGTTCCTGGCGAAGTTTTGGTGATGCGTCGCATCCAGCTTGTGATGATACAGCCCGTGCTGAGAGGTCGGACTCTAACACGCAGTCCGATTCACGCGCAATTACATAGGTTTTTACCTATGGTTAGTCTATAATGCGGTGCGAAGTCACAGGCCGGTTGGCGAAAAATTGAGATCGCAGGCTTCAAACTTCAGCGCAACCTCGGCGCTGAGGCCAGCATCCAAGCGGTGCGTTAACGAATGCAGTGCCTGTTGCCTCTGGTGCTGCTCCCGAAGAAAAAGCAAAGCGGCCGTGCAAAATTGCATAGCCACCGGAAGATTAAGCCCGGTCTTTCTCTCCCGGCGTAGGAAGTTGGAGGTTTTGATGAAAGTTCGCTTCTCTCGCGCCGTCACCGCAATCTGCTTGGGAATTAGTCTCTGGGTCAGCAGTGTCGCCGCACTGGCCGCACCGCAACAAGCAAAAGATCAATCGCCAGGACAGACTCAATCGGCCACGCCGCAGACGGGCCAACCGACCCAGACCGCGACAACCAAAGCTCCTGAACCACAAGTCTCAAACGGCAAGCCACTCTCGACCAATGAAGACCCAAGGCAGATCGGAAAACGGAACATCAACAAGGGTATCTGGTCAGGCGGGATCCTGGGGGCGAAAGGAACCGAAGCGGAAGTGCGCGAAGGACGCATGCTGGCCGCCGAAGTCGATAAGGAAGCAAAGTTCATCGACGATCCGATAATTACCGAGTATGTGAATCGGGTTGGTCAAAACATTGTTCTGCACTCAGATGCCAAGATTCCCTTCACAATCAAAGTAATCGACTCAGATGAAGTTAACGCCTTTGCGCTGCCGGGCGGTTTTTTCTACGTTAATAAGGGGCTGATCCTGGCAGCCGATAACGAGGCGGAACTGGCCGGTGTCATGGCCCATGAAATTGCTCACGTTTGTGCGCGTCACGCAATGGAGAATGAAGCCAAGATGCGCGCGCTCGATTATGGCTTACTGGCCGGCATGATCCTGGGCGGCGGCATCATTGGGAACGTGCTCTATAACGGCGGCGGAATGATCGAGGCAATGGCCTTTCTTAAATTCAGCCGCGGGGCCGAAGAAGAAGCGGACAGGTTGGGGATACAGTATATGTGGGCTGCGGGTTACGATCCGAACGCGATGGCCACGATGTTCGAAAAGCTGGAAGCCAAGAACAAGAAGAAGCCCGGAACCATTTCGAAGCTCTTTGCTACACACCCGGCGCCGCCTGAACGGCGAGCAGCTGCCATTGCCCTGGCCGCGCGCTTTCCGGAGCGTGACGAATACGTCATCAGCTCGTCCGAATTTCAACGAGTCAAGAACCGTCTGTTGAGATTGTCGAATGCGCGCGCTTCATCCAATGGAGCGATCGCCGGATCCGACGATGGGACACCCGGCCGTCCAACTTTGAAACGGCGGCAACCGACGCCGGATGATTCGACAACGACGCCGGATAGCACTGCGAAACCGGACAGCACGAAGCCGGCTCCACCGAGTTTAAAACGCGAACCGCAACCGCAAGCGACGCCAACGCCACAACCGTGAGACGTTGCGGGACGTAGCCCAACCGTAAGGGAGGGCGCAGTGCAACCTCGAACTAAAAAGGCCCTCAAGCAGATTTGCTTGAGGGCCTTGTTCTACCAGCGCGATCTCCCGATCAGATCGAAATCCTTGCCCTTGCTAACGCGCGGGCTTCTGACACGCCTTATTATGGTTCGTGATATTGAACCGCCGTTGCCGGTGCGGCGCCAGCCTTCGTAGCCGGTTCTTCTCGCCATGAGACGCCTCCGAAGAACGCGCGGAAGTACCCGTACATTGAAAACATTGAAGAGATGACCACGACCCAGAGCATCGCTCGGCCGGCCGTATATAGCAACACCTGCCAATCGGTCCAGTTGGTGGAATCGGGTCCGGTAAGGTGCAACCACGCGAGCCGCAGTTCAGGCACCGTCCAAAACTGTATCGCCGGAAAAGGCCGGCCAAAATTTGAAACGTGAGGAGATCCGCCCGCAGGCGAGATCGACAAAATCAACAAACCAACCGTGACGACCTGCGCAACCATCTTGAATTTGCCCATGCGCGAAGCAGAGATTATGACCCCCTCAGTCGCGGCGATCGAGCGCAAACCGGTAACGGCAAATTCGCGTCCCACAATAATCACGACCGCCCAGGCCGGCGCCAGATGATTCTCAACCAGGGAAATCAGCGCGGCCGAAATCAAAAGCTTATCGGCAATCGGATCCAAAAGCTTGCCCAGCTTTGAAACCTGATGCCAGCGCCGCGCAATCTTGCCGTCGAAGTAATCGGTCAATGCGGCCACCACGAAAATCGACACACCCAGAACATAGCTGGGCACGCCCAGCCAGGCTTCAGATACCGGGGTTAACAGCACCACGACCAGCAGCGGCACGATAAAGATTCGCGAAAGTGTCAGCGCGTTAGGTAAATTCACTCAAAAAGCTCCGCATGAATGTCCGAGCGATGCAGACTGCAGTCTAGGTTTCGTTGTTTTGAGTGTCAAGAGAGACCAGGATCGTGGCGTGCCCTAGGTCGCGGCCCGTGCCTCTGCCTTGCATCGGAGCCGATGATGAGGTCAGTACGGCAGTAGCGACCGGGTCATCGTCCGGCGATCTCGACGTCGCATTGCACGTCGCATTAATCGAGACCCGGTCGCTACCACTCTCGGTACTGACCTCATCAGTCAATTTCCGCCCACAACGGCGTTGTCGACTGCTTGCCCACTTCTGCAGTACTAGTTAGAATATCGGGTTCTGCGTCGCGCAAGATTCGTCTCTGTGCAGCACGGCTTCGGTTCCAAGGCTTATGGCAATTGATCGCATCACCGTTCGAGGCGCCCGGCAACACAACCTCAAGAATATCGACGTTGATATTCCGCGTGACAAGCTAACCGTAATAACCGGCCTCTCAGGCTCCGGAAAATCGTCGCTGGCGTTCGATACTATCTATGCCGAGGGGCAGCGGCGATACGTAGAATCCCTTTCCTCTTACGCGCGACAATTTCTGGATCAATTGGAAAAGCCGGACGTTGATTCGGTCGAAGGTCTGTCGCCGGCAATTTCAATCGAGCAGAAAACCGTCGCTCGCAGTCCGCGTTCGACCATCGGCACAGTCACAGAGATCTACGACTATCTGCGCCTGCTTTTTTCATCGATTGGTGTGCCGCATTGTTACCAGTGCGGCGCGGCAATCACTCGTCAAAGTGTCGATCAGATCCTGCACGATGTGCTGTCGCTCCCGGGCGGTGAGCGAGTGATGATTCTGGCGCCCATCGTTCGGGGCCGCAAGGGAGAATTCAAAAAAGAGCTGGCTAAACTGGCCAACGATGGATTTATCCGCGCGCGGATCGATGGGGAGCTTCGCTCACTTGACGAAGAAATACGCCTCGATAAGCGCCGCAATCACTCGATCGAAGCCGTGGTTGACCGTCTATTGATCAAGACCGGAATCAACGAACGTCTCGGCGAATCAATCCGTACAGCCTTGAAACTAACCAACGGCGCCGTGCTGGTCTCGGTGATTGATGGTGAAGAGAAACTGTATTCCGAAAAGATGGCCTGCGTTAATTGCGGCATCAGTGTGCCGCCGCTTGAGCCTCGCTCGTTCTCGTTCAACTCGGCGTATGGCGCCTGCAGGGTTTGTCATGGCCTCGGCACCGTGCTCGAAATCGATCCGGGGAAGCTGGTGCTCAACACGACTGAGGCGGCCGAAAGAATTCCTTTCCTGGGTCCGGCGGACAAATCCGGATCCGCTTATCTCCGCAGTGCTTTGCTGGCGGTCATCGAACACTTCAAAGCAGATCCCAAGCTGCCGTTTCTGGATTTACCTACCGAGGTTCGCGAAAGTTTCTTTAATGGGCTCTCGGCCCAGCTAAAATTCAAACAGGGTTTGTATTCCTACAAGGGCTACTGGGAAGGTGCTTTGCCCTGGCTGCGTGAACGCTTAAATACCGCGCCGTCGGAAAAAGTTCGGGTAGCGCTTGAAGAGATGGTTTCGCCATCCATCTGTCGCGCGTGTGCAGGCCGCCGGCTGCGATCAGATTCTCTGGCCGTGCGCGTGGGCGGACTGGGCATTGCGGACTACACATCAATGACCATCGAAGATGCGATTAAGGTCTTCGATCAAGTCAGGCTGGGAGATCGAGAAGAAAAGATCGCGGGATTGATTCTGCGTGAAATTAAGTCACGCCTTCGCTTTCTCGAGACTGTCGGACTCGGATATTTAACGCTGGATCGTCCCTCAGCAACTTTGTCCGGCGGCGAAGGGCAAAGGATTCGGCTGGCGACTCAGATCGGTTCGCAACTGCGCGGCGTGCTCTATGTGTTGGACGAACCGTCAATCGGTCTGCACCCCAGGGACAATCGACGCCTGCTGGATACTCTTTCCGCGCTGCGAGATCTGGGCAATACGGTGCTGGTCGTTGAACATGATGAGGAAACGATTCGTCGCGCCGACTATGTGGTAGACCTCGGACCCGGTGCAGGTACTCACGGCGGGAGGGTGGTCGCGTTGGGAACGCCGAGCGATGTTGCCAACAACGCGGAATCCGTCACCGGCCTCTACATCAGTGGGTCGCGCAAGATTCCGGTTCCCACTGAGCGTCGCGCGCCCAACGGAAAAGCGATCACAGTGCGCGGCGCCCGCCACAACAACTTGAAAGAGTTGGATGTATCTTTCCCGCTGGGCCTGCTGACGGTAGTGACCGGCGTGTCGGGCTCGGGGAAATCGACGCTGGTCGCGGACATACTTTATCCGGCACTGGCCAGGAGCCTCTATGATTCACTGCTGGAACCCGGCGCGCACGATGCTATCGAAGGACTGCAACACGTTGACAAGGTGATCGAGATCGATCAGTCGCCGATCGGCCGCACGCCGCGATCGAATCCGGCCACGTACACAGGTTTGTTCACACCGATTCGCGAACTCTATGCCATGTTGCCCGAGTCGCGGGAGCGCGGTTACAAACCCGGGCGTTTTTCTTTTAACGTCAAAGGCGGTCGCTGCGAAGGTTGCGAAGGTGAGGGTCTTAAACGGATCGAGATGAATTTTCTTCCCGATGTCTACGTGCTCTGCGATGTCTGCCGCGGTGCCCGTTACAATCGCGAGACACTTGCGGTCAGGTACAAAGGGAAATCGATTGCGGAACTGCTGGACGCGACCGTCGAAGAGGCGTTGCCCCTGCTTGAGAATATTCCCCAGATCAAGCCAAAGCTGCAGACACTGCTTGACGTCGGGCTCGGTTACATCAAGCTGGGGCAGTCGGCGACCACGCTCTCTGGTGGTGAGGCGCAACGGATTAAGTTAGCAAAGGAACTTTCCAAGCGCGCGACCGGGCGAACGATTTACATTCTTGATGAACCTACAACCGGCCTTCACTTTGCCGATGTGCACAAATTGCTTGACGTGCTACAGCGCCTGGTAAGTCTCGGCAATACGGTGATTGTCATTGAACACAATCTCGATGTTATTAAGAGCGCTGACTTCATCATCGATCTGGGGCCCGAAGGCGGCGCGCATGGCGGCCGCGTCGTCGCCAGCGGCACGCCTGAGGAAGTTGCCGCCGTGCGCCGCTCGCATACCGGGCAGGTGCTGAAGCCTTTGCTGAACGGAAAGAATAACGGTTCGAAAAAGGCAGGACCCGCAGCTTCCGAGATTCCGAGAGAAGAATCAAAGAAAGTCGCGTGATATACTCCGCGCGTCTTTTGGCAACGGGAAGCATGGCCGACAAAATCTCAGCGATCGTCTCTGACAGTCTTGAAGTGAAGCGACGTTTTTTCAGCGAACGCGCGACGGATGTTCAGCGCGCGGCCGAGCTGATTGCGCGAGTTTTTAAGGCTAATGGAAAACTATTAGTATTCGGCAACGGTGGATCGGCGGCAGATGCTCAACACATCGCCGGCGAGATGATAAATAGGTTCCTGCAGGATCGCAGAGCTCTTCCAGCCGTCGCGCTGACGACCGATGGCGGTGTGCTCACGTGCATCGCGAACGATACGGGATTCGAAAATGTTTTCGCCCGACAGATTGAAGCATTGGGAACGAAGGGCGATGTCTGTATCGCGATTTCGACTTCGGGAAAATCGCCGAATGTGACGCGCGCATGTGAGCAGGCGCGTAAGCAGGGGGTGACCGTTATAGGCTTGCTCGGACGTGACGGTGGTAGTGTTGCCGTTCTTTGTGACCTGGCTTTGATTGTTCCCAGCGACGACACTCAGCGAATTCAGGAAACGCACAACTTGATCGGCCACATTATCTGCGAGCTGGTTGAAGCTGAGTTGTTTCCAGTGTAAGACTCCGAGAGCGCCGAACGATTGTCAGAAGGCTCGCGTCGGCAGGATCGCCGAAAAATTGGGCGCGCTTCACGCGTTATGCAGGCAAGTTGCCTGCGCTGCAACTAATGTCCATCTACGAAGGTCTTAAGCCAATCAGTCTGGATAAGGTCAAGACCTATCCGCTCGCTTCACGCCCGAGCAAAGTCACAGTCGCAGAGTTCGCCGTGCCCTTAACTGAAAGCTCGTCGCTGAATGATTATCTCGCCTCACTGCCCAATATTCTTGCCGTGCAAACTCTCCGCGATCTGGCAAAGCAAATACGACGTGCGCGCGCTCGCCACAAGCCGGTCATTTGGGGCATCGGTGGTCATGTAATCAAGACCGGGCTGGGGCCGATCATCATCGACCTGATGCGCCGTGGATTTGTTACTGCCATTGCAGCGAACGGTTCTGTGTTGGTGCATGACGCGGAAATCGCCATGGCCGGCTCAACTTCAGAAGATGTCGACGCCACGCTGGGAGCAGGAGGGTTTGGCGGCGCGGAGGAAACCGGAAGGCTGTTGAATAATGCCGCGCGCGCTGGCGCGAAAGAAGGCATTGGGTTGGGCGAAGCGGTTGGTCGCGCATTGAATGATCTTGAGCCGAAGCACCGGGATGCTTCGCTCCTTTGTGCAGCGTTTGCAGCGCACGTGCCTTTTACCGCTCATCTGACCATCGGCGGCGACATCACCCATTTTCATCCCAGTGCTGACGGAGCCGCGCTGGGCGCGACCTCGCTCGTCGACTTTCGTTTGTTGGCAGAGTTGGTGCGGCGAATGGATGGCGGGGGCGTCTATCTCAATATCGGTTCAGCGGTCACTTTGCCGGAAGTGTTTCTGAAATGCGTGACCCTGGCACGAAACCTGGGTCACAAGCTCAATGACATCACAACTGCTAATTTTGATTTCATCCAATCCTATCGTCCGCTGACTAACGTTGTGCGGCGCCCGACAGCAGATGGAGCCGGTCGCGGGTATGCGATTACCGGCCATCACGAGTTGACGATTCCGCTGCTGGCGGCCGAGCTTATTTGCCGAGCAGAAGCAGAGTAGCTTCAGCCATCAGTTTTATCCCAGCCAAAGCCAGCACGACCGACAGCCATCTCCGGATATTGGAAACCGGCAGTACTCGTGTTCCTAATTCGGTGCCGAGCCAACCACCGATCAAGGCTGCCGGCGCCCAGTAAACAATCGAAGGAGGAATAAACTGGATGGCGGAGACATGTCCCGCCAGTCCGGCAATCGAGTTGACCAGAATGAATGCCACCGAGACTCCCGACGTCTCTTTCGTCCCCGCCCAATGCATCAGCAGCAGCACCGGGCTGAGAAAGATGCCGCCGCCCACGCCAGTCAATCCTGAAAGCAGACCCATGGCGGCGCCGATGATGAGTGCCAACCAGATCGGTACCAGTGTAGTCTTTCGTTGGTCCGCGGTCGCGGCGCTAAAGAACAATCGCACGGCGCTATAGACCAGCACCACTCCGACGATTGATTTGTAAATCGAAATTGGGAGAGTCAGAGTGCCGCCAATGAAAGAAGCCGGAATCGAAGCCACAGCAAAGGGCCAAAATGTGCGCCAGGAAAAAAATCCGGCACGATAGAAGCGAATCGTTCCAATCACCGCGACGATGATATTCAGCGTCAGCGCCGTGGGTTTCATGACTACCGGCGCCATGCCGAGCAGCGCCATCGCCGCCAGGTAACCCGAGGCTCCCGCATGACCAACAGTCGAATAGAGCATCGCGATTACCAGAATGAGAACAGCAACCAGTAGCTCTAGTATCAAACCTGTGTCCATAGACTCACAGTCGAGTGTTTTTGATAATGGAACGCGAGGATAAGAGCACAACGACAGCCGAAGGCGCAACCATTCGAGCTTTGGCTGTACCTCGCCGCGGGGTATACTCTCAACTCCCCCGTTCTAATAATCACTGCCAGACAAAGGGAACATCCGAGTTCGAAAGACTGGTCTATGGAAGCCTCGAAACTGGAATATTTTAAGCACCTCCTATTGGCTGAGTTGCGGCGTCATGCGCAGAACGTCAGCGATGATCAGGCAGCCGCCCTTGACGCCGCCGGCGATGATGCGAAGGAGAGTGCCGATTTTGCCCTGCGGGACGGAATAGAAGAGATGGCACTAAAACTCGGCGACCAGGAATCACAGATGGTCGCAGACATCGATCAGGCGTTGTTGCGGGTCGAGGAAGGCTCATACGGAATCTGTGTGCGCTGCGGCCGGCCAATTGACGAGCGTCGCCTCGAAGCAATGCCAACTGCCCGTTACGACGCCGAGTGCCAGGCCGCCGTTGAAGCTGCGAAAGGCATGAACGCACGGCCGTCCCTCTAAAATTGTTTCCTGGACACGAAGCTGCCTAACTAATGACGAATTATCTTTCTCTGCCCATAGGCGACGGCGCCCCGGATGAGGTGAACGCCGTCATTGAGATTTCCCGGGGACAGACCAACAAATACGAATACGATAAAGAACTACACGTCTTCCGGCTCGATCGCAGTCTCTACTCACCGGTACACTATCCCGGTGATTACGGATTCATTCCGAGTACGCTAAGCGATGACGGAGATCCACTCGATGTGCTCGTGCTGGTTGATGCGCCGAGCTTCACCGGGTGCGTGATGACGGTGCGCCCCGTCGGATTTCTGGAAATGATTGATCAGGGGCAGCGAGATGAGAAGGTGCTCGCGGTCGGCACTAACAATCCAATTTTCAAAGACGTGCATGACTATCAGGAGCTATATCCGCACCTCCTGCGGGAGATCGAACACTTCTTTACGATTTACAAGGAGCTGGAAGCCAAGACAACACGCGTCGTGGGCTGGCATGACGCTACCGGTGCGCGAGAGATAGTCAGCCAATGCCAGGCGCGTTATGCGCAGAAGACGCTGGAGTGATCCACGAACCCGCATCTGAGACTCCAGAGATAAGTTCTCTTCGTGTGTCTAATCTCAGACAGTCTGGGCCAGTGAACGCTTCCGATAATCCTCGCCTTCGATCTCGACAGTTTTGCACATCTCGTAGAGACGTGAACGCAAGGCCACGCCAATTCGATCTTCGAGCAGTTCGGTAGGATCCTTTTCAGTCTTGCGCTTATCCGAATAGTTAGTGGTAAAGATTGTCAGACGCTTATCGTTATAGCGTGTATTTATGATTTGCATCATGGTATCGCGTACCCAGTCTGTTGGTTTTGACGCGCCCAGTTCATCGAGCACCAGCACGTCAGCTTCAAAGACGGGCGCCAGTACTGCCAGTTCGGAAGTCTGGGACACTGGATTGTACGAATCCTGGATTCGTCGCAACAGCGCGCCAAACTGGTAGAACAAGCCGCGCACCTGGTAGCGGTCGATCAATTCACGCAAAAGGGCAACCGCCAAATGAGTCTTACCAACGCCGACTGCCCCGACGAAGAGCAAACCGCGCCCGTCGATTACCAGATAGTCATTAATGACCCGATCGGCCTCAATTTTGGCCACCCATTTAGAATCGGAATCGCCTGCGTCATACCCCTGCAGTGTGCAGTGCTGGTAACGCGCCGGAATGCGCGCCGACTGGAGTAGGCGTTGACGATGATCGGGCGACTGGCAGCGACAACGCCGCGCGCCTTCGCCGGCTACGACTTCCATGCCGGTACCAAAGCAGTGCGGACAGGAGGGCTCAGTTGTGGAGACGGGCTCGGCAGCGGACGCCTGACCGGACTCCTCATTCCGAACGACACGTAACCTTTTGCTCTTTGGCTTTTCGGAAGGACTCATTTATTGTTTCCCGGTCTCGACGGCGTGGATTATAGCATTGCGATGGGAAAACTTAATTAATCCGGCCGGTTCGGGTTGTTATTTCTAATTGGCGGGCGCTGATCTTCTTTTAGTCATACGAATCGACACCGAATCGAATTGGTTTGTGAGAGCTAGCAACCTCACTGAACCGAGAAGCCATCGAAGTAATCGAGGTTATTCCGAAAGTGCCAGCGGTCGCCCATTACGTTGCGACTGGCCTCTTGCGCAAGAGGCATTCAATAATTGGCACGCAATAACACTCGATACCTCCTGTACTTTCCCGCTCGGCGCTGAAGGCCGAGCGGGGTTTTTTTATTTCCTCATGCTGCTGGTGAAAACGGTCCAGGGATGAGATTTCATATCGGTCAAAAGGCCGTTCATCCATCCGTATTCCGGGCGCTCTTTAAGAAATGTCGTCGCAATAAAGTCATAGCCCCAGGGATGGCCCATGGCGGCCCAGAACTGCATCGTTTCCGCCATATGGCCATCGACGGCCTTTGCCTGAACAGTTCCGCCAGGATAGAACTTGCCCCAATCCCACTCAGGAATGCCGCGAGCGGAGCGCTCGACACAACCACACAGGCTGCGCTCGTTTGCTCCCTCCTTTTTCTCAAATGCGTCGTAGGTGTCACCCTCCATCCGTTTGACCGTTTCGATATCAATCGCGCCCTGCGCTTGCGCGACCATTTGTTCCCAGCGTTCCTTGCGCGCAAGGGGGGAGCCTTGACGATTAGTAAAATCAAAGTTGGTTTCTGCTCGCGCGAGCTTTGGGTCGACAGGAAAGTTCGAGCCGACGAAATAACCGTCCTTCGTGCGGCGCACGCTGTGCTCTTTCAGTCCCAGCTCAAACAGCGCAATCTCACCAGTCTTGTTGTCGCCCAGCAACCAGTCGTTCGCGTATCCTCCATTATTGCCGTCGAGCATGATCCGCACGTAGCCGTCAATCGAGTCGCTGTATTGCAGTGCTTTGCGAGCGCGGTAGAACTCAGGCGAGCCCCCGGGATCGAACGAGGTAAAACCCGTAATTGTGGTCTCAGTAACCATCATGCCGGCAGAGTTAATTCCAAAGTCGTCGTCGCTGGTGATTACACCGGGCAGGCCGTCCATCAAAATGCGATAGCCCCGGATTGGCTTGATGTCAAAAATGATGTTCCACCGCTCGCCGACGATGTAATTCGTCCAGGCGTTGTGGCCCATGACGATGCGACGATCTTTGGTATAACTTCCGGTCGCGATCACCGCGCTGCAATTCCCCGGAGCATGCGTGGTCGGCAGTCGCCCTTGTTGTTTGTCCACCCACGGCAGGTAATAGTAGGGCAGTTCTTCCAGTGCGTTCAGCGCTACGATGTCCCAGCGATCCACTTTCACTCCGCTATCGTTCAGTCCTTTGACGATGCCATCGAGCTCGCGCTGGAATTCAGAATCGATTTTTGACCACAGCACATCCCGCGACGCTGTGCGATAAAATTCCCAATCGCGTTTGGTTTCATGATGCAGGAAGGGTTTCAGCACGCGCAGTAGATCCGCAGTCTCTTTGGCCAGCAGCCTGCCGTGCTGATACCCGATTTGTTCCGGCGCGCCCTCCAGATGTACATAGATCCATCCGTTTCGCTCGAACCGGTAACTTCCCTTAAGACGATCGTCTTCCGTAGCACTGGGTTTCCATTGCCCAAACCGCAACTGGCTGCCGCATAGGAGTGTTAGGCTGAGCAGCAGCATCTGGAAAAGTTTTCGTTCCACCACTGAACCATTCCTCGTTTGGAGATTGCTGGATGCAGGCTCAGACGGGCCTGCGAAATGTAAGATCAAACGGTCGCTTCTAGTTTCCTATTTTATGCATCTTTCTGTTAGAAGATGCTGGCTATTTTAAATAAGTTTAATCTATGCAGTAACTTGCTGTTGTTTCAGTGGTTTAATAAACTCTGAAATAACTCCCGCTTGTGCCGCTTCGCCCTCTTGTCCCGTAAAAGTCCGCAAGAAGTCCGCAACGCTATCGGTGTGCTGTGCACCAAGTATACGGCCTTCTTCAGTGGGGTGGAGGTATATCTTAAAGGACTCAAGCAATCTGTGTCCGCTCCAGGACATGACAAGTTTAATGTCTCTGTCGGTGGCTTTCATCATGTCTGTGATAAAGGTGTGGCGCAGGCTGTGGCACGTGAAGCCGTTGGCTCGGCCGTAGTCTAGTTTTGCTGCTTCTCCGGCTTGTAGGCAGGCGTGGGATATGATCGTGTCGAAGGATTTCGGGCTCTTCGCGGCACGCGCAAAGAGGTACTCGCCGTCCGTTAGACCTTCGTGGATGCGACGTTGGACTACATCTTTTATGGGGTTCCAAAGTGGAATGTCTCGTTTGTTTTCAGTTTTTGTGGCGTGGAGTATGAATTTACCTTTTTGCCACATGAATTGATCGAGTTTCATGCGTAGCACTTCGTTTAGACGGCCGCCGCACATACGAAGTAGTTGTACGGCGTCGGCCGCATCGCGCTACGAACTTTGACGTTGAGCTCGTCGAGGTGGTGACGGTATGAAAGGTGGATCAAGAAGAATTCTTACGAGTGTCGCGTATTCCCACGGTTCCACAACGCGACGTTCGTACTTGGAGTCGGTTGAGGTCTTGAGTTTTGGACGTTGCCAGTTAGCGAGATCCGGTTTTGTTTCCTGTGCGGCCTTGATCATTCCTTTAATAGATCCCATTAGAGTGCCGGCGCTATTTTTTTCTAGACTAGGGCGGAAGCAAAGTGTTTGGTAGAACTCGAGTAGATGGGTTTGAGTACATTCTCGAATCGGCCTGGTTGGTCCAAATTTATCGATGAATTCTTGAATAACCCCGCATTTGTACCTGTTATTGCGCGCGTAGCTATCGCTTTTGTCCCGGGCCTTTACTTCTAACACGTGTCGGTAAATTTCCAGCGCTTCCTGCGCAGTGGTGGGTTTGAGTCTGGGATTACCCCTTGCCGCGTCGTCGATATCGTCCATAGCCTGCCGAAGATGTCTCTCGGCGGCGCTCTTTAATGTGAAGCCCTGAACTGCACCCTTGACTGACACAAAAAGTTAAGCACATATCCCTACGGGGAAGGAGGCTTAACGATGACCAAAAGGGGCGCAGTGGCCGCCAAGACGGCGGTGCTCAAGCGGCGCACATTCACGCGCGAGTTCAAACTGCAAGTCATTCGCGAGGTCGAGGCCGGCAAGAGCCAGGCGCAAGTAGCCCGCGAATATCAAGTCAGCGACAACACCATCTCGAAGTGGCGCCGCGAGCTGCGCCAATATAAAGAGCGCGCGTTCGCCGGGCGCGGCCACGCTTACACCGATGAAGCCCGCGTCAACGAACTTGAGCGCATGGTGGGCCGGCTCACCATGGAGAACGACTTTTTAAAAAAGCTCTTGCAGAAACTGGAGGCCGAGACCTAAACCACCAGCGCCAACTAATCATGGAGCTACTGCAAAAGGAAATAGGAGAGAGACCGACTGCCGAGCGAGCGATGAGATCGCTCGGCGAGGCGGTTGGTCTCTCGCGCTCG
>WNFS01000127.1_pt1 | contig 53053 bp, 55 predicted proteins | sample 5400141 | NCBI WGS metagenome assembly WNFS01 (sample SAMN13153358, study PRJNA577476) | soil metagenome | isolation source: 60 cm saprolite under Madrone tree | place: USA:California | collected 2016-06-14
GCCATGTTGAAGAACCGAACCGTGAAACCAGAGACTATGTCCGCTATTCGCGCCAAGCAGGTGTCGGACGTCCTGCGGCTGGCGTTGCTGTGGGTTGATGGGACTTGGAAATTCGATCCACGAGTCAGGCTGGCTGTTGAGACTCGGGTTCAGATCGACGCGAATCGTTTGTTACTCGAATGCGCACGTCATCTTCCAGCGGACTTCGTCGCTAAACGCATAGAGAGCTCCGGTACCTATTCTAAAGCCGGCGACGAAAACCTGATCAACCTTCTGCCTGCGGAGAAATTTCTTCTGAATCGAGCCTTGCATTCCACGACGGGGCTTGAACTAACTACGCTTGGCGGAGACGTGCCTGAAGAAACCCATCGGGCAATCTACGCCCTTTCGTTATCAGGCTTATTAGAGCGCAGCGATTGGCCCATCGCCTTGAGCGTTGACTCTCCCCCAGCGCCGATCAAAGCCGTGAGCCGGAACTTTAGTCAGGCAGCGGCGCCCCCACCGGTTGAAACGAATGAACTCGCTGACGTGGAAGCGTTGTTTGCGCGACTAAAAACGGCGAGACACAATTATGAAGTTTTGGACGTTGCGCCATTGGCCTCGAGTGACGAGATCAAGAACGCCTATCATGCTCTAGCTCTGCGCTTTCATCCTGATCGTTTTCATCAGAGTGACCCCCAACTGCGCAATAATGTAGAATCTGCCTTCGCGCGCATAGCCCAGGCCTACGAAAAATTGAGCGATCAGTCCTCGCGCTCGGCTTACGACTCCCGGCGGGCACCAAGATCTCCGGCAGCCGCCGCATCAAAATCCGCGCCGCCGGCCACGGACGCGAACGGCGCGAAACGGCCTGCGTCGCATGCGGATGCAGTTCGTGCCGAAACGAGTTTCCAACACGGTCTGGATGCCCTCAAACGAAGTCGACTCGACGAAGCAATCCGTTTTCTGGCAGAAGCCGCGACGCTGTCGCCGCGCGAGGCTCGTTATCGCGCGCACTATGGCCAGGCGCTCATTCGGCAACCGGGCACCCGGCGCATTGCCGAGACCGAACTGCAGGCGGCACTTTCCCTCGAACCTGAGAACGCCTCTTACCGCGTGATGCTGGCTGAACTCTATAAACAATTGGGATTACATAAGCGCGCGGAAGGCGAGTTGGAGCGCGCTTTGGTTGCCGACCCGACGAGTGAAGCGGCGCGCGCTCTGCTCCTCAGCTTAAGAAGTAAGGGCGACCCTGAGCGCTCTCGAACCGATTAATTTAGATCTTATGCCAATCGAAGCTATTGATAGCGACCAGCTGACCGCAATCGAGGTCTTCCGGGATCTAGGCGCCGGAGCTGATGAGTTTGAAGGTTATGCGAACCCGCATGCAGGAAGAATCGCGGTCATCTCCGATCAGCTTGGAAGATCGTTCAATCTGGGCTCGCGCGATCGCTTTTCGCTGCGCATTGCCGCCCTGGCCCACGATCTGGGCGAGACGGTAATGAACCGCGACTATATTCGCAGGGCCGGCGATCTAACCGACGAAGAGAGGATCGATCTGGCGCGCCATCCTTTGCTCGGGGAGCGGGAAGCGGCCAATGCCGGCGCGGACCGCGGCGCGCAATTATTGGTGCGCTGGCATCACGAGTGGTGGAACGGCAACGGTTACCCTGATGGTTTGCGCTTCGAACAGATTCCACTGGGCGCACGCATCCTGCGCGTGGCCGACGCATATGCTTCTTTGACCGATGCTCGCCCGTTTCGCGCCGCATTCACTGAGAGACAGGCCCGCGAACACCTGCTGGAATGGACCGGTCTCGAATTCGATCCGCGGGTGGTGCGCGCGTTGTTAGCGCTTGAGCCCTTTAAGGAGCTCAAGGGTTATGCATCCGAGGCCGAAGCCTCGCCGGACTTATCGGCCATCGCTGACGAAATAATGGGTCGCGTGCAGGCCCTCGGGCCAGAGTCTTGAGTTTAGAACACTGATACAGAACCGGGAGCGGTAGCGACCGGGACAAGGGCTCAACTCCTCGGAGGAGTCAGACGAATTCGCCGTAGAACGTGGGGTGGTCGACCACCTGATCCCAGTCGCTAATACGTCACTTCCGAACAAGTGATCGAAAATTAGAGAGCGATTGATTCACAAGTTGAATGCCGGGCTCCGCTCGCTACCGCTCACGGTTCTGTATCAGAACGATTGAGTCGTGTGCGATGCCAATTAGCATTATCGTTGCTGGCGACGCTAATTTATGCAGACACAAAATAGTCTGAATGGAGGCAATATCGGGTGGCTCGGTTTTGAACTGAGCGTGCTTCGTCGTTTGAAGTTTCGCTCAGTCGCTTTGCCTCTGGCAGGCGAGCCCAATCTCGGACTTTATTTGAAGCGTTGGAACGCTCGGGTTGCCGCTAACGACCCGGCCCAGTGGGCCTGGACCAAGTCTCAGGCGCTCATTGAAAACAATTGCGAGACACTGACTGAGCCGGATCTCGCGGCTATCCTGGATGACGCATATGTTCCGGGAAACTATTTTCGCAACCCCACTTTGTTGAGTTGGTTCAACGAAACCGATGCCTGGTGGTTCGACAATGTGCGCGCGAATGCCGACCGCTTAACGTCGCCTTACAAACGCGCGCTGGCACTGGCGGTCGGTATGGCCGTCGGTGACTATGTCTTCTCGTTCAATCTTGACACGCGCGATCTGCGCCAGCCTTTGTCGCTCTCGAATGTCTTTCGTCGCGTCTGCCACACGATCCAGCCTCCTTTTAATAATCTGCGAAAGAACACCAGCTCGAACCAGTCAGCCAGAAGTTTTCTCGCGGAGACTCAGGACACCGATCTGCTGTTCCTGAGACTTCCCCGCCCTACCCGCGCCAGTGACAGCCGCAACGCGCGAGTTTTGACCTGGCGCGAGGAATGGCTGCGTATGGGCAAGAGTTTCTGGAGCGAGTTGGCAAAAGACCGCGCGGGCAAGCTGGATGCTTACGTCGAGACCAAAGAGCAATACCTGGGTTTGATCGAAGACCTGCTGCACACCGCCGCTCATCTGCCGCTCTGGGCGATCGAAGCGGTCAGCGATGGTTTTGTTTCCACCGACGAGTTAGTGGAATGTGTCGGGAACGCGCGCAAGATCGATGCGATCTATACGAAAGACTTTTCAGAGCTGTTGGGAATTCAAGCGGTGATTATCACGGCGGCGGCGTGAGAGATCGGCGGAGGGCATGGAGCTGTTTGAAGAACTTCCGATTCTTATTGAGCCAACTTATCATGTAACACACGGTGAAGGTTCGTGAAGTTCTAAGGTTGCTGAAAGATGATGGGTGGTTCCTGGTTACAACTGAAGGAAGCCATCGTCAATTTAAGCACGCCACAAAGCCGGGTCGGGTTACCGTTTCCGGGCATCCGCGCGACGATGTCCATCCCAAGACGCTGAAGAGCATGTTGAGTCAGGCGGGATTGAAGAAATAAGGAGCACAAAGAGTATGCGCTATGCGATGATTATCGAACAGGGCGACCGAAACTATTCAGCATACCTGCCTGACTTGCCTGGATGTATCGCTACCGGCAAAACCATCGAAGAACTAAAGCAACGCATGAGCGAAGCGATCGAACTGCACTTGCGGGGTATGCGAGAAGATGGGTTACCCATTCCTGAACCCACGAGTCTCGCCGAGTACGTCGAAGCGGCATAGCCCCGCTCGCCCCGGTCCTAATTCTCTTGTCCAACATCGTCACGATAAGGGGTTCCGTTCGTAGATATTAGAAAATCCTTCGCCGACTTTGTTGCACTGTACGGCGGGCAAGTGACCGACCGGATTATCGCGCCAACACCGAATCAGCCTAAAAATGCCGACTACATATTTAGAGCCGATAAAGCCATCATCACGACCTTGGGTTAACGAGGGCTTTCTTAGAAGGCACGGTCTACCGCGCAAAGGACTCCTCTGCCTGGTGCCTCAGGCCCCGCGATTCTGCGCGCGACTGGCACTGAAACAATAACTACAGAGCACTGGCCGTCCCGGTGCCGGCTTGAAGGGAACGCTGTCCGGCTTGCCGCACTGGTCGCAAGTAATCTCGAACTTTTCGCGCTCCACTCCGCCTCCCTGCCGTCCCCCGCCCAGGTTTGCCCGGCGCGCATCGCGGCAGGGCTTGCATCGTTTCGGATGGGTCAGTCCGCGCTCGCGATAGTAGTCCTGCTCTCGTTCACTAAAAGGGAAAGTGTTTCCGCATTCGGCGCAAGTAATTTCAAGATCTGGCATCGCTGTCTCCCGGGAAAAGCGTCTTGAGTTTTATCGTCTCGGCTGGGGCAAAGTTTACTCCACGAGTGCGTAGCTGTACAGCAAACGTCCGGCACTTTTTGGAGTCCGATGGCAAGCGCAGCGCGACATCGCTTTGGATGTCCGACAAACTAAAAGGAAACTCTGACTAAGTCCTTTCGACGCGTAGCGTCGATCTGAATTTAGCCCGCCTTTTCAAGGCCGGGAAAGGCCAACGAAGAATTCTCGTCGCATAGCGGCGCCTGAAGTTAGGGCGAATTCAATGTCGCGGCCTAACCTTTCGATCCCGGCGTGGAAACGCCGGGCTAAACTCATACCGACGCTACGCGTCGAAGGCCTTCTTCAGAGCGCCCTAAAGTTTGTCGGACTTAAAGCGCCGTCGCCGCTGCTCTCTGCCGGCGCACTTCATAACTCAGGATCGCTGCAACTCCCGCACATGTGCCCGTACCGTCTCTCCCAATGTATCCAGGTTGTATCCGCCTTCCATGCACGAGATGATGCGCCCGGCACAGGCCTCGTCGGCCCATTCTTTCACAACGCTCGTCATTTTGATGAAATCTTCGTCAGTGAGTAGCAACTGTCCCAGCGGATCGCCTTTGTGAGCATCGAACCCCGCCGAGATAATCACGAGATCGGGCGTGAAGTTGTCGGCGATCTCTTCGATAGCTGATTCAAAAGCACGGCGTTGATCCCTGGTCGGTGTCATCGCTCGCAAAGGAACGTTCAGCGTATAGCCTCGGCCGCGACCATGGCCCGTCTCTGCGCGCGTGCCCGTGCCCGGATACCAGGGATACTGGTGCATCGAAAAATAGAAGACCGACGCATCTTCATAAAAGATGCCCTGGGTGCCATTGCCGTGATGTACATCCCAATCAAGAATCGCCACCCGCTCGATCTCTTTGTAACGCTTCTGAGCATAGCGGGCCGCGACACCGACATTATTGAAGAGACAGAAGCCCATGGCTCGATCAGGTGTCGCGTGATGTCCGGGCGGACGCACCGGCACGAACGCGTTTTTGGCCGCTCCATCCATTACCACATCGATTGCCTGGCACGCCGCGCCCGCGGCGCGCAGCGCCGCCTCGAGCGATTCGCCCGAAACAAGTGTGTCGTTATCAAGATAGCCCTTACCCTCGCGGACCGCTTCTTCAACGTGTTTGAAATGCTGCGGCGTGTGACAGGCCTGAATATCGCTGCGTCGCGCTTCGCCGGCTTCGATCTCTATGACGTCGGACCAAAGCGAGGGATCACCATGCAACGCATCAATTACGACCCGGTAACGCTCCGGTCTCTCGGGATGATCCGGACCGGTGTCGTGTTTCTCGAAGACCGGATGATGAACGATCGCTGTTGGCATCTGTTTGTGGCATGTGTGTCAGAAGCCCGAAGGTAAGGGAGGGGAACCCGGAAGAGCCCCTCCCTTACCTTCGGGCTTCTGATACCCAGTGCGAGGCGTACTTAACTTGAGTCCAGTGTCAGTTGCGCATGTTTGCCGGAGCCGCATTGAAGAGTTTCTGCGCCAGGTCACGATCGAGTCGTTGAAGAATCGCGTATTCCGCCTGCGCTCCTTGCTTATTCTTCTGCGCAACGTGAACCAAACCGAGATAGTAATGGGCCAGCGCATAATCACTCTTTAGCCGGATGGCGATGCGCAAACTTTCGGCCGCGGCCGGTAAGCGCCCTAATTTATAATATGCAAAACCCAGCTCACTGTGCGCGTCGTAGGCTTCCGGCTTCAATTGGATCGCCTCTCGCAAGTGATTCGCCGCTTCGCCATAACGCTCAAGGTCGTTATAACTAAAGCCCAGGTTATATCGCACCCTGACGTTGTTTGGAGAGATGCGAATCGATTGCTCGTAAGCAGTAACCGCTTCCGGGTACTGCTTGAGATCGCTGAAGTAAATATCTCCCAACCCCGTGTAGGCCAAACCGTAACCAGGTTTTAGTCTGATGGCTTCCCGATAGTTGTTGAGGGCTTCACCATACAGACGTTGTGCCTGACCCGGCTGTGCTTCACCGAGTTTTTTGTTGGCAAACCCCAACTCGACGTAAGCCTCCGCGTAATCGGCCTTGAGCGCAACGGCTCGCCTCGCGGCCCCGGCTGCTTCGGCAAATCGATTCAGCTCGTTAGAGCACCAGGCCAGATTATAAAAAGCTGTAGGGTTATCGTCTTTGAATCGAACGCCCTGGCGGTAGGCTTCCAGCGCCTGCGGGTATTGCTTTGTCTGATTGAAGTAAGTGTCACCCAAACCCAGATAGGCCAGGCCATAGTCGGGCTTCATTTGCACGGCGGACTGGTAAGCCGAGATCGCCTCCTGGGATCGATTGAGTTTGTAATTGGCATAGCCAAGTTCTTCGTAAGCATCTGCATAGTCGCTCTTGAGGGCGGTGGCCTGTCTGAGCGGTTCGATTGCCTGAGCATATTGTTCCTGATCGTTGTAGATCCAACCAATGTGATAATAGGGCTCGGCATCGTCGTGTTTGATGGAAATCGAGCGGCGGTACATATCCAGCGCCTCGCCGTAACGCTTCAAACTGCGATAGGAAAAGCCCAGTTCGTTGAGAGTGACCGGATTGTTCGGATTCAGGCGAATGGACTGTTGCAGCGGCGGCAGAGCATGATCGTAATCGTCCTTATCGTTGTAGATCCAGCCGATGTGATAGAAAGCACTGGCGATCGGCTTTAACTGCACCGCCTTGAGATACAGTTCGAGCGCGTCGTCGTACTGCTTCGCCTCAAACAGTTCATCGCCCTGTTGATCGTATTGTTCCGCCGTCGTTGCCCTTCTAACCGGCGGTCGCGGCCGGCGCACTGCGGTCGTCGTGCTGCGGGTCCGCTTGACGGTAGCGCGACTGCTGCTCCGACTGCTGGAGTCTCCACCGGTGGCGGCGTCTTTAGTGCTGCCGCCGCCCACGTCATGCTGCGCCATGACCGCGCCGGCCGATAAGGAAAGCGCGCTCGCGAGCGCCAGACTCGAAAGGTGACGAAAGATAATCATCTGGGTTAACTCCATATGCTAAAGTATGCGTCTCGGACCAATTCGGAATTGAAACTCAAGATTATAGAGTGAAGTCAGCCTGATGCAAGAGCGACGAGCAGCCAACCGCCTGCGCATCGATCTTAATGCACGTTGGGAGGCCTTGCGGACGCAGGGTCGCGGCGCAGTTTCTGATCTCAGCTCGTTGGGCTGTTTTGTCTTGACCAGCGGCGAAGTTAAGCCCGGTGAATTGATCCGGCTGGAGATTAATTTCCCGAAAGAGACGCTATCAGTTTGGGGCCAGGTGATTTACGCGGTCGCGGAAATTGGCTTTGCGACGCGGTTTGGGTTTGCTGCGGATGACGAGCGGCTTCTTTTGGAAAAGTTGATCAAGAAATTGAATTGAGCGGTTCACTCTTGTGTTAAGCGAACGAGACAAGCCGAAAGAAGAGTACACAGCCACGAACTCTTCCTAATTAACTGGAACCAGAACTTTGTCTTTCGCGCTGTTTCGTGTGGTTTAGCGGATTTGTTTTGACGCCCTTCGGGAGCTTGGCTCGGGCCAGCTGGCGATACCTGATCGTTGTTCATTTCGTGCTCACGACATGAAGAAACGACCAGCGTCCAACAAAGCGCGCGTTCTACACTTCGCGGTTTGACACTGCCTTTTCCCCTACGTTACCGTAACAAGTTCGCTTTCCTGACAGCGATGCCGACAGTGCGTCCCGTTCGTCTAGTGGCCTAGGACACCGCCCTTTCACGGCGGCGACACGGGTTCGACTCCCGTACGGGACGCCAACACTTCAAGAAAATCTCTTTCAGCATATAAACTCCTACTCTAGTAGTTGACAAGTAAAGGGTCCGTGACATAACATGCGGCTCCCACAACTACTCGAGTAGGAGACACGCGTCCGATGAAGATGGGGCCGAAGCATAAACTGGGGGAGCGGGAGCTCGATATCATGCAGGTACTGTGGCAAACCGGCAGTGCCACGGTCGCCGAGGTTCATCAATCGTTACAGGACAAGCGGGACGATATTGCTTACACCACCGTGCAGACAATGCTGAACCGGCTTGAGGGTAAGGGCCTGGTGAGACGTGATGATTCTGATCGGGCACATCGCTACCTACCTGTACTTAAGGAACCGGCTGTAGTTAACCGGGCAATTCAGAAACTGGCTGAACGTTTTTTTAGTGGCTCTGTCGAGGCGCTCGCAACACGGCTGGTTGAGAAAGACTTAAGTCTTAAGCAGTTGGAGCATATCCAGAAACTCATAGATGCTCACCGGCAGAAGGGAGTCAGTAAATGACGTACTATGCCGAGCTCGCTTCTCTCTTCGTAAGAATAGCCGTCAACCTAATCCTCATCGGGACGCCCATCTCCGTTGGTATCTTCATTATCCTCAGGCTAACACGCGCCGCGGCGCCCAGGGCGCGCTATTTATTAACCCTCACCGCATTCTTTGCAGCGGCAGTATTGCCCTTTGTTGTAACGGCGGCGCCAACTGCGGAAACACCGCCTCATCCCACGATTGTTGAAAGACCGAATACCGGCAGCGCGACGATTCCTGGTGAGCGGCCGACGGTGCACATTCAAGCGCGCCAAATTGAAAGTTTGCCGCAGAGTGAGCGCAGTGCCACCTCAGTTAACCTCCTGGACTCCCTGGTCCGCTTTTTATCACGCTCATCACTATCCATGGGACTCTTCACTGTCTGGTTAGTTGGGGCTTGTTTGCTGCTGGGTCGGGAAGCGGCCAGTCATCTCCGGGTAGCGAGGGCGCGGCGTCAATGGATTCCCGCGAGCGCAAACATACGAGAGCGACTGTCCTGGCCAAAAGACAAGCGGCTGTTTGTCGACAACGAATTTGGACCGTGTGCGCTGGGTCTTTTGAATTCGGCGGTAGTAATTCCGGCACGCCTGTTTGAGGAATTGTCTCCTGGTGCTGCCCAACAGATTGCTCGCCACGAGCTGGACCATTTGAGGTGGCGGGATCCGTTCGTTCACGCGGCAATGCGAATTGTTCGCGCTTCATTTTGGCCCAGTGCGCCGCTGTGGTATCTGGCTCGTGCGACTCGTCTTGAACGTGAAGCTGCGTCGGACCGTGCTGCCGTTAACTCAATCCCAGGACTTCAACCCGAGATCGCGGCGATAGAATACGCCTCGACATTGATTGCCATTGCCAGGCGATGCGCACGCGTTGAGGGACGGCAGACACATGCCTGGGTTGCAACTGATGTCGGAAATGAAAGTGGTCTCAATGATCGCGTCCGGCGATTAATGGCTGTTTCCTCACGTCTCACGGGCACTCGCTTGTCGCTCGCTTTCGTGACGCTACTCATTAGCGCAAGTTCCCTGGTCGTTTTGCCGGTCGCCAGGTTCGAGTCAAAGACCGATGAGAATAGGAAACCGCAGCGAGGGCAACCACAAACCACGTTAACAGACCCAACATTGATCGAAGCAGAACCGGTGAAAGATCAATTGGATAAACCGGCAGGCCCTTCGTCTCTCAAAAGTCGGTCGCTCAGTAAAGCGCAAGATGGGCCGGAATCAACCGCTTCCCCAACCCGGCTCAACACCATAGTTGAGGTTGGCGGTTCGGCCCCACCCATTGCATCGAGTGCAGCAACAGATAGCACAAACACCATTCAGCCCGTACCGGATCTGCAACTAGAAATTCTGAAGAGTCAGATGCCCGCCCTGGGATACAAGGATCCAACTTCCAGGCAGCTTACTGACATGCGGGCCTACGCGGTAGGTCCCGCTTATGTCGCGGAAATGGCCGACTCAGGATATTCAGGATTGTCAGCCGACATGCTGATCAAATTTAAGTGGCTGGCTGTTAGCAGTTCCTACATCCGGGAAATGAGGGCTCTCGGATACGACAACTTATCACCGCAGACGATGGTTCATTTTCGAGAATACGGGGTCAGCTCCGATTACATCCGCCAAATGCGATCTCGAATATCGGGATCGATCAGCGCTGAACAAATGGCATCCCTGCGCTTTTTTGGTGCGTCTACAGAATTTGTCGACAAACTTAAACAGATGGGATATGCAAATCTGAATGCCGGGCAACTCATCAGTATGCGGCTTCAAGGGGTAAGCATCGCATTTATCGAAAACCTACAGGCTCAAGGCCGCAAAGGTCTTTCGGCAGATGAGCTGATCGCAATGAGGTTGCGGGGCCGCAACTAGACCTATCAAATTCCATAGTTGATTTTCGGATCCTGCGCAAAAGGATCCAGGGGGAAGTGCGTCTCAAAAAGGAGGAAACGGTTGTGGAAAGAATGTCGCGTCGAAACTTTATCGGACAGAACGCCGTCGGAGCGGTGAGTTTGTATGCTCTCAATGGATCTGCACCAGTGGCCGCGGGACAAAAAGCGTCCGGACTCGAACGGAGCTCGGTTGTAAATTTAGGTAGAGACCTTCAACAGTTCATTCCGCGAATGATGCAACATGTCGGTGTTCCAGGTCTTTCCATCGCCGTGATTAGAGATGGGAAGATCATTTGGAGTAAAGCGTTTGGCGTCCGGAACAACGAGACCCGGGACCCCGTCCTAACGGACACGCCATTTGAGGCTGCTTCTTTGAGCAAAGCGGCATTTGCTCATGCGGTGTTGAAGCTATGCGATCAGGGCAAGCTCTCGCTCGACGCTCCCCTGTGGAACTACCGACCGAATTACTTCCTTCCCGCGGGCGACCCTCGCTCCAAACTAATTACCACGCGCATGATTCTTTCGCATACGTCCGGTCTTCACTTTCGACCAGATGACAAGTCTGTGCAGATTCATTCGACGCCGGGAGAGAAGTGGTTCTATTCAGCGATGGGCTATGGCTACCTACAAAGAATCGTCGAGCATATTACCGGCCAGCCCCTGGAAGAGTTCATGCAAATGAGCCTGCTGCGACCATTTGGCATGAGCAACAGTAGTTACGACTGGAACGAAAAATATGAAAAGACAGCGGCGAGAGGCCACGATGAGGAGGGCAAACGCGTCGCCGGCCCGAATTTCTATGAGAAGTTCAGAAGTTTTTCTCCCGCTGATAAAGCCAAAATCCTGGCGGTACAACCTGAAGATGCAGCGCCTGGAGGCGGCTTCAGTCTAACGACAACATCTACAGACTATGCTCGGTATTTGATCGAGGTTCTCAAATCTTCGGCCAATGATAGTGTGCACTTATCACCCACGATGCTAAAGGAAATGCTCAAACCGCAGATCCAGGTATCCACTCCCATCAACTGGGGACTAGGTTGGACGATAGAACAAGGTGAGGCCGGAGTTGCCTTTTACCACTATGGCAACGCGGGCACTTTGCAACATCTTGCAGTCGGCTTAAGGGACCAACAGGTGGGAGTTGTGATCATGACCAACAGCGGCAACGGGCTCAGAATGTGTATAAAAACGGCAGAGAGGGCGCTTGGTGCGCCGCACATGACCTACACGCTATCATTCGCATAAACATTCGACAGCTTGGCCCCAGTTGGAAGTGAATTTCGTCAAGGAATTTTAGTCCGCAAAGGCCATGGAATCCTGCGCGCTACTGGAACTCGTGCGCGTCCATTAAAGGTCCGATAAGCGTTCCCGTGAGTACTTCAAGTGCGGTAGAGGTGCTATCCATGCCGCTAAGTTCCATTGAATTACAATAGGTCGCGTCCCTTTCACGGCGGCGACACGGGTTCGACTCCCGTACGGGACGCCAATTCTTTCAATCACTTATGAGACATCGCCATTTCGCCGCACGTCCAGAAAAGTCCATTACCTAAATCACTGCCCTCTCAATACCTTTATATTTCGACGACTGGGGAAATGTTACCGCCTCCTGCAGCGGCAACTTGACTGCTCCGATCTTATCGCGGAGCGAACAAGAGGAATGCCGAAGGAATCTTCCCGGTCGCAATCTCATACAGGACCATGCAAAACGATTCGATGTGTTGGATCTTCTTCACGCTTGTCACATGATTAACGCATTTCCTGCGATCACGCAGTTTCCGCCGTTTGGCGCACAGGAAAACCTGAATTGTGCGGTGGGATTCAAGAACTCGAGTGGTCAAGTGTAAGTCACTACTAAAGGTTCGCCAAGGAGACGGTGTGCGCGGAAGAAGTTAGGGTTGATCTCCAGCACCCGCCGGTATTGTTCTATGACTTCGTCGTTGTTGCGGGCGAAGGAATATATCCACCCCAGGCTGGTATTTACATCATCCCTCGGAGGATCCAACCTCCTGCGCTCGTCGCTCCTACTCGATCAAGCACTGACAAGTTACCGCGTTCCAAAGTTAGGGATTGAGACCCATGCGGCGCACGAGGTCGGCGTAGCGCGGGTCCCTGCGGAGGCTTTCAAAATTGGGCCACCATGTAATAAATGGCAACTGCCCACTGCGTTGCTGAAAATCCTTCTCAAGCCAGGCGAACGCCTGATCTTTGTCGCCGAGTCCGGCGTACACAGTGCCTATGAAAAACCCTATGGCCTCGCTCTTTGCATATCTCTCTTCGAGTTCTTTTGCCAATTGGAGCGCCTCGGTGCGTCTTCCAGTCACGCCGTAGCAGTGCCCTAAATTACCCAAGGTCAGGCTTGCTCGGCCCGATGAGTTAACCGCATTCTGAAACTCAGCAGTGGCTTCCTCATAACGCCGTTGCTTGAGGTACGCCCAGCCCATGTCATTGTGCGCGATCCAAAAATCAGGATCGAGTTCGATAATCTTCTTGTCTTGTTCAATCGTCGCATTGAGATCGTTCTTGAGCAGGTACGCAAACGCCGCGTTAGCATTGATGCCAGGAGAAAGGGGATCAAGCTCCTGCGCCCGCTTGATCTCGCTCATCGCTTCATCAAATCGCAGTCTGGTTCTGAGATAAAGAGCAAACCTCTGATGGGCCGTCGGGTTGTTGGGGTTGAGGCTGACGGCGCGTTTGTATTCTGCTTCAGCTTCTGACCAGCGCCATAACTGTTCATAGACTCTCGCTGAAGATGCGTGCGCCTCGGAGAGTGAGTCGTCGATCTGAAGCGCGCGATCCGCGGCGGCTTTGGCTTTCGGCAGTGTCTCACTGGTGGGCACGCCGGCAACCTGTTCAAACGACCAATAGGAATCAGCGAGCCCTACGTGCCGAAAGCGTATTTTGGATCTCGATCAATCGCCTGTTGAAACTCCTGGATCGATTTCCTTAAGCCATCGGCGGTGCGCTTGTTCTGCAAATACCGGCCTCGCAAGTAGAACTGATAAGCTTCCGCGCTCGTCGTGTCTCGTTTGATGAGTCGCCGCTGTTCCTCGCCGGTCAAAGTCAACGCCAGCACTCCGGAAACTTTTTGGGAGACTAAATCCTGCACGGAAAATATGTCCGTAAACTTCTCGTCAAACTGTTCCCGCCAAATCTCTTGCCCGTCAGCCACGCGCACAAGTCGCACCGTAATCCTCATCTTCTCGCCAGACCTCTGAATGTTTCCGTCGAGTACTGCATTTACTTTCTGCTCGTGGCCGGCGGCCACAGCGTCCTGCTCCAACCCCGCGTACTTGCGTACCGCGCTCAACGGGCGGACGGTAACTTCCCTGATGTTGCTTAACTTGTTAATGAGTGTGTCCGCCATGCCCAGCTCAAGCGCCTCATCACGGCTTTCTGCAATCAACGGCTTGAAAGGAAGCACCGCGATTGATTTGATCGGCGTCGCCGGCGGCGGCTGCCTGCGTCGTGAGGAGTAAATTGCAATTGCCAGTCCGACGAGCAAAACCGCCATCACCGCAGACAACACCATCGCCGCTCGACTTCGAATCCGGCGACCTACTGCTCCGATCAACCTCGGTCGCCCAGGAGGAACAATAGGCGCCATCCCGCGTGGAGCGCCAAAAGAACTGAAGAGGCGATCCAACCCGCCGGCCTCTCTGACGACTTGCCTCAAGTCCGCGATCAACTCATCCATCGTCTGATAACGCTCGCTGGGCTCTTTCGCCAGCGCTCGATCAATCAGCACCGAAAGATTCATGGGGGACGCAGAGCCAAAGATCAATAGGGATCGAGTTTTTGTGCAGGGTCTGGGAAGTTCTCTCGTTCCCCTAAGCCTCGAAAACTCGGGGCACTTGCGACCGTGAGCTCTCGTTGTCAATTTTCTTAAGGCGGCCATAGTGCCACCAAAGCGGAGCCATGTCAACGATTTGATCATGTAGTCAGGGAGGAACTACGCGAGGCTTGCAACAGAAGCGGCAAGAACTGGGTTTAAGCCGGTTTTTCGACCATTTGGCACAACTTCGCGTCTCTCCGATCCTTCACTGCGGCAGAGTGCTAACCGCGCCACGAGTTGGTTGTTTGAGTACAATGAAAGGTATGAATGAAAACAAAATAAACCTGGAAGAGATCGTGGCGATTCTCAAGAGAACACCCGCCAGCCTGACAGCGTTGCTCGGAGGTCTATCTGAGAAGTGGACCAACGCGAACGAAGGTGCTGAGACGTGGTCGCCTTATGATGTAATCGGCCATCTCATCCACGGCGAACGCACTGACTGGATGGTGCGGGCACGGCACATTCTCGCGGGAGAGACACGACCGTTTGACCCGTTCGATCGAACTGCGCAATTCAAAGAAAGCCAGGACAAAAGCCTGACGGCGTTGTTAGCGACGTTCGCCCAGCTGCGGCGAGACAACCTGGACGAACTGGTCGCGTTGAATCTGAAGGGCGCGGATATGAATCGGAGGGGTCTGCATCCTGAGCTCGGCGAGGTGACGCTGGAGCAACTATTGGCCACCTGGGTTGTGCATGACCTGGATCACGTTGGTCAGATCTCCCGAACAATGGCGAAAGTGTATGCCGATGCCGTCGGACCCTGGCAGGAATACCTCTCGATCTTGCACGATCGCCAGCGAGCATGAAAGCCACCAGACTCACCGACACGCCTTATGATTCCTGGCGGCGATCCCGCCATATGGCGAAAGTACGCGCATGATGAAACACGCGAATTCGGCTGCCAGTACGCGAACCTCGAGAGTCATTAAAGCTTCGCGCGAAGATCTGTACGAGCAGACGAGGACGGGACCGAGGTAACCATTTTGTTCGAGCACATACCTGCGGGCATACGCCCCGAGGACAACGAAGCTGCCACTCGGTCGTCGCTGGAGAAACTGGCTCGCTATGTTGAATAGGAAACGACTTTCGGCCCTTCATAATTTGCCGAAAGCGACCTCTCAATCATTCGTGAAATCGACTCTTTGCTGTGTGCGCCCACCATGCGTTCGACTTCCCTGCCCTCGCTGAACAGTATCAGTGTCGGAATGCCTTTGATTCCGTAGGTTGCAGAAGTCGAGGGATTGTCATCCACATTCAGCTTCACGACCGTGGCGTTCTCTGAATATTGTTCGGCAATTGCTTCAATCGTTGGCGCCAGCATCCGGCAAGGCCCACACCACGGCGCCCAAAAATCAACCAGCACTGGTGTTTGAGACTGCAGTACCTCTCGCTCAAAAGAACCGTCGTTTACTTCTTTGACTCTTTCACTCATTTTTCACTCGCTCTCAGTGTCATTGTTCCTGACTAATATCAATATTGAATGTGCAGCGCACACTCACGGCTTCACGTGGTGGCTTGAGCAACCGACGCCAACGTCGGGTAATCGGTATAACCGTGCTCTCCCGGCACATAAAACGTTGACTGGTCGGGTTCATTCAATGGCGCATTGCGCTTGAACCTCTTTGGCAGATCAGGGTTCGCCAGGAATTTAGTGCCGTAGACAATTGCGTCGGCTCCGCCCTGCGCTAAGAGCGCTTCACCGGATTCTCGCGTGAAACTCGCACCCGCGAGATAGATGCCCTGGTAGACAGGGCGGAGCTTCCCGTGCCAGCCATCGCCGGTGAAGTCACCAACGTGTAGGTAGGCCAACTTGCGTTCGTTCAGACGCTTCAGAATGTACGGGTACATCACGTCAGCGTCGGCTTCCTCAATGTCGTTGAAGGGTATGCGCGGCGAAAACTTCACCCCGACACACTCGGCGCCCACGGTCGCGATCATCGCGTCCAACACTTCAAACAGAAAACGGCTGCGATTCTCAAGCGAGCCACCGTATTCATCTCTGCGAAGATTCGCATTGGTTGACAGAAACTGCTGGACGAGATAACCACTCGCGGCGTGTAGCTCGACGCCGTCGAAACCGGCCGTGATGGCATTCCGGGCTGCATTGGCAAAGTCCCTCACTGTTTGGGCAATCTCTGCGCGCGTGATTTCACGGGGCGTGACGAATTCTTTCAGGCCGTCGTCGGTGTAGTTCTGCCCCTTCGCGCGAACGGCGCTGGGCGCAACCGGCTGCCCGTGGTCGGGAAGAAAATCCGGCAAAGCGATCCGACCGGTGTGAAAGATCTGTAGGAAGATCTTTCCACCCACCGTGTGGACCGCTTCAGGAACTGCTCGCCAAGCCTCGATTTGATCATCCGTATAAATCCCGGGCGTGCGGACATAGCCTTTGGCCATCGGCGAAATGTTAGTTGCCTCAGTAATGATCAAACCTGCCGATGCGCGCTGACGATAATACTCAGCGGCGAAAGGTGGCTGCACTCCGGCGTCGTTTGCACGGCTCCGCGTCATCGGCGCCATGATGATGCGATTGTCGAGCTCGATGTTTCCGATCTTGATTCGATCAAACAGGGTTGCCATTAGATTTCTCCTTCAATAATTCGTCATTAGATAAGAGCGCTGCCTCTTTGGGGGTTACGTCTTTGTTGTAAACAGCTGTTCCCGGCTGTTGGTTGCGGCCGCCTTGATGCAGGAAGCCGTTATCGACAGCCGCAAATCCGATCTCTTCAATCAAGCGAGCTACAATCTGCTTCGCTTCCGAGTCGTCACCAGCGATAAAGATCGCGCGCCGATCTTCAAGTGGCCGGCTCGTGTCGCCTTGCAACGCCAGATGTTTGAACCAGATTGTATTAAAGCCTTTGACCAGCCGCGCGCCTTTTAAATGCGCAGCCATCAGCTCGCTCGAAGTCGTCTTATCATTGTCGAGCTCGACGAATTTCCCGTCCCGCTCCGGATAGTAGTTACCGGCATCGATCACGACTTCGCCGTCAAAGGCGCGTTCCGGCAGCGTCCCGAATTTGCCGAAGGGAATGGCAACCAGCGCTAAGTCTCCAAGATGCGCGGCCTCCTCAATCGTCGCAGCTGTTGCCTTCGCGCCGAGTTCGGCAACCAGAGCTTCCAGACCCTGGCCGCCCCGTGAATTGCTAAGCACTACTTCATGACCGGCGCGAACAAATAACCGCGCCGCGTTTGCTCCGATGTTTCCCGAACCTACAATTCCAATTTTCATCTTCGTCTGTCCTCCATTCATTGATCTTCACCTCAAAGCTGGCTCATTCCGCCATCGGCAACGATCTCCGTACCGAGCAGGAACGAAGAGTCGGAGCTCGCGAGAAAGAGCGCCGTCTTGGCGATCTCTTCGGGTCGCCCGAATCGTTTCATCGGCACTTGCTCCCTGATACTGTTCGCCGTCTCTTCGAGCACCTCGGGTGACAAGCCCAGCCGATTGAAGATCGGCGTGGAGATCGGACCGGGACTGATGGCGTTGACCCGTATGCCCCGACCTACAAGTTCAGCAGATAGCGTGCGGGCTAACGTTATCAGCGCCGCCTTGCTCGCCGCGTACACGCTTGAGTTCGGCATTCCGATGTGCGCGTTGATGGATGTATTGAGGATAACTGACGCGTTGTCGTTGAGAAGAGGCAGCGCCTTCTGAATCGTGAAATATGCGCCCTTGAAATTAGTGTCCATGATTGAGTCGAACAAATCTTCGGTCACGGCTTCGACCGGCGCGAACTTGCCTATGCCGGCGTTAACGAAGAGTACATCGATCTTGCCCCACGTTTCCTTTATCGCGGCAAATAGATTCTCTATCTCCGCCAAATTAGACGTATCCGACCGGAGCGCCAGAACGTCGCCTCCAATCTCTCGCTTGGCCTCATCGAGTGTCTGCTGGTCACGACCCGTGATGACGACCCGCGCACCCTGCGCCTTGAATTCTCTTGCAGTTGCCAAACCAATACCGGAGTTACCGCCCGTGATGACGGCCACCTTGCCTTCCAACTTGCCCATCTGTGATTCCTTCCTTTCTTGTTTGCGCGCCTCGCTTGCGCGCTCCGCCCTTTAGTAAGGTTCTGGAACATTCGTTCCAGAACAGATCAAAAAATTTTAGTCGAGCACCGAAAGCGTCACCTTTATTACGTCATTCAGCACCTTGCGATCCTGTCTGCCCTTGGCCATCAGCACGAGGCCCTGGAGAATGCAGTAGAGAAAACGCGCCGTCGCGCGAGGATCGCGAACTCCTTTGATTTCGCCCTCCTTCGCGCCTCGCACCAGGGCACGGTAGAACGCCTCCTCCGTCGCTGTCATATTGCCGCACGTTCTGGAAGCCGTCTCTTTGCAACGGCCAGCCAATTCTGATGTCGCATTACTCATAAAGCAGCCGCGATGCTCGCAGTCAGAAAGCGCTTTTTCAACCACGTCTCCAAACAACTGCCGGATACTCTTCTTCACCGAACCGGGACGCTCCAGTAATTCAATCAGCCTGCGGCCTTCAACCTCGCGATAGCGATCCAGCGTCTGTAGATAAAGCGCGTGCTTATCGCCGAAAGTGTCGTAAAGGCTCTGGCGGTTGATGCCCATGTGGTTGATCAAATCCTGGATGGACGCCGCCCCATAGCCGCGCGACCAGAAGACCTCCATTGCCTTTTGGAGGGCTTCCTCACGATCAAATTCTTTGTGTCGCGCCATCCGACTCTTGCCTCGTCTTATCTTTATACGCTTTCTGGAATGAACAGTCAAGAATGGAGCGTGGGATACTGTGAAGGCCGCGTGCCAAAGTCCCTGGACAATCGCCGGAATAGGTCTGCGAGACCAAATTTCGGCATAGCTGGCGCCGGCCTCTGGAAATCACTATGACATTCAGCCGTCGAAGAATTATTCTGCTCAAGCAGGAGGGTGAAAATGTTCCACGGTTGGGAAAACTTCTTTTATCTCGTCGGGTCGGCAGCCGGGACGCTGATCGGCATTATGTTTATTGTGATAACACTGACGGCAGGTCACGAACCTCGCCGAGTCTCGCGCGGCGCGCCTGTCTATGTGACACCAATTGTTTTCCACTTCGCGGTCGTGCTTGTGGTAAGCGCGATTGCGGAAGTTACCGGCCTAAGCTTGACGGCCCTGGCTTTGGTCCTGGGAGTCTCCGCGGTCGCGGGTCTCGCATATTCACTAACAACAACCATTCGACTTTGCAGAAAAGGATGGGAGGATCCGATTCCCGGGTGGTCGGATAAATGTTTCTATGGATTTTTTCCAACAACGATCTACCTGGCTCTCCTGCGTGCCGCGGGCGCAGTTTGGTTGCGGAACGAAGAGCGACATTTGCAGTGGGGGCGATAATGATTGTTCTCTTGGTGCTCGGTATTCGTAACGCCTGGGACCTGGCGACGACGCTAGCGCAGCGTGCTCACGAAGGATCTGGTTAGAAGTGAAGCCAATGGATGTTTCTGACCGTGCGATGAACCAATTATCATTGCCGCCGCGGGCTTTGCAGAGTAGCATGCAAGCATGCGCGCCCTTCCGCTCCTACTGTCGCTGTTTCTGGCCGTTTATGCCGGAGCGTGTAAACACGCAAGTGTCGCTGGCCCGAGCGCCACCTCACCAGGCCTTACGACTTTGTCTTTCGCCTCCACCGGAAAAAAGCCGGACTTCGAAACCCAAATCAAACCGATCTTTCAGGCCCGCTGCCAGCCGTGTCATTTTTCGGGAGGCAAAGTTTACGACCAGATGCCTTTCGACAGACCGGAGACAATCACCCGGCTTGGCACAAAGCTTTTTACCCGGATCAAAGACGAGAAGGAGCAGAGTCTGATCAGGGAATTCCTCGCGCAACCCTAGCCACCGAATCTTAGGTGGATTGATTTTCTCAGATTCCAAAAACGATCCACGAAGCCACCCGAAGAAATGAATCAGTTGCAGAGCCTTACCTGAAATCGTGGTCTTCAAGACTTGCCTCGGGAATACAAACCCACAATTCTCTCGATAGCTCGGCGACAGACCGCGCAAAAATGATCAGTCCGCGTAAACATGATGCAATCGACTTCGGGACGGTAGTAACCTTTCGCTTCGTAGATTGATCCTTGGAAAGCGCCGACCCGGCCATAGTACTTTTCTTTATGGAACATCGCCTGTTCGTCTTGCAGTTCTTCGCGGAAGAGCAATTCCATCACGCTCTCAGGAAGTTTTCGCTTGCGAATCTCACTACGCCGCTTTTGAATCGCCAGCGAGTACTTTTCAAACTCGTTCTTGCTCCATGGCGTGGGTATCGGTGTGTCTGCGGAAACCAAATCTTTCCATTTGAGCTTGGACGGATCAAGAAGTGCAGTCGCGTTCGGTTCCCACGGCTCGACGCGTTCGGTCGCCGGAGCATAAGAAACGGCGGACGTGTAATATTCATCGGCGAGACCGGCAAAGTGATGGCCGAACTCGTGCACGAAAACGTAATTTGCGAAGGCGTTATCAACCGCGACGGTGCTGTATAGATTGAAGATTCCGCCGCCGCCATAAGTGCGGTTATTCGCGAGAATCTCGACGAACTCATAAGGAGCAAACTGTGCGACTTTGCGTAGCGCGCGGTTGTCGAACGAGAGCACGTAACGCTCAGAACCAAAGGCGTCATACGTCGCGAGCGAGTCACGATAGACGCCCGTCGAGGGGCGCGAGATTCCGGACTCGTTCGCTGCCGGACACAGTCCCCACACGTTGAATTCCGATCGATGCTCTTTGAAAGGCGATGTCGAGAACAAAATCGCGGTGAGCCGACGCGCATCGGCTGCGAACTTCCCTGCTTCGGCTTTCGTGTAGCCGTCGCCGAGCAGCAGCAAATCGACCTTCGTCGCCGGGTCACCCATCTTCTGAATCGGGATCAAGGCCGCGGGCGCCACAGGCCTGGAGCGATCGACGAACATATCCTGAGGATTAAGCACTGTGGACCAGATGTCGCGCCAATCATTTTTCGCGTCGCGCTTTTTCAAAGCAATTTCGACCGGCGCGTCCGGCGCGGGAAAGCGCAGCGACTCATTGAACGTGCGCATCATCGATTTAGCTTCGTCAGTCGTCTCCCACTCGCCAAAGATCGAAGCGAAGCCGCGCGAGTAAAGAACACGTTTACTCTTCTGATCGCGAACTTCGAAAAAGTATTTGCCGAGATTGGTCTCGTCGATGGTCTTGCTCAGGTCCCCGGGCCAGGGCAAAGGCTCAATTACTACTCGGTCGACGCTGAACAACTCCTGCTTTGCATCGCCGGTGTGGTAGTAATCGAGACGCATGGTTTCTGGCACGGCAAAAGCAACGCCGGCCAGCAGAAGAAGAAACGCTGACGCCGCAAGAACGGAGAGAATGTTCCTGATCATAGACGGGATTGTAAACCCTTAGCCGAGCTCGGGACAGGCAAGTGGCGTTAGTATTAATGCGCCAGGCGATTCAAGGACCGCGCGTCCTTTCGATCAGCCACGCGTTACTCTCGCTCGAAGTCGATGGGCAGGCACGACTCCTCTTCTCGCCAATCACCGCATAACCTCGCGGAATCAAGAAGCCCTTGCAAACCGTATCCTGCGCGCCGGGAGTCCGAACACTCCAGGCGTTGGCAAGATGACCAGGGTCGTTACTCCGGGAGCACGCGTTCGAGTTCAGTTCGCCGACCACAACGTATCCGGTTGGTATTGGCGCGCCGGGGATCTCGCGTCCTTCCCACAGCAAGAAACCTTTGCAAAGGGTTTCACTTGGCTGTGGCTTTCTGACGAACCAGGCGTTCGTCTGATCGTGCCCACGGTTGCTGGCAGGACAGTTTGAATCGAATCCCTCTTTGACCACGGCATAATCGCCGGGCGCGTTCTCACCTTTACAGATCCACCGCGCATTCAATGGATTCTTCTTGGCAGCAATGCTGCGCCAACTCGAAAGAGATCCGATTTCAGTGAGGTCGGATGGTGTGACCGCTTCCCTCTCCGTCGCGTAAGCTATCGGGGCTCCTGTCTGGTCAAAGGCATAACTTGTCCGGGCGCGCACAACCAGCCGAGGTTGACCAATGCGCACCTCGATCCGGCGAACCTCACCCGGAGCGCCTTTGACCTGAGGGTAATATCCGATGCTGTATTCGTTATGAAGCTCTTCGGCGATGCTTGACACCGCGCGGTCGAGATCGCTTGTATCCTCAGCAGGCAAGAGGGGCGTCCCCGTCAGGTCACTGATCTGATGCAAGTAGGCATCAGCACGTTGATAATCGATGCGACTAAAACCGCTGCCCTCGGGCGCTGGACGGCGCACGCGGCCGCTTTGCTTCAACATCAACGACTGGGTGCTGAATTGAATCGCGTAGATCAGCGCGTCTGACTTTGCGGCATTGTTCAGATTACTTTGGTAGGTGGCGTCCCGGCTGGCAGTGTCTACACCGTCAGTCAGCAGCACGATTGCCTTTCGCCCCGCGATGCTCGATAGTTGCTGATTCAACACAAAATCAACGGCATCATAGAGGCGCGTCGCGCCGCCTGAGGTGGCGCTTACAATCGCCGCTTTTAGTTTATTGTGATCATCGGTAGGTTCGGCCAGAAGTCTTACTTCGCCGGCAAACGAAACAATCAACGCCTGATCGTTGGGCCGCATCTGGTTAATCAGGGAAATTGCGGCGTCCTGTATATTTCGCAGCTCAAATACAGTAGAGCGGCTGGTGTCGATCAAGAGCGCGAGAGTAAACGGTCGATCAACCGGGGCAAAGTAAGAAAGTTTTTGCTCAACTCCTTCTTCGAATACGTGAAAATCTTCACGGTGAAATTTGGGGATGTACTTGCCGTCGCGGCCAATCACCAGTACCGGCGAAGTGATCAGGGTAGTCTTCACTCGGATCACGTCGTCTTCACTGATTTCTTCGCCGGTTGATTTCGCAGGGGCATTCCCAGGCGACGGTATCTGCAGAGGCGGAGGCAGCGGTTGCTGAGTCCGCGTCTGCGACCGCGCGAATCGAGGCGCGAGCAGCAAGGGAAAGAAGGCAGCAGCGATAAGACCGAGTAGGACAGCCTTGCGCACAACTAGAGTTCCTTATTGCCGGGGCCTGATTATTAAACTGGGGGGACCTCTCGCGGTTACGTCATGTTAGCACAGGGCAGAAGTTGCAGCCGATAGCAAACCACGTGAGCAACGTCCTGAGTTTGGTTTCGTGTCTTGTTTCGGCTACGAGAGGGATGATCCTCGAAATCACACGAAACCACCAAAATCTCCGCTTCGTATATTTCGTGGATCGATTCATGGTGGCCGGGAAGACGTGTCGCTCCATCTCGAAACTCCTGCAAAATAGATCTTCATTTCGGCAACGCACCTCTGTAATAACGGTGTATAGCGTACCGACTGTCGTCGGTCAGTCTATTGCACGATCATCCACGTAAACACATACGCCTGGAGCAAAACCAGGACTCCGACCAACGCCGCGAGTATGAGGCTGTGAAAGAAAACGTAGCGCAGAATGTCGCCCTCATGACCGTACCAACGTGTAGCTGTACTGGCCACCACGATCGATTGCGCGTCGATCATCTTACCCATCACACCGCCGGAGCTGTTCGCCGCGCCCATCAGGATTGGGCTCAGGCCTAATTGCGTGGCCGTGATCTTTTGCAAACTGCCGAATAGAACGTTCGAAGAAGTGTCAGAGCCGGTCAAGGCTACGCCCATCCACCCCAACATCGTGCCGAAGAATGGATAGAGCCAGCCGGTCCGGGCGAAAGCCAGACCGAGGGTCGCGTCCATCCCTGAGTACCGCGTCGTAAATCCCATCGCCATCATGGCCGCTATCGTCAACAGCGAATAACGCACCAGCTTCAGCGTCTTCCAATAAGTTTTGAGCAGCCCGCGAACCGAGTAGCCCATCGCCAGTCCGGCGATGATCGAAGCGAGCAGAAGGCCACTGCCTGAAGCTGACAAGAAGTTGAAGTTAAAGACGGCGTTCTCGGCAGCAGGCTTAGCCACGACAGGCGGCATGCGTAGCACAAGTTTGTCGAGACCATAAATGGGGATCTTGGGCGCCGCAATCCCATCGAGCAATCCTTTTGTTTGGGGCAAGCCCCAGATGAAAACGATTATGCTGAGAATTATCCAGGGCTGCCAGGCCTTGAACACTTCGAATTTCGAATACTGCAATTTGTCAGAAGCCCGCGCGTCAGCAAGGGCATCGGTCGAGAGCGCCCTCCCTGACGGTCGTGCTTCTGACACTCCTACTTCTTCTTCCCCAACATCAACCCGGTCGCTACCGCTCCCGGTTCTGACTTCAAATCGCCAGATGCGTTTTGGTTGCCAGAATTTCAAGAACGTCGCCAGCGAGGCAATTGAAACGATCGCTGCCACAACGTCAACCAACCATGGGCCATGGAAGTTGGACACGAGGAACTGCGGAATCGCGAAACACGCACCGGCGACTAAGATGGCGGGCCAGATTTCCAGCATGCCGCGAAAGCCCGCAAACGCCCATATCAACCAGAACGGAACGATCAGCGAAAAGAATGGGAGCTGGCGCCCAACCATCGCGCTCAATTGTTTGAGGTCAAGTCCGGTCACACCCTGCAGGCCGATCAAAGGCGCGCCCAAAGCGCCAAACGCTACCGGCGCAGTGTTCGCAATTAACGAGAGGCCCGAAGCCGACAGCGGGGTAAATCCCAGCCCGATCAAAATCGCGCCGGTAACGGCGACTGGCGTGCCGAATCCACAAGCGCCTTCGATGAAAGCTCCGAAACTGAACGCGACCAGCAGCAATTGCAGACGGCGGTCTTCCGTAAGACCGGTGACGCTATGCCGCAAGCGCTCGAAAAGCCCGCACTCGTTCGTCAATTGATAAAGAAAGATTACGTTGAGAACGATCCAGCCAATAGGAAACAATCCGTAAGCTGCGCCATATCCAGCGCTCGCGAAAATTATTCCCAAGGGTATGCGAAAAATCGTCACAGCAACTATCAAAGATGTTCCGAGGCCGAGCAGAGCCGCGAAATGTGCTTTGATTCGAAAGAGCCCGAGACTTCCGAGCAGGACGAGTATTGGCAGAGCTGCCAGCGCCGTCGAGAACCAGACGTTATCCAAAGGATCGTAGACTTGTGACCAGGTCATGCGCGCAAGAACTCGATCGTTGAAAGAGTTGCGAGGTTATTTATCACGGCCTGCTCGATCCGCCAACTGAATTTCCACCGGCTGGCTATTAGGTAAATGCTGGTGCCATGACAAACTCCCAGGATTGGGCAGAGGATCCGAAGTGTCTACTTCAGGGATTGCCGCTCTGTTTTGGGTAAAGCGATCCACGAAATACACGAAGCGGACGTTTTGGTTCGTGCGGCTTCGTGGATCGTTCTCGTGGAAGTGAGTTAATGGGCGCCGGTGTCCTCTCATCATTCGACGCAATTATTTGAAGCGAGAGCAAGCGTTGCAGAACTGGGAGCGGTAACGACCGTCTGCTGGCACTCAAGCGCGGCCTAAGGAGGGCGATGAATTTGCGAGGTTGAATGGTAGCATCCGGTCGTTAACGCTTCCGGTTCTGTCACACGCAGTTCTTCCAGCCAATTGGCAGACTGCACCAGTATTCAGGACTACTCTCAATTGACACGTCTGACGAGCGGTAGTAAGAATCTCAACATCAGTTGTAACCAGGACGCTGATAATGAGGATGAAAAGCCGATCCCCGCTCATCACCGCCGCCTTGTTCGCGCTGTTATCTTCCGTTTCCGCCTCGGGTCAGCAGCAAACCATTGGCAAGTTCGACACCTGGACGGAAGTGTTTTCGCGAGAGCATAAGCAATTAACAGTGACTCATCTACGCCAGGTGCGCGCAATGCGGCAGAAAAGTGTTGATACGGTGGTGTTCGAATTTGACGGAACGATTCCGAACTATAACATCAAATATCTCTCCGGCCGGATCTACGAAGACCTTGACGGGAAACATCGAATTAAGATCGCCGGCAGTGCTTTCCTCCAGATTGAAATGTTCGTGATCCCGTTTGACGATACCGAGGGCAAGTTTTATCAAAGCAGAGGTTTTTCGCCGAAGGGTAAGCTGATGATGCCTTCACCGCGCCAAGTTGAAGACAAGGGAGAGGAAGAGGGTTTTTACGATTTTCTGCTCGGAGTCAGTTCACGAAAAGTATATCGCGTGCATGAACTTTCCAACCCTGCGCGCGTAGTGATTAACCTTCGGCACTGAGATGTCATTTCGGCTCTGCGCACACTCGTACCTCGTTGCTCTCCACAGAAGTTTCAATTTCGATGTTGGCCACGTCGCCCCGGACCATCAGGCGGCGCTCAGAGTTTGCCGCCAGGAAATCTACCGCCTGAATCAAACAATCAACCGGCGCCGCGGTAAATCGCTTCAGATCGTGGGCTTCGCGGCCTTCACTTAACAGCTGTTGTGCATCGAAAGCCAGTTCCGTCTTGTCCGCGCTGCTCAGTTCCCCGGCATCCAATTCCGGAATTGCCACTCCCTGCGCCAGCAGGTTCATTTCTCCGTCGAGATAAATCGTCCACAGAAAGCCTATGTCCAGCAGCAGGTGCGCCGCTTCGCCGGCGATGAACCAGCCCAGCACAGTGGAGCCCAGGACATGAGCGATGACGTGGTCCTGATGCGTCGTGGTCTCGCGCTCGGTCCAATCTGACGAGTTATGATCCATGTTGTTTGGTAACCGGTCGTAGGTTTCCGTTGCGATCATGCGAGCAAGAATGATCCACGAAAATATACGAAGAAAACATTTTAAGATAGCGACTGAGTCACACGTCACGATGGTGGCGAGGTCAGTACCATCAAGCGGTTTGGGGGGCTTCAAGTCATCGTCAAACTAAAATTGCTACCCGGTCGCTACCGCTCGCGGTACTGATCTCGTTGGCGACACTCGTCTTTACTTTACCTCATATCCGCGCAGATTCCTCGCTGACCCGAACGCGATCGCCGCGGCGATCAAACACGCGGCACCACCCGTCACCACCGACAGGGGCGCGCCAATTAGCGCGGCCACCGTGCCGGCCTCCACTTCGCCCAACTGCGGGCCTCCCATGAAAAAAATCATATTAATCGACGTCATGCGCCCGCGCAGCTTATTAGGAGTAACGAGCTGGCGGATGGTCTGGCGCAGGATTGTGCTAATCGTGTCTGCGCCACCCGTTATCGCCAGCATCAGCAACGAAAACCAAAACACTCTGGATAAACCGAATGCGATCGTCGCCGCGCCAAAAACGCTGATCGAAATGATCACCAGGCGTCCCTGTCTTTTCAGAGTGCCCAGTCGCGCCATTACCAAACCTGTGATGATTGCGCCACCTGCCTGAGCCGCGGCCAGGAACCCATAGCCCTGCGCTCCCACTCTCAGAATGTCCTTGGCAAAGATCGGTAGCAACTGATTGGCGGAAGCAAAGAACGTCGCGACAAAGTCCAGCGTCATTGTCTGCACAATTATTGGTGTGCGCCAGACAAAGCGCAGGCCTTCCACCAGAGCATCGAGACTAATACGCGGCGGTTGATTCTCGTCTCTCTCCGGTCGTCCGCTGGTGCGCATCAGCGCGACTCCGAGAATTACCGCGACAAAAGAAACGGCATTGATTGTGTAAACCAACCCCGGCCCGCGACTCGCCAGAATAAAGCCGGCCAACGGCGGGCCAACGATTAATCCTACCTGGAACATCAGCATGCTTAGACTGACGGCGTTGGGAAAATCCTTAATTGGCACCAGCGTCGGCATCAATGCCTGTCGCGCCGGCGTATCAAATGCCCATGCTGCCGAGGCAATTGAAGTCAAAAGAAAGATTGGCCAGACATGCACCAATCCTCGAAAGGTGACTAGCGCCAGAATCGCGCTGCAGGTCAGCATTACTGATTGAGTAGTCATCATCAGCTTGCGCCGATCAACTACATCGGCAACCACGCCGCCCGCCAGCGAACACAGGATGATGGGAACAGCTCGGCAGGCGCCCACCAAACCCAAAGCCAGCGCTGAACGGGTGATCAAATATATATGCCAGTTGATCGCAGCTAACTGCATCTGAGATCCTGTGACCGAGACAATCTGGCCCATCCATAACAGACGAAAATCGCGATGACGGAGTGACGAAAATGCTGTTTGACGGTCCGCGGCGCCGGGGAGTTTTGCAGGTTCGATCTTAGCCATTAGTGACTGTCTATTTATAACTCAGGATCAAGACGAATAGGAAAAGGGTTCTGACGGTGTGGTAAGGCTTTGATTTTTTGGCGGCCGTTTTCATTAGCACCGTGGCTTCAGCCCGGTGAATTTGGACTCCGACAAATCGTCGAAACCGTTTCAAACGGTTTCGAGTTTGATCGGTAACCGCTGATCACCGGGCTGAAGCCACGGTGCTAATGACATAGCTTCGAGCCACTGAATGGTCAGGTAAAGAAAGCGGTCGGCTGAATTTCTGCGATGGGACATACCTGAACTGAATGCGTCTGAGTTAGACTCAACTGAACGAGCCAACAAATGAAGCCTGACGGACGGCAAAAATGGATCGTGGTGGCGGCACTGGTGCTGGTCGTGTTCGTAACTGGCCTCTTTGCCGTGCGCACCGTTCGCCGCGCCATCTACTGGCGTGCGCATCGAGACGAGGTCCTCCGACCGTGGATGAGTATTCCTTACGTCGCCCACTCTTACCGGGTGCCGCCGCACGTCCTCTATCAGGCTTTGGGAATCCCTCCGCAAGCCCATGACCGGCGGCCACTAAAACAAATCGCGCGCGAACAAAATCGCTCGGTCGATGAAGTGACCTCAGTCGTACGTGATGCGATTGCTCGAGAGCGCGCCAATCATTCACCCGGTGCACCGCTTCCCGGGAGGTCGCCGTGAACATCTCCGACCAATTGCTGGGCGCGCTTTCACAGTACGGCTTACCAGTACTCTTTGGCGTAATCATGATCGCCGCCGTCGGTATTCCCTTGCCGATCTCCATGATGCTGGTAGCCGCCGGCTCTTTTGTCGAGCTGGGAGAAATGAAGCTCTGGCAGGTAATCGTCGTGGCCAGCGCCGGGGCAGTGATCGGCGATCAGATTGGATACGCTTTGGGCCGTTGGGGCGGTCATCGGGTCGTCGAACGAATTCGGCGCAGAGGAAAGGGCACGGCCAGAATTGCGCAAGCCCGGGCGTTCGCCGAACGCTGGGGCGCCGCCGGAATTTTCCTGACGCGCTGGCTGATTACACCGCTGGGGCCGTGGTTGAATTTGACCAGCGGCATGGCTGGTTATTCCTGGATGCGATTCTTCGTCTGGGACGTCCTGGGAGAAGTTCTCTGGGTAATCCTGTATGTAATGCTCGGAATATTCTTCAGCGACCGCGTACAGGCGCTGGTTGAGATACTTGGGAATCTGGCCTGGGTAATCGTGGGTTTAATCGCGGCGCTGGTACTGGGCTGGAAGTTGCTAAGGTATATGAAAATGGCAGACCCGCTGAAGGACGGAAAAATAATTGCGGAGCGTTAGCACGACGGTCGCTTCATCGGTCACGCGCGCTTGGAGAGATCGTTAGGCGCGTTGAATATCGCGGGCGGGAGCAGTGCCGGTGGTTCCTTTCTTCGCTGCGCGCCACTTACCGACTCCTTCTCCCAACAGCTTGAAGATCGATTGGCGGTTATCGATGATCAGTTTGAGCCAGGCTCGCTTTGTCATCTGCGGAAAGTAAATGCCGCGAAAGAACATTCGCATGGCAAAGTGCATCGCCCGGATCTTGATCGGCTTGTCGGCAATCGCTTCCATTGCCCGAGCATTCCGTTGCGGACTGTACGATTCGGTCCACGCCTTATCAAGCTCCGCGTGCGTTTGGGCAATCGACATCTTCAAAGGTGTGTTAGCCATCTGGTACGGAGCGAACTCTAACCAGTGCTTTGGCCGTGTGAGCCGGCCCGCTTTCAGCAGGCGGTCATAAAGCGGCGTAGACGGGAACGGAGTGATCTGGCCAAAGACGGGCAGTCCGGGCGGCCAGGTTGCAATCTGCTCGAGCGTGCGATCAGCCACTCCCGGCGTGTCATTGTCCAGACCTACGATGAAAGACGTGATGGCGTAGATGTCACGCTTGGCGAGGCGATCCAAAACGGCTGCATACTCAGCCGGCTTATTGAAGCTCTTGTTTACATCAGCCAGATTAACCGGATCGATTGACTCCATGCCGATGAAAATCCATTTGCCATGCGAGGCCTCGATCAGGTCAACGAGTTCTTCATCGCGCAACAGGTTCGCGCTGATTTGCGCTACCCAGGGAAGCTGGGCTCCCGCGTCGATGATGTCTCTCAGCAGTGACTTCGTGCGTTTGATGTTAATCGCAAAATTGTCGTCGATGAAAAAGACAATAACCTGACTTCGATTCTGCCGTGCGTGTTTCTTTAGTCTCAACAGCTCGTCGACGACGCTTTCGTTTGTGCGAAAGCGGATCGAGTCTCCGAAGAATCCAGTGACCGTGCAGAACTCGCAACCGTAGGGACATCCGCGCCCTGACTCGATCGGAATCAGATGGACGGAATGCCAACCGTTGGCATGCCGCTCCAGAAGCGGTCGCGCGATCTTGGGAACCATGTTGAATTGTTCGAGGTCGAGTTTCTCCCAGGGAATCGAGGGATAAGGTTGCAAACTGGGTTTGCGTTCTTTGCCGGCCTCGTCAAGCGGAGTGTAAATCTCTTTCAACTCGCCGCGGACGGCATCCGCAACAATCTGAGGCCAGGTTTCATCAGCTTCTCCGAGCGCGACAGCATCAGCATGGCGCCGGCCGCCATCTCGCCCGAGAGCTTCGTCGGGTACTTCCGTAACGTGCGGTCCTCCCATGACGACCGGAACACCGGCGGCACGGATGGCATCAGCCATGCGATAGGCCCGAGCCACCATCCGAGTCATCGAGCCGATCCCAACCAGTCCGATCTGCTTTTCAATGATGAAGCTTACCAGCTGATGCTCATCCATTGGCCGGGCATTGCCGTCAATCAAAAACACCTTATGTTCGGGAGGAGTCAATGACTGAAGCAGAAACATCCACAGATGCGGCATGAAATTGCGGGTTACGCCGTTATCCGGATTGTAAAAAAGAATATTCATGGACTGGACTGGTTGTGCGAGATCCGTCAATCAACAAAAGAACTCTGCCGAGACGATTTCTGCAACGCAAACGCGCGTAGTCCGGCCAGCTTAAAGGAGACCATCAATCCTTTCAGTGCGGTAACACACATAAAGAGACGTGTAACTGAGTCCGCGAAACGTTTAGGTGCGGCGCGATCCGGCACTTGGCCAAGTCTCAGGTTTCATCCCGCCGTGTTATATTAATTGTACCCGTTTATTTGATCATGCATCTAATGGACATCAGGACCGAGTCTGGCACACAAACTTCTCCTAATGCCGTTCGTTGGTTCTAAATTGCGGTTTTTTTGAGAAGAGCACCTGATGTTGCCAATGTTTTAAGCAAACACCACATCTCAAGCAATCTCCATCTCAAGAGCGTCCGCGCATTTTTCCGGCAGATAAAACGTCGAAGATCAGGAGTCTAAATGTACAACGAAGTAATGACAACAAAGGAAGATCCGCGCATAAACTGGCACACCGCGACGTTCATGGCGCTGTTTCATGTGGGCGCGGCGGCCGCGCTATTCATGTTTAGTTGGCAGGCGCTGGTGGCAGCCGTCGTCCTGTGGTGGATCTCAGCGAGTTTAGGTGTCGGCATGGGTTTTCACAGGCTCTTGACGCATCGCGGTTATAAAACGCCAAAGCTGGTCGAATATTTCATAACTGTCTGTGGATTGCTAGCGCTCGAAGGCGGGGCCATTAATTGGGTGGTAACTCATAGGATTCATCATGCGCATACGGATGCTCCGGGCGATCCCCATACACCGCGGGAAGGTGGATGGTGGGCGCACATTGGTTGGATGTTAAAGGGAACGGCGCAGTCTCACGATAAAGCGACGATGGCGCGCTATGCGCCGGACATGGTTAAAGATCGATTTCACGTTCTGGCCAATAATTTCTATTGGGTGCCAATCATTGTCCTCGCCATTGGATTGCTCGCGCTGGGCGGTTGGTCATTTGTCCTCTGGGCCGTGTTCTTCCGAGTCACATTCAACTTTCACGCGACCTGGTTGGTTAACTCGGCGACGCACATGTGGGGCCGGCGACGGTTCGCTACGCGCGATGATTCGACCAACAACTGGTGGGTAGCGCTCCTGACCTTTGGCGAGGGATGGCACAACAACCATCATGCACACCCAACTGCCGCGCGGCATGGACTTGCCTGGTACGAAATCGACCTCAACTGGTGGGGCATTCGCACAATGCAATTTCTGCGACTCGCGACAAGCGTAAAGCTGGTGCGCCTGGCCGAAGTCTCCGCAACGTGACGACCTTCCGGTCACAGACAGACATGCGATTACGGCCGGAGTCTTTCAATGGAGGTCCGATCAAGAACAGTCATCCTTTTCGACTATGTGTGTTTGCGCACCGATCTATTTGCGTTCGAGTGATATAGGAGTGCTGGAGAAAAAGGTTCCAGAATGCCGAAAGCCCCAGCACTTCGTGCTCCGCCCGCTAACCGGTTGCTCGCCGCTTTGCCTGCCAGGGAATATCAACGACTCCTGCCTGAGTTAGAGCCGGTCCCATTGGCATTCGCTCAAATCATCTATTCCCCTGGCGACACCATAAATCACGTCTACTTTCCCAACGACTCGATAGTGAGCTTGCTGGCCGCCGAGGATCACCATGCTTCGCTCGAGGTGGGTATGATTGGCAACGAGGGCATGACCGGCATTTCCGTGTTTATGGGCGTGAACACGTCGCGCACGCTGGCGCTGGTGCAGGGAGCAGGAACCGCATTAAAAATGAAGGCAGCGACGCTGCGCAAGGAGTCCGATTCCCTTGGTCCCTTTCACCGTCTGTTGCACCGTTACACCCATTCATTATTAACGCAGATGTCCCTATCGTCTGCTTGCAATCGATTCCACACCCTGAATGGCCGCCTCGCGCGCTGGCTGCTGATGAGCCATGACCGCATCGGCACAGATGAATTTCGACTGACTCAGGATTTCATGTCAACCATGCTGGGCGTGCGGCGTGAAGGCGTCAACAAAGTCGCCGGCGAACTGCAGAGGGACAAGCTGATCCGTTATAGTCGTGGTCATATTGCTATCCTGAATCGCCCGGGTCTGGAAAAACTTTCCTGTACCTGCTACCGAATCATCAAAGAGGAAAGCGATGGTTCTTTGCGCAGGAAGAGCAGCAGGACTGCCGAATAGGAGCGAACGCTGGGCGGGACCCGCTAATGAGTTGAGAGATCGTGAGCCAGGCCCGCGTCAGACTCTTTTTCATCGAAGTCAGCACAAGGCCTCTAGAGCTTTGCGAGTATCGCCTTCCATCGAACCCACGCATCATCGCGAGCCTTCCGATTGGCCGCATACATCGCCTGGGCGTTCTGATAATCATCAGCCGCTTTTTTGTCCGCCGCGGGATCACCGTTAGTAACGGGAGGCGTTGGCGGTGGGGCATTCGGCTCGCCGGCCCGCATGAATCCATGTCCCGCGCCCGCGTACGTAACAGGGTCGTAAATCTTTTTTAATTCCTTCATCGCATCAATGGTGGGTGGAATCGTTGCGTCGACACGCATGTCTTTTTCAGCGTAGAAACCATAGACAGGGGCATTAATGCGCGCCAATGCAACCTTGTCCGGCTGTCCTTGTTGATTGCTCGCCGGTGGAGTCCCATAGAAAACGAAAGCCGCTTGCAGGCTCGGCCGGTTGGTGGCAAAGCTGAAGGATTGGGTTCCGCCCCAGCAGAATCCGGCAACCACGACCTTACCGTTAGCACCAGGCAATTTGGAGACGTAATCAGCAACAGTGTTCAAGTCACCGGCAATCTGGGCAGCTGGTAAAGCACCGATTGCCTGCCGCACCGCGTTGCTGTCAAAGTCGCTTGTTCCGCCGCCCTTCGGGCCCATACCGGATAGGAGATCGGGCGCTATCGCAATGTAACCGGCTTCGGCCAGTTCATCGGTGAGCTGCTGTACCCAATCGCTCATTCCAAAGATTTCATGAATCACAAGCACCGCCGTGGCCTTCTTACTTACTTCCGGATAGACAATGAAACTGTTGACTTCGCGATTGCCATTTTTTACCTTCACCCACTCTCGATGTCTAGGCGATTTTGCCAGGCGGTCCTTCGCCCAATCCTGGATCGCCTCGGGATTCGGACTGAGCGCGTCGGAACTCGCCTCAACGTGATGATGCGAACTCATGTCCTGCGCTGCGACGCGTTCTACAGATATGGCAAGGGCTATAATTGCCAGTACGATCCCGGTCATCAAAGTCGTGGCTGCCGCATCCAGGTTGGAATTCTTTCGCATATTCATTTCTACCTCCAGGAGAAAAAGAATCTCGCCTCCGCTTGCGATTTATTAGGGTCACACTAAATACCACAGCGCGAGGCTGCGAAGCGAGTCCACCGGAGAGTCCAGCGTATTCCGCAATGGCGCCCTTCCACGAAAGAAAAGGGGGCGGTGCACCGACCGTAGTCGCTACATCGCCCCGTCATTAATCTTCAAGCGCAGAGCAACCGCACTTGAGATTTCAGTTAAGGTTCATTACCAGGGGAACGGAAAGCGACCGTAGTTGCCGTTGCTTCGGCGGTTGCGATTATTGCCGCCATTGCGCCGGAAACCTTCGTCATAGCCACGAAGAAAACCGTTCCGATAGGCTTGCTGGTATTGATATCCGTTACCATTGTATCCGCCGGAGCTGCCGTGGCCATTCCGGTAGAAGTGCGATCTCTGCGGATTGTAATACTGGCCGCGTTGCGCATCGCTTGAGCCGGTATAGAGACCGTCCTGGTAGCCTTGGTTTAAGGCAATCTGGCTCGCATTGCCGTACCCACCATAGCCGCCATTGTTACCGTAGCCGCCGTTGTTTCCATAGCCGCGATTACGATTGTACCGATCGTTGCGGTTGTAGTCCCGGTCCCGATCATTATCACGATTGCGGCGGTAATTCCGATCACGCTCGGCGCGATTCCGATCGCGCTGATCCTGATTATCTTGATCGCGATCCCAGGGCCGCTGAGCCTGCACTGCGGCGCTGGAAGCCAATCCGATGCCCGCGATGAACGAGAATGCCAGCAAGATTCTCCCAATTTTATTACTGAGATAGTGTGATTTCATATCTAACCTCCGTCCGAGCCGTTTGGCAAATGTCGTGCCGAGCGAATGAGTTTTGCCGCTTAGCACAACTTGCGAGATGTTTGCCCTCGTGTGTCTTCGACCTGGCACGATTTCGTATGTGCTTAGCCGGATTTCGTTCGAAGCGCGATCTGAAACTACGCGCCACCTCAACGAAAGTTGTTGCTAGCGGTGGAAAACCCCACCGCTGAAGTACCTTTGCCAATTCTGATAGCCTTCCTGGTAGCCTCGCAGGAAACCATCGCGATAGGCCTGCTGGTAGGTGTCTCGCCTGCCAAAGACCGAGCTATAGCCATAGGACCCATTCTTGAAGAAGTGCGAACGCCCGGGATCGTAAGGCTGTCCCCGGCGAGCGTCGTTGGCTCCGGTAAGCAGGCCGTCTTCATAGCCTCGATCGTAGGCGCTTAGGCCATAAGCATAGTTTTCGTAATTAAGGGACTCGTAAGCAATCGTGTTGTCGTAGATGGTGTAACGATCGTGTCTCCGATGACGACTATCGTATCTGTCGCGTCCACGATCTCGGTCCTTGTCTTTATCCTTGTCTTTATCCTTATCTCTATCTTTATCGCGATCCCGGTCCTTTCCGCGATCCTTATCTTTGTCCTTATCGCGGTCGCGGTCCTTGTCACGATCCTTGTCTTTGCCCTTGTTCCAATCCCGATCGCGACCACCCCTATCTTTATCAAAGTCGCGCCCGCCGTTGCGAATTGCCCCGTCAGAGGATTTGTCCGCCGGAGTGCGATCGCGACGATTTCCGCTGCCATCACCGTCAGCGCTGCGACGATTTTGTCCGGAGCTGCTATCGTTCCCAGATCTCCGGCTTTCACCGCTATTTCGAGCACCGCCCTCGTCACGCCTGCTTCGGCTGGAATTATCGCTACTATTATCCCTTCGATTGCCACTCCCGCTGTCATTGCGGCTGTTGTTATTACTACTACTGTTGGAGGAATTGCTGCTGCTGCTGTTGTTAGTGCTGCTGGAACTGCTTGAGCTATTCGAGCTGGGAGATGAAGCGGGAGGACTTGGAGTCTCGGTCCTTGGGCTCTCGCTTCGTGGACTCTCGGGAACCGGCTTTCGATCCTCCTGCGCGCTTGAAACCGTTGAGGCTAACGCGCCGAATAAGAGCGCTGCAGCCAACGTCAAACTAGGCTTGAGTTTCCTTAGGTTCGAGTTCATCTGGTCACCTCCTGATAGGCTTCTTCAACAACTATGTGCTGAAGACGTCGCTGGAAAAAAGGGGCGAGTCGATTTGTCTGGATTATAGGACTAACCAAGCGAACCAGCTCAACAATTTTCTTCCGCTCACAAAAGTTTTCGCTGACCGTTAATGTTCTGTTTAGATCAACTCAATCGATCTGACGGGCAGGGTCGCGGTCGAGTATGTTGGTCGTGCGTTCAGTGACGCTCGCCGGGGCCTCTCGGCGCGTGGCTGCGGTCAGATCGGACGGGTACTGAGTGGCATCTATAGGCGAATCGAGCCTCAAGGGTTTCGAATCTGAAAGTTCGAACGGTCTGACGGCCTCTGGTCGAATCGAAAGCCCCGCTAGAAGATGACCCAGACCAGAAAGCATTGGTATCAATCCTAAGAGCCAAATCACATGTACGACCGGATTGATCTCAAAGGGAATCTTGGCAATCACATCGGGAGGTAACTTCAGCACCAGAGCGTTTGCCAGAAAGTATAAGAAAATCGTCAGGCCGCCGCCCCAGAAGAATTTGATGGTTCCTTTGACCAAATGGCGTTCGCGTCGTTGTTCAGCCGTCTTTTTCTTCGCATCGATCCACCACGGTTTGCTCGGCGTAGGATCGTGAGCGCTGCGCACGATCTCCTTATTCATTCTATCCAGCGCGCGCGACACCTCGTTGGTGACCTTTTCAACTTTGAGGTTCTTCACCATTTCCTTGATCTTGGCAGGGACTCCGTCGCTGCGCGCGATCGCCTCACTGAGCGACACTGCTTTGCCAATCACTTTGAGATTGGCGCCGCAGGATCGGCAATAATGGAGTTCCGCGGAAGATTCAGAGCCACATTGGGGACAGAACATTTGGTTTACCGTCTTGATGTATTATCCGGCGACAATTGCCGTGAGCAAAGCTAAACCCACTACGATAAGCGGCAGACTGTTGTTCAAGAGAAATGATTGGACCAGAGAGAGTCGAGTCAGCAGCATCCCCCTCGCCGGGAACTGGCCCGGATATGCTGGCGAAAAACGGCTCCGAGATCCCAGTTCCTAAACGCCTGGCCAGGATCTCAGGAGCCGGTGTACGCGTCGTTCAACTTGCGAAAGTGGTAGCCCATCGCGGCCAAACGTAGAAACTCAGCCATTCGATCTCGATGTTTTACCATGGCATGACCAAAGTAACGCCAGAATTCTTTGCGTTCGTGATCGAGCACACCCAGCTTTACTGCGATGCGCGCAAATGCCGCGGCGCCGCTGAAGATGCCCATCGTGTTTTTCTCGGCCCATTCCCGAGGAGTTCGCTTCAGCGAATCCAGGGTCCGCCGATAGTACTCGCTGGACTTGTAGATCGTGCACATGATCGACTGGTATCCGGCAATCAAACGCGCCGGATCCATTCGCGGCACAAAATTCAGGGCGCAGTTGGTATTGTTGCCGGAACTCTCACCCAGCAAACGCCCCTCCTTTTCCAGCCGCCGCCAGAGCTGCGTATCAGGAAGAGCCGACAAGATGCCGACCATCGCTAGCGGTATCGCACTCTCGCGAATGAATTTGATCTGGCGCTCGAAAATGTCCTCCGGATCGTTGTCAAACCCCACAATAAAGCCCGCCATTACTTCCATGCCGTAACTCTGGATTCTCTTCACAGACTCGAGCAGGTTGCCGCGGTTCTGAGATTTTTGAGCTTCCTTCAGGCTATCTTCGACCGGAGTCTCAATGCCCAGGAATACTCTTCGAAAGCCCGACTGCCTCATACTCTCGAGCAGAGGCTCATCGTCGGCCAGATTCACACTGGCTTCAGTTAGGAGAGTGAACGGATAGTCGTGCTGCTTCTGCCAGGCCGCCAACTCTGGCAAAAGACCTCGGACATTCTTTTTATTGCCGATGAAGTTATCGTCGACGATAAACACCGTGCCGCGCCAGCCGAGCGCGTACAAAGCTTCGAACTCCGCCAACATTTGCGGGTTGCTTTTAGTGCGGGGTACGCGGCCATAGATTTCAATGATGTCGCAGAACTCGCAGTTGAAAGGACACCCGCGCGAGTACTGCACCGACATCGCGCTATAGCGCTTCATGTTTGCGAGATGGAAGTCCGCCACCGGTGTCACTGCGAGCGGTGGCCGTTCCGGCGCCTGGTACGTTCGTTGGGGTGTTCCATGCTCGAGGTCTTCGAGAAACTGTGGCACTGTCGTTTCAGCTTCGCCGACAAAAATGTGATCCGCGTCAGGCAAAGCTTCCAACGTGGTTGACACGTATGGCCCCCCGACCACCACTCGCTTCCCTCTCGCCTTGCACTGGCGCAGGACCTGTTTCAAAGAATCCTTCTGCACCAGCATTGCCGTGGCCATAACCATGTCGGCCCAGTCTATATCGGACGATCGCAGCTTGCGTACATTCAGATCAACCAGCCGGCGTTCCCAGGTTCGCGGCAGCAGCGCCGAGACCGTCAACAGTCCCAGGGGTGGAAATGCGCATCGCTTCCCTTCAAAGGGCAGCGCGTGCCGAAAACTCCAGTACGTGTCGGGGAATTCGGGATTGACCAATAGGACCTTCATCGCTTCTCCTTTTAAGTAACCGCATCAGCGACCAAACGAACCGAGCTTGGGAAGCTCACGGCTTCTGTTATTCGACGTGTTTGTCTTCTGTAAATTTGGCATATTACGCTTTCTTGCCTGGCCTCGCCCGGCCAAGCGTCAGCACGTCACCCGGCTGGCACTTGAGCACTTTACAAATCCTTTCGAGGGTGTTGAAGGTTATTCCCTGGGCTTTGTCCTTCTTTAAGCGCCAGAGTGTCGTATGGCTTATTCCGGTTTCCTTGGCCAACCAATAGAAGGATCTTCTATGCTGTTTCAGCAGCTCGTCAATTCGGATTCTAATCACGGCAATCGCCAGCCTCCTGCGGCATACATCATAGCTGTTAGATATATGTCTATAGAATATATTGCATTCTTGACATATATACCAGCCTGCTATAGCCTTGCGTTTCAGATTGAATCCAGCTAATTCTCTCCGCCGGTCCCCTAATCGTCTGAGGAACTCTATGTACGCAATGCAACGCGCCAATGGCGACTGGTTCGCACTAGAACAGCGGGAGGGCTTTCGCGTACCGATTTTTTCCAGCAATCGCGAAGCGATGCAGGCGCGCGCCTTCAATGTAGAGCTCCTGGTTTTTAAGCCGGTGGCTGTTGACGAGCGCACTCTTAAGGACTTTTTGCCCGCAGATAACCAAGGCCCGACCCATTTTTGGCTGGTCAAGGATGCGTGCCTTAATATGAAGGACGGCCTCGCTTTGGAGCACTCAGAGCTTGTCGGACTAATTCGCGGTGAGAAACTGTAGAAACTTAGGTGGGTATGATAGTTTGTGAATTCTGTTCTCATTACCGGCAAGACGGCAAATGCATGCTCGGACTAAACATTCCAAAAGGAATGAGCTGTCGCGAGTTTGGGCCTAGCATCGAGAAATTCTGTTCCAACCCAAACGATTTTGTTAGTCCCAGTCAAATCGTCCAAATGGCCACGTTTTTTGGGTTCAAAAAAGCTGAGCTGAAAAAGATCAGGCTTATGGCTGAAGCCACCGAAACCTCACGGCTGGCAGAGAAAGAGAATATCGCGCCTGTGAACGCGGCATCTTCTCTCTAAATCCGACTATCGAACCTCTGCTTATTACGATCTAAAGCCATCCGCATACCCGCGGGCGAAGCCGGATCGATAAACCTCTCCAAAGTTACCAAAACCCGCCTCCTGGAAGTAGTGCGACCTTTGGGGATCGTAGCTGCGACCATGTTTGACGTCGCCAACTCCAGTCTTCAATCCAGCCTTGTATCCATGGCTGTAAGCAGCATCGGAGCTGCTAAAAACATACTGGCCATAGCGGCTGTAGTAGTCGAAATACGGATCATACCCAAACCGCCGATATCCCCAGAACGGACGGTAGGTTCCTACGATCACGACCCTACGCTGAGCCTGAGCCGTCGTGCTGGATAACAGAGTCACCAAACCGGGAGCCAATAGCGCTGCTAGGATGAGGCCCCCAAATCTACGTAGGTATTCTCCTCTCATGATAGACCTCCTTGTTCTTCGTCTATCTACTTAGACGCTTTGAAGAGGCTGAGAGTTTTGCGGATTTAGAGACGGAAGCTATAGATCTGTATGCGATCAGTTTGCGGCGCTGTTGCATCTGGCAACGCGCCGCAAGAACAGACGAAAGAGACCCGTGAAGCGGATTAGCCTGATGTGTTCCACATCAAGCAGCGCCCGCCCCAAGTTTGGGTTGCTTAGTAACGGCGGCGATGTCGATGCCGATTACGCAATTTGTAGGTATACAACGCACCACTTCCCGCGCCAACCGCGGTGCCGATTGCAGCGCCTTTCTTCCCGCCCGTGAGACCGCCAATGCCGGCGCCCGCGACAGCGGTTCCAGCCACGGTCAGTTTGTCACGATGCTTTTGCCAAAAAGTACGGCTGTGACGACGATAACGGCGTACCGTCTGTGCGGACGTAATTGGCATCGATGCGAAAGCCAGGATCATCATTACTAGTAAGATTGATAGGACTCTTTTCATACTGCTCCTGTTCTGTAATAGGGCAACGCCACAAGCTGCGCGCTGCGGCATTCCCGTGTTTCCCAATTAAACCTTCTAAACCTCGTAAACCTTGATTTCGTCCCAATCAAAAGCACTTCCCATGCCATCGCGAGAGGTTTGAGGCTTATTAACTGCCACAAGGTTCCCATGCCTCATCAGGTGTGAAATCACGGCGATTAAAGTCCCCTCTCCTGGACAGACATATATCTCACGTGTAGTATATATATGTCGTATACGCTATTTTCCGCAAGCGATAAATAACAGCGCCTGAGGAGGGCGCGCCTTATCATTGAAATTCGAGTAAGCGAGTTACTGGCAGAGCAAGGCAGAACCTTCTATTGGTTGGCAAAACAAACCGGCATCAGTCATACAACACTGTGGCGATTGAAGAAAGGCAAGGCTTTCGGTATGAATCTCGACACGCTTGAGAAGATGTGTCGCGTGCTTGAATGCCAGCCCGGCGACATACTCACGTTGGCGGACCAAAAGAGAAACGGCCAGAGTCGCAAAACCAGGAACAAACCAAAATCATGAGCAACAACGAGAAGCCTTTCACCTTTAGATTCATCGAGGCCGAGAACAAAGTCCTTTTGGAATTGACGAATGCTACCGATCGCACGCTGAAGTGCATTGAAGTGTTAACCGTCTTCCTGAAAGACGAGATAACCCCCGGCGGCGGCCCTTCTCAAGCTCATATTCGGTTTGACGCGATCGAGCGCATCCTTCCCACTGAGAAATCCATCATGCCGCATCGAACCTGGATAAATGGCAAACCGGTCACTGATGAACGCGACCTGTTGGCAAGGCTGCAAGTGATCAACGGCGAACCCCATCCTTATGTGCTGGATATTTCCTGGCAGGATGCTGACGGGAAAACCCGTTTCCAACGAATACCGGTCGGACATTCCCTCCGCGTATCGGCTTGAGCGCCGCCGAAAGAAGCCCAAGCTCATTTTCCTCATCAGTTCAAGCCCCCGCTCTCGTTCAAGTGTCGGACGCTTACTGCACCAGGAAAATTCAAGGGCGCTCGCCCTTTCCTGATGTCTGTCTTTTGTCACCCAAATTCGACAAATAGACGAATGGCATCCCGGTTGCCATATAACGTCATGCAGTCAGGTAGAACGAAAATATACACATGACTGGCTGTCTCGACTCGCCATTGGCGCAAGGCAGACGAAGAAGATCCGAATCGAGGAAGAATTATGAGAACACTATCGTGGTTAATAGCTGGATTACTTTTGTTTGGACCGGCGCTGCAAACGGCAAGTGCTCATCAACAAAACAATAAGCCAACGTTCAATGTAGACAAGATCAAAATCAAGATTGCCAAGCTGGGTGTCGGTGAGAAAGCACGGGCAACAATTACAACCAAAGACGGCGCGAAAATAAAAGGCTTTGTCTATAGTGCCGGCGACGAAGATTTCGTGATGCGAGACCGCAAAACTGCCTCACCAACTAAGATCCGCTATGCAGACGTGACCAAAGTAGATGGCAGTCGCGGGCATTCGGTAGCGAGAAATGTCCTAATCATCATCGGCATAGGTACCGCAATCGTCCTTGCCTCGGTGTACTTTGCGATTAGGCGCAACGGTTGAAGACTTTTAAGGGATTACAACTTCTTGACAAACTTCAGCGCTACACCATTCATGCAGTAGCGCAGCCCTGTTGGTTTCGGCCCATCATCGAAAACGTGTCCCGAATGAGCATCGCATCGCGCGCAGAGCACTTCGGTACGCGTCATCGACAGGCTGTTATCGACCTGTTCGCGCACGTTCTCCTTCTTGATTGGCGCCCAGAAACTGGGCCAACCCGTGCCGGAATCAAACTTGGTGGCAGAGCTAAAGAGCGGCAGTTCACACGCTGCGCATTCAAAAGTACCCTTATCATGAATATCGTTAATCGGGCTTGAGAAAGGAGCTTCGGTTCCCTTCTCTCGCATCACATTGTACTGCTCAGCCGTGAGTAACTGTTTCCATTCTGCATCTGTCTTTACCATTTTCTTGATTCCCTTATCTCCCTGAGAGTTTTTCGAACCCCCGGCAGTCTGGAGCAGAGACGTCGCAAAAGAAAACCTGGAAAGCGCGGCAAATCCTCCGAGCACCAGTGAAGATGAAAGAAAATATCGTCTGTTCATAAGCGACCTCTATGGTGTTGTGTTTCGTCTCGTCCAACAAAATACGTCCATGATTGGTGAATCGGATTTCCGAAACTTGAGGAGCAGTATTAATAATTCCCTGCCAGCGACCACCAACCATTTAGCTGCTGAGAAGTCCATTGGGTTCCTTCGCCAAATTGAAAGGCACCGGTTTTCACTTCTACAGTCCAGAAAAAAAAGGATTACGATCCACGAAACCACACTAAGCAACACCGTTGAGAGTACGTATTTCGATTCCCTTCATGGATCCTGATTGTGTAGCCGCGCCGGCATTCTTCAGCTCAGCTTACTCTCCGCCAACCAACTTGGCGGTAAGCTTAATATTCGTGCCCGCCAGCGCTTGTGATACCGGACAATTCTTCTTCGCCGTCTCAGCTTGTTCGAGAAAAGCTGCCTCCTCGATATTCGGGACCTCGGCTTCGGTAGTGAGTTCAATCGTAGTGATCTTGAAAGCTTCGCCAACTTTCTCAAGACTGACACTTGCATTCGTGCTGATGCGCGTTGGATTAAAGCCGGCGCGCGTCAATCCGGCCGCCAGGGCCATGGAAAAACATCCGGCGTGCGCCGCGCCGATTAACTCCTCCGGGTTTGTTCCGGTGCCTTCCTCAAACCGCGACGCGAAAGAGTATTGACCTTCAAAAGAGCCGCTGCCCAACTTCACCCGGCCCTTACCGTCTTTTAGTGTTCCTTCCCAAACTGCACTCGCTGTACGTTTCGCCATGTTCGTTCTCCCTTGAATTCTTTTTTTAGCGATTGTAGCGCTTTGGACTGCGGTGGCAAGCGGAGCGCGACACCGCTTTGGATTGTTTGGCCCAAGCCTCACACCCTGAATCCAAAGCGCCGTCGCCGCTTCGCTCTGCCGGCGCACTCCAAAGATTGAGCTTCAACAGTACGAGAAAAAGCCCCCGGCAATAATCCGCCGGAGGCTTTTGAGAAGCAGTAGTCTGCTAGTTAGTAACGCGAACCGCCACCACCGCGATCTTCGCGGGGCTTGGCCTCGTTTACTTTCAGCGCGCGTCCATCCAGGTCCTTACCATTGAACTGCTGAATGGCCGCAGCACCTTCTTCCTTCGTTTGCATTTCAACGAAGCCGAAGCCGCGCGAGCGACCTGTTTCGCGATCTTCGATCAAGGAAACGCTTTCGACCGTGCCCGCTTGCGCGAACATCGTCTGCAGCTGCTCACTTGTGGTCTGGAACGCGAGATTACCAACATAAAGTTTCGTAGACATAATTTTCTTACCTTTTCCCCCGTTGGGGCTCACCCGGGAGCCTTCTCCTATGGCGAGTAAACAGAAGCCGCATGCGAACATGGTAGCTTCCCAATTTGCTAAAGGACTTTGGGATTACATATCCATGCCGCCGGGCGTTGCCCGTGGCTTATCATCTTCCTGTAGCTCAGAAATAAGGGCCTCAGTTGTGAGCATTAAGCCCGCGATTGATGCGGCGTTTTGCAACGCGCACCGCGTGACTTTCGCGGGATCAATAATTCCCGCGGCCACAAGGTCCTCGAAAGTTTCAGTAGCGGCGTTATAGCCGAAGTTGGCGTCTTTGCTGGCGCGAACTTTCTCGACTATCACGGCGCCTTCTTTACCGGCGTTGTGTACGATCTGGCGCAGCGGCTCTTCCAAAGCGCGTCTGATGATATTGACACCAATCTGTTCGTCTGGATCGCCAGAGGGTTTGTCCTCACTATCAGCGTCGAATGCTTTAAATTTGTCCAGAGCCCGCGCCGCGCGAATCAGAGCCACGCCACCGCCCGCTACGATGCCTTCTTCGACAGCCGCGCGAGTTGCGTTCATTGCATCTTCAACGCGAGCCTTTTTCTCTTTAAGCTCAGTCTCAGTGGCGGCGCCAACGCGAATCACTGCTACGCCGCCGACGAGTTTCGCCAGACGCTCCTGCAATTTCTCGCGGTCGTAGTCAGACGAGCTATCTTCGATCTGGGCCTTTAGCGTTTTCACTCGACCCTTCAGGTCATCGGTGTTGCCGGCGCCATCGACGATGATCGTGTTTTCTTTATTGATCGTCACCTTCTTGGCGCGGCCGAGGTCGGCGACGGTGATGTTCTCGAGTTTGATGCCGAGGTCTTCACTAATGACTTTGGCTCCGGTCAGAACCGCAATGTCCTGCAGCATCTCCTTGCGTCGATCGCCAAAGCCTGGCGCCTTGACTGCTGCGACGTTGATCGTGCCGCGCAGCTTATTGACCACCAGCGTAGCCAGGGCTTCCCCTTCAACATCTTCAGCAATAATCAAAATCGGCTTGCTGAGTTTTGCGACCTGCTCAAGAATGGGGAGCAAGTCTCTCATCGAAGAGATTTTCTTCTCGCTCAACAGAATGACTGGATTCTGGAGAACGGCTTCCATCTTTTCGGCGTCGGTGATGAAGTAAGGCGACAGAAAGCCGCGATCAAACTGCATACCTTCGACAAATTCCAAATCCGTTTCCATCGTCTTCGCGTCTTCGACGGTAATGACACCATCCTTGCCGACCTTTTCCATTGCCGCGGCGATCAGTTCGCCGATGGCGGCGTCACCGTTTGCCGAAATCGTACCGACCTGGGCAATCATGTCGCCCGCGACCGGCTTCGAAAGCTTCTTGATGGCCGCGGTCGCGCGCTCAACCGCTTTGTCGATGCCGCGTTTCAGGGCCATTGGGTTTGCGCCCGCGGCGACAGTCTTCACGCCTTCGCGATAAATCGCCTGCGCCAGCACGGTGGCGGTGGTGGTGCCATCGCCGGCGACGTCGCTGGTCTTCGACGCCACTTCGCGCACCATCTGCGCGCCCATGTTCTCCAGAGGATCTTTAAGATCAATTTCTTTTGCCACGGTCACACCGTCTTTGGTGATCGTCGGGCTGCCGTATGTTTTGCCAAGAACGACGTTGCGTCCTTTGGGACCGAGCGTGATTTTCACTGCATCGGCCAATTGATTGATGCCGCGCAGAATTGCCGCGCGAGATTCTTCACCATGAACTATTTGCTTTGCCATATTCTTTATCTTTTCTCCAAATTGCTAATTAAGATTCCATTGTTGTTTAACCCGCGGAGCGGGTGTGAGCATAAAGCCTGGGGCGTCAGCCCCAGGTCGAGCGTCAAAGGTCGCGGGGAGCCCGCGAATGCGGGCGAAAGCGGATTGGCGTCAATGGATTGGATATTCATCATTTCGTCTCTCGCCCGTTTTCCACGGGCTAGTTGGTTTCCGGCTCCATTTCCTGGGGCTTACGCCCCAGGCTCTACGCTTTCGCCTGCTACGCAGGCTGGCTGAACCAAACCTTATTTGTTCTTCTTGCCACCAGCGGCCGAACCAGCGCGCGTAATGATTCCGAGAATCTCGTCCTCGCGCATAATCAACAGGTCTTCACCGTCGATTTTGATCTCAGAGCTGCTGTACTTGCCAAAGAGGACCCGGTCGCCCTGTTTAACATCCAGAGGCTGGCGGGTGCCGTCTTCCTTGTATTTTCCTTCTCCGGCCGCGATCACTTCGCCTTCCTGCGGTTTTTCTTTCGCCGTGTCGGGAATGATGATGCCGCCGCGAATCTGCTCGCCTTCGTCAATGCGTTTTACGATCACGCGGTCATGTAATGGTGTGATATTGGTCTTCATAATCTTTTTTTCCTTAAGGGGTTTAAAGGTCGCCCTATGGACACAGTAGACAGACTGCTGCTTGAAACTTTCTGGTCAGTGTCGATTGGGTAAGAATGAAACGTTGGCTTTCTTAGAAATTGAGCTGTGGATTATCAGGTGATCTGGATCATCCCAGAGGAGCTGAGAGCGGAGTAAGCTGAACTCGGTTCGACACCCACCTTACGTTAACGATCCCTATATGTCAACCACGGGATATACTTTGCATCGGTGGTAGACTTTACGTTGAGGTTCAGTACAGAACTGGGAGCGTTAGCAACCGGGTCAAAGACTCAACTGCGTGGCCGCTTGAATGGCCGCATTTTTTTACTGTCCCTCAGGTTCCTCTAACACCAAGTAAGCAAACGTGGCAGTAGCCCGACAGTGAGGGAGGGCTCAGTCCGCGTTAGCGAACGAATGAAAATAGAAGGATCTCACCGCCGAATTAAGGTTGTGGGTTAAGGCCAACGGAAAGCGATGAATCCTTGCCTTCCGAGTCGATAGAGAATTACTATCAATTCGCGATGGTGACAATTACATTCCCTGATCGTGAGACAGAGAAGCGTGCTCTGGCATTTTTGCTGGGTCGCTTTTCTGGCCGCGTCCTGCGATCGGGTGAACATATCGTTCCCGAAGCCGCCCTTGAGGCACTTGCTGATCAGAACATTCCCTTCTCGGTGATCGGGAGAACCACGTATGAGCAGCAAATGGCGGCGATTCGAGGTCCTGCTCCCACTTCAGTTCAATGACGGAAGCGACGTACCTGCCGAATTGCTCGCCCGAGCAGTCCTGGAAATCGTAGATTACTTTGGCGCCGCCAGCTACGAAACCCAAAAGGTTGAAGGTCAATGGCGTAGCGGAGGTGTGCTGATCCGCGACAACCTGGTGAAGCTTGTCGTTGACGCACCCGATGTGGTCAGCAATCGGCGCTGGATGAAGCAGTACAAGGAGCGCTGGCGATCACAACTCGAGCAAGTTGAATTGTGGATGGTCAGTTATAGCGTCGACGTTGAGTAACGGGCACCGTGAGAGAGACCTGAATCGGATTCATGAGTTAAGATTTTAGTATAGCGCCGTTTTGTTTTTTGACAGGCAGTACCTACCGCGAACTAAATTCAGCGCGATTTGGTATAATATCGACTCGAATCCTAAGCCGCTCTTTCTTCCTTAGCTACTCATTGACTCACCCAGCAGTTTCTGAGTCGCCAAAACATACCGTGCGGCAATAACTGTGGGAGGACCTGTGAGTACGCCAGCAGAAGCACTAACACCCGCCGAGAAGCTTGAGGGCAGGAGTCTACCCAATGAATGGATCGTCGTTGAAAAGATCACAAGGCAGCCAGGAGCAACCGGAGGTTTTTTTTCGGTTGGATATAGGTCAAACAAAAAGACGGTGATGAGGCGTTTCTGAAGGCAATAGATTTTTCCAGAGCTTTTGCGGCAACAGATCCCGCGCGAGAACTACAGCGTTTGACCGAAACTTTTAACTTCGAGCGTGATCTCCTTGAAAAATGTAAAGAAAAGAATTTGGACCATGTTGTCAGCGCCATCGAAGAAGGCAGCGTCACGATCGACGGTCTACCTGTGCAGTACCTGATTTTTGAGATGGCCGATTGCGACATTCGAACTTACATGGATGTATCAGAAAGACTCGATTTGGCATGGACCCTGAGGATGCTGCATCAGGTAGCCGTAGGCTTGCAGCAACTTCATGTAATCGGCATTGCACATCAGGATCTAAAGCCCTCAAATGTACTCGTGTTTAAGGGCGTCATCTCTAAGCTCGCAGACTTGGGTAGATCGGCACATCCAGACTATCAGCCACCCCACCACGATTTTGTGATTGCTGGCGGATATGCATATGCGCCGCCTGAGCTTCGATATGGGTATATAGATCCAGATTTCAATCAGCGACGGTTCGGTTGCGATACTTTCTTGCTCGGAAACATTGTTCTGTTTGCATTCACGCGACTAACGATGTCAGCTGTTCTTTTTTCGTTTATTTCACCCGATCACCTGCGTCCGACGTGGACAGGGAGCTACAACGAGGTAATGCCTTACCTACAGGGCGCTTTTAACCAGGCTCTGGATTCGATCGAAGACAGCATTCCAAGTGAGGTGCGAAGCGATATCATACTGATGCTTCGGCAACTGTGTGAACCCGATCTCACAAAACGTGGACACCCCCCTGAACTGTTTTGCTCATGAAAACAATTTTTCGCTGGAGCGCTTTATTACTAAGCTGGATCTATTAGCCTACCGAGCGGAGCGAAATCTGTTTTAACAATTGTGGATAGCAGTATCGAAGAAAACAGGCGCAATATAATCCCGCGCTGGAGAGACTTTCAAACTACCCTTGCCTTGGGGGAATTACGGTCGTCCGACCCTTTGCCAGGGGAACAAGTTGAAGTTGAAGGATCTTTGGATGAACAGATAGCAGATTGGCAGAACAACCACTCACTTTCCTTCGCGACAGATCTTGTGGGGGCCGGACTTGTCTTAGGTCAAAGCGATCATATTCAGGACGCTGTGGATTTTATTCTGTCGCCAGATTCCGAATCTACAGAGTTACAACGCAGAGTGGCCCGAAGAGCACAGGACGCTGACTTTACCTCTCAATCACTCGACAAGCAGGAGGTTTCCGAACAATCCGCGGAAGAACTCATAAATCGCAGCGAGGAGCGTGTTAGAAAATTTAGGGCGCAACTCCGCAATGGCCCAAGAAATCCTATTAAGTTAGTGGAACTGGCTCGCGAATATGCAATTCTCGGTAGTCAAGACAAAGCTGTCCGAACAATGGATATTGCAGTTGCCTTGGCTCCGGCCAATCGTTTCGTTCTACGGTCCGCCGCTCGATTGTTCGTCCACGCGCTTGAATTTGATAAAGCACATTACCTTCTCAAACGCGCTCCTTCGTTACGATACGACCCGTGGCTCTTAGCAGCGGAGATTGCCGTATCTTCGGTAATGGATCGAACTTCAAGCCATATCAAGACTGGAATGGGCCGACTTGATGACACGAATTTTAGTCCCTTTGAGCTAAGCGAGTTAGCAAGCGCCCTCGCGACTGTGGAAATGAAGACCAACTATAAGGGTGCGCGAAAGCTTTTCAGGAAAGCGCTCAAGAAACCCACCGAAAACAGCATTGCGCAGGCAGAATGGGCGTCACGCGCAGTGCGAAGTCTGGCTATCGAAGTTGAAGGATTCGACGCACCGCGTAAATACGAGGCGCTAGCATCGAGCCACTTCAAGGATGGAGACTTCGATGGTGCTGTGAATCAAGGTAAGAATTGGATCCTCGACCAACCCTTTGCCCGTCACGCCGGTTATTTTCACTGGTTTTGTTTCGTCAGTGATGGAGAATTTTGAATTAAGCAAGAAAATATATGCTTTCGGATTGCGTGCCAATCCAAAGAACGCAACGCTTAGGAATAATCTCGCCTTCGCTCTAGCTAGTAACGATCAAGTGAGCCTTGCTGAAGCCGAACTCGAAAGGATCGATCGAACCTCGTTAACAGCGCAGAACCGAATAGTAATCAAGGCAACCGAAGGGCTGATTGAGTTCAGGAGAGGAAACCCCGCGGAGGGAAGAGTCTTATACAAGAGTGCTATCCAGATCGCTGAAGAAAATAACGAACCAGGTTACACGATGCGGGCACTGGTCTATTTAGCTCGTGAAGAAATCTATGCGCGAACGGAGTTCGCGAAACTGACTCTTCAACATGCGGAGAGTGAATTCGAACCCTTTACTTCTAAGGAATTAGACGTCCTTTTGGGCCGGTTAAGAAAGATCATCGGTAATCGAGTTTAGCGCTGCGCTCTCACTTGTCTGGTCACAGTGGGCAGTTGGGATCATAGTATACCGTATACGGCTCGCAGTAAGAGCTTTGTTAAGAGCAGTTACCGAGCAGTGCACGATCATAATCCGCGGTGACAGTCTCGCGGCCATGTTTGCATGCGTCAATGTTGAGGCATTATTGGACTCAGATTCAAATGCTCGCTCCGAGTCTGACGGCCGTACTTCGGTAATCGCGAAACAGCTAAGAACTGAACCGTCCGGCGGCAACGACCACTTGACAGATCTTTTGCATCTAGATATAAGACCGCCATCCGTCGCGGTAACCCGCTGCCGATCAGTTAAGCTCTTCTAACTCTCGAGAATACGCAGTCTTTCGAAACTCCATGCCCTCACGCTCGGATTTTTCCGCTGATTCACAAATCCAATTTCCTCGAAGTGTGACCATAGATCGCTTTGACGAAAGCCTGGCGAGCCACTATGTCACTACCCCTCTCCCGAAGACCCTTCTAATAGACTTCGCATCAGTCACCTTTATTGATATGGCGGTGCTGATTAACGTCATCTCCCTTTTCATACGCCGAAAGGAAAGAAGACAAACGACATTTTTCGGAATACCTCGTGACAAGCGCGTTAGGGACTTTCTCCGCGTTTGGCGTTATCCCCAGGCTTTCTTGGACGCTACCGGTATTCCATTTGAAGATGTCTTGGTCGAGGAAGATCGCAGTTACCGCGGAGAGAAACAGACAACTTACACCGGCCTGGGTTCTGGCTTGGCTGCGTTAACGTATGACAGGGATTGGGCGGGAACACGAGGCAAGCGCAATTTTTTCGAATTCACTTCATACTTATTAGCCCCACAACAACAATCCTTGTTTCGTGGTCCCGTCGGCGCGATTCCGAGATTGGAAGCACAGCGTTGGAACAACTCACTCATCAGGGAGGTTCTGAGTAGTCACTTGGTTACGAAAAGCAGCGCTGACGATGTCGCCAGAGTCGTGATCTATGAATCCATAAGCAATGCGGTTCGGCACCCAGAGGCTCAAGTAATACAAACCACGTCAATTTTTCAACTGAAGGACGCTTACAAGAAGCGCCAGCTGTCGGATTCTGCGCCCTCAAAGAGCGGGAGCTTAAGGATCTTCATCTGGGATGATGGTGAAGGGATAGCTGACACACTCGCACCTCTGATCAGAGAGAAAAAACCGGTCCGCGCGTACCACTTAGATAGGTTCATGTACGATAAGATCTATCTTGAGCGAGGCGGCCTGACCAAAACCAAAAAGACCAACTTTGTTGTCGATCAGTATGATGATCCTACTCATGACGCTACCGAAGACCTCATACTTCTGGCCAGCTTATACCCCGGTGTAACTCGAACAGTAGCCGAATTTGCTCGGGATGTTGACCCGTTAGATTCGGGTCGTCAAGTTGAGCTCATGAATTGGGCTCGACAGCAGGGAATGGGATTATATGCGCTTACCCGAACCGCGCTAGATCTACATCAGGGCGTCCTTACGATACGAAGTGGGCGCAACAAACTGATGATTGAAATAGCGCGCGATAAATATAGAAAGGGCGGCGCTCGCTATAGGGCAACCATTACTAATTTCCCTCGCACGTTCCCAAGATTCAAAGGCAATTTGCTAACTATCCAACTTCCTATTTCAAGCGAATGAAGAAAAACAGGCTCTTATCTCTGAACATACAACTTGGAGTCTCAGGGGAGATAGCCCTTAGCAAAGAGCGAATCGCCTTTCACGAGAAAACCGTTCGAATGGTTTATCCCGATAAGCGAATCCTAAATAGAGTTGGCCTGACCAATATTTCTCCTTTCGATAACAAGAGGGAGCGGTTAGAAACGGGATATGTATCGAAACTAGTTACTGAGGCAATACGGAAGTCGCTTCCGACAGCGAAATCGTTCGACGTTTTACTTATTGATTTTAGTAATAACGAACTGGTACGGGACCCTATTCTGATGCAATTATCTGATACCTTGGCTAGCCTTTCTGGGACTGGTGTTTGTTCGAATTTCATTTTGTTACTTCCCGAGCTTCCGCCCAACGAATCGGCATCAAGCCAGCAATTTCAAGCAACGTCCAAAAAGCAGCCAAACTCAAGACTTGTTGTAATCGCCAACAACGGCGACAGTTTGTAGTGCACCCCTGAAATGACACAAGAAGTTAAGAGAGTAGTGGTGGCGAAAGCGAAGCTTCAAACTCGACTGGCGGCCGGTAGCCGAGGGCCGAGTGAAGTCGCTTCCGATTATAGACCGCTTCGATGAAATGCTGG
>WNFS01000291.1_pt1 | contig 52928 bp, 40 predicted proteins | sample 5400141 | NCBI WGS metagenome assembly WNFS01 (sample SAMN13153358, study PRJNA577476) | soil metagenome | isolation source: 60 cm saprolite under Madrone tree | place: USA:California | collected 2016-06-14
CGCCCGGGCAGGCCCGATCAATCCATCTGCTGATCTCGCGGGACGAACTACCCGACTTGGTTTAGAGGTGATAGCCAAGAACCCTAGGCAGGATTTCGACCAACCAGGCTGTCAAGACGGTCTGCGGTTGACGCTTACGTAGATTATGGGGATTCTTGAACATCAAGGGAGAAGGGCTATTTCCCCGAACCCCGTTTTTGTGGTCATTGACCGTTACTTGATTTCATAACGGTGTGGGATTGTAACAGCGCTGCACAACTTGTGCGACCCTAAGGAGTCGAGCCTTTTGCCTTCTGTGAGGTTGCATCCATTAAATTTATAAAAGTGGTGATGATTTTGTGCATAAAATCCGAACCCCCACCTACGAGAGAGCCGGTCAACAGGACATCCGCTACATTAAACAGGTATTTTTGGGTGGCGTGATCGGCCAACTTATCAATATCGGCGAGATTGCCCAGACCGCGCACTCCCAGGGCACTAATCAAGATTCCGAGAGCGAGAGCCAATGGCAGAGCAATTTGCTGTGTGGCAAACTTGTATTTGGTGAGAGTATCATTGGTCGCATGAACCCTCGCCACTTTGTTCTGGTCGTTATCAGGCAGAGCGGTGGCCTCATCGACAGCGCGCTGCAGCGTTGCTGCTTCTCCTCCTCGCCATACTGTTAGAAAAACCTCCAAGCTACGTTCTATAAAGAGAGCAATAAGGACGAGCGGCGTCAATTGCTGCGTAAAATCTGCGGCGCTATATTTCTTAAACTGAATCACCGCTGGATTCAACCAATAGATCAGTACCATGGCAGCGATGGCAAAAATTATCACCAAATATCTCAATTTGCTCATGGCGGGCCCCCTTTTCGTGGCATCGTCGAACTTAACTTGCCTTGCTCATTCAGAAGCTGCAAGCAGGAGCTCACACAAGTATCCGTGTCGGTCGGATGACCGGTTAAGACTGCCGGATCGGGCATATATGGGAAGTCTCTCTCCAAGAATGGCCATCATTGCAAACCTCGCAGAACCAGCCTCGCGCTAGTTGGAGCCGCGCCATGACAAACTACCCAAGGCTACAGCCCTACTCACAGATAGTCTTTCGGCAAAACTGCAAGAAGTGCGAAGAAGAAGGCCGCCGCTGTCTCGCAAGCGTACTTCGTCCATTTCGCGTCACGCTTGAATCCAACGATGTCACTGATACCGCGAACAGCAAGTATCGGGTATTCCCGTTCCATTCGCCGGGCAGCCGTATAGATGCCAGCGAGCTCCATCTCAACAGCGGCCAAGTGGCGCGCGGACTTTTTCCAAATCTCAATGATGCTCGTGTCTTTTACCAGGAAATCACTTGAGGCCACCTCGCGGGTCGTGACGATCGGCAGTTTGCGCACTCCAGCTCCTCTAAAGTGATGAGACAAGGTCTTTTTTGTCTCTTCCCGTGTCTCCCCGTTGCCATAGAAGTTCTTCTTGTCCCCCAGATTCACGATTGGGCGCCCCGCACCGACCGACTTCTTAGTGTTCCAGCCGACCAATTTGGGTTCAAGGCTCGTCAGGCTCACAACGAGGTCCTGAACTTTCTTGCTCATGGCGCCGCCTTGATCGCTGAACTCTTGGGAAGAGCCCTGCTTGTAAGCACCCAGCGTGAACGCATGCAAACGCGAGGCGACAACTACGTCTCCCAGAGTGAATTCCGAGTCAGGGACTGCCCCGCAAATTCCGACCACGGCGAGCCATTTTGGATGCAGGTCCTCGATCGCGTCTCGGGCGGTATCTTGAGCGGCGAGCTGTCCCTGTTCGGGAGTGCGCACGGCAGCTATGGATATCGAACCGTCTTCGGTCTTTATCTGACCCAACGAGTAACGCCGGTTCTTGCCACGGATCAACCTCCAGGTGCCGAGCCTCTTGAGCACGGCTTTAGCTTCGTCTTCGCGGATGCTGATTACTGCAAAATCTGCACGAGAGACCAGCGTCAAGGCCCCCTCCATTAGCCTTGACAGAACTCTCCGATGCCTTTCGGCCTCTTTCGCGAGCGTTGTGAAGTCTCCCGAGGACACGATGTGAAAATTACCTGCATTCGAAAGATCAGAAGCAGCATTCTGTGAGAACTCTGATCCCGCCTTCGCAGTCGCTCGATCCTTCCACCGATTGAGTCTCTCCAATGCTTGTGGGAAATCGCGCCTTACGTTAGCTTCATCCATAATCTGATCCAACTCGCCTATAAGCTCTTGGAGATTTGCGCCTTCCGAGCGTGTCATTGGTGGCTCACTTCCGACGCGAGGCAAGTGCAACGCCTGCACCAGTTGATCCAACAATCGCTCCAGCGAACAGTTTCACGATGTCGAAGTATGCCGCCTGATTCTGCTGCTGCAACACTCCAAGGACCCCAAACACAACCGCCAGCAACGCAGACACAAGAGTTATGCCAGAAAGCGAGCTCTTGATTCTCTCGGAGAACGATGGCTCATCAGGGAATTTCGCACCTGGTGCGAATCTCTTTGCAGCCTCAGCAACGTCCAGACCATTAGGACTCTGAAGCTCTCTTTCTCCTGCAGTCCGAAAGGCCTCTTGAGTTATTAGTTGACGAATAAGCTCCAAGTGATTGTCGAGCCACTGCTGGTCTACTTTACTCAGTGGGGAAGTCACCGGCTGTTTGTCGGTTTTCACTTCACCATCAGACATAGCAACTGCGGAAATATCCATGTTGATTTACCTCGTTAAAGGCAGGATACGCCTCACTTCGTCCGAGCGCAATTTGCGTCCCGGTCCGGCAGTGGCGCAGTCTGCACCACCACCTCCGCTCCTCCTTGCTCTCCTCCTCAAGAGCCGCACGCGCAGCGTCTGCCACCTTATAGCGCAAGTCGTTGAGAAGTGGGATCAGATTCCCGTCGGTTTCTTACAGCATCTGGACCTGCGCAAGTCCGTGTACGGTTATATCGGGCTGGAGGATTACACACTCTTCCCTCTCATCCGGCCCGGTTCGCTCGTGGAGATTGACGCAAATCAAAGAAAGATCAGCAGCGAGAAATGGAATACGGAGTTTGACCGTCCCCTCTACTTCGTGGAACTGCGAAACGGTTACGTTTGCAGTTGGTGTCAGCTGGACCGGGGTCAGCTGATCGTAATTCCCCACCCTCATTCCCACCAGGACGTTCGCCGATTTGACCATCCCTCACAGGCAGAAATCGTAGGCAGAGTGACCGGGGTAGCCATGAGAATTGTCAGCGAAAAGGAACCGGACGCGGGGGAGCACTCGACCGGTGCATCCCGTTGACACCATGCAATGCCGGCAATCAGAGGTTGGCCTTGCTCGAAATCTAAATATACTGTGGACAAGAAACTAACCTGAACGGTTGCCCAGATAGCGCCTCTCGATGGGCCCTCGTCCGTGCCTGGTATGGATCACATGATACGAATCTTCGTGCAAACTCACTTCATACAGACTAGAGGGAGGAATCGTTGACACCGAGAGATGCCCAGTATAGAACATCTATATTTAATTAGCAGGCCTTACCTTGCAGCCTCCTAAATCTGACCAATCGAACTCCGCGGTCGTTCAGACGAGTACGCCGGTCACTACGACGCACCCGAAATGGCTCCGCATTCTCCTGCGGATATTCTCTCCACTGATGCGCTTGCCGTTTCTGGGCGGACTCGGCCGAACGACCTGGCTTATCCTGTCCGTGGCCGCACTCGCTGTCTTTCTGGCCGGTGGCTTCTGGGCTCGCACCACGGCTGTCGATGCGGCCGCTCCGCCGCGCTTTTCCTGGACTTGGTGGACGACCTCGCTGGAGTTTCACCGCGAGCTGCAATTGGCGAGTCTTTCGGACGCGGAGATCGAGTCCGTTGCCGTAGTGCGCATGCCATCGGGGACGGACCGGATTTTCATTGCCGGCCGGAATGCTTTGCTGGCCTTTTCGGATGATGCCGGCCATACCTGGACCGAGCTGAACTACGATCCACTCATGGGCGGCTTTGCTGTCATGGGACAGCGGGCGCCCTTTCCCGATGCCACCGGAATTTTGGCCCCGACCTCGCAACCTGGCGCGGGCAACGCGAAGGTCGCAAAACCAGCAACAAAAGTACCACCGAAAACGATCACCCCGGCTCTTCGACAACAGCAGAACGCTGCTCCGGTGTATCAGGGTCCACCTCAAAAGCAGACGGCACCACCTTCGACAGGCAAACCCCCTGCCAAGAAGCCGACGGCGGCGCTCTCTCTATTGCCCTCGTTTGTGCCATCGGTGTGGGCTTCGGAAAAGTCGCCTCCGGTACAACAAAGCCCCACCGCGGCGAATCAAGACTTGGTTCAACAGCTTCGCGCAGCAGGCACGACCGGCGCCACAGGCAGTTTGCAACCGCAGCCACCGCCGCAGGGCATCCCCGCGATTTGCCGCGCAGACGACGGCGCCCTTGTCCTGGTGATGAGCGGGGAGCGCGCGGCAATCTCCCGCGATTTTGGCCAAACCTGGAAAGCGACTTCGCTGGGTGCTCTTGTCGAACCGCTTCCCGGCAATTCCAGTTTCAGCGTCGCCGATTTTATTGCGGAGAAAGCGTTCCCCAGCGGGAAGCACGCTTCCCGGCTCGAGACGGGAGCCGCACGCTTGCGTGGTAGGCTAGGAGACACGCTCCTATCTCCGCAAATGTTACCGCTGCCGGTGCTAGATCCCGTAAACCGTGCGCGCGCGTTCTATCGAATTTCGGGAAACGCGATTTGGACCATCAACCCGCACCAGTTGGGTCTTTCGGCCAACAACGCTCCAGGCCCGCTAGGCAGCGTCTATCGGTACTACACGGATGCTCAAGGTTCCCGGTGGCTCCCCGCGATTTCCGCATTTCCCGTGGGGTTGCGGGATGTGGCATTCTCCGTTAACGGCTCCACGGGCTACATTGTTGGCGCGCACGGCACGATCTTGCACACCAAGAATGGCGGCGCGAGTTGGCAGCCGCTAACGCGTGAAGGGCTGCACCCTGGGCAGACCCCGTCAGCAACAACGGCGGGCGGTAGCTATTGGCGGCTTCCTCCGCCGTGGACGTATCCGCTCTTGTTCCTGTTTGTGGGTGCGTTGGCCGCGGCAATCGTCATTTCCGCGGTCCCTGGGGCCAACAGCCTGGCTGAAGCAGCAGACTGGAGCACCTCACCGGAGCGGCCATCTCATAGAGGCGTAGAGCTGTTCACCGTGAGCGATCGTCCCCTTGGAGAGGACGATGTCGATAACCTCGGCTTCCGCGGTATCGCTCGCGGTGTCGCCGGTTTTCTCCGCAATCCGAAGACACAACTTCCCATCACCCTGGCGATTAACGGCGCCTGGGGAACCGGGAAGAGTTCTCTGATGAATTTGATCTGCGGTGAACTGAAGAGAGCCGGCTTCCGCCCGGTTTGGTTCAACGCATGGCACCATCAAGAAGACGAAAATCTCCTCGCGTCGTTGCTGCAGTCCGTGCGCAGCGAAGCCCCGCCCGCTCCCCTGAGGGAGAGTGGCCTTGGGTTCCGGCTGAGGCTTGGATGGTTCCGTTTTCGCCGCTTTTATCCACGTGCGCTGGCCATGGTCGCGATCTTCATTGGGCTTTGGGCAGCGGAATCCTGGTACGAAACAGACGCCGTTTACCTCCGGAACTATTTCGCGGAAAAGTCGAGCTCGTCAGCGGGAACAAAGCCCGCGGAAAAACCGCAAGTGGGAGCGGCGCCCGCGCAAGAGTCGCCCACAAGCACTGCCCAATCGTCTGCCCCGGCCACGCCTCCAGCGGATTCACAGAAGCCGGACACTGGCAAAGGGACGGCCCAGAATGATTCTCCGGGTTGGTTTGGTATCCTGGTGAACTCTTTGGCGTCGCTGCACGAAGGATCGGATGACCTAAGCAAGAAATACGGAGTTCCGCGGTTTCTTTCGGTCCTGTACCTCATCTTCCAGATTTTGCCCGCAGCGCTGCAGAAACTGAAGGCTTTCACCGCCAATCCTGCTTCCTTGCTGCACTCCGCCGCTCCCGGCGTGCCGGAGAAAAAGATCGAGGCGCAAACCAGCTTCCGCATGCGCTTCGCGAAAGAGTTCGCCGACGTGACTCGCGCGCTGGGAGAGAAGCACCGCCTGGTGATTTTCGTCGATGACCTGGACCGCTGTAAGCCGGCGAACGTCGCGGAAATGATGGAAGCGATCAACTACGTCACAGTGGCGGGCGAATGATCGAAATGAATGTTCCCGCGCTCGACGGGCAAAGAAAACAGGCGCTCTTTACCATCGCGCAGCCCGCGGCAGTCCCCGGGGATCCCTTCGAGCGCGCGCGCAAAATCGCACGAGTCAGCGGCTTGCTTGAGCCTGCGGCGGTTTTTCTTCTGGTTCTGGCGCTTGGATGGGGGGGCGGCAGAGCTTTGGTCCGTTTCGCGGAATGGAAAGCGCAGGACTATTTTCAAGACAAGATGGAAAAAGAAAATGCCGCCGTGCTGGCTGGCCCACTAAATCCGCCGGCAACTGCAAGCGGTCCAGCGCAGAGTCCTGCTCCAGCCAATCCTGCGCCCGCCACACCGCAAGCCGGCACCGGAAAAGCTCCCGACGTGCTGCCGGGCGAGGATCCTTTACCCGCTGTGATGTTCCGCAATCCCCTCGTGTGGATTGTAATTGCGGTTTTGTTTATGGTCGTGATCCAGTTGCTGGCCCGCGTGCCCATCCCGCCTGCAAAAGACTCGCAGGAGTTTACGCGCGCGCTGGCGGCTTGGGGCTTGGTCGCCGGCACCGGACTGTACACCCCCCGGTCCACAAAACGATTTCTGAACCGGCTGCGCTTCCTGGCCATGCGCCAACATCCGCCACGCGTGCAATTGCCCGGGCTCATAAAACTGCTGCTGACGGCGAAGCAGGAAAAAGACGCGTTGCAGAAGGAGGACGCCAGAGCTGCGTGGGCCTCGGCTAACAATCCGATTCCAGAGGCTATCCTGGTGGCGCTTGCTTCCCTCGAGACTTATGCGAAAGCAAGTGGAAATACCAGACTGGTCGCGTCAGACGTCGAAGCGATGTTGGAAAAGCTCTCGAAGGAGGGTGCGGAAGCCGTCCAGAAGGGCGACTTCCATTCCGCGCCGTTCCTCGCTGAATTAAGCCACATGGCGGCGCCGGTCACGCCGTCCGTGCCGGAGTTCAGCGACGATAAATCCATACGCGAATTCTTTGACGCACTTGTGCAAACCAAGGGTCTTACCAGTGCCGCGAAAGCCTGGGCTGATGCTGCGGCCGTCAAAATCAGCGACCATTTGGCTGCGTATTTCGATCTAGGTGGCGATGTCGAGTTCACCTGATATTGGATGTTGGAGTCCGATATCACGGACCGTTCGTATTGGCGGCAGACCCAATTCGTTAGTCCGCGACAATCCGAACGCCTATTGATTTAGACACTCGGGAATTCAGCCCCGCTCCGACCGCCCAAGCGAATTGATTCACATATCCGATCACGAATCCTCCGCCAGTGACGGGAACTGCTCCGGTCACCCTGGCAGCACCAAGGAGTCCCTGGGCGAACGCGGCTACTTTTCCACGTCTGACAGGATAGAAAACTGGCCCGGCAAGATAGCTCAAAACGTCACCTTGATATGCTGAATTCAATATGTGAGAAGCGCGAACATAGCCAACGTCTACTCTTCCCTCAAGACGCGGGCTGACGTCGACCGTGAGGGCAGCGTCAAGCCCGTTCAATGCGATTCGGCTACCGATTGGTGATTTGAGCCGCTATCGTAGTTTCATCGAAGTTCCAAAAACGCATCTCCTGGATAGTGGATCCGATCTTGAGACCGAGAAAGTGCCGTTGCCAGTGCAGTTCAAGCCAGAATTCCGACTGGAGAGAACGAACCTGCTTGCGCGGGTCGTTGCGAAGTGGGATGAGATCCCCGTCGGCTTTTTGCAGCATGTGGATTTGCGTAAATCCGTGTACGGCTATATCGGTCTGGAAGACTACACGCTCTTTCCTCTGATCCGCCCCGGTTCGCTTGTGGAGATAGACGCAAGCCAAAGGAAGATCAGCACTGAGAAATGGAAGACGGAATTCGACCGCCCCGTGTATTTCGTGGAACTCCGAAACGGCTACGTTTGCAGTTGGTGTCAGGTGGACACTCGACAGCTGATCGTAATTCCCCACCCTCATTCCCACCAGGATGTCCGCCGATTTGACTATCCCACTCAGGCAGAAATCATAGGCAGGGTGACCGGCGTAGCCATGCGAATTGTCAGCGAAAAGGAGCCTGACGCGGGAGGGCACTCGACCGGTTCATCCCGTTGACGCCACGCAGAGTCGGCAATCAAAGGTTGGCAGTGCCAAAGATCTAAATATGCCGTGGAAAAGAAAGCTAGATTCTTCGGGGCTTATCGGAACAAGGAGACGATTTCCATGTTGAAAAATGCGGCGCCCCGGCCTTCCCAGGACTTCGGATTAGGATTGAACGCATAGCCTGCCGTGAACCGAACAGTGTCAAGAAGCGAGAAACGGACTCCACCGCCAACGCCATAGCGAATTCCACCTCCCGCACTTGCAGCTTGTGGCCCGATGCGGGCGGTGTCGAATACCAGCGCCGGGCTGATCGAAGCAAAGTTCACCTGGTCAATCAGAGTATTCACGGTCTGGGTGACGAACCCCATGTCCCGGTCCGTTTTCGCCTTTGCCGCTTCGTTGTTGATCTTTCCGAGCGTATCTCGTACCTCCTGCTGAGGTTTAGCCAGTCGTGGAACCGTATCGGTAACAAAGGAGGAGCCGATGGTTGCTTTCAAATCGGAGAGACACGCTGACAGATTGTCGATTGATCCATCATCGTCTTTGGCCACCAACGATGAAATAGCATTGAAGCGTTTCGAAACATTCGTTTCTTTTATGGAGTTCGCCGCCAAAGTTTCCGCGAGAGTTATTTGGAAATCACAATCATCAGAGCGATCCGAGAGGTCGCCGGGGAAAGAGTCCTTGACGCTGTTGAACTGCTTTCGAATGTCGCCAACAACTGTTTCCAAAGTGGGGGCGAACTTCAGGGCGTCGGCAACCTTTGGATCCTTGGACTTCCAGTATTGATTAAGAGTTGTGCGCGCCGATTTCAATTCACCGTTAAGTAGCGGCCGGAATTCGGAATTCAGTCGAATCTCGTCAGGAACAAGCACGCGACGCCAGACGGTGAAGGCCAGGGTGAGATTCGTGGAAAAGAAGTTTTCGCCTCCAATCGGTGTATCGGGCGCTAATCGGTTCAGGCGATTTTGGGGAATACTTCGAATAAAAGGGCCGCTACGGATCTTCCAAGAATCTCCGGGCAAGAAATCCTGGTCAGAGTTTCCCCCGAAGAACCGCTCGGTGAGAGGAACACTGCCCAGGTTCTGAATCTTCCCCGCTGCAAAGCGAGTTTCCAGGCTTAGGGTTTTATGGTCCCCCGGAAAAAATCGGAAATCGTCAGCGACATCCACAACGTGCTTGACGAAATCAATCCGGGCACCAATCTGGGACTGCCCGAGCTTGACGCCATAAGACGCCTTGAAGGACTGGTGGCCGGCGGAGAAGCTGACACCACCATAGCTTTTCAATTCACCTGCGGGATTATTGAGTGGCGTGGCCGGTGGGGCAGTCGAACCTACCAGAGTGGATTGGTCATGCCCGCCGCCTATCGCGGCTCCAAATCGGATCAGTGCGCCACCCGTCTTGGCGGGGGCAGAGGTAACCGCAAACTGAGAAAATGCACGAGCTTCAACAAGGCGACCTTTGTCTGAAGGGACATCCGAATAGAGATAGCCCGTACGCCACTCCAAATTTTGGACCCAGCTATTGTCCGAAGTGTAGTGGCCCGCCTGGGAAGCCGAAACAAAATGGGACGATGTCGAACCATAGCCTTGCACATCAAGAGTACCCAGAGGGGTAAACGCCGACAGGTCCAGTCCTCCAAACAGTCGCGTCGTGCGATTGTAGCCAGCCTGAGGTAAAAACTTCAGGCGCTTGTGGGACACGCCCGTAGAACGATCAGGCTCGGTGGACTGCTTTGCGAGCGTCTCGTAGGACGGAGCAAAGTGCAGAGGGAACCAGCTGGCAAAGGCGCTGTATTCGACATCGACCGTAGGCGGTTTGGCTTCGGGATGACAGTTCTTAATTTCCGCGATAACAACGTTTATGACGAACGGGAGATCGTATGTCGAAGCGATTTGACTTAGGCGCTCCTTGATCTTGCGTCGATCTTCCACGACCGCATCTACCTTGAATTCGTCATTTTTCCTGACGTGTGTCGTGCCCAACGCGGCGATCATCTCGCTTCGCACGCCATGCAAGTAGTCAAACGGCGAAAGAATGACAACCTCTCCGACCCGGTAGGAATGTGCCGAGTAAAAGGCAGGAGCTTGGTCACAACTGCCTGACGATTGCAGCTCTGGATTGTCTGCCGCAAGGCTAGCCGTGCTAGGCAGTATGGTCCAAAGAAACAACCATAGATAGAAGACACTTCTTCTTGAGAAAGCCGGAATCATGCGCCGCGGAGTCCGGTATCTTCAAGCGCTGTGCAAGGGAATCGTATGTTCGATGACCCTTGACGCTTGGTCTTCCTTCACTGCACCAGCTTTGAGTTGCTGGGCAGCGATTGTTGCCGGCCCCTGGAGATGGTTTGCTTGTGCGTCGGAGAGTCCGTCATTGGCCGTAGCCTCAGCGGCAGGATTATTTTTTGATTTTACCTTTACGGTGAGCGTAACGATGTCGATGAAAGCGTCCGTTGCGTTGGCCCGCTCTTGAAGTTTGAAATCGATTGTCCAGGTGACAGTGCTGTCATCCGCAGTGTCTTTTGCGAGGTCAAATGCAATATGCCTGAGCTTGTCAGGCGTTGTCACGCCGAGTTCCACGGAGATGGAAACAATTTGGTGTTTAAGGATTCGGGCAGGCGTCGCCATGAGGGATCCCCTTTCTTTGAGAGAGTGACAAGACTATACCGCTATTAACGCCCACGGGTGTTAATCTCGGTGCAGCCTGAGATTGCCTAGTACAATTCCCGTCGTTAGTTAGTGCGTAGCGATGTCGTGGCGTTACAGAAAATCTTCTTCGTCCTCTTTTAGCGTCCATTCAGAGCGGACATTAATAGATGAGCTTTCAGCGCGTCACGATAAAGGCGCCAGTGTTTCCGATGCCCCAAAATACGAACATTCCGTGAAACGATTCCTTACTAGTCTTCACAATCTTCGTAGAACCATCGGAACTGCGATCCCAGGAGAAATTGGCAATCCTAGAGGCAGCAAAGCCCAGGCGTTAGCATGTGGTTGAGTTGCTGGATTTTTCGCGCTGGGCAAGGCGCAGGTGCAGGTCGGGCGTTGAGGCACGCTAAGCGTAGCCACAAAGATCCGGGCTTGACACCAGAGGGTAGCTGGCATACAACTTGGCAAACGAATGAAGTTGTCTATTGGCTATATAACCCCACTCTCACGTACGAGGCGGCCCAGGGCTTTCGCGGAGGTAGCCTTAAGTCGGAGATTCTGATTTCAGAGAAAGGAAGATTGTCATGTCCTTGATCAACGTGTCGATTATAAACGCCAGTTCTGTAGTGACGGATAGCGATGTTCAGCCAGTCGTGGACGCGCTTCAGAAGCAAGTGGACAACGACTTTGGCCCGGCCTGGGGCGTTGCCGCAAAGTTGAATTTTGTGCCCCAAGGAGGTTCACCTCCAGCTGGAAGCTGGTGGCTCTTGATCTTGGACGATTCGGACCAAGCCGGCGCGCTGGGCTACCACGATCTGACCAGCGAAGGCTTGCCTCTGGGCAAGGTGTTCGCAGCTACCGACATCAAATTCGGCTCCAACTGGACCGTAACGGCAAGCCACGAATTGCTGGAAATGCTTGCCGACCCCAATATCAATCTGACTGTGTTTATCCAGAGCGGTTCAACCTCCGGCAGACTGTATGCCTACGAGGTGTGCGATGCCTGTGAGAATGACCAACTGGGTTACATGATCGGAAATGTCCTGGTTTCCGACTTTGTGTATCCGTCCTGGTTCGAGGATTTTCGACCCGCGAATTCAACCCAATTCGACCAGGCGCAGCAGGTCACCCAGCCCCTGCAATTGCTTGCTGGTGGCTACATTGGCGTGTTCGACGTAACTTCTGGCAGCGGCTGGCAACAGGTCACCGCAAGAAAGGAAGACGTGCGGATTGAGATGAGAGGAAACGTGGGCAGCCGCAGGGAACGCAGGCGCACGCCTCGTGAGCAGTGGCTGAGGAGCCGTCCCCACACGGAGATCACAAAAAACGTTGCCGAATACCGTGCGCGCGTGAGGAAGGCAGCTTCAAGGGCAGCATAGCCACTGTCCGGCCGGCGGAGAGTTGTAAGCGCGGGGTGCAGCTCTCCCTAGATTCGCTCGGCGACTCAGGCAAAGTGAAGCGATAGAAATTCCCCGGCATCCGGATCGGCGGTTGCGTTCGCGTCGTCTTCTATTTCGCTGAAAGGAGAACCAATATGTCCCACTTGCAGACTCGGCTCACAACGGCACTCGGTCTATCAATTTTGATGGGGATTTTCTCAACGCAACTTGGGGCCCAGCAACATTGCGGAAAGGAACGGTGGTCAGTAAAGACCGGAACCGACTCCGACGCCGGCAGCGTCAACCTTAGTAGCCCCCAGAGCACAACCATCGGCCAACTGATCGCTCTGACGCCGCCAAGTCCGATACCAGCGGCCAATCGCTTTGCCCCCACAGAGAAAACGGTTTTCGTGGTGAATGCGACTTTGACGGATTACAAGTTGGAAGGCGGAGCAAAGGGTGATTCCGATTACCACTTGGTTCTCCAGGACGAACAAGGTCACACTATGATCGCCGAAATACCATTTCCCGGCTGCGTCGGAACCGGTAGCCCATTTGCGACGCAGATCGCGAATGCCAGAGCCGAATTTGATGGACATTTCACGGCAACGGCATCCTTCCAAACGGCCAATGTTCCCGTTCAGGTGACGGGAGTTGGTTTCTTTGACTTTCCGCACGGCCAACACGGCGCCGCGCCAAACATCATTGAGCTGCACCCAGTATTGGATATCGCCTTTGGTCAAAACGGGGGCACCTCTGATTTCACGCTTACGCTGACTCCGTCACCGGTTAACCTGCTTCAAGGTGGTTCGTCGTCCGTCACGATCAGCACCACAATGATCGGTGGTGGAACCGGCGCCCCGACCTTCACAGTCTCGGGTACACCGACTGGGGTAAGCTCGCAAATCACGCCGACAGGCTCGGGGAAGGCAACTATTTCTTTGACGGCAAGCCAAACAGCCGCGACTGGGCCGTTTCCACTCACGGTCACCGGTACCGCAGGAGGAAAATCTCACAGTCAAACGATTCAGCTGAATCTCGCTCCATTTTCAACGGTTCCAACGCAACAATGGGAATATCAGGTCATTACCGCGAACAGCGAAAATGATGTGGTTACTCAAGCTAATACATCGGGCGCCGAGGAATGGGAGTTGGTCGGCGTTGTGAAGGTGCCAGGGACCACGAATACCTGGCGGGCATTCTTCAAAAGGCCAAAGAACAACTTCTGATTTCTGGCTTCGTAAGCGTTCCGGCGACGCGAGGAGGTGACGGGTGACAACCCATCTGGTTCCTACGCAGGACGAGCCGCAATGCTGACCGATCTGCAGAAAAAGACAGCTGCGGCAATCGTGAATGTCTTTGAAACCGGCCGCGTATTGGGCGACTATGGCGCGTTGGCCACACTGCCTGGAGATACGGGCCACCTGAGCTACGGGCGTTCCCAAGTGACGCTCGGAAGCGGCAGTCTCTGTCGCCTGATCCAGGCCTACTGCAACAATTCAGGTGCGGCGTTCGCGGTCCAGCTTTCAGGCTACCTCGTGCGGTTGCAGCAGCGTGACTTTACGCTCGACAACGACACGGCGTTCCGAGCGTTACTCCGTCAGGCGGGGCAGGACTCGGTTATGCACGCTGTACAGGATCAATTTTTCGATGCTAATTACTGGGTCCCTGCAGCGCTGGCTGCTTCAGACATCGGCATCTCCAGCGCCCTGGGAACCTCAGTGGTTTACGACAGCCATGTGCACGGGGCCTGGACCATTTTGCGTGACCGCACCTTGGCGCAGTTTGGCGCTCCCAGCGTCCTCGGCGAAAACGAGTGGGTCAATCACTATGTGAATATGCGGCGCAACTGGCTGGCAACGAATCCGAATCCCGCGCTGCACCCCACCGTATATCGCATGGACTCCTTTCTAAGTCTGATTCAGGCCTCGCGCTATGACCTGCCCCTGCCGATCGTGCTTCGTGGGATCAGCATTGATGAGAACTCTCTCAGCGGTACCGCCGCCCCGCGATTGCTCCGTCTGACAACCCCGCCCATGACCGGCGACGATGTCCGCGCGCTCCAGCAAGCCCTTGTGGCAAACGGAGCGAATCTCGTCCTGGATGGCACGTTCGGCTCGGACACCGACACCGCGGTGCGGCAATTTCAGCAACGGCAAGCCATCGACAACGACGGCATCGTCGGCGCCGCTACCCGTTCCGCGCTCGGTTTGTAATGCTTGGCCAGCCACATTTCTCTGATTCGCCGCTTATTGGACAGCCAGAATCGATGATAGATCCATCAATCGCGCGGGGACACTCCCCACTTCGATACGCGAACGATTCCTGTCCCTGGACACAATTCGAAGGCCACAGGCAGGAGTGTCGTGCAGAAACGATAGCCCATAAAGAGCCAGTGCCCGCTCGACCCGCGCAAGATCAAAATTGTGGGCCAGTAACGACTCGGGTTGCGCTTCACTTTTTGGGTAGGGCGCCGCAACGGATCGCAAATCGGTTTTATATAACGATGATATCTTTCCTTCTTTGTTTCTTTTTTGGAAAGTGTTTATTATCCCAACCTTATCATTCTGGCTTGGGGAAAATGTTCGCTGCCTCGGGTGAGGCTTGTAACGCCAAGGTTAAGTTAACAGTTGGCGGAGCACAACCGACCGTCCAAATCTCTAGAGGACACATTCACTCATCGCTGCAGTAATACGTCTCCAAGGATCGCTCGCGAGGGTACCATGACGGCAGCCAGAATTCTGATCATTGCGCACGGCGCGCCTTCAGTGGCCGAAGGCTTTGAGAATTCTTTACCTTCAGGGGAAGGATATGAGCGAAGATTATGGGACAACTTTGTTCCTGAAACGCTGCTTCAGTCACCTGCGAAGCTGATTTTAGCCCATGCCTCGCCCAACACCGACAAAGTTGCGCGTTTTTTCCAATGGTTAGGTCAAAACCCGATCCATATTCCCACAGTGGCCATTTTGCCTGACTCCGCTGATCCCGCATTGCTGCACGCAATTACAGCGGTGAGCGACGATTTTGTTTTTATGCCCCTGCGTGAGAAGGAACTTGAGCTGCGCATCGGAAGGATCATCGCAAGCCGATCAGGCGTGCGGGCCCAGCCGCGTGATGCGTTGCAGGAGCGGATGGGCCTTAACAACCTGGTGGGAACCCACGCCTTGTTTGTGCGCGCGGTCGAGAAGGTCCCATTGTTTGCGGCCAGCAATTCGCCAGTGCTAATCGCCGGTGAAACCGGAACGGGCAAAGAGTTGTTTGCCCACGCCATCCACACCCTGAGCCAAAGGTGGGACGGGCCGTTTATCCCTGTGGACTGCGGCTCCCTGCCGGAGCAGCTTACGGAAAATGAACTATTTGGCCATTGCCGCGGCGCATTCACTGACGCCCATAGCGAGCAAAAGGGCTTGGTGGGAATGGCGAATGGCGGCACGCTGTTTCTGGATGAAATTGATACTCTGTCCGCGCCCAACCAGGCTAAATTATTGCGGCTACTCCAGGAGGGAACCTATCGCCGACTGGGGGCTGACTCGTTCAGCCGTTCCAATGCCCGGATCGTCGCCGCCACCAATAGAAATATTGAAGACTGTGTGGAGCAGCGCATATTCCGGGCCGATCTTTACTTCCGGCTCAATGTATTGCGCCTGGAGCTGCCGGCGCTGCGTCAGCGTCCAGGAGATGTTTCCCTGCTGGCTCGGCATTTTCTGGAGCGCGAGTGTAGGAGCGCGCAGTCCGACGGCAAGTTTTTTGCGCCTGCTGCTTTGCGAAAACTGGAGAGCTATCACTGGCCGGGAAACGCAAGAGAGCTTCTTAACACTGTACAGCGCGCGGCAGTGTGCGCCAGCGGGCGCGAGATCATGGCGGAAGACATATTGCTTTCGACGCAGGCAAGCGAGGCAGAAACTCCATCGCAGGGCGGGACCTTCCAGGCGGCCAAACAGCAGATCATTGCAAAATTCGAGCGGAATTATGTGGAGGGATTGCTTGCGCGGCACAGGGGAAACATCACGCAAGCAGCGCGCGAAGCCGGCAAAGAACGCCGCGCTTTTGGGCGGCTGATTAAGAAATACAGAATTGGCGCGCAGAGAATGGATTGACCGTCAGTACTCAAGCCGCTGGCTGTGCCTTGCGCGGGGTTGGCCCCCTGTAATCTTAATAGGGCTGATTGTGAGCATTCAGCCTGAGCTCAAATCGGAGCTTCCGCAGGTGCGATACGGGTTTCGGTGAATCCAACAAACTTTCATGATGTAGTCTCTCCGGGTCGCAAAGATGCAACGCCGGGTCATTGTGAACCCGGCTTTCCGATCTGCGTTAATTACGGGCGAAATCAACACTTTGACTTTTCTCTTCAGCCCTACAGTGGGCCGCATGTTACCCACGCCAACGCAAAGTCATCTTAGCTCGCACCAGCTAACGCACTCATAAATCAACTGACACGCGAGACGAAATTGGCTGGCAACAGAATTGCTTTTGTGACTTACCAGGGTTAGCTTGCTGCGACCGGAACAGGAATTCGACCTGGTGAAACAAATCTTGAGCTATTTTCTGCGAAATCCGAACGCGGCAGACAGTCTTGAAGGAATCACCCGTTGGCGATTACTCGAGGAACAAATACATCGCAACTTGCAAGAAACTGAAGTCGCTCTTGCATGGCTGGTTGATGAAGGATTCCTGGACGAGATTAGGAACCAGGGCACGACGCCCATTTTTCGGCTGAACGCGGACCGGCGCGCCGATGTGCCTTCTTTTCTAAAAGGGAAGTCGAAAAGCCGCACGGTTAGAAGGCCAAGTAACCGTTGAGAACGGGCCAGGTCACAAAAGCCTGTAAGTGACGGGGCGAAGCTGCATGCAAACAAGCTTGTGAGGCAAGAGAGCCAGTGCACGTGAGTGAACATTGCGCGGATCTCCAAAAACCGAAGTGGTACGTCCTTTTCGTGCGCTCCAATCAGGAAAAAAAGGTCGCCGACGGCCTCCGTGCCCGTGATGTCGAACACTTCCTGCCTTGCTACAAATCCGTACGGCAATGGAAGGACCGCCGGGTAAAGTTGGAGATCCCATTGTTTCCAGGCTACGTATTCTTGCGCTTACCGCTGGCGGAGCGCGCGAAAGTGCTGACTGTCTCAAACGTAGTATCCCTGGTGGGGGCCCGGAATCAACCTTCGGCGATTTCCGACGAGGAAATTGCCTGGATCAAGCTGAGTATCGAGTACGGAATGGCCGAGCCGTATCCGTACCTGAAGCTGGGCGAGCGAGTGATGGTCAGCGAAGGGGTCCTGTGCGGGATGGAAGGAATCCTGGTCCAAAGGCGAAACAAGGCCCGCGTTGTGGTCTCTCTAGATTCGATTGCGCGGGCATTTGTGGTCGAAATTGACGCCTCTTGCGTGAGAGCTCTGGAAGGGCGCAACGGGATCACCGCTGCCGCGGAGCACGAAGGGGCCGTGGCTTCGAGAATCGTGGCGGGCGGCGGCCTTCGCGACGGCCGCGACGGGGGGTATTGCGCGGCGGTGCAGCGCCCCGGTGTTGACCGCTGGACTCCCAGAAACGCTTACGCAACTGGTTGAAGCCCGGAAAACTCAGATTTCAGTTGTCAGGAGATATGACGATGTCAACTACACCCACAGTGTTGGGCAGCGAGCCGCTCGAGTACACGGACCCAAACAGCGGAAAGCAGGTATCAATTCCACTGAGTGCATTGTTCTTTGATCCAAAGAACAACAATCAGCTCTCGATTGATCCCACGAAGTGGCCCGATCCGAATACGACGCCGGTGACTCTTCCGCCTTTTATTCCCTCCATGCTGAAGAACCTTGTTCAGGAACAACTCATCCTGCCGGCGCCATCGCCCGCCCCAAAGCAGGCCATGATAATCACAGCGACCGATCCAGGCAGCGCAGGCAACGGGATCACAGTCACAGTCACAATCACGACGACCAGTGCGGATCCAACCCAGACGATATTCACCATCAAAATCGACGAGACAGATACCTACGCCGGGCTTACACCGGCCACTATGGTTCAACTGTTGGGAACGGATAAGACAGCGGGCACCAAGCCAGGGCTGGTCCACGTCGTACAGGCGAGCCTCCCCGCCGTCGGGTTACCCGCCCTCGCTGCAAAGCAGCAGCTCAACACACCAGTTCCGAAGCCCGCCACCGCCCAGAGCATCTACCAGACCGACTTGATGAACAACGCCGCAACCCCTGCCCGGTTCGTCACGTTGGAAGCCAAAAAAAAGGGCCCAGACGGAAACCTAATCTTTGTAACTATCAGCAATGTGACAAGCTCGGCATTTGATCTGACGGCTTCTTGGACAAAGACCGTTACTGGAATTACGCTGCCAACATTACAAGCCAGTCTTGCCAACCTGGCCTATGAAGTAGGAGCTTTAACTCCTCCGGGTGGAATTTTCTCTGTGCCCGCGTCCGGCGTGGTGCAGCTCGCCAGCGGCGCGTCAGGAACTCCCGCTTCCGCCGTACTTTTTGCGGCATAAGAAACAAAGGCCTTCACGACACTTCAGACTCTGGAGGGAAGATATGCCGATTACACCGACCTACCCCGGAATTTACATTGAGGAATTACCGAGCAGCACACACAGCATAACCGCCGCACCCACGTCTATTACCGTGTTTATCGGCTACACCCATCCTTTCAAGACCAACCCTGCAAATTGGCTGAAGGCAGTGGAAATATTCAGCTTCACCGATTATGAGCGTGAATTTGGCGGCCTTTACACCAGTGGTGTGATTGAGTCGGATGTGGCCTTCGCAGTGAACCAGTTTTTTTTAAACGGCGGCGCGGCTGCATATGTGGTGGCACTCCAGCCCAGCTACTATGACACGGGTGGAACGAACAAAGGTCTGGTGCAGGCGTCCACGCTGACCCTTGGCAGCATCACATTTACCGCCCTGGAGCCCATTGATCAGATACCGATGACGGTGACGATCAACAACATTCAGACTCCCGCCACCGGGGCGGCTACCGCGGACATCAGCATGAGTTACGGCTCGCGCGGCGAGACATTTCGCAAGGTGAATGTGGTTTCCGGAGATGCGAATTTCATTGATAACCGAATTAACGGCACGTCACAGCTGGTTACAGTAACCCCCACCTACAGACTGCCCTTTGTTGCGGGGACTAACGTGGCTTTAGTGTTTGGCACGCCAGTGGCGATCAGCGGCATCGCCTTTAAGGCCATCAAGGCAACCAATGTCACCCCGATGACCGTGACCCTCACTCCCACGGCCGGAAATACGGCAACGATCGCCATTACACAGGGCGGAACCACGGAGACTTACACCGCCGCGAATCTGACAGCCAGTGATCCGAAATTTGTGGAGACCCTAATTAACGGTGTTTCTGCCTTGGTCACTGTAGCGTCGGCCTATCAAGCGCCTACAGCTGCCGTGAACCAGGCGCCTCTCGATTATGGCACAGCTCCGGACCCCGGTTGGACAACGTTCAACGCAGGTGACTTTGCGCAGGTATTCCAGGCAGGCAGCTCTCTGGACAAAGTTTCCATCTTCAACCTGCTGGTGCTTGCGGGAGTTGCGGACAACGGTATTTGGAGCGAGGCGCTGGCCTTTTGCGAGAGAAAGCTAGCCTTCCTGATCTTGGATCCCCCGGTGCAAGACTCGGCGGACGGAGAAGGTCCATTAAACCTGCCACTAATCGGGGACGACATCCAATCGGGCATCTTCCCAAAAAGCACCAACGGTGCGCTCTACTTCCCTTATCTCAAGTCCAACGACCAACTGACGGGTAATATAATTGAACTGCCGCCCAGCGGCTTTGTCGCGGGAATCTACGCCCGTACTGACGTTAATCGCGGAGTGTGGAAAGCTCCAGCGGGCTTGGAAACAACCGTCAACAACACGACTGGCGTCGTGGAAAGAGGGCGCATGACCGACTTGCGCCAGGGGACCTTGAATCCGCTTGGGGTGAACTGCCTTCGTAACTTTCCGGGCATCGGCACCGTGGTGTTCGGGGCGCGAACGCTGGTGACTGATAATCCAGCCTTTGAGCAATGGCGCTATGTACCCGTCCGGCGCATGGCCCTGTTCCTGGAGCAGACGCTGTACCGCAACCTGGGATGGGTGGTTTTCGAGCCGAATGATGAGCCGTTGTGGGTAGCCATTCGCACTACCATTGAAAACTTCATGCTCTCCCTGTTCCACCAGGGAGCCTTTCAAGGAAGCACACCCAGCCAGGCATTTCAGGTAAAGTGCGACTCCTCCACTACCACGCAAACAGACATTGACAATGGCATCGTAAACATCATCGTGGCATTCGCGCCGCTCAAGCCGGCCGAGTTTGTCATCATCAAAATCGCGCAACTGGCGGGTCAGACGCAAGCCTAAGGAGTGATTATGGGAAAGCCTTTCAGCGTCAATACCAATCGTTTTGATCCCTACAAGTCGTACGCGTTTCTTGTGTACATGGGCACGAGTACAACGCCGGTGGCTGGAGTAAGCAAGGTCACGGGACTTAAGCGGTCGTCCGACGCGATCGATTACAAGGAAGGCGGCAACGCGGTCATCCTGAAGGGCCTGGGGCGGACCAAGTATGAAGCCATCACTCTAGAGCGCGGAATCACCCACGACACCGATTTTGAAAACTGGGCCAACGCGGCCCAGGTGCTCGACAAGGGCGCGCCCTCGACTTCCCTGAAAAACCTTCGCCAGGAATTGCGGATTGATCTTCTCAATGAAGAGCGCCAGCCGGTGCTGCGGTACATAATTCACCGTTGCTGGGTATCCGATTACCAGGCGATGCCTGATTTGGATGCGGGCACAAACGCGGTGGCGATTGAACACATCAAGCTGGAAAATCATGGCTGGGAGCGTGATCTCAGCTTGACTGAGCCTACTGAGCAGTAAGTGTGAAGATGTTCCGACTGCCCGTAAGCGGATTACAAGTTACGATACGGCAGCCCGTGGGTGAAGATGATCTCCTCCTCCAAGAGACGCGGGGATCCCATACGTCCCTGGCGCTCGCGCTGGTTTCCCGCTTAGTTGGGCTTGCAGATGGATCGGTCGCGCGGTGGAGTGAGCTAACCATTACCGATCTTGAAGCGCTGCTGCTCCTGATTCGGAAAGTGGTTGTCGGTGATCTGATCGAGACTGACGTCTCTTGCCCCCAGGCGGAATGTGGTACCCGCATTACGGTTTCCTTTTGCATCAGCGAGTATCTCTCTTACCACCAATCGCGCCGTCCGAGAGAAATCGCTGCTGACGGGGACGGCTGGTTTCGGCTGCACGAGCAACCAGTGAAGTTCCGCATCCCGGCTGCCGGTGATCTGCTGGCAGTTATGGGAAAGCCGAGGCCGGACCGCGAACTCATGCGGCGCTGCACTCAGCCCGAATCCATCCCCGCCAAATTACGACGCCGCGTAGTGGCCGCCCTCGCCACGATCGCGCCTAGCATCTCGGGCGAGATGCAGGGAGAATGTCCGGAGTGTCACCGGCGCATCGGTGTTTATTTCGACGTTCAAAAATATGTTCTCCCTGAGCTTCGCGATCGGGCAACGCGGGTGTATGAGGATGTTCATCTGCTCGCGCTCAACTATCAGTGGTCAGAGGAAAGCATTCTTCTGCTTCCCGCGAACCGGCGAATCATGTATGCGGAAACACTGCGTCGCCTGGAGCTAGGCTGATATGGATCGCGGCGCGTACGCAAAGAGACTGACTGGGCAGGTTTCCGGCAACATGCCGGTCTTGAAACCGCGGGTTTCTCCTTTTCACAGATGGACCGCGCCACAGTTGGCCGGGTCCCAGGTGGAGCCGACGCCAGCATTGCTGTCACCGCCTTATTTTCCTGAAAGCCAGCCTCTAGATCTACCGTCGGCGCCGCGTTCGCTAAACAAGGCCGAAACCAGGCAGTCTGGAGAGCAGCGCATTGCGCACAACACGGCGCGGGAGCGATTGATTGCTCAACCAAGTTCAGGCCTCAATACAACAACCGTAGAAGGCCTCGAGATTGACCTGGCGGTCCCAAGGTTCCGCCCCATGCGCCGCCGAGCCGTGGGAAGCCAGCATTCAGAGCAACAGGACACCATCGAAACCAGCCATGCCACACCAGCGCCTGCAAATAGAGAGCGTCGCCCGGCCGTGGTTTCGTTGCTGAATGCCAAGCGTTCACGAGAGGCAGCCGAAGTTGCTAGCGCCACAAAGGGTTCATTAGAACCGGTAGATGGTCACCGGGCCACGGTAGCGGATCCAGTAAAACCCGCGTTGGAGTTACAGCCCAGGAAGAACCAGGCCGATGGCGACCTTGCCGCGTCACCACATCGGCCGGTAAGAGAACCGCAGGCGCGAACTACGGGCGGGATACACATTGGCACTTTGGAAGTGCGCATCGCGCCTGCTGCCCCTGCCCCGATCATCAAGCCACGGCAGGCCCACGTGTCCTCTGCAACAGTCTTGTCACGCAGCTTCATTTCGCCGCTAGGTTTGAGCCAAGGACAATAAAGAAGAAAACAGATGGCGCTGAGCCCACTCGGAGTTCTCGACCTGTCCATTGTGACAGATCGGCTGATTGCGCTCCTGAATGATTGCATCAGCAATTCACCCTTGTGGAGCACTCTGACTCCGCCAGGCCAGACATTTACGATCCATGTTTCGGGCTCGATGCCGGAGACCAAACGCAAGTTAGATGGTTGTCAGTTGACAGTGAGTCTGCTGCACGTCTCGCCGGACAAGTACCAGCGAAATTCCGCGATTGTTCCCTCGGTGACGCCGGCGGTACCCAATCCCCCGCCAGCGCGAGCACAAACAATTCCCTCTCATCCCCTGAGTCTGGACCTCTACTACCTGGTGACCTGCTTTGCGGACGACAAGTACGTTGAAGAACAGCAGGCGATGAGCATTGTGTTGCGCTGTTTCTACCAGAATCCGATTGTGCGGACGAACGTTGTCGTTCCAGGAACGCCTCCGCAGACGGTACCGGAGGAGTTTACGCTGACCATGGAAATTGAGACCTGCGACGAACTGGCGCGTTTGTGGCAGGCAATCACGGTGTCTTACCGCCTATCCGTTGTTTACAAAGTAACCGTAGTGTTCATTACGCCGCCGGCTCCCACTCCGTCGGCGAGGCAAGTAGCGCGGGCCGTCCTGGCTGTCGATTCGACTACGTTGCCTTACCAACGGAGCGGGCAGGTGATTGGCACTCTGTCGAGCATAACCTACGCAAATCCCACCAGCACGCCGGCCAACCCTGAAGTAGTGACGTTCAACTATTCGCCAGCCACCGTCACACTGGGCCAGACCTTCGTGCTGTTCGGAGGCGGGTTAAACCAGAGTACGTCCAGCGCGGTATATCTGCTGGTTCCTGATCCGGTGTCGCCGACCGGGTTCGATGAACAGGACGTAACAGCGTGGAAGGTTCCTGATCCCGATCCTGCACATCAAAACGTTCCCAACACCGATTCACGCCTGACCCTGAGCGTCCCCTCCACGGTGGCGGCCCTGCCTGGGAACGCACGGAATCCCGGGGTTTTCCAGTTACGCGTTGGCAACCCTGTGGCACTCAGTAATCCGACCGCGATTCGTTCCAATACCACTCCCTTCAGCATAGCCGCGCCCATTAACGTGACTATAGCGCCGCCCAACGCGCCTCTTCTGACTCCGGATGTCAGCGGCACGTACACGGTCAAAGGGCAGCAATTCGTTAGAGGACAAACGCAAGTGTTCCTGGACACGGTGCCGTTAACCCTCGCGTTGGGAGCTTTGCAACCAGGAACATTCAAACTCGTTGATCCACAAACGATTACTTTCCAGCGGCCGACCACTCTACCCTCCGGAGTTTACGCAGTGAGAATCCGCGTAGACCAGGTTGAATCTCCGCCCGGCTGGTGGATCAAGTTCTAGAGATGGTTGTGGACACACAACTGGAGACACAAATCCGGGGCCGAGAGGCAGAGGTGCCAGAGCCACCCTTTGTCACGCGGGTGCGACTACGGGCCCAGCGCCGAGTGCTGTGGATGCGCGCGCTTTGGACAGCGGAGCAATCCGGCCCGGTGCAGGGACTGGCCATTTCGCATGGTGAAGTTGACCGCATCACCGCTGATCCAACGCAACTCGTGTCACAGGAAACAGCCTTCTATCAGGAAGATCCAACTGCGTGCAAGCTGGCAAGGCAGATCGAGGTGGCGGACGACCAAGCCTCTGAGCACCGTGAGTGGAAGCAGATTTGCAAAGAATTTGACCTAACACAATATGAAACAGATTTGTTGTCCCTTGCCGTAGCGGTGGAAGTTGATCCGCTGCTCCGCCGGGTCTACGGCTACCTGCACGACGATGCGGGCGTGGCCTATGCTACACCTTGGCTGGCTTCCGTCCTGTTTCAGTGGCCCTCAGCAGCGCGATTTGGATTGGAATCGGCGCTGTTGCGCTGGCGATTGGCGCGGCCTTTGGATGGCACTCTCAACCCATGGGCCATTACCGCTCCCTGGGCAGCCGATCCGCATTTGGTGCTATGGGTGGTCCAAGGTGCTTGTCTCGATCCCGCGCTGGGCGCAATGGTCCAGATACACTCGGCCGAGGAAAGCCAAAAAAAGCCTTGCCTCTATCCCGAGCAATTGGCAGGAATCCGCCATTTTGCAGGTTCGCTGCGGGGCAAGCCAGAAGCGTCCGCAGTCGGGCTGGAGATTGAAATCCTCGGGCCTGGCGGCGCAGGCAAACGGACATTGGCGGCACAGTTCTCCGCCACGCTGGGCGCAGACCTGATTTGCGCCGATGCAGGATTGCTGCTGGCTGGAGATGTGCCCCGCGTGTCTGTTGCGGACAGAGTGGTCCGCGCCGCGCGCATTGCGAAGCTGGCCGGTGGAGTTCTTTACTGGCATGGCTTCAAAGCCGTCGATCCGGCGATTTGGGAAATGGTGCGCGGCCACTCCAGGCTGATTGTCCTAGGGAACGAGTCTCCGCTCCCGCGCAGGAAAGATGTGCCTTGCGTGCGCCGCTCTTTTCGGCTGCCTCCGCTCACCAGGGCGGCTCGGATCGCGTTGTGGAAGCAACTGAGTGAAGAGCCTGCGCCTGCGACCGTCGCGGATTGGATGCTCACACCAGCGGAAATCGTGAATGCACTGCGCATGGCGCCTGCGGGCGCTGAGGCCGTGGCGGAGATATGCCAGGAGGATCTGGGCGCGGGGCCGCATGAGCTGTTCACCCCGCTTGTCTGTCCTTTTACTTGGGATGACATCATCCTTCCACGACCCATACGCGAACACCTGGCAGAGTTTGAACAACAGGTCCGGCTGCGCTGGCAGGTTTATGAAGATTGGGGGTTCGAGCGTCTCTGTCCCCTGGGGACTGGGATCACTGCCATGTTTGCCGGTCCCAGCGGCACGGGAAAAACCATGGCTGCGCAAGTCATAGCGCGGTCCTTGGGAATGAAGCTCTTCCGCGTCGACCTTGCCGGCGTGATCAACAAATACATCGGCGAGACTGAAAAACGCCTTAAGCAGGTTTTCGACGCGTGTGAGCGCGCCAACGTGATGCTGTTCTTCGATGAGGCCGACGCCTTGTTTGGCCAGCGCACCCAAGTCAAGGACGCACACGACCGCTTTGCCAACATCGAGATTGACTACCTGCTGCAAAGGATGGAGCAGTTCGAGGGAATTGCCATCCTGGCCACGAACCGCAAAGGAGACCTGGACAAAGCCTTCCTGCGCCGCGTCCGCTTTATCGTGGACTTCATGCAACCGGGGCCAACCGAGAGGCTCTCTCTGTGGCGCCGTGTATTGCCCGCGCAAGCAGCAAGCGGCGAGAAACTGTTGCAAGAGATCGATTGGAACTTTCTTGCGGCCAAGCTGAACATGACCGGCGCGGATATCACGGCAGCAGCCCTGGATGCGGCTTTCCTGGCGTACTCCCAGGGGAAGCGCATCGGCATGGAGCACGTGCTTCATGCGGCCCGGCGCACAATGACCAAGCAAGGCGTCGTGCTCCGGTCAAGCGATTTTGAAAACTGAAGTTAACCCAGATCATTGGAAATGATCACCATCGACAAGCTGGCCCTGCAATTGTCCGGAATCTCGGAAGAGGAAGGGCGCAAGCTAGCCCGGTTGCTGGCTGAAGATCTGGCCATCGCCACCCTGCCTGCGGGCTGTTCCTCGGATACGCAGAGCATAAACGTAAACATCACTCGGACGTCAGGTGCTCCAGTGAAGACGCTCTCACAACAGATCGTGGCCGATATGCTCAGGCAGTTGGACCGGACTCTCTAGGCGGAAGGAATCTCGAATGCCTGGCAAGTATCTCAAAGGCGCTTTTATCCAGATGATGCCAACGATATTGATACCTCTGCCCAACGTCATCATCTTTCAATTCAATCCTGAAACGATGACCCACACCTGGACTCCAGCGGCCCGAGACACGACGGCCACACCGGGAGGCGGCCAGCCGAATCCTCTGGCCGTGAAAGGGCTCCCGGGGGAGAGTTTCAGTTTTAATTTGGCGATGGACGCCAATGACATGATTGCCGACGGTAGTCCTGTGGCTGTAGGCCTGGCAACCGCCACGGGCATCTATTCTCGCTTGGCTGCCCTTGAGATGCTGCTCTATCCTACGGGCGCCTTCGCCGGCGGAAGCCTTCTGGGGACGGTTTCCGCTTCCTTAGGTGCTGCTGGGGCTGCCATTGGTGGCTCGACGGGCGCCCAAGTCGACCGCACGGTCCCGCAGTCAACCTTGCCCACGGTCTTGTTTGTGTGGGGACCCGGGCGCATCTTGCCAGTGCGCGTTACAACCTTGACCATCACAGAGAAGCTCTACGATGCGCTCCTGCTCAACCCCACGCATGCTGAAGCTCAGATTGGGCTCACCGTCCTTACGCCTGATGAGATCGTCGCCATACAGGATTCGCTCAAACAGGTTGCCAAGACGGCCTACGAGTATTCCCAAGGACTGCGGCAGGCGCTGGCTCTTGCCAACCTTGCCAACGCCGCCGAATCCATAATCGGAATGTTGCCTCTAGGATGATTTCGACGAGGGAGGATTGGGTATGTTTTTTCCGGGCAGCCGTTATGTGACCATGGTCGCCTACACCATAAAGAAAGCCGATGGCACTGTGGTCTCCGTCACGCGCCTGCCTTTGCCAGTACAGACTCCGCTGCTGGGCTATCATCGCCGGCTCCAGGGAGAGCGCCTGGACTTGATTGCCTCACATTATTTGTCCGATGCAACCACTTTCTGGCGGCTGTGCGACGCCAACAATGCCATGGCGCCGGACGCGCTGGGATCCCACGATCTCATCGGCATTCCGGGAAAGCGTTGAAGTCCGCATGAGTACATACAGACTGGTAGTGAACGGAACGCAAGCCGACGACGACCTCTACACCGAGATTTCGTCCGTGGAGGTGGAAGAGAACGCGGACCTGCCGAGCGCAATTCAGATACAGCTACCAGTGGACAGTTCCAACTCCGGCGACTTGACGTATGTGAGCGACGACCGATTCAAACCGTTTTCCAACCTGGCTGTGGTCGCCACGCCTACAGGCGGCTCCGATCAATGCATTTTTGACGGTTATGTGCTGTCCCACAAGCTGCACTTGAAAAAAGGAACGACGGACTCAAGCCTCCAGGTCTGGGGACAGGATGCCTCCTGGCTGATGAACCTGGAGGAGAAGGTAAAAGAATGGGTGGATGTTACTGATGCCGATGTAGCCAATTCGATTTTCGGAGACTACGGATTTACGCCATCCGCCGACAATAGCAGTGATGATTCTCCCACCCACACGGAAGATGGACACAGCCTGATGCAGCGCGCATCGGATATCCAGTTCCTGCGTAATCTGGCGCGTCGCAATGGCAAATTATGCCGCGTGGCATGCACGGACACTCCAGGCCAGCGCACGGGATATTTCGTCAAACCCAGTGTGGATGGCGATCCCGTGATCACGCTTACCCTGAATGATCCGACAGCATGGACGATGGATAGCCTGGATCTGAGCTGGGACGTATCGCGGCCTACGTCCGTTATTGCGCGGCAAGCACTGTTCAATGACAGTGATCAGGATGGCGCCAGCGGTGATAGCAGTGACTCCGGGTTGGGCCTGCTGGACGCGCGCGGGCTGTCAGATTTTTCCGGCCAAACCATGACTGTGGTGCTGACCGCTCCCGTCGATGACGCCCAAGAACTGACGTTGCGCGCCCAGTCGCTACTGCGCGAGGCTGGATGGTTTGTCCGTTGTGAAGGTGAAGTGGACGTTGCCCGGCTCAACGCCATCCTGCGAGTAGGCACGGTGGTGCAGGTGAACGGCGCAGGTTCGCTCAACTCTGGCAAATATTTCGTGTGGAGTGTTCGCCACACCATTACTGCGGATGCTCACAAAATGAAATTTGTGCTGGTGCGAAACGCCGTGGGGCCACCGCCCTCCGGCGGAGGATTGGGCAGCATCCTGGGAGGACTAGGACTGTGAACGAACAAGCCATGATGGAATTGCTGGAGCGCATTCGCTACCGTTTTTATGGCAAGTATCGCGGATCGGTCACCGATGTGGATGCCTCCACGTTGCGCGTCAAAGCCAAGGTCCCGGCCGTACTCGGAGATCAGGAATCAGGATGGTGCATGCCTTGTGTTCCGTATGCGGGGCAGAACGTGGGCATGGCCTTTCTGCCGGAGCAGGGATCCGGGGTGTGGATCGAATTTGAGGGTGGCGACGTTTCCTATCCCATCTGGACGGGATGCTACTGGCGCAGTGGTGAGCAGCCATCGGACGCCGCTCCCAAAGTGAAAGCCATAGTGACCGTAGCGCCGCTCAAGATCTTGCTCGACGACGATGCGCAGTCCATCACCATCTCTGATTCCAATCAGAACACAATCACACTGGATTCCTCGGGAATCACCTTGACGCGAGGATCGAACTCGGTGGCCATTTCTGACTCGGAAGTGAATGTAAACGACGGCGCACTGGAAGTTATGTAGCGAATTGAGTCTGGTCTTCGGGCAAAGCAAAAGATGTTTCACGCTCCGACAACTGAAACAAAGCAGCAAAACAATCCAGCAGGCCTGAACTGTCAGCAGCCCATGGAGCGAGAGTGGTCTCCATTCGCGGGCGTTTTCGAGGCTCCTCGCCAGCCAAGTCCGAGCGAGGTATTTGCGGGGCACAATGCAGTCCAACGCCATCCTCATCTTGCCGGGTTGCACAGAACATATGGAAACCAGGCAGTGCTGAGAATACTGAGTGACTCGCATCCTTCATCGGGCGGCAGGCTGCAGAGAAAATGCGCATGCGGCAGTTCCGGCGGGGCACAATGCACTGAATGCGCAAAGGAAGAGGTTGAGCTTCAGCGGAAAACCGCTTCAGTAACCAGTCCCATTACGGGAGTTCCGGCGGTCGTGCACGAGGTGCTTAGCTCTCCGGGGCAGCCGCTGGAGCCTGCCACCCGCGCCTTCATGGAGCCCCGCTTTGGATATGACTTCAGTCGTGTACGGGTCCACACGGACATGCGAGCTGCGGACTCCGCACGAGCACTCGATGCACAGGCATATACGATGGGACGCGATATCGTATTCGGAGCGCAGAAGTATAAGCCTGAAGATGCAGGCGCTCAACGGCTGATCGCACATGAACTGGTGCACGTGATTCAGCAGACGTCCGGGAATGCCGGCCGAGATGCGCCGCGCATTCAACGTTTCACAACTGACGAGCACAAGGCGATCGGGAAAGAGGCCTACCAGCTTGCGGCGTCGGGCTTCGCAAAGCCGTCTTTTCAGCGGTCAGACCTATACCGCACGCTGCGGGATGGTTCGCGCTTCGAGATCGGAGACAAGATAAGAACTTACGGCGATATCGTTGCGGATGCAGACTTTTTTGCCAGCATGGAAGATATGATTCGGGAACACGGTGATCGGCCGGGCCAGTTGGGAAGCGCGGTTCTGGCATCCCGCAATGTGTCGCACTTCACTCCCGATAATATTCTTCGGTGGGTGCCGGAGCATGATTCTGCGGTCAACCAGATGCTCGATGCCTACGGCCAGCTACGCTACGTCAGAGACTTTCTCAATGGAATTGAACCCCTGCTGCAGGCTGGGCGGGCCGCACTTTTGCGTGGTGATTTCGAGAGAGCAGAGCGTGTACTGAAAGCTTATAGCAGCCGCTTTGAGCCCCAGCAGAAGCGAATGGAGAAGATCGCGCAAGGCGCCCATGCCACAGCCAGAGAAGCTCTCATGCGGAATGCTTTTGCCGATCACTTTTTGACGGACGCATTTTCAGCCGGCCATGTCGTTACCCCGCGTGCGGAAATACTGCAGGAGGCGGGCGTCCGGCTGGATCAGATGCCCAGTAGGGCAAGCCTTGTGCGCGGCGCCTACTTCCCAGGGCCTACTTGGAGCGAATTGGGTGAGCTGCGCGCACAAGCTCGGTCGCTGGCCTGGCACAACCTGGACAATTTCTACGGCGTCGAAGTGAATAACAATGATCGGAGTTTCGGTTCTTGGATCGCCTGCGGCGATGGCTGCAGCGAGCGAACCAAGGACCCTCATTGGTCGAATACTAAGAAAGCCGTCGTCCGCGCCGCTACTGCATCCATCAAAGACCTGTGGACGGCTGGTCTCACTGGGGCCCGGCCTGCCAATTATCGGCCGGTGCTTGACCTGGTGCCACGACCAACGTTCAAAAACTATCCTGCCTGGAGCGACGCCGAGTGGCAAAACCAGCTTGGCTATATCCGCGGCGAGAATGCTTCGCCTGCTAAAGGAGCCCAAATGCTGCCGTTTGCGGTGAGTCTCTACCCGATCGAGCACTGTACTCAGCCCGACATTGGCTGCTACAACCCATTCGTGAGAACTCAGCGCGATTGGATAGTTCAATACAACTTTAACCGCTGGGTTCGACCTTGGATATCGAGAATTCAGGCAACCGCGGCGGCCCGCTATCGCTTTTAGGGATCCAGCCTTGTGACCATGGGTGAAGTTTCGGAAAGCCGGAACGTTCGGATATTCGAATGGCAGGTCTACTCAACGGCTCCAGCATGATGATGTGCCCGCATGGCGGGCAGGTTACGGCGATCACCACCAACACGAGGGCCAAAGCCGGCGGGGATTTCATCCTGCGTTCCTCGGATACGTTCATGATCGCCGGATGCCCGTTCGCGATTGGCCCGGCGCCGCATCCATGCGTTCAGGTGCAGTGGGTGCAGCCCGATACTCGTAGCCAGGTGATGAGCGACTTCACGCTGAGCGAAGCCAGCGTGGGTCTGTGCGTTGCGCCTGACCAGGCCGTGCAGGGGACCGTGTTGGTGAGCTTCACGCAACCGCAAGTTTCTGGAGTCTAAGCCGCAGCGATAAGCGATTCATTTCGTTTCCTAATACCTGACTCTTCGGAAGAGAGCTCATCGTGGACAGAAGCGACTACAAATATCCGTTCCGCATTGATCCTGCTTCGGGGCAGGCGGCGCAGACTCCTTACGACGCGCACGTGGAGCAAATGATCCGTCAGGTGCTCCTGACGGCTCCTGGTGAGCGGGCCGATTTGCCGGAGTTCGGCTGCGGAATCCGTCAGCTTATCTTCGCGCCGCACTCGCAGGCCCTGGATGCGACTACGCAAATCGTGGTGCAACAGGCGCTTAATCGCTGGTTAGGAACGCAGATCCAGGTCCAAAAGGTCACTGTGGGGCCGCCCGAGCAGGGCGATGAAGCCCAGTTGCTGATCGAAATCGATTACGTGCTAATTGAATCCCGCACAAACAAACAGACTGTAGTTCTGGTGTCCTGAGATGCAACCTAAAGACCGCTTGCAAGAGTTGCTCGATACCACGACCAATACAACGCTTAACGGCATTGATTTCGTCGAGATTGCCAGTCAAGACCAGACCACGCTGCGCGTCCACTTTCTGAACACCAACGTGGTCCAGGGCACTGTTATCAGCATAAGCATTACCGGTGGCGAGACAATTCCGACTGTGCGGGTATTGCCGCCCATTGATGGGGCGGGAGTTTGGTCTCCCGACCTCGAGGGCCGGCCCGTGTTGACTTTGAGAGTGCCGGCTCCCGGTGATTTTTCGTTTTACACCCTGCAGGTCGCCAGCAACGCGCTGGACGCGTTTTTCAACCATGTGCAGTTCTCTTTCAAAGCGAACTGCCCTTCTGATCTGGACTGCGCACCGGTAACACCAGCCTGTCCTCCGCTTTCCGGGAACCTACCGCCAATCGATTATCTAGCCAAAGACTTTCTTAGTTTTCGCAAAGCCCTTTCCGATTTCTCCTCGTTTCGCTACCCCCAATGGCAGGAGCGCTCTGAAGCCGATTTCGGGGTCATGTTCCTGGAAAGCCTGTGCAGCGTGGCTGATGACCTGAGCTACAGCCAGGATCGGGTTGCAGCGGAAGCTACCCTGCTGACTGCCACACAGCGGACATCTATCGTGCGCCAGGCACGCTTGGTTGACTATGAACCGCAACCTGCCATCGCGTCCCATGTGCTTTTGCAACTCGAAGTTCAAAAGGGGCCTATCCCTTCGGGATTGCTGGTCAGTGCCTCGAATCCGGATGGAACCTTGATCAACTTTGAGACCGGTACGGGACTGATTAATTCCGCCACTGGTTCCATAAACAGGACCTCCTATGTGGTAAGCGTAGCCTGGAACCGGCTGCGACCTGACGGCAAAACACCGAACCTCATTCCCTATTACTGGGACGACAGCCAGAGATGTTTACGGGCCGGCTCTACCGAGATGTGGATCGTGGGCCAGGGCTTCCATTTCGTCGCCAGTCAGGAACTGCTGATTGATACCGCGGCCGCAACCTCGGCTGATCCGCCGATCCGCGAAGTAGTGCAACTAGTATCCGCCGATGAAGAAATTGATCTACTCTTTAACGTCCAGGTGACGCACATTGTATGGCGTCCGGACGACGCGCTGACCGCGGACCATGATCTGACGCGGACCGTTTTGGCCGGCAACCTGGTTCCCGCCACCCAGGGCAGGCGATACACAGAGAGCTTCGCTATTGACCAAGCCCCGGCTTCTGCCTCGCAGGTTCCCCTGGCAATCCTGCGTACTGGCCCCAACAGTTCCTTGCAGTATCTCTACACGCTGAAGAATGCGTCATTGGCATGGCTGGAGCAGAATGCTTCCGGCGCTCCACCGTTGCCGGAAATTCTTCTCCAGCAGGTCTCATCCCAGGTTTCTTGGACCTGGGTGCGCAGGTTGCTGGATGCGGGGCAGTTTGAGCGGGCATTCACCGTAGATCGTGCCCGATTCACACCGATCGCACACAATTCTGACGGCTCCTTCTCGTACGACTGCGATGGCGATGGAGGGGACACCATTCGCTTTGGCAATGATGTTTTTGGCGAAGTGCCGGAAAGCGGATCGGTGTTTCAGGTTACCTATCGAGTCGGCGGCGGCGCGGCGGGGAACGTGTCGGCCGACTCCATCACCATCGTCGATCCTTCCGCGGCAGGCGTAATCACGGCAGTTACCAATCCATTCGCGGCCCAGGGCGGCGCCGACGAGGAGCCCGACCTGAGTGTGCGCCGGCTTGCGCCGCAGGCATTCCGTGCTACCCGGCTCTTTGACGTTCGCCCGGAGGACTACCAATCCACGGCGGAAACTCTGCCTTGGGTACTGCGGGCGGGGACAACGTTTCGCTGGACGGGAAGCTGGTTGACCGTCTTCACCAGCGCCGATCCCCGGGGCACTGAAAAAATAACCGTTGCTGAGCAGACCGATCTCATCAATCTTCTAAACCGTTATCGGCTCGCGGGCTATGAATCGTACGTTCCCGCTCCGCGTTTCGTTTCCATTGATCTGATCGTCAAGGTGTGCGCGCAGCCCATCGCTTTTCGCGGCGACGTGGAAGCGGCGGTTTTGGCAGCTCTCAGCGCTACCAAAGCGCCTGATGGGACCACCGGTTTCTTTTACCTTGATCGTTTCACCTTCGGCACGCCACTGGAACGCAGCGCACTGGAAGCCGCGATTCAGGCAGCTTACGGCGTGGCCGGCGTGGTGTCGATCTCTTACCGAGAGCGCGGCGTCACGCCAGATTTTGTTGATCTCCCCGACACACTTGAGATCCATCCTGACCAGATTCTGCGCGTTGACAACGATCCGAGCCGCCCCGAGCGCGGCACCCTCCAAGTGGTCGTGAAGGGAGGCAAATGAGCAACTCCCCCATCTGCCCATGCAGTGGTTCGCAGGAACCGCTTACGATCTTTAATCCACCTGGGCGCGACCGAATCAACTATCGCGTAGGTGACTTTATTTCGTTTCGTCACGCCTTGCTGCGCGCGCGGGCAGGCGAAACGGAATTGACCAATTGGCGTCCCGGAGCGAGCGGGGACCTGGCTGTCCAGATGGTGGAATGGTGGGCCTATCTGGCCGACATTCTCACTTTCTATAACGAGCGCATTGCCAATCAGGATTATTTGAGGACCGCGGACCTGCCAGAAAGCGTCAAGGGCCTCATCTTGTTGCTTGGCTACAGGCCCAGGCCCGGCATCGGTGCAACAGGAACTCTTGCTGCGTTGTTGAGCGGCCCCAAACCAATTACGTTGCCCCTCGGCTTCCAGATCCAGAGCAAGCCGGGCCCTGGCAAGCAACCGCAGGTGTTCGAGTTAGGAACGATAACGCTGGTTGAGTCGCCGGATGCGATCAGCGCCGATCCCGTGCCGAGCCCTCTGCTTCTTGGAAGCGGGGGAACCAGCGTGTTACTGCGCGGAGTCATCACGTCGATCAAACCCGGAGACAATCTCCTGCTCCTCGAGAAAGGCTGGTCGGGTACCGATAGGAACTATGCGGTACTCACGGTCAAGAGTGCTTCGCAAGAGAAAGATCCTCGCGGCAACGTCAATACCCGGGTCGTCTTCGCGGAAGCCGCCGATCAACTTCTGACGGCGGATGCCTCCGACTATCGTCTGCTCAAGAGCACGCAATCAGCGCACGTGTGGCAGTATTCCGCCGCACAAGTAATTCAATCCAATCAGGTTGATCTTGAACGCATTACGCGAGGAATCAAAGTCGGCGATCCCGTGCTCTTCGAAGTTGGCAGCGCTCTTGCCACTCGGGGCATTTACTTCAGCCCCGATGGAAAGAACCTGGGCGGAGGTGGAAGCACCGTCAGCGTGGGTGGGCCGGACCGTACCGTGACAACGATGATTGTCTACAAGTCCGGCGTGATCACCGTTTTTGACGACGGGAACGTCTATTACAGCCCCGACGGCCAAAATCTCGGCGGCGGCGGGAACACGATCACAGCCTTTTCGGGCCCCCCGAACGTAGTGGCAATGATTGTTTATAACGGGCGGGTCCTGACCGCCTTTGATGACGGAACAATCTACTCGAGTCCGGACGGCACCAACCTGGGGGGAGGCGGCTCAACCGCGCAGGTCTACGGTGGGCCCATTAAAGTAGCGACTCTGCTCGCATTCCAGACGGGAGTGATCGCGGCCTTCGACGATGGAAACATCTTCTACACTTCGAATGGGACCAATCTGTACGGGGTAAGCTCGACTACTCAACAGCTTACGAGTGCTACTCCGACGTTCCCACCCGGATTGATGGTCGCGTATGGGCCCAATCAAGTCATCTCAATGTTTCGCGATGCGCCACAAACACTCATTTACTTGAGCAATGGATTGAATCTCCTAAGCCAGCAAGTCTTTTCTGAGGGGCACGTATTCGCCCAGGCAATCGTACCTTACGGCGCCGCCGGTGTTATTACGGCCATCTTCGCTCCCCCAGTAGGCGTGACCGGCCAGACTACGATCTACAACAGTCCAGATGGACAGAACCTCACCACCGTTCCCAGTAACACTACCGTGGTCTACCAGGGGCCGGACCAAGTCCTGGAAATGATTGCTTTCGGCGCGGGAGTAATTACCGCCTTCGACGACAACACGGTTTACTTGAGTCCTGACGGCAAGAATCTAAAGGGTGGGGGCGCCACCATCCAGGTGTATGGTTCGGTCCCGCCTCCCGTCGCGCTTCTGGCACTCCAAAACGGCGTGCTTGCGGCCTTCCCGGCCCCGCAACTCGCGTTGGTGAGTGTCACTTCGTACAACGAGGTGGTCTGGTTCGCGAATCCAGCCGGGACTGACCCCACGAAACCACCCACCGGATCGCCTCCGCCCTTTGTTATCGCCATTCCGCACACGAATATAGGGTTCAAGCCCGCGATCACAATCCCCGACACGCAATCGGTGAGAGCTACCACCCTCGTGCAGTCTTCCTGGCTTGACGTGGGAACGCTGATAGCTACGCCTTCCGTGAATCTCACCGGCACCAAACTGTCATTGCAAACGCCGCTCCCGCCTGCGCTACTTCCCATGACGGACCGCAACGTTCTGCTGAGCGACAAGAACGGGAATGGAGTCGAAGCAGGGGGGACTGCGGGCACGAGCGATCCCTTCACCATTGGACTCTCGAATGCCGGTGGGCCCACCGATTCCTCGTGGACTTCGATGCTTTCTTCGCTGGATCTGGCTACGCCGTTGAGTGTGCTCTTCGATTTGCTTCCAGTCTCCCGGGGCAAGACCGTCAGCAACGAGGTGCTGGGCAGCGGCGATGCAACCGTCGCCGGGCAGGAGTTCGTCTTGCAGAAATCGCCACTGACCTACCTCCAGAGTGGCGACTCCACCTCCGGGAGCGGATACAAGAGCACGCTGAAGGTTTGGGTGGATGGCGTGCAATGGAAAGAAGTGCCCAGCTTCTACGGACAGCCACCGAGTGCGCACATTTTCGTCACCCGCGAGGATGAAAACAACAAGACCCATGTGCAGTTCGGAGATGGCGTGAACGGCGCACGATTGACCTCAGGCCTTAACAATGTGGTTGCTGCTTATCGCTATGGCAGCGGCAAGGACGCGCCGGATGCAGGGTCTCTGACCGTGATCTTGCAACCGAAGCCCGGTTTGAAAGCCATCGTGAACCCTGTTCCCGTGGGGGGCGGGGCCGATCCGGATCCGCCGGACCAAATCAGAAAGTATGCCCCGCAGTCTGTGCTCAACTTCGGCCGCGCCGTCTCCGGCAATGATTACGAGACGATCGCAGCACAAGCCCCAGGAGTCGCTAGAGCACGATCCTACTGGATCTGGGACGCGGCGCAACAGCGCACGGTGGTAACGGTTTATGTCGGAGACGACCAGAACGCGGTGCAAGCGGCGCAACTCGCCTTGAAGGGGGCAGACGATCCGAATAGGCCCGTGGTAGTCAGCCTGGCCAGCACAGTTCCTGTATCTCTCAGTTTCAGCCTGGTGGTTGACCCCAACTATGTTGCCGCAGATGTGAAAGCCGCTGTCACGGCCGCGCTGATCGATCCCGATGCAGGGCTCTTCGGCGCGAATGTGATCGGCATTGGCCAGGTCATTTTTGAGAGCCAGATTTATGAAGCCTGCCTCAGCGTGCCTGGAGCGGTTGCGGTACACGCTTTATCGTTCTCAACTTTCAGCGGACTAATTTTCTTCCGGCAGTTCGGCAGCCTCACACGATTCTTGCCAGTTTCTGCTTTCTTCGCACAGCCGAAGGCAGCGCCCTTCCGTTTTGACCCGGGGGTGCGTGGATTTTTCCAGCTTCCATCTTCCGGCCTCACTATTTCAATCGAGGTAGCAAGCAATGGCTGATCTCGACCATTACGAGATTTACTACGCGGATAAGCTCTGGAACCTGATTCCGGTTATCTATCGTTCCGTTGACACGGAGACCTTTGGCCTGCGCGGACCGCTGCGAGAATTGGTGGACCGTGTAGGGGCACACGCGGCGGTGGTGCGACGGAGCGTTGATCGCCTGTGGGAAGACCAATCCATCGAGACCTGCGATGATTGGGTGATTCCCTACATTGCCGATCTTCTGGCAACCAACCTCGTAGCCAGCCTGGATGCCCGAGGCCAGCGCCTGGACGTAGCCAAGACCATCTACTATCGCCGGCGCAAGGGGACGCTGGGGATCCTGGAGGAGATCGCCCATGACATCACCGGCTGGGACGCTCGCGTCGTCGAGTTTTTCCGCCGCCTTGGCCGGACGCGGCACAACTTTGATCCTGAGATCGGCCTGCCTTCGCAGACTGACGATCCCGATGGCAATCAGACATTGCAGTTGGCAGAAGGCATCATCGGCCGATGGACTGACACACCCATGGGCGGGTGGGCTGACCTGCGCAATGCCTACGGAGCCGGCCAGGCGCAATCACCGTTTGGCATCTACCCAGTTTCTAAAGCGCCCTCAGCCTTCGACGAATACTTTCATACCGCCGATTTCCGCGCGGGTAAGGGCCGCTCGGGCTGGTACAACCTCCCGAAGTTGGGAGTATTTCTCTGGAGGCTTCAAAGTTTTGCTGTGGACTTCACGACTCCGGTGGCCGATACAACTTGTGCCGGCTACTTCTCTTTCGATCCCACTGGGCGTGAGATACCGCTTTTTGCACTATCGGTGCGCTCGTTCGGTACAGACTGGGTATCGCCGCAGGAGTGGCAGCTTCCTACTCCCATCAGCACGCCTCTTCTCACCGTGGCGCTTGCCAATCCAGCGAGCCAGCCCCTGTACGCGGCCCTGGATCCGGATGGCATGACGCCGCATGGCAACGCACTGGGAGTTTTCACTCTGCCCGGCTCTCAGTTCGAATTGATACCGTCAACGGCAGTCACAACTTTTCCGATACCACCGAAGTCGAATCCTGAGATCATGATTTTCCCGGAAGTTGGCAAGTTCAAGATGCTCTCTGCGTTGGACGGGCCGCCCTTCGTGACCTATAGCTACGGCTTTCCTTCAACCATTGGCGCAGGGGCCTATGATCGCCGGCTTCTGGGGCAGCCGACGCCTGCCCCGCCTTCACCGGTTACGACAGTCACGGGAGGAGGCGCCGGTTTGGTGGCCCCGCTTGCGGCCGTTGCTCCCATCGCAACCGTGCAGATCAACGATTCGCTCACTTATATCTCGGTAAGCGATGTGGCCAACATCAGGGCCGTCACCGTGTCCACAGAGAGTACAAAAAGAGCTCTCATTCGGACTACACCGCAAGTCAAGGAATGGGCTTTTACCGGAGCGGACGATCAGAGCGCGCTGGTTCTGGACGGACTTTTCATAAGCGGCACTGACATCATCTTGAAAGGAATATTTGAAACGGTCACGTTGCGCTGTTGCACGCTTGATCCGGGAACCGCCGTGGATGGTGTGGGCACATTGGCCAAGGCAGTGGATGGCCGCGACCTGGTCCCGTGCCATCTCTGGATCGAAGCGGAGATAAACCAACTCATCGTTGACCGCTGCATTCTCGGTCCAATCCAGACGCGAGCCAAAGGCGAGATCCAGACGTTGGCGGCAACAGACAGCATTGTTCAGGCCCTGCTGGCTATCGACCACACCGTCAACTTGACTGACGGCAAGGTACAGCTTTCGCGCTGTTCTATTCTGGGACCGGCAAAGATGCATCGCCTGTACGCCAGTGAATGCATTCTCGATGACAAGGTCACGGTGGAAGACGTTCAGGACGGCTGCGTGCGCTTCAGCGCATGGAGCACAGGCAGCGTTCTACCCCGGCAGTACGAGAGCGTGCAAATCGATCCCGGAGCGCCGTTGTTTACCTCACGCAATTTTGGACAACCGGGATACTGCCAATTGCAGGCGGGCGTGGACAACGCCGTTATGTCCGGCGCCCCTGGTGCGAGCATTTCCGCCGGGGCTCAGGACGGCTCGGAAATGGGTGCTTACGCTCGTGACAAGAATCCCATTAAAGAGCGCAGCCTTTTGATCAAGTATCAGGAGTTCATGCCGCTAGGCTTGGCGCCAGTCGTTATCTACGTGACTTAATTGGGGCCGCAGGTCCCGACAAATCTCAACAATCCTTGTGTAGTGGAAGACTCTGGAGGAAACAGCCATGGGCAGCGATCGTGCGCGCGTATCTTATGACCCAAAACAACAATATCGCTCGGTGGTGATGCAGCAGGGGCGTGTCACCCTCGAGGCGGACTTTAACGAGGAACTGGCGATTGTCGGCGAAGAGTTGCGCGAGGAAACGCTGGACATAGTCGGCCCCAACGGAACGCCTGACAATGGCTACCTTATCACTCCTCTCTCGAACTCGACCCCTCCTTTTGATTTTTCTGTCCGCCCGGGCACGATGTATGTGGGCGGCCTGCGCGTGACGAGTCCCCCGCCCGTTCCCGTGGCGGCACCTGCCGGGCAAGCTGTCATCGTGACTGGCGGCCTCAGGTATTCAGCACAGACGGACTGGCTTGATTTCAGCGACGACCCCGATTGGGTGGATACTTCCAAAAATCCACCGACCAACGAATTTGTCTACCTCTTCTTGCGTGAGCAGGAGGTTAGCGCGGTCGAGGATTCTGATCTGAAAGATGTGGCCCTGGGCGGTCCGGACACGGCGCAGCGCACTCGCCTCATCCAGCATATCGTCCGCCTAAGCGACGGGCAGGACTGCGCTACTGGGCTGCTGGCCGCCCGGGAAAAATGGAAGAGTGAAGGGCTGGGCTTCAATGCTCGAACGATGCAGCTGGTGTCAACAGCTACTTTGAAGGTCGGTTTTTCTACTTCAGGTTCCCCGCCCGACCCATGCAATCCGCAAGCCCAAGGTGGGTACCTGGGCGCGGACAACCAGTTGATCCGCGTGCAGATCTCGGGCGTCGACCAGGCGACCGGAAATCCTAAATTCGTTTGGGGATTTGATGATGCTTCGTTTCTCTACCGCCTGGACCTGGACAAAAACAATAAGCAACTCTTGCACCTTCAGTCGCGCCCCGTAGATGCTTCCCACAACCCGCGTGCTAATCAAGCCGTGGAAGTGCTGCGCAGCGCGGCAGAATTGAGCAATGGTGAGTACGTCGCATCCCTGTCAGGGTTGGTATTTACGTTGGACCACGACTACAACCCGGATACCCACAAGATCACCTTGCCGGCCACCCTTACGCAGCTCCCCGACGAGTACTATGACTCAACCCAAACGCCGCGCGCGTTCCTGCGTGTCTGGGAAGAAGAGCACGTCTTCACGCCGGACAAGAGTGTGGATCTGGGCAACACCGGATTGCAGGTCACGTTCGAGGTGCATGGAAACGTTTTTCATACCGGGGACTACTGGCTGTTTGCGGTCCGCCCTAGTACGCCCCAGCAGGTCTACCCCGAGCGCTACCTCGCGGATTTCCAGCCGCCGGAGGGACCCCGCATGTGGGCTTGTCCGCTCGGCGTCATTGGCTGGAACCAGCAGGTCGGAACTCTGCTGGCGGACTGCCGAAATCCGTTCGACAATCTGGTGAATCTGACCAAAAGGCAACAAGGGTGCTGCACAATCACCGTCCGGCCAGAGGACCTGACAACTGTTAATACCCTCCAGTCCATCGTCGATGGTGTTGCCAGTGTCACGATGAATGTTTCGGCGGCAGATCCAGGCTCCGCAGGAAACAACATCTCCGTGTCCATTTCGAATGTCCAGGTGAGTATCCCTTCCACGTTCGACCTTGGCGTTACGGAGACGGACGTCTATCCTTCTTTGTCGACGGGCACTATTGTTAGCATTGTGGGCGATACGAACACTCCCGGAAGCAAACCTGGACTGGCTCACGTCGTTGGCAAGCCTGCGCTACCCCCCAATAACCAGACTGTCCAATTTACGGGGGGACAAAACAATGTCAACGCTCAGGCCAGCTTTCTCGATGCCACAGGAAAGGTGGCGCTTACGCTGGAGGCCAAAAAGCCCGGCTCGGACGGGAACCTGATCACCGCGACGATATCGAATGTGCAGGCCAGCGGCTCTTTCACACTTGGTCTCACCTGGACGAAGACGGTACCGGGACTGACTCTGGGTGATTTCCTACAAAAAATACAGTCAAATCTGTCTTACGAGATCACGGCCACGCCCCCAGCCGCAGGCATGACTCTCCCCGCCGAGGGTGTGACTACACTGAGTGGCGGAACGGACGCTGTCGGCGGGGCCAGCGGCACGGCTGCAACTGCTGCCGTCGGCGTCATCTTCGGCAACCCGGTAAAAATTTGTCTGCGCCCGGGAAACTACCGGCTTTCTAAAGCCCTCGTGCTTTCACAGCAGCACTCCAATCTGACCATTGAAAGCTGTCCTGGCGGTGTAACTATCTCGGTGGCAAAAGGGCAGGAAAAGGAAGGCAACTTTATCCCTGGCCTATTCCACCTCAATAACACGCAAAACCTTACCCTGCGCGGCTTGACGTTTGAAATGCCATTGATCGCCTTCTTTGAGCGCAGGTACAGAATCTGGGAGAGACGGCGCTGCTGACGCTGGCCGTCTCCGTCGGGCTAACGGCGGCCAGTTGCCGACATTTGACCATCGAGCAGTGCAATTTCGATTACCCCATACCACGGCCAGGCACCATCCTGTTCGCAACCGGGATCTTCGCCGCCGGGGACTGCTCCGATCTGACGCTGGGCTTCAGCAACTTTCAAGGACCGGACTTGGTCCGCGCGGCGGGTATCGGCGCGCTGGCCCTAGTGGCCGGATACTTGCAAACTTCCATCGTTCAGCCGGGCTTTTTGGTTCCGTCCACGCTGTTCAATGCCTCTTTCTCTCACAACGTTTTTGAAAACCTCGACATTGGTCTGCTCCTGCTTACGACTTCCTTCGGAATCACGACCTTCGAATCCAATGTAATGAGGGCATGCCTGTCAGGCATTTTGACCGGTTTCACTCTGAACTTCGCTACCCAGGCGGTGCAGGCTCCGCCCGTCGCCGTAGGCGCTTCCAGTTCGGACACGATGATTCAGAATCTCTTCGCCAGTAAACTGGTCCAGCAAGGAATATCGATTGCGGTAGCTTATCCTCTGCCGGCTTCCTACATACCGCAGCGCACGCTTATTTTGCCTGCTGCCCCAACCAAGATCACTGCTACCTTCGATGCCGTGCCACCCCAGGTTGTCATCCCGAAGGGCGTGCAGCCCCTCGCAGCCCACGTTCTGCTGGCTGTCGGCAATGTAGTGGACAAAGTCGCGGCGACCAGCGCAGGGTTCTTCGGTTCGAGTGTCAATTTCACCGGAAACGACATTGATGCCTTCATCGCTGATTCTACCCTGGGCAGCTATGCTATTTATGTCCTTCACTTCATCTTTGATCCTGGCAAGGAAGGGTTCGAGGCCGTGAACATGACGGCCAACAAGTTGCGAAACAACTCGGCGAAAATCGCAACTGTGCTGCTCGTGGGAGTCGCTTGCGCCTTGACCGGGAATCTGATTGAAAACCGGCAGATCGCCGACTCTAAAACAAACATATCGCCCAAGAGTCTGGTCGTTGATAAGGCGGCGCCGGTTGTGATCACCGGGAACGTATTGGTGCGTCCAGCGACTTACCCGCTGCGCACGGGCTTCACACCGCCGCTTCAGCCGCCATTCGATAGCTGGGACTTTATGAATACCGTTGTCCCTTGACGGCAGGGCATAGGTTTGGCGGCAACCTGAATGTGGAGCACGGGCGCCTGGGGTTCTGGCCTGTTTCAAGAAGCAAATAGTGATTTTTCGGCGCTTGCAGGAAATAGTGCTATTGTGAGCTGTCACGGAGATGCCTGGTACGGCCCTGCGGGAGAATCCAGAATGTTGCACGCACCGCGAGAATCATATAAATTGCTCTCCGCGCAGTATCGCCATCTGTGCGTTTTCGCTTACGGCACAGGGCTGGAGCGACCATTGCAAGCGTTTCTGAAGACGTGAGTTCTTCGGTTGGCGCGCTAAAGATCCTTGCCGCAATTGTGGTGCTTGACCTGGAAAGACTTTGTAATCGCGATTACGCTTGCTGACTGAAGGATAATATGCTGCACGCTCCGAGCCGCGAGAACAAACAGCAGCATCGGTCCACGCCAAACCAGTTCACCGCGGAGAGCGGGCAGGAACTCCATCCGGCTTTGCATGCTGCCCCACGGCATAGCTCGCAGTGGGCGCATCTGCACAGCATTTACGGGAACCAGGCTGTTCTGCGTGCGCTGTCGCGTCCGGCCCACATTCAACCCAAGCATTCTCCGGGGTCACTGCGGATAGGCTCGAATTCGCCTGGTTCCGCGTTGCGCTCCGCTGGCACTGACAACCTCGACGAAACCGATACAACGATTCCGCATGCCACGGGCGACGCTGGCGTGAGCGACGCCGGTGTGAGAGACGCTGGAGCGGATGCCGGTACGCCCGCCTCATGTTGCGACCGAGCTTTCTCCGCCGGGCTCGCGGGCACCGACTACGGAGGCGTCATCTGCTGCACCAATGTCAAAAACAGCTGCGTGTGGCCAAGCAACTTCTCCGCGGCGCTGACCAACGCGACAGCGCGAACCATCGCCGCCACCTGTGCGCTCGCGCATGAGGATACGCATCATGATGACATCGACTGCACCGGGGCAGCCGTGGAGCGGCCCGGATTCAAGGCCGGCAAAAACGCGCGTGCCGAAGAATGCACAGCCTATCGCGCTGAAGCCGCTTGCCTGACCAACCACTTCGGTGATTGTGGTGGCGATGCTACGTGCACGAGCCAGACCACAAGCCGGCGTGATACCAAGAAGCAGCAAGCAGCCGACAACTGCTCTTGATGTAACCGTGTCGTGAATCTAGTTCGAGGCACGCTCCGCTGTTCGATTGCATGGGTCGGCATGCTCGGCAAGCGTCTCATCCGCCTGAGTCCTCAAAGTGCTTGAGGCCTCTAAATCGTGAAAGTTCAGTTTCGGACTATAGGGTATTTCGACGGCCGGGTCTACACTGTGATCCTCCTTATCGCGAATGGGGTCTGATCATGTTCCACGCTCCCACGAGCGAAAGTAAGCGGCAAAACGATCCGCCGCGGAATCGATTGACGACTGGGAAAGGCTGGGAGCTGTCTCTGGAAGTGCCAGCCTTTTCCGCGTATCCATTGCTGAGAGATGCGGGTGGCGGCTCGCTTCGTGCATCGCTGCTGAAGAATTCGCAGCAGCAGCTTGCGCATTTGCACAGCACTTACGGCAATCAGGCTGTGCTGCGCCTGTTGTCGCGCGCACCTTCTGGTATCCAGACCAAGCTCACCGTCAATCAGCCCGGCGACCAATACGAGCAGGAAGCGGACCGGGTAGCCGATCACGTCATGCGTATGACGGCTCCTCCAGACATCCAGAGGAAATGCAGTTCCTGCGAAGAGGAAGACAATCTGCAACGCAAGTGCGCCGAATGCGAAGAAGAAGAGAAAAACACGGCGCTTCACCGAAAAGAAGCCACCGTCGGACCGCAATTTACCCCACCATCAGTTCACGCTGTTCTACACTCACCCGGCCAGCCGCTCGACTGGACGACACGTATGTTTATGGAGCAGCGTTTCGGATACGACTTCGGTCACGTGCGCGTGCATACTGGCGCAAAGGCATCGGAATCGGCGCGGTCGGTGAACGCCCTGGCGTACACCGTAGGGGAGGATACGGTCTTTGCTGCCGGCCAGTATGCGCCTGCATCGAACGCCGGACGGAAACTCATCGCCCACGAGCTCGCCCATGTGCTGCAACAGAGTGGAACTCAAGCGCCGGCACTCGCACGCCAGCTGGCGGATGGAGAAGAAAATGCCTCAACGCCTTCCAGTCCCACCGACGCCGGCCTTCCGGGCGGAGTCTCGACGCCTGCCAGTCCCGACACTTCCGGCGACGGCACCGGTGCGTCGGCAACACCCTCTCTAGCAATCCCTTCGCCAAGTTTAGGAGCCGCCGTTCAAGTATGTGCGCGCGATCTGCAGGTTAGTCCTGTAGGGCACCACGCCTACATAGAAGCGCCTCCGTTCAGATATGCAGTCATCAGTCCAACCTGCCCCCAGAAATGGAGCGATAATCCGATAACCGGTACGGGAGGGCAAAAATGGGACAATTCTCCCGACCCATGCGGCAAGACGCCTACATGCATAGATTGCAATCCCGCCCCGGGAGTCACTGATGTGAATAGGTGTTTACGGGACGTCTTCACTGCCTACAACAACCCCAGCTTCTATCGTGCTCTGGGACCTAACAGTAATACGTTTGCTGGAACTCTGGCGCGCGCATGTTGCGACGGCATGACTCCCAAGCCGCCTGCTCTAGGATGGTGTCCTGGATGGGATGATCCTCCAGCAGCAGCGTACGGAAGCCTGCCTTGCCCTCCTGGCCCTACTTGTTAGATAGGCACTTCGTTGAGTATACGACCTTGGATGATTGAGCAGTAGCTCCTTCCTTGAGTCATTCGAGAACCTAGGATCGGCTTTCGACTGCGTTTTCCAAGCGTTGGAATGAACTTGCCGCATTCTTTCGCAACACAAGGATAGAGAACCCTGTTCCACGCACCCACCACTGAAGCTAAACAGCAAAACGATCCCGGTCGGAATCAGTCAATGGCCGAGCAGGGTCAGGAACTCTCTCCGCATGTGCCAACGAGTGCGGTACCTGCATGGTCAGGAGCTGCGGACGGAGGAGTCCTTCCTGGGCCCGACAGTGGCGGCATCCGGCGCCAACTTACGCGTCTGCACTCCGCGTACGGAAATCAGGCCATCTTGCGCATGTTGACGCCCGTAGTGCCCGTGATGCAGACAAAACTCACAGTCAATCAACCGGGTGATCGATTCGAGCAGGAAGCCGACCGCGTCGCGGATCAAGTCATGCGCATGACGGCTGCGCCAACCGTCCAGAGGACTTGCAGCTCAGGCGAAGACGAGAACAAACCGCAACGTAAATGTGCCGAATGTGAGGAAGAAGAAAAAGAGACAGCACTTCACCGGAAAGAAACCAATGCTGGACCGCAGTTTGCGCCACCCTCGGTTCACGATGTCCTAAACTCACCGGGCCAGCCACTCGATCCGGCTACGCGCGCCTTTATGGAGCCGCGGTTTCGTTACGACTTCAGCCAGGTGCGAGTGCATGACGATCAGCGGGCGTCGGCGTCAGCACGGGACGTGCGTGCGCTCGCATACACACTAGGGAGGCATGCGGTGTTTGGTGCAGGACAGTATGCGCCGCATTCATTTGCCGGACGCCAACTCCTGGCGCATGAACTAGCTCATGTTGTGCAACAGAGTGGCGGTGTAACTCAGCAAGACACGCAAGTATATCGGCAGCAGGATACGGATGCGGGAACGCAAGAGCCTCGCGATGCGAACGTTCCAGGTGACGAGGGGCAGAACTCCGAGTCAGAAATCGAGTGGACCTCGCAAGGACCCAAAGTTGCATCGCCTGGTACCAGTCCAAGTCAAAATCTCGGCGGTGGAACTGGCCCAGTTCCCACCGCCGCCAGCACGTCGGAGGTCACGTTGGAAACAGGGAATACCGGCGCATCGCCCATAAATAACCTCGTTCATCAGCAAATTTGCGTTGACACGGGTGCTGACGGCAAGGACTGTTTTTCTTTCGCTGCTGTAGGGGCGCAGTTACCACAATTTTCATCCACGTGGCTCGGTTGGAGCAGCTTGGTTGTCGGCGCAATCCTCAAGGGTGAAATCTATAACCCCGCCCCGGTACCCGGTACCCGGCGCAACGGTCGTAAGTCGGCATACCCCGACAGCTGCTCAGGCCGCCAGATGGCTCAGCTACATGCGAGGCACTCGGCTGCGTCTTCAAGATGGCTATTCGGTCGGCCGCCACAATTGCAGGACCTTCTCTCAATGGGAATTCAGAGATGCTCCAGGTCACTGGTAAGGTGCATTCTGCTGGAGGGCCCTTGTGAGAGTTTGGAGACCCATTAAATTCCTCGTGGAGCCGCTGCTGACGTTCGCGCGCAACTTCATAGAGGTAATACCGCCGCGTGATCTCACCAGAACGAGGATGGGTATTACGGAGATATGGATCAGGTCTTATTGGAGAGCTAATGGTCGACTTCCAGCGAGTTTATCTGACCTACCGATCTTGGGGGCCGCGACAATTCCATCATTGACGGTTGGGGTAGCCCGATCAAGTACGACATCAAAGGAGGTGCAACCGTCACTCTTTCAAGCTTGGGTCCTGATCGGACCGCTACTGGTGCTGATTCGAATGACGCTATTGTCGTCAGGTTGGCGATGATCACTTAGTGCTCTTACAGCGCAGCTTTATGGCGGTGCATAACCATCGCGTATAGGTGTACCTGCCTATTTGAGATGTGCTCCCGCACAGCGTACTCAACATCACCTCGCAAAGACTCGGGCTATTGCCAATGTGGAAGCAATCACTGGTGAAGTGCATTTTGCGCTGAAGTGTGATCTATGTTTCACCCGCCCACCGGCGAAAACAAGCAGCAAAGCGATCCGGCTCGGAATCAACGAACAACCGATGGCAGTCCGAATCTCTCTCGGCACGCGCCAGTAGTTTCTCGGCTTGCACTGCCGGGGGCTTCCAGTAGCGGAGGGTTTCCTTCTCCGCCGCTGAAAAGTCCGCAGCAACAGGTTGCGCGTTTGCACAGCATGTACGGAAACCAGGCCGTGCTGCGGATGCTGTCACCTTCCGCCCCGACGATTCAAACCAAGCTCACTGTTAACAGACCGGGTGATCCATTCGAGCAGGAAGCCGACCGTGTTGCCGATCAAGTCATGCGCATGACCGCGCCGACCATGGTCCAGAGGACTTGGAGCGCCTGCCAAGACGAAGACAAGGTGCAACGTAAATGCACCGAATGTGAGGAAGAAGAAAAAAAGACAGAACTGCAAGAGACCACTGCAGGACCGCAGTTTGCTCCACCCTCGGTTCACGATGTTCTGAGCTCACCCGGCCAGCCACTTGATCCCGCTACCCGCGCGTTTATGGAGCCGCGCTTCGGTCAGGATTTCGGCCATGTGCGCATCCATACTGACGCAGGTGCGGCGGAATCAGCGTACGCGGTCAACGCCTTGGCATACACTGTCGGCCCGAATGTCGTGTTTGGGGCTGGAAAATACGCGCCTGCTTCCTCGGAGGGCAGGAGGCTGCTGGCGCACGAACTCACACATGTAGTGCATCAGGGCGCCGGCTCAACCTACGTCGGGCCTGCAGCGGGAGTCCCCCAAGTGCAGCGTCTTGTTAGGACTTCCAGTGTTACCTGCCCAGCCGCCGCAACGGGAATTGCGAACCCTCATACTGGAAGCGCCGATCGCAGCGCTTCCAGCCTACTCGACCTGGCAATCACCCGCATCACCAATGCTCAGGCCGTGCGCGTCGCTTCGCCAGCCGATCCCGACGTGATCGACGTTGGCAACGCTCTCCGCACCGTATTCCACCTCGATCCCGGGAACGCCACCACTTGGACTGCGCCAGCCCCCGATGTGAGGCTACCAGTGATACTGCGTCGCCTGCAGGCGGCGAAGGACTACATTGACTCCGCGGTGTTCACTATCAATTGTATTCCCAACGGCGGCGCTGGATTCACTATCCCGGGTTGCGCAAACAGCGCCTGCGCGGCGGGTACAGAGGCGTTCTCATGCCCTGCCAACCCCACCGACATCGTGCTCTGCCCGGATTTCTGGGCGCTCGGCGTCAACCAGCGCGGCCGAGTCTGGACGCACGAGGTCATGCACATCATGTTCCAGTTCATCAACGATTGGGGACAACCGAGGGTGCATAATGCGCATTGCTATGCCCAATTCGTCGCTCTCCTGAATGGCTTCAATTCCCCCGTTGGCTTCCGGTGTCTCTAGTTCAGGCTGTGGAATATGATCTCAGCTCGACGGCGCCCGTGAATGTTGTTCGGCGACCAGTCCACCAGGGCTGACTGCCAGATGAACCACTGGCTCTGGCTGGAGCTGGTGAAAGCGAACGACAGCATACCGGCAGTCCGACTGTTAATCGGCCATAAATTCGTACTCGGGAAAGGCGACCTCAACCAGGAAAGTCTCCTGAACCAAGCCGCTGATCAAGATGGTTTTAGAGCGATTCTGATGGTCTTTGGTCCATTCGGCGCTGCGAACAACGCGCAGATTGTGGTGCTGATGGAGAAAGAGACCTAGTTTTAGAACTCTCATCACGTCGCGCGGGTATCAAGCGGTCCGGCAAAAAAGTCAAGAGCGCGGCCGACATCCCGGTAGGACAGAACCTGCGCGAAGTGGGCCCCGAATGGTTGACACCCCCAGAGGAAACGGGTCAAGAGCGCCATTATAGGACTCATTTAGTTACGTACTTCGATCATTCCTGCGACAGGATGATCGCGGTGCAGGGGCCAATTCCGACATTGCCGCTGTATGGCATCCCGTCTGCGCCGGGTTGACTGGCGGTAGTGTCATAAGACAGATGATTGCCGAAATCGGGGCTGTACGCGTCCCAGTCGCTATTGAACCTGACTTTCCATAAGCCCTCACGTGGAAAGCCGAGCGAGTACGAGTCGTACGATTGGTTCGCCAAGTTGATCACCACCACGACGTCATCTCCAGGCCCGCCGCGGTCCCAGCGGTGAAATGCGACCACCTTGGCCGCATCGTTCAGATGGAACACATTCAACGACTGCCCTTTCAGTCCAGCTGTGTTATTGAACCAGTTCCGCCGCAACCTGATTAGGTCGCGATACATGGTCAGAATTCCGCTAAACGTTTGCTGTTTGGTCCAATCCAGCGGATTAGAGTCGCTGAAATAGCCGTTCTCGAGAAATTCTTGCCCCTGAAAGATCATCGGAATTCCTGGTGCCGTAAAAACCATCGCGGCACCCAACGTCGAGCGCTTCTTCGAAAAATAGCTGCTTGCATTGCCGGGCCAGATCTCTTCGGGGACACGTGAGTGCCCATTCGCGTCCTCATCGTGTGATTCGGTGTAGATAACGCGTTCAAACGCATTGCCGTTGTAGCCATGGCTGACCGCGTCGCGAACCGCATATATATTTCGAGCGGAGTCGCCCGCGGGGATAATCGCGGACCGAATGGCGTGAACGAACTGCGCCTCCCACTGCGCGTCAAAGCCCGCGCCGCCAACGCCAGTGTCCTTTGTTAACCATTCATTGCCCTGCATATCCTCGGCGATGCTAATCTTCCACGGCTGGGTCTGCTGGATTTCGTCATTAATCGCCTGCATGAGCGACCAACCGTCCGGCAAGTCGTTGCCTGGATCGTTGTTGTTGCCGTAGACGTTGCGTATCCAGCCGGTGGCATCCCAGCGCAGGCCGTCCGCGAACCGCTGTTGCACCCAGCGGCGTGCGTTGTCAAGAATGTAGTTCCGTACTTCAGGCCGACCGTAATCAAACCGTGTGTCGCCCCACGGAGTCGTGGCCCTCCAGTCGTTGTAAAAGTAGACTCCGCCCTTACCGTTCTGGCTCCACCCGTCGAACTGCCACATGTCCCCCGCAGGGTAGCCCAGGTGGTTATAGACAACGTCCATGATCACGGCGATTCCACGCTTGTGTGCTTCCTGCACGAATGCACGGAACCCGTCCGGTCCGCCATATTGTTCCTCGATTGCGAAGATGTAAGCTGGGTTGTATCCCCACGAAGTATCACTCTCGAATTCTCCGGCGGCCATGATTTCGATCGCATTAATCCCGAGGTCCTTCAGGTAATCGAGCTTCGTCGCGGCCGAATCGAAAGTGCCGCCCGGTCGCGGCAAGGTCTTGTCGACCGCAAACGTCCCGATGTGCAATTCGTAGATCACCATCTCATTCCAAGCTGGCGTTGTGTAGGAAGTGTCGGCATTTTGCGTATCGCTCGGAGCAATCAGACTCGGACCGCCAGGCATCTTGAATGCGCGGCTGTAAGGATCAACATGCGTGAGCACCGATCCTGACGCGGCGTTCGTAATCAGGTAGTTGTATTGCTGCCCGACCATCACTCCGGCCAGGTCCGCACTCCAGTAACCGTTCCCTTCGGAGAACAAATGCGAGCCAGGTTTCCAGTTGTTGAAGTCTCCTTGTACTTGGACATCCGAGGCAAAAGGCGCCCACACGCGGAACGTTGCTCCGTCATTGTAAGGAGTAGCTCCCATGTAAGGTCGCGTTGACGTAGCCAAGGTGGTTATCCCTTACAACAGTGGCTTTGGGTTTGAATCAAATCGATAAGCTATCATCGTGTTGTGACTGGTTCAATGGACGGATCGTACTCAAGCTGAATGAGGTTAGACGTTGTGGCGTGCCTATTATTCAGGTATGCCGTGCTGATCTGCCATGCAATGCTTGAAATCGGGCAGGCTTACGCCCTCGCGAGCGGGCGTGCCGTCCGGCGCGGCTCGCAGATATTGCGCGGGCCACGAGATGGGAATCCCCAACTCGTTTGCGACGTGGAGTGGCCAGTAAGGCTGGCGCAAAAACTCGCGGGCCAGTAAGACCACATCGGCTTTCCCTTCTTGAAGGATGGCGTGGGCCTGAGCAGCGGTGGTTATCAACCCTACCGCGCTGGTGAGAACGCCGGTCTGACGGCGAATTTCCTCCGCGAACGGGACTTGATAGCCGCTGCGGACTGGAATCTTTGCTCCGGGAGAAATCCCGCCTGACGAACAATCAATCAGGTCAACGCCGAGCGGACCCACTAATTTCGCGAGCTGGACGGATTGTGCCAGGTCCCAGCCGCCATCGATCCAGTCGGTGGCGGAGATGCGCAGAAAAAGCGGGGCGCTCTCCGGCCAGACGCACCGGACGGCGGTAACGACTTCGCAGACAAGCCGCGTGCGATTTTCAAATGAACCGCCATAGCTATCCGTTCGTTGATTCGAGAGCGGCGAGAGAAATTCATGGAGCAGATATCCGTGCGCGGAGTGGATTTCGATAACGCCGAATCCCGCCTGGCAGGCGCGGCGCGCCGCCGCGGCGAAGGCTTTGACAATCTCCCGAATCCCGCTTTCGTCCAACGCCGCGGGATGCGGATATCCGTCCGCGAACGAAATGGCGCTGGGCGCGACGGGCGTCCAGCCA
>WNFS01000128.1_pt1 | contig 52557 bp, 45 predicted proteins | sample 5400141 | NCBI WGS metagenome assembly WNFS01 (sample SAMN13153358, study PRJNA577476) | soil metagenome | isolation source: 60 cm saprolite under Madrone tree | place: USA:California | collected 2016-06-14
TCACCAGGATGTTCGACGGCTTGATGTCCCGGTGGATCACCTGGTGGCCATGCGCATACTGCACCGCGTCAAGCACCTGCAGGAACAGCTTCAGCCGCTCCCGGAGGCCAAGGCGGTGGGCGTCGCACCAGGCGGTGAAGGGCTCGCCGTGCACATACTCCATCGCCAGGTACGGCAGCCCCTCCGGACTGACCCCGGCGTCGTAGAAGCGCGCGATGTTGACATGCTCCAGACCGGCCAGGATGTCGCGCTCGTGCGCGAAGCGCTGCGCCAGGTCGCGGCGCCGCCCCGACAGCATCGGCAGCTTCAGCGCCACCTCGCGCTTGAAGGCGCCGTCGGCGCGCTGCGCCAGCCACACCTCGGCCATGCCGCCGGCCCCCAGCGGCCGCACCAGCTGGTACGGGCCAACCCGCGCGCCCGTCTGCAGGCCGCTGGCCGGCATGGTTGGGTCGCCGGCGTCGATCTTGGGCAGCGTGCCCAGCTGGATCGGCCCGGAGGCGTCGTCTTGCGGCAGGAGCGCCTGCCGCAGCGCCGTCTCTAGGTCCCGGTGCTCGGGAGCCAGCTGCTCCAGCCAGCGGTGGCGTCCCGCCGCATCCAGCGCCAGCGCCTCGTCCAGCAGGCGGCTCATCTGCGCCATCTGGGCAGCCGAGAGCGCCATCCGCTTACCGTCCGATCGTCGTCAGGCCATAGATCCGCGTCGAATTGAACCGCAGTGCCTTGGACTTGGCAAGGGCAACGCTTCGATCAAGGCCCGATCGTTCGGTATTCGACCGAGAACTGCATGCGCGCCGTCCGACCGTCGGTTGGCGACCGTCCGGTTAGCGAAGATTTCAAGGAGGAGGTCCATGAGTCCCCAGTTGGCCGATCGCACCCGGTCCGCTTACCGCGGGATGCGTCGGCCGCGGCGGTCGTGCTGATGGGCTTGGTAGTTCTTGCGACGCTGAGGGCTCCGCCCGGCGGGCCTCCGCCGCTGACCCATTTGCTTTTCGGCAAGCGCTTGAGGGCAGCGTGAACTCGGCGAGATGGCGTCGCGCATGCGGCCTCGCCATCTGCGCCTGCCTGGCGGCCTGCGCTGTCGGGCCAGAGTACGTTCCTCCCAAGCCGCCTGCCGCGACAACCGCAGGCTTCGTTTCATTCAAAGAGTCTTTGGAGCGTTTAAGCCCTCCACCGGACGCGTGGTGGCGCCTTTACGACGATCCGGCTCTCGATGCCTTGGTGATGGAATCCTTCGCCGCGAACTATGACCTGAAAACAGCTGAGGGCAACTTGTCTGCGGCTCGGTCGATTCTCGAGGGCGCGCGCGTTGCCCTATATCCGACTACGGAGGTTGTGGCCAGCGGCACATACGGCCGTGATGCAAGGACGAATGAGATCCTGGAACTGACCCGACGCAGGCCGGTCACCGACTGGACCTACGACGCTCTGCTGGACGTCTCCTACGAGGTGGATCTCTTCGGGCGCGTGCGCCACTCGATCGAAGCGGCCCAGGCCAATGCGGGCGCGGTGGCCGCCGCTCGCGACGCGCTGAAGGTGACCATCGCAGCCGAGACCGCGCGCGCCTATGCGGATGTGTGCACGTTGGGAGAGCAGATCGCCGTCGCCGAGCACAATGTGTCCGTCGTCTCTCGCGAGGAGCAAATCACGCAGGCGCGCCACGATGCCGGCGCCAACTCGGATTTCGATGTGGTCCGGGCCCAGGCCCTGGTGGCGCAAGTGCGAGCCACCCTGCCGCCGCTGCTGGGCCAGCGGCGCGCAGCGCTATTCGAGCTTGCGGTGCTTCTGGGGCGCGCGCCGAACGCTGCTCCAGTGGAGTTCCTAAAATGCGTGACGCCGCCCCGCCTGACATCGCTCGTGCCGGTCGGCGATGGCGCTTTGTTGCTGCGGCGCCGGCCCGACATCCGCGAAGCCGAAAGGAAGCTGGCGACGGCCACCGCGGAAATCGGGGTAACGACCGCGGATCTGTTTCCGCGGGTCAGCCTGCTCGGTTTATACGGGGGCGTGTCGGACAGGATCCCTCTGCTCGGAACGGATAAGGCCCTCACCTGGGGAGTCGGCCCGGCGGTCAGCTGGCAATTCCCGAATCTCTCCGGCCCGTTAGCGGCTGTGCACCAGGCCAAGGCGGGCGCTGATGCCGCTCTGGCGCACTTCGACTCCGTTGTGCTGCAGGCTCTGAAGGAAACGGAACAAAGCCTTTCCACGTACGAGGCGGAACTCGATCATCACGAGCGGCTCGTCGAGTTGCAGGCCAAGTCCCAAAAAGCCTTTGAGCTGGCCAGCACTCAGTTTGCCGCCGGTTCTGTGAGCAATCTGGACCTGCTGACGAGTGAGCAGTCGTTGGTGTCCGCGGATGCGCTCGTCGCGCAGTCCGACGCCGCGATCGTTCAGGACCAGATAGCCGTTTTCAAGGCTCTCGGAGGCGGGTGGGCCTCGGATAGCCGATAGAACGCCAGCGCTTCTCTTGGGACCGCCGTATTCACAGATTCCGTCATTCGGCTGCTGACGTTTGCGGTCGGCTTGCATTCGCCATGCTCTTGTGTCGGCCGACACGAACAAAGACGTTGGATGACACCTGGCGGATGCGTCGAGCGTACACGATTGATGCGAATCGATACGACTGAGAGCGGGCACAGATGACGCTTCCTTCGCAGCCAGGTGCCGATCACGCTGACGGCGAGCAGATTTCTGCGACGGTTTCCTTCTTGATTGAAAGCGCCGCCGCCTCCTTTGAAACAAACAAGGACGCCTCACGTGAGTTCCTGAAGCGGGCTTGCGTGCTGTTGCGCGCCACGCGTCGAGTGGAACGGCGCAGCGAGGATGGCCCGGAGCCACGCGCGACGGCCAGTGGGCTCGCACCCTGGCAGGTTAATCGCGTCGCCGCCTACATCGACTCCCATCTCACCGCGCAAATACGAGGAGTAGATCTGGCGAAGCTCATCAACGTGAGTACGGGCCAGTTCTTCAGAGCATTCAAACTCAGCGTGGGAATTCCTCCATTCGAATACATCAGGCAAAGGCGCATCGACCTCGCCCGGGAACTGCTCAAGAGGACGAGCGAACCGATGTCCCAGGTTGCGATCGCAAGCGGCTTGTGCGACCAGTCGCACCTCTGCAGGGTATTTCGGCGCTCGTTCGGCCAAAGCCCTGGCGCTTGGCGGCGAGCCAATGCGGTTGATGTGGAGCAGCGCGCGTGATCCCGTACCGAGCAGCGACCGTGGACGTACGGGCGTTCCTGTTTGACGCGGGGGCAATTTATTGATTCACGCACCGACACGTGTGTTCGGTCCTAGCCCCCACAAGAAAATTTCCGAGGGAGGCCACTAATGCCTTTGGCGCGCATCGATCTCGTCACCGGTAAATCTGCCGATTACCGACGTGCTATCCGCAACCGCGAGGAGGAATCACAATGTCACTGTTCTCGGGAAAAGCCGGCTTCGTCACCGGAGCCGCAGGCGGCATCGGCAGGGCATCCGCAATCGCCTTTGCACGTGACGCCGCGAGTGTCATCGTCGCCGATATCGAGGCCAGCCGGACGCGTTCGGAAGAAACCGTCGAGATGATCCGGAAGGCCGGTGGAACGGCCGAGTTCATGCCGGTGGATGTCACCAGGGCCGATCAGGTTCAGGCGCTCGTGAAGAAGGTTGTCAATACCTATGGAACCCTCGATTTCGCCTTCAACAATGCCGGCGTTCTCGTTACGGGCTTTACCGCCGACCTAGAAGAGGCCGATTTCGACCGGGTGATGGCGGTAGACGTCAAGGGCGTATGGCTCTGCATGAAATACGGCATCCTGCACATGAAGGCGAACGGTGGCGGTGTGATCGTCAACGCCGCATCCGAAGCCGGCTTGGTCGGTACGCCGCTGGCCAGCGCTTATGTGGCGGCCAAGCACGCGGTCGTGGGGATGACCAAGACGGCGGCCGGCGAGTATGCAAACATGGGCATCCGCATCAACGCGGTCGCTCCGGGCGCAATCGCCACCCCCATGGTGCTGACACTGCCCAAGGAAGCGCAGGACGTTCTGATGGATCCCCAGCCGATGCATCGCTTTGGCACACCGGAGGAGGTCGCCGAGGCGGTCATCTTCCTCGCTTCCGACAAGGCGTCATTCATCACCGGTGCGATACTTTCGATCGACGGGGGCGCGACCTCCAACGCCCAATCCTATAACCCGGCGCTGAGCCCGTCGAACTGAATTGCGCCTGCGCCTCCTGAGAATGGTTGCGGCCGCCCACCTTTGTTCGGATCGCATTTGAACTTTATCTTCAAAGGTTTTGCGATGCCCATGATCGATATTTACGCGCCGGCCGGAATTTTCCCCGACGTCCACCGGCTGGCTTCCGACGCCGCCGCCGCGGTCATGGCGGTCGAGCAAGCGCCCGACATTCCAATGTTCCGACAAAACGTTGGAGCGTTCGTCCATGAAATGCCCCCGGAGGCGATCTCCGACGTTGATGGCGACAGCCGTCACGTTCGAGTCCAGGTCATCACGAATGCCGGCGCGCTCGATCGTGACAAGCAGATTGCGGTCGTCCAGCGCCTGACGAACATGATCGCCTCGGCCGCGAATGATCCTACCCTTAAAGAGCGGACGTGGGTGTTGCTGACCGAAGCGACACCGGGCGGGTGGGGCTTGTGGGGACACGCGCACACCAACGAAGAACTGGTCGACGTCGTTCGCACTGAAATTGCGAGGCTCAACAGCTCCGGGGGATGAGCCGAGCGCACGCGGAGCAGTTTCCTCCGTACTTTCGGTCTCACGGCTCAAGGCAGCCTTCGCAACGCGGCCCATCCGCCGGCGACGATCTGATCATTCGCGAGCGTTGTGGCTGGGTCGAGCATTCGCGTGTCAAGCGCGCCGTTCCAAATCTCTGGACGCTCAAGACACGGCCCACCACACACGCGATCCGTCCGTTCGCAAATGGGGCAAATACGACATTTAAGACTCTGGCGCCGAGGTGTAGCTTCGATGAGGCCGGTCCTCACCCGACGAAAGCAGCCTCAGGGGGAACTTGATGAAAACGCATGGATCGGCATCGTGGAAGGGTGGCGTGAAGGACGGACAGGGGGCGATCTCCACAAAGAGCGGCGCGCTTACGGCCTATCCCTACGGCTTTAGCAGCCGGTTCGAGGGGAAGCCTGGCGCCAATCCCGAAGAGCTCATCGGGGCCGCGCATGCCGGGTGCTTCACGATGGCCCTGTCCCTCATCCTCGGGGAGTCGCAGCTGACGGCCGAGCGGATGGACACCACTGCAGAAGTGTCGTTGGATAAGGCGGAAGCCGGGTACGTTATTTCGGCCGTACATCTCACTTTGAAAGCAAAGATTCCGGGAACAAATTCATCGCAGTTCGTTGAACTTGCAAACATTGCGAAGGCAAAGTGCCCGGTCTCGAAACTTGTGAACGCGAAGATTACGCTGGACGCCGATCTCGTCGATTGAACAACTTGAAGCGCAAGGGCCGCGAAACAGGGCGCCAGAGCAGTACCTGAACTGCAGCGCGTAGGCTGGGTGGTCAAGCGGTTCTGCGACGAAGCCGACATCAGCCTCGCGATGTTCTACAAGCTCGATGTGGCGACGCGGCCACCCGCTACGGACGTGACATGGACGTCGTAGAAGCGTTCGCCCAGCACCAGATTCGCCGCTTCGAAAACCGCAAGCGGCGCGAAGCTGAATGTGGCAAAGCCGTCGGGCACCAGCAGTGCGACGCGAAGCATCGCGGCCTCCGAAATCCTGAAGCTTGCGTTACATGATGCACGTCATGATCTAAAGTATATGACGATCATCTTGTAGAGTGCCAACGGGGTATCGGACCGCCTCGGATGAGAGTAACCAGGAGAGCAAGCCGGTCGTCTTAGTTGTCATCTCCCTCTTGCCCGTCTTGATGCGTTCAGAGCCGCTCCACCACCAGCGCGATTCCTTGGCCGACACCGATGCACATCGTGCATAGCGCAAAGCGTGCACCAGTGCGCTGCAGCTGATTGACCGCAGTCGTCACCAGACGCGCCCCACTCGCGCCGAGCGGGTGCCCAAGTGCGATCGCGCCACCGTTTGGGTTCACGCGCGGGTCGTCGTCGGCCAGGCCCAGTCTTCGAAGCACAGCCAGACCCTGCGCCGCGAATGCCTCGTTGAGCTCGATGACGTCGATCTGCCGCACGCTCAGCCCGGCCAGTTCGAGTACCTTGCGGGTCGCGGGCTCGGGACCGATCCCCATGATTCTCGGCGCGACGCCGGCTGTGGCCATGGCAACGACCCGCGCCCGCGGCGTCAGCCCATGCTGTGTCGCCGTCCGCTCGTTGGCGAGTAACAGCGCACACGCGCCATCGTTGATGCCGGAGGCGTTGCCCGCGGTCACCGTACCGTCCGGCTGCACAACCCCCTTGAGCTTCGCGAGCGCTTCGAGCGAGGTCTCCCGCGGGGGCTCGTCCTGCGCGACCTCGACCGGTTCGCCCTTCTTCTGCCCGATCATGACCGGCGTGATCTCCCGCGCGAAAAACCCTTCCCGCTGTGCGCGCAGCGCGTTGACCTGCGATCGAAGGGCCATTCGATCCTGCGCTTCGCGCTCGATCCCGAATTCGGCGGCGACATTCTCGGCCGTCTCCGGCATCGAGTCGACTCCATATTGCTGCTGCATCCGAGCGTTGACAAAGCGCCAGCCGATCGTCGTGTCGTACACCGCGTTGTGGCGGGTAAAGGGGGAATCGGCCTTGGGCATGACGAAAGGGGCGCGGCTCATGCTCTCGATCCCGCCCGCGATCATCAGCTGCGCCTCGCCGCTTTTGATCGCGCGCGCCGCCGTGCCAACCGCGTCCAGGCCAGAGCCGCACAGACGATTGATCGTGCTGCCCGGTACTTCCTGGGGCAGGCCGGCCAGCAACAGCGCCATGCGCGCGACGTTGCGGTTGTCCTCACCCGCCTGGTTCGCACACCCCAACACCACGTCGCCGACCGCGTTCCAGTCGACTCGCGGGTTTCGGGTGACCAGCGCAGCAATCGGGATTGCCGCCAGGTCGTCGGCGCGCACCGACGACAGTGCACCGCCGTAGCGGCCGAACGGGGTGCGAATGGCGTCGCAGATCAAGGCCTGGGGTGCGCTCATGGGTGCTTGCCTCCTATCAAGAGGGCGCGCTGCTGAAGCCACGGGCTGGTCCGGTAGCGCTCCCCGCGGTAGTACGCCGCGAGAGCGTCGAGCACCGCTACCACCTCGGTCGCGTTCCAGCCCGCCAGCCATTCGAAGGGTCCCGCCGGGTAGTTGACGCCCAACTTCATCGCCGCATCCGCTCCTTCGGGCGTACAGACGCCCTGCAACACCGCGTCGGCCGCCTCGTTGATCAGCATCGCGATGGTTCGAGCGACCACCAGACCGGGTGTGTCGCCGACCCGTTGTGGTGCGAAGCCGAGTCGAGCCAACCACGCCGCCGCCTGCACGGACCAGCGGTCGGACGCCGTCGCCGAGACCGCGTACGCCAGGACGCCACGGCCGGATGGAGGCACCCGCAGCGGCCGATCGAACACGGCAACCTCGGGCACTCGGCTGGCCGCTGCGATCTGGCCGGCACAGCGTCCGTCGGTCAGCACCAAGCGGGCTGAGTCGACGGACAACCCGATCCAGCTGCTGTCGCGGACCCGGCTCGTTCGGATGGAACCCTCGAGCACCCCCGCGATCCAGTCTGCGAGGGGACTGTCGCCATGCACCGCCACCTCGTCGGCTGCCGCGGGCGCGCCATCGCTCACCGGCGCCAGCGCTGGCGCACCTTCGGGGTAGCGATAGAAGCCACGGCCGCTCTTGCGTCCCAGCAAGCCGCCGTCGACCAACTCGCGCTGCACCAACGATGGCACGAAGCGCTTGTCGAAGAAGTTGGCCTCGTAGACTGACTGCGTCACGGCGAAGTTGGTGTCGTGACCGATCAAATCCATCAGCTCGCACGGCCCCATGCGGAATCCGGCAGCGCGCAACGTGGCGTCGAGCACCTCGGGAGCGGCCGCCTGTTCTTGCGACAGCGCGAGCGCCTCGGCGTAGAACGGCCGCGCGATCCGATTGACGATGAAACCCGGTGTCGATCTGGCGCGAACCGGGACCTTGCCCCAAGCCCTGCTCAGGTTGTAGATCGCTGTGGCGACCGTGGGGTCGGTGTGCAGGCCGGAGACGACCTCGACGAGTTTCATCAGCGGCACCGGATTGAAGAAATGCATCCCGACCAGGCGCCCCGGAAGGGCCATTCCGTTTGCGAGGGCGGTGATCGACAGCGATGAGGTATTGCTGGCCAGGATGCAGCCTGAAGCGACCAGCGCCTCCAGCCTTCGCAACAGCGCGCGCTTGGCTTCGTAGTCCTCCACGATGGCCTCGACAACCAGCCCGGCGTCCGCGGCCGCCTCGAGCGCGGCCACCGGTTCGATGTTCGCGAGAGTGGCATCAGCCGCTTCGGCTTCAACCTTCCCCTTGTCGACGAGCGCCCGCAGTTGCGTGGAAAGCTTGGAGCGCGCCTGCGCGGCCGCGCCTGCGCGCGCGTCGTACAGCCACACGGGGTGCCCGGCTTGGGCGGCAACCTGCGCGATGCCGGCGCCCATGATGCCGGCGCCGACCACCAGCAGAGGGACACCGTGAAGGTCCGAGCCGCTCATTCCGACGTCCAACGAGGAAGGCGCTTGCCGAGAAAGGCGGCGAACCCTTCGCGCGCTTCCTCGGTGCCGCGCACGCGGCTGATGGTTTGGGCGGTGAGTTCGCGCACCTCGGCCGTCACCGGACCGACCTCGAGTTGCGCATAAAGCTGCTTGATCTCGCGCTGCGCATTGGGTCCGCTCGCGAGCAGGCCGGCCACGGTCGCGTCGACCGCCTGGTCCAGCTCGCTGTCCGGCACCGCCTGTTGAAGCAGGCCAAGCCCAAGGGCCTCGGCGGCGCTGATCCGCGCCGTGCTCAAGGCAAGGCGCAGCGCCTGGCGCCGCCCGACAGCGTTGACCAGGTACGGTCCGATGACCGCCGGCAGGATGCCGAAGCGAGCCTCGCTGACGGTAAAACTCGAGCTCAGCGCACCGATCGCCAGGTCGCACACGCACGCCAGACCCACGCCGCCGCCGAGCGCGGCCCCTTGGATGCGCGCCACCGTCGGCTTGGGACAGTCGGCGACACGCGCCAGCATCGCGGCAAAGCGGCGCGCATCCTCGAGGTTCCACTCGCGCGAGGCGGCGCTGGCCCGCTGCATCCATTGCAGGTCGGCGCCCGCGCTGAAGTGCTTGCCGGCGCCGGCGAGGACGATCACGCGCACCTCCGTCTGATCGGCGAGGCGCGCAAAGGCCGAGTCGAGCTCGGCGATCATCGTCTCGTCGAATGCGTTGAACACCTCCGGGCGCGACATCGTCACCTGAGCCACGCCACGCAAGCGGTGATCGATCGTCAGTGTCGTGAACGCATCCATCAGCAAACCTCGGAGCGGGCGATCCGATTGCGGCAGATCGGCGTGCGCATGCCCTTGCCTCCATTGCCGTGGGCGGCATCGGACACCCTGCCGTGCCCGATCGGCGGCGGTGCGAGGCTCAAGATCTTCTGATACAGCCGTTCGGCCTCGTCCTTGGGTTTGATCCCGAACAGCGGGTTGTCGTTCTCCTGAAACGCCTCCGCCACCCTGCGCCAGTCGCTGGCATTGAGGGACCGCTCCGCCAGCGGCATCAGCACATCTTCCTCCTTGCGAATGTGCTTCCATTGCGACTCGGCGTACTCTTCCACCGCGTTCGAGAAGGACTGCAATCCCTGTGGATCGCCCCGCTCGAAGGCGGTCAGCTTGCGCTGCAAGTCGACGATCCGCAAATCCCCGTCCTGGTGTTCGCGCTCGAGCTCGTCGACCAGTTCAGCCGCGCCCGGATTGCGCTCGCGCAGCGTCTTGAACAGGAACTGGCTCTCTTTCGGGTGATGCCAGCGATCGGGATACTCGACGATGTAGTCGAGCATCGCGTGCACCAGCGGGAAGTTCGGCGCGGCCGATTCGGTGTGCATGCGGCGAACCAGGAAGCGCAGGCGGTAAAGGACCGCTGCAATCGCAAGGTGCTCATCGCGGATGATTTGAACAGCCGCCGGGTGCATGGTTCTGTGATTATCCGCAGCCGGGCGATCAGACGGAACGCTCCGCCAACCATGCTTCCAGGGCAGGCCACATCCGCTTTTCCGCACCACGGCCTGCGACCAGACCGACATGGCCGCCCTTGATGATGATTTCCCGCTTGTCCACGCTCCCGATCAAGCGGACCAGGTCGCGCGACGACGCGTACGGCGTGATGTGGTCGTCTTCGGCCAGCAGGTGCACGAAGGGAACACGAATCGAGCTCGCGTCGACACGGCGCCCGCCGATGGTCCATGTGCCGTGGATCAGCTTGTTGCCGCGCAGGAAATCGTTGACCATCTGCCGGAAGGCTGCGGCCGCGAACGGGATGTTATCGGCTTCCCATTTCCCGAGCCGAAGGTTGCTCTGCAGGAACTCCGGGTTGTCCAGATTGTTCAGCAGATTCATGGCGCCCGCGAGCCTGCCGAACGGCCGCAGCATGCGCAGCGCGTTCTGCACCAGGTCGGCCGGCACGTTGCCGTACAGGTCGATCAGCAATTCCTCGTCGAAGTGGCTGCCCATCCACGTCTTCAGTGACTCCAGGCCATCGCTGTTGACCGGAGCGGCCATGCAGACCAGATTCTTCAAGGGGCCGTCGGTATGAAGCGCGGCGTACATCGTCGCCAGCAGGCCGCCGATGCAATACCCGATGACGGAGACGTCCGGTTCGCCGCAGTCCTCGCGCACTCTCGCGATGCAGGCCGGGATTCGATCCAGGACGTAATCCTCCAGCGCCAGATCCTGATGTTCGGCACGTGGTCGCCCCCACTCGATCAGGTAGACGTCAAAGCCCTTGCGCAGCAGGTTTTCCACCATGCTCTGCCCGGGCGCCAGGTCGAGGATGTAGGGTTGGTTGACGAGCGAGGTTACGACCAGCACCGGCACCCGATACAACTCATCGGTCAACGGCCGATAGTGATGCAGCTTCAGCGTGCCTTGCGTGAAAATGGTTTCCTTGGCGCTGGCGCCGAGCGTCCCCGTCAGCTGCGCAAAGTCTTCGCGTTCGACCCCGAGGCGCCACAGCGCCTGCGCGATCGGGTTGGGCAAGCGCCCTTCGTTCGCGGGCGCAGCAGCAACCATCGCTAGCGCTCGGTCGAGGCGCGACGCGTGCGGGGCAGCCGGATCACCCCGGCGTCCTCCGGTATCGCCTCCCCGGCCTTGACGACCGCATCGCGCAACTGCACGAGCTGCGCCTGGACCGCGGCGAGCCCGTCTTCCACCCTGCCCATCCGCTCGTCGAGCCATTCCAGATCCAGGCGCGACGGAAGGTTCACCGTGGCCAGGCAGGACTGCATCATTTCGGCGAACATCTTATGCATCATCCGGGCTTCGTCCAGCTGTCGGCTCAACAGGCCGGCGGTGGCTTCGTCCTTCAGCAGCTTCGACATGCCCTCGCTCCATTGCTGCTCGGACCGCACGATCCACTCACGCCACATGCTGACGAAGCTGGGATAGTTCAAGTTGCGCTCGCTCATTTGTATTCCCTGGTCCGAAACGGCCTGTAACGGCGGAGCAGCCTGCATCGCGGCGGGGCCAGCTCACGGATGCAGGATGGCGCGGCCCCGAATCCTGCCCTCTTTCAGATCGACGAGCGCCTCGCTGGCGCTGTCCATCGGCCGGGTCGTCAACGGCAGGCCGGGCAGCGATCCCGAGCGCGCGATGGCCATCAGCTCGTGCATCTCGGCCAGGCTCCCCACATAGGACCCGATGACGGTCACCGCCTTCATCGCGACCATCGCCGGCACCACCCGCGATGAACCCCCGAACAGTCCAACGCAGATCAACCGGCCTGCCTTGCGCAGTGCGCCAAAGCCAAAGGCGAAGGTGGACGCAGCCCCGACGAAATCCACCGCGGCCGCAACACCCCCCTCGGTCGCTTTCATCAGCGCCTTCTGCGCACCGTCGGCCGTCGGATCGATGACCTCTCCGGCTCCGGCCTCGCGCGCGATGTCCCATTTGCTCCGGTCGACCTCCGCGACGATCGGGGCCGCCTTGTAGAGCGCTCTCGCCAGACGAATTCCCGACAAGCCGACGCCGCCCGCGCCGATCAGCAGCAGGGGGTCGCCGCTCGCCACAGGCGCCGCCTTCCTGAGCGCGCTGTACGCCGTCAGCCCCGCGCAGGCGTACGTACAGGCCTGGTCCGCGGCCAGCGGTGCGTAATCGAGCAGATACTTCGCGTCCGGCACCAGGACGTGGTCCGAAAAGCCGCCCTCGCGATGGACCCCCAGTGCGGCCGCCGCGTTGCACAGGTGCTCGCTTCCGGCGAGGCACAGCGAGCACTTGCCACAGCCGATCCACGGAAACACGACCCGACGGTCGCCCGCCGCAACGCCGCGCGCCTCCGGCCCGACCGCAACCACCGTACCGGCAATCTCGTGCCCCAGGGTGCGAGGCGGCGACACGACCCGGGTCAGATCGAGCTTGTCGCCGTCGCCAAGATCGAAATAGCCGTCGGCCAGATGCACGTCACTATGGCACACGCCGCAGCTGTCGACCTTCAAAAGGATTTCACCGCCCTGCGGGCGGGGCGCATCGCGCTGCACCCGCACCAGCGGTTTGCCGAACTGTTCTAGCTGGTGGCTAAGCATCGGATCTCTCCAATCCGCTTCATTGTGCCCGTCCAGGCTCAGTACGTCTCGATATGCAGACGGCTCTTTGCCAGCAATTGCGGCTTCAGAGCATCCCAATCCAGCCCGTTCGCGCTGCACACATCGCGGAACGCCTCGATCACGCCCGTTTCCATGTCCTTCAGGCCGCACAGATAGATGTAGCAGTTGTCGTCCTGCAGCATGTGGACCACCTTTTCGGCCCGCTCGCGGATGCGGTCCTGCACGTACGTTTTCGGCTGATCGGGAACGCGCGAGAAAGCGAAATTGATATCGATGAAATCCTTGGACAGCTTCAGCAACGGACCGAAGTACGGAAGCTCATCGGCCAGGCGCGCGCCGAAGAAGAGCAGCAGCTCTCCTCCCTCTTTCAACGCCCGCCGCCGGCGCCGCCGTTCGGTCATCGCGCGCATCGGGGCCGAGCCGGTGCCAGTGCAGATCATCATCAGCGAAGAGCCGGGATGATTGGGCATCAGGTAGCTGCTGCCGTAAGGGCCGACCACCTTCACCTGATCGCCGACTTTGAGGTCGCACACGTAGTTGGAACCGACCCCGGTGACCGGTTTGCCGCTGTGATCGGCCGTGACGCGCTTTACGGTCAAGGCGACGTTGTTGTAGCGCGGGCGCTCGCCGTCGCGTGGGCTGGCGACCGAGTACAGCCGCACGTGGTGTGGCTTGCCGTTCTGGTCGAATCCCGGCGGCAGGATGCCCAGCGTCTGCCCTTCGAGCACCGGAAACGCGGTGGTACCGAAATCCAGCACGACGTGCCGTATGTCAGCCGACGCGTCCTCGGCCGTCAGCCGATAGTTGCCGGCCACCATGGCGAGGGCGGGCTTTGCCTGCGAATACAGGTTCACGTACGGATGCGCGGCCGACCACGGCGGCGACGCCGGCCCGCCCTGCCCCGCGGTTGCGATTTCGGTCAACTGCCTGACGTCGTTCGGAACCTCGGCTTGAGTGGCCACCTCCAGCTCGAGCGGGGCAGGCAGCGCATCCCACGAAAACTGATCGTCGAGCGTATACGGCGTCGCCTTCAGAACCTGCTGCCAGTGGTCGATCGCTCCGGTCGGGCATGGCGGTACGCAGGCATTGCAGTTGTTGCAGATCGCAAAGTCGACCACGTAATTGCGCGAATCGTGCGAGATCGCGTCCACCGGACAGGTGGCCTCGCACGTGTTGCAGCGGATGCATACCTCCGGGTCGATCAGGTGCTGCAACGAATATTCGGCGCTCGGCGCAACGGCCCCCATAGTCCCTCTACTCTTCAAGAGCGCGGCGGCGCGCCAGCCCCGCGCGCCGCGCCGCTATCAGTTGAAACGCACGTACTCGACGTTCACCGGCTGCCGGTTGATACCGACCGCCGGGGGAGCGATCCAGCCGGCGAACTTGCCCGGCTCCACCACTCGACCCATCAGCGATGCAACGAACGCCCGGTCCTCCGGGGTCGGCAGCCACTGGGCGACGTTGGCGTTCCACTGCGCCTCCGAAACGATCCGTCCATCAGGCGCAACGCGAGCCTCGGAAAGCGTTCCAATCTTGCGGTGAAACGCCTTGTGCGGCACCTTCAGCCGGAACGGGATCCCCGCCTTCTCGATCACCTTGTTCCAGCGCTCGACTCCGCCGATCGAATCCTTGATGTAGTCGTCGCGCAAGACCTCGTTCAGCGCGTTCAGCATCGGAACCTCATGGCTTAGCAGCTTGCCGTCGATCACGCTCAACAGGGGATAGGTCCGACCCTTCAGGACATGATCGTCGTCGCGCTTGGTTTCCTCGAACCGGCCTTTCAGCCCGGCGTTATAGAAGGTGGCCGCGTTGGAGGACTGATCGGCGCCGAACAGGTCGATCGTCACGCTGTAGTGGAAGTTCAGGTACCGTTGGATCGTCTCCAGATCGATGGCGCCGGCGGCGCGCACCTTGGCCGGATCATCGGTCTTCTGTGTCTTCATCACATCGCACGTGCGCTGGATCACGCGGGACACGCCGGACTCGCCCACGAACATGTGGTGCGCCTCTTCGGTCAGCATGAACTGCGTGGTGCGGGCCAGCGGCTCGAAGCCGGATTCGGCGAGCGCACACAATTGGAACTTGCCGTCGCGGTCCGTGAAATACGTGAACATGAAGAACGACAGCCAATCCGGCGTCTTCTCGTTGAACGCGCCCAGAATGCGCGGATTGTTGGCGTCTCCCGAACGGCGCGTCAGCAGCGCCTCGGCCTCTTCGCGACCGTCGCGCCCGAAATGGCGGTGCAGCAGATACACCATCGCCCACAGGTGACGGCCCTCTTCGACGTTCACCTGGAACAGGTTGCGCAGGTCGTACTGGGACGGGCACGTCAGGCCCAGATGACGCTGCTGCTCGACCGACGCCGGCTCGGTATCACCCTGCGTTACGATGATCCGCCGCAGGTTCGCGCGGTGCTCGCCCGGCACTTCCTGCCACACCGGCTGGCCCATGTGCTCGCCGAAGTTGATCTTCGCTCCGCTCTGGACCGGATTCAGAAAAATGCCCCACCGGTACTCCGGCATCTTGACGTAGCCGAATTGCGCCCAGCCATCCCGATCGACGCTGACGGCCGTACGCAGATAGACATCGTAGTTGGCGGAGTTGTCCGGACCCATGTCGCGCCACCAGTTCAGGAACTCGGGCTGCCAGTGCTCGAGTGCGCGCTGCAGCGTGCGATCCTCCGCCAGGTTCACGTTGTTCGGGATCTTGTCCGTATAGTTGATTGCAGTTTGCATCAAGTTCTCCAGATTCAGCGTTGAGAGGCGCGCACAGCCTCAGACACGTTCCCAATTGAATTTGGCTTTGTTCCCGGTACCGAACGCCTTCAGGGCACCCGATTCGCCGACCGCGTTGGGACGGATGAAGATCCAGTTCTGCCACGCAGTGAGGCGGCCGAATACGCGCGTTTCCATCGTCTCGGCCACGCCGAAGCGCAGGTTGGCCTCCATGCCCGTCAGGGCATCCGGGGACATGCTGGCCCGCTCTTCCAGCACCATTCGGATCTCGTCGCCCCAGTCGATGTCGTCGAGCGCCGCGGTGACCAGGCCCAATTCCGCCGCTTCCTTGGCCGGCAGCCTGCGCCCGGTGGCGGCGCGAATCTTGGCGATCGGCTCGGCTTCGCGGTAGTAGCGAGCCTCGATCCGGGACAGGCCGTCCACCCGCGGATAGACGCCAAAGTTGGATTCCGACAGCGCCAGCTGCGGAGCCGCGGCCGGGTCATTGCGCGAGTCGAGCATGTAGGTTCGGTCGGCCGCCAAGGCCAGCTCGAGCAGGGTGCCGGCGAAGCAGGAACCCGAATCGATCAGCGCGACCAGCGTGCGCGAACTCACCTCGAGCCTGGCCAGCGTCCGGCGCAACAGGCCGATCGTTTCGCGCACGAACCAGTTGTCCTGCAGCGCTGCCAGCGTGGCGTCGACCTGCAGCACGCGATCGGCATCTCCCGCGGTCTTCAGCAGCCACGTCCCGACGTCCAGGTGGTTCGTGCGCAGCATCAGGATCGCGTCGTCCAGTTCCCTGGCCATCTGCAACGGCCACCAGTCAGCTCCCAGCGCCAGGATCGAGGTGATGTCGGTCGGCTGCGGCCGGTCCGGCGACTTCACGGTCAGCAGCGCCTGGCGGGCGTCCTCGTTGACCTGCGCGTCCACGAACTGGTAGTGGTAGCCCCGATCGTCGATGGTCCGCTTGAGCGGCGTCAGGCGAATTCCCTTGGCATCTCGCGGCCGATCGCTCTTTTCGGCCAGCTCGAGCGCGCGACGCTGGACGTAAGCCGCGAATTCCTTGGGCTTGACCGCTTCGTCGATCAGCCTCCACTCTTTGGCGCGCTTTCCACGCACGCCTTCTGTGGTGGTGCAGAAGATGTCCGCCAGGTCGTGCCGCACCCGGCGCTTGTCGGTGACCCTGGTCAGTCCGCCGGTGCCGGGCAGCACGGCCAGCAGCGGAACCTCGGGCAAGCTGACCGCCGACGAGCTATCGTCGACCAGGATGATCTCGTCGCAGGCGAGCGCAAGCTCGTAGCCTCCACCGGCGGTGGTGCCATTGCAGGCGGCGATGAACTTCAGCCCCGAGTGGCGGCTCGAATCCTCCAGGCCGTTGCGCGTCTCGTTGGTGAACTTGCAGAAGTTCACCTTCCATGCATGCGACGACTTGCCCAGCATGAAGATGTTGGCGCCGGAGCAGAAGATGCGATCCTTGGCGCTGGTCAATACGACGGTGCGGACATCGGGATGCTCGAAGCGGATCCGCTGGATCGCATCATGCAGTTCGATGTCGACGCCGAGGTCGTACGAGTTGAGCTTCAGCTTGTAGCCGGGACGGATGCCGGCGTCCTCGTCGATGTCGATCTTCAGCGTGGCCACGGGGCCGTCGTAGCTGACCTTGTAGTGGCGGTACCGCTCGGGGCGGGTCTCGTAGTCGACTTTTGGAAGCTTGGTCGCATCGGCCTGGTTTGCGGCGCTTTCCATCGCTGTCTCCTGTGACTGAATATCCAGTGCGTCGGTCAGCTGATCACGGCGTCACGCAGCTTCGCGAAGCTCTCATCCGGGGTTTCGCCGGACGTATCGACGATCGCGTCCGCCTGCCCATACAGCGCTTCGCGCGACGCCAGAATGCGCTTTAGATCTTCCATCGCCTCGTCGTTGCCTGCCATCGGGCGAAGGTCGCCCTGCGCCAGAACGCGCGCCATGTGCTCCTCGGGTTTCGCCTTGAGCCAGGCCGTATAGCAGTTCGCCAGCAGCAGTCTGAACGCTTCCTCGTCGGCCACGATGCCGCCACCGGCGACGATCACCGCACGCTCGTGCTCTCGTAGCACGCGTTCGAGCGCCCTGCGCTCAATGCGCCGGTAAGCCGCCGGTCCGGACAGCGCGATCACCTCGTTGATGGGCAATCCGGTCTCGCGCATCACTTCCCGGTTCAGCTCTATCAGCGGTACCTGCATCTGCTTGGCCAGTCGCGGCCCCAGCGTCGATTTGCCGGCGCCTCGCAACCCGATCAGCGCGACGCGCTTACGTCGCAGCGCCTCCTCCGCGCCGAAATCCCGCATCAGCCGAAAGATCACCTCCTCCATCCGGTGGCGCGGGAGGCGCTCCAGGAAACGCCGAATGAGGCGGCGCTCCACCGAGTCCTCCTCTTCGGGCAGCAGCATTTCTGCGACGGTTACGCCAAGGGCCGCCGCGACACCGCGCAGCAGCATCACCGAGATGTTTCCGCTGCCCGCTTCGAGGTGTCCGAGGTAGCGCTCGGAAACCTGCGACTCGCGGGCCAGGAACTTGCGAGACATGCCGCGGCGCTCGCGCAATTCCCGAACGCGCCCTCCCAGCGACTCCAGAAACCGACTGTCGTCCGACGAGACAACCTCCTCGGCCGCTTCGGCTCGCGCCTCGACATCCGTATCTGGTTCGTTCGACATGTCGCCCTAGTTGCTACTACTGTTCTAAGAAGTATAATTCCAAACAGAAAATTGTGTCAAGCATTATTATGCTTGTAGATGCAGAATTTTATCTAGCACAATCCTTATTTTGGCAGAAATAAGCAAATATAAGAAATATACATAACACTTAGCTAATTATAAAAGTCTTTTACTGCCGTATAAACGCATAATACAACTTGACTGATATAGGAATTGTGTAATATTATGCCTACGCCGGAGCCGCACCAACGAACTGTTTCGGAAAGAAAAGCGCAGATGACACCGCAAGCCTTCACCGACTTGATTGCATCTATCTCGCGTCGTATCCAGGGCAAGCCGTTGGACCAGCGACTCCAAGCCGAGCTGAATGCAGCGTTTGCGGCGAACGGCCCGGTGTTCCAGCAGCTGTTCGAGGCTTGCCGCAGCGCGGTCGCTGCCGGTTGGATGTGCAATCGCGAAGGCGGCGGAATCAAGTACGGGCGCGTGGTCAAGCCGAGCGAGGCGACCCATGGCTTCAGCGTCGATGTGGTCGAGATGGAGAACATCGAGGGGCCACACCATCGTCACCCGAACGGCGAGATCGACATGATCATGCCGCTTACGCCGGAAGCAACGTTCGATGGCCACGGCGCCGGCTGGCTGGTCTACGGGCCCGATAGCGCGCACCGTCCCACCGTCAGCGATGGCAAAGCGCTCGTGCTGTACCTGCTGCCTCAGGGCGCGATCGAGTTCACGAAGGCTAAGTAGACGGCTGCCACGGCTCGAAATCGCGAGGAGGAGCCACGATGCCATCGTTGAGCAACGCCGACCACAGCGTCAGTCCGCCGCATATCACGATACCGCGCGACTACAACGCCGCGTTCGATCTGATCCAGCGCAATCTGTCCGCCGGGCGCGCTGACAAGACCGCGTTCATCGACGACCGGCGCTCGTATACCTACCGCGACGTCGACCGGCGCAGCAACGCCTTCGCACACGTGCTGCGCGAACTCGGCTGCGACATCGAGCACAGGATCTTGCTGTGCCTGCACGACACGATCGACTTCCCAACCACCTTTCTGGGCGCCATCAAGGCGGGCGTTGTTCCGGTAGCCGTCAACACTTTGCTGACCCAGGCGGACTACGGTTACATGCTTGCCGACAGCCGCGCGCGCGTTGCGGTGGTGTCAGCGGCGCTCCTGCCCCTCTTCCAGCCGCTGCGGGAAAAGCTGCCGTTTCTACGAAGGATCCTGGTTTCGGGCGCAGACGCCGGGGGCGACTCTCTTGCGGCCGCGATCGCCCGGGCGCCAGACGCGTTCGAGCCGGCCCCGACCACCTGCGACGATCCGTGTTTCTGGCTGTACTCGTCGGGATCGACAGGATCGCCCAAAGGCACGGTGCACGCGCACTCCAGCCTGATCCAGACGGCCGAGCTGTACGCGCGACCATTGCTCAGGATCGACGACAAGGATGTGCTGTTTTCTGCTGCCAAGCTCTTTTTCGCGTACGGCTTGGGCAACGGGCTGACGTTCCCGATGTCGGTCGGGGCGACCGCAGTGCTGATGGCGGAGAGGCCCACGCCGGCGGCGGTGTTCGCGCGGCTGCGCGCTCACAAACCAACGATCTTCTGCGGGGTCCCCACCCTGTTTGCCTCGATGCTGGCCAACCCCGAGCTGCCGCGTCGGCAAGAGATGCGGCTGCGACATTGCACCTCGGCCGGCGAGGCGCTGCCCGAGGAAATCGCGAAACGCTGGATGAACCACTTCGGCGTGGACATCCTGGATGGCATCGGCTCCACCGAGATGCTGCACATCTTCCTGTCGAACCGGGCCGGCGAGGTGCGGTATGGCACCACCGGCAAGCCAGTCCCCGGTTACGAGGTGCGCCTGGTCGGCGACGACGGCGGCCCGGTTTCCCAGGGCGAACCCGGTGAGCTGCAGATCCGCGGACCCACCAGCGCGATGGCCTACTGGAACAACCGCGAAAAGACGCGCGCGACGTTCCAGGGGCTGTGGACCCGCAGCGGGGACAAGTACACACAGGACGCCGACGGATACTTCGTCTACGCCGGGCGCGGCGACGACATGCTGAAGGTGAGCGGCATCTACGTGTCGCCGGCGGAGGTCGAGGCCACGTTGATCTCGCACGAGGCAGTGCTGGAAGCGGCCGTCGTCGGCAAGGAGGACGAGGACAAGCTGATCAAGCCGATCGCCTTCATCGTGCTCAAGCCGGGTTACACGCCATCGGCGGAGCTGGCCGATGGGCTCAAGAAGCACGTGAAGGCGCTGCTGGCTCCCTATAAGTATCCGCGCTGGCTCGAGTTCGTCGACGAGTTGCCCAAGACGGCGACCGGGAAGATCCAGCGTTTCAAGTTGCGCGCCGCCCTCCAGTCCGGGGCGCCTGGAGCACGCTGATCGGGAACCGATGATGAAAGACGCGCTATCGATCATTGCCGATGAACACCGGTCGCTCGCCGCGGAGCTCAAGGGCCTGCAGGCGCACGTCGCGGAAGCGCGCGCGGGTCGGGTGTCTGCCGACTTTCACCTGGCGGGGGCGATGCTGGACTACATCCAGGCCTTCCCCGAGCGCTTGCACCACCCGAAGGAGGACGAGTTCCTGTTTCGGTTCCTGCGCCTGCGCAGCGCCGAGGCCGCCTCTGTCCTCCACGAGCTGGAGGCGCAGCACACCCGGGGGGCGGAGCTGCTGGCCGATTTGCGCCGGCGCCTTGAGCAATCGCAGGCCGCGGGGGATATCTGCTCCTTCGCGCAGGCGCTCGACGCCTACGTCCAGTTCCAGTGGGATCACACGCGAATAGAGGAGGAAGTCGTATTCCCGATGGCGCAGCGCCACCTGACGCAGCAGGACTGGAAGGCTATCGACGATGGCGGCAGATCCTCCTGCCGTTGGCCGAGGTTGCAGTTCTATCGCTTGTCAGCCGCGAAACGGTGCAATCGTATTTAGGGTGTAGCGCCTGATGCTTGAAGCACCGTGACACCATGACCGCTGCCCATACCGCACTGTCCCATCCGACCGTTCGATTCGTTGAAGCGTGCGGACACCGGCTCGAGTATATCGATATCGCCGCGCACCAGGTCAATCGGCCGCCGCTCGTCTTCCTGCACGAAGGGCTCGGCTCGGTCGCCCTGTGGCGCGACTTCCCGTCGAAGATTGCGGCAGCGACCGGCTGCCGGACCGTCGTCTACTCGCGCTACGGATTCGGCCGCTCCTCGCCGCGCAAGGCCCCCTACACTCCGCGCTTCATGGACCAGGAAGCGCTCGAGATTCTGCCAGCGCTTCGCTCGGCACTCGCGATCGAGCGACCGGTCCTGATCGGGCACTCGACCGGTTCCTCGATGGCGCTGATCAATGCCGGTGACAGCCGATCGGAGGTCGCCGCACTGGTGGTGATGGCGCCTCTGACGTTCGTCGAGGAATTCAATCTGGACAGCATCCGAGCCGCCAAAACGCTGTACGAGACGACGCCGATGCGGGAGCGCCTGGCGCGCTACCACGACGACGTGGACAGCGTGTTCTGGGGCTGGAGGGATATCTGGCTGCACCCGGAGTTCAGGAGCTGGTCGATCGAGTCCGATCTGGCCGGCATACGCTGCCCGATCCTCGCCATCCTTGGGAAGGACGATGAATACAGCACGCCGGCGCAAGTCGAGTTGATCGAGCGCCGCGCAGTCGGCGCGGCAAGCTTCGACTTCCTGAAGCTGGCCGACTGCGGGCATGCGCCGCACCGCGATCAGCCCGCCATCGTGACCGAAGCGATTCTGCGCTTCGTCGACGACCTCGAGACCTGACCATGTTCATCAAGGAAAAGCTCGTCCGGTTCCAGCATTGCGATCCAGCTGGAATCGTGTTCTACCCTAACTATTTCGTGCTCTTCCACGAGCTTGTCGAGGACTGGTTCGCCGAAGGCCTCGGCCGCAGCTACGCCCAATTCGTCAAGGATCGGGGCCTGGGCCTGCCGATGGTCAAGGTGGAATGCGAATTCCTCACTCCGAATTCGATCGGCGACATCGTAGCCCTGAGCCTGAGCGTCAAGCGGATCGGGGCAAGCTCGATCGTGCTTGGGGTGCGGGGGGTCGCGCGCGGGAAGGATTCGTTGCGCGCCATGCTCAGCGTCGTTCATGCCTCGATCAAGGATTTGAAGCCGGTGCGAGTGCCCGACGAGCTTCGATCCGTGATGGAGCGCTTCAAGGAGCAGTGACCATGGAAGGCTACGAAGGGTATCGGACGCTGAAGTTCACGCGCCCGGAAGCGGGTGTGCTTGAAATCGCGATGGGCGAGGAAGGCAAGCTCGCCCTTGCCGATGCGACAGGGCACCGCGAACTGGCCGAAATCTGGCGCGACGTGGATGCTGATCCCCAGACTTCGGTCGTGATCATTCGAGGCCTCGGCAGGGGTTTCTCGGGCGGCGGCAGCCTCGACCTGGTCGAGACGATGGCGAACGACTTCGACGCGCGCGCCCGGGTCTGGCGCGAGGCGCGCGATATCGTCTACAACGTCATCAATTGCTCGAAGATCGTCGTTTCCGCGATGCACGGGCCGGTCGTGGGTGCCGGCCTGGTGATCGGCCTGCTGGCCGACATCTCGATTGCGGCCAAGAGCGCGCGCATCATCGATGGCCATACGCGGCTTGGCGTTGCCGCGGGCGATCACGCGGCCATCGTGTGGCCGCTGCTGTGCGGCATGGCCAAGGCCAAGTACCACCTGCTGCTGTGCGACGAGGTGCGGGGCGACGAGGCCGAGCGCATTGGGCTGGTGTCGCTGTGTGTCGACGAGCAGGAGTTGGTGGGCAAGGCGCGCGAGATCGCGCACCGGCTGGCCCAGGGCTCGCAGTCGGCGCTGCGTTGGACCAAATACAGCCTGAACAACTGGCTCCGCAGCGCCGGGCCGGCGTTCGACGCATCGCTGGCGCTCGAGATGCTGGGCTTCTCGGGGCCCGACGTGCGCGAGGGCCTGGCTTCTCTGCGCGAAAAGCGCGCCCCCAGCTTCAGCGGCGGCACCCCATTCTGATCTTGCGCGAAAGGAACTTGGCCATGCGTTCGCATTGCATCATCCGCCACGGAGAGCCTCTGCAGGCGGTCGAGCAGCCGATCCCGGAGCCGTCCGGAACGGAAGTTCTGGTTCGGGTCACGGCGGCGGGGCTGTGTCACACCGACCTACATATCTGGGAGGGGAGCTACGACATGGGCGGCGGCAAGCGACTGATGCTGGCCGAGCGCGGAATCCACCCGCCCATCACGCCCAGCCACGAGATCTGCGGTCAGATCGCCGCGGCCGGCGCGTCGGCCGCGGACGTCCGCCCTGGGATGCAGTGCCTGGTCCACCCATGGATCGGTTGCGGCGCATGCGCCGCGTGCCTGCGCGGCGAAGAGCACATCTGCATCAAACCGCAATCGCTCGGGATCATCAAACCCGGGGGCTTCAGCGAGTACGTGATCGTGCCCCACCCTCGCTACCTGATCGACATCGAGGGCCTGGATCCGATTCAAACCGCCCCCCTCGCCTGCGCCGGTCTGACGACCTACAGCGCGCTGCGCAAGTTCGGCGGTCGCATTCGTGAGGCGCCGCTGGTCGTGATCGGCGCCGGCGGCTTGGGGCTGTCGGCTATTTCGATTCTGAAGGCGATGGACGGCGTCGGAGCCATTGTGGTCGATGTCGATGAGCGCAAGCGCCAGGCCGCGCTGGCAGCGGGCGCCCTGTGGACCATCGACGGCAACGCCGACGACGCCGCGGGCCAGATCATCGAGCACACCGGCGGTGGAGCGCGCGCGATACTCGACCTGGTCGGGGCAACCGCGACCCAGACGCTGGCGCTCGGGTGCACTGCGCGCGGCGCGCACATCGTGATCTGCGGCCTGATGGGCGGCAACATCAGCATCCCGCTGCCCTTGATTCCGATGCGCCCGATCACGATCCAGGGCAGTTACGTCGGCAGTGTCGACGAGCTGAGGTCCCTGGTGGAGCTCGTCAAACGGCGCAGCGCCGCCCCCATTCCGGTGACGCGCCGGCCGCTGTCCGAGGCAAACGACGCCCTGCGCGACCTGCGCGATGGCAAAATCGTGGGTCGCGCAGTCCTCGTTCCCTGAACCACTCACCCAATTCTGGTGCAACCCATCATGTACGAAGACCTGAGCCTCTATATCGACGGCCAATTCATCAAAGGCGGTGGCCGCGTCGAGCAGGACGTGTTGAATCCGGCGACCAATGAAGTGATCGGCCGATTGCCGCACGCCACCCGCGAGGACCTGGACCTGGCGCTGGCCAGCGCGCAGCGCGCCTTCGAGTCGTGGCGCCGGGTCTCCCCGCTGGAAAAAAGCAAAGTGCTACGTCGTGTCGGTGAGCTGGCGCGAGAGCGTGCCAACGACATCGGGCGCAACATGACGCTCGACCAGGGCAAGCCGCTCGCGGAGGCGGCGGGCGAAGTCATCTTCTGCGCCGAGCACGCCGAATGGCACGCCGAGGAAGCGCGCCGCATCTACGGGCGGGTGATACCGTCGCGCACGGAGGGCGTGCGCCAGCTGGTGCTGCGGGAACCGATCGGCGTTTGCGCGGGTTTCTCGCCCTGGAACTTCCCGTTCAACCAGGCGATTCGCAAGATTGCGGCGGCCGTGGGGTCGGGATGCACCATCGTGCTGAAGGGGCCGGAGGACGCCCCGAGCGCGGTGGTTGCGCTGGCGCGGCTGTTCCACGACTCCGGCCTGCCGCCGGGCTGCCTGAACGTCGTCTGGGGCGTTCCTTCCGAGGTGTCGAAATACCTGATCACGTCACCGATTGTGCGCAAGGTTTCGTTCACCGGGTCGGTCGCGGTTGGCAAGGAGATCGCCTCGTTGGCCGGATCGCTGATGAAGCGTTGCACGTTGGAGCTCGGCGGCCATGCCCCGGTGATCATCTTCGACGATGCCGACGTCGACCGCGCGGCCGATATGCTGGCGCCGTACAAGTTTCGCAATGCGGGGCAGGTATGCATCTCGCCCACCCGCTTCTACGTGCAGGAGCGGGCCTACGATCGCTTCGTTGGACGCTTTCTGGACAAGGTCAAAGCGATCAAGGTGGGACCCGGGCTGTCCCCCGACACCAAGATGGGGCCGCTCGCGCATCGGCGGCGCGTGCCGGCGGTGACCGACTTCGTCGAGGACGCGCGTCGACACGGTGCGAACATCCTGGCCGGCGGAGAAGCCCTGGTGGGCCCGGGCAATTTCTTTGCTCCCACCGTGGTTGCCGATGTTCCGGACGACAGCCGATTGATGACGGAGGAGCCGTTCGGTCCGATCGCGGGCATGGTGCGCTTCAAGACTGCGGAGGAAGCGTTGCAGCGAGCCAACAGCCTGCCGTACGGGCTTGCGGCGTACGCGTTTACGACGTCCACCCGCAATGCGACCGCGGTGTCCAATGGACTGGAGGCCGGCATGGTTGCGATCAATCACCTGGGCATGGCGCTCGCCGAGACACCGTTCGGCGGCGTGAAGGACAGCGGCCAGGGAAGCGAGGGAGGGGCCGAGACGTTCGACGGTTTCCTGGTCACGAAGTTCGTGACGCAACTGTCGTGATGGCACAGGTCGACTGCGACAGCGGCGCGTCCATCCATTGGCAGGGCACCGGCAAGGGAGAGCCCCTCGCACTGGTGATGGGGCTCGGTTGCAGTTCGGCGATGTGGTTCAGGCTGGCTCCGCGCCTTGCGAAGCGCTATCGGGTTATCGTCCTCGACAACCGCGGTGTCGGCCGCACGAAAGCCGATGCGGACATCCACACGATCCCCGAGATGGCGCACGACCTCGCCGCAGTGCTGGACGCCGCCGGTGAAGACAGCGCGCACGTCTTCGGGTTTTCGATGGGTGGCATGATCGCGCAGGAATTCGCCCTGCACTACCCGCGCCGGGTCCGCTCGCTGATCCTGGGCGGCACCAGCTGCGGCGGTCTCAGAGCCGTCAAAGCGCAGACCTCCGTCCTGGAGCTGCTGTTCAGTCGGGTCGATATGACTCCGCAGCAGAGCCTGGAAGTGATGGTGCCTTACATCTACGATGCCGCCACCCCGCGCTCGATGATCGAGCAGGACTTGGGCGTGCGCCTCGCGGACTATCCGAGCCCGCGCGGATATATGGCCCAATTGAAGGGCCTGTCGCAATGGGCCTCCTATCCGAGGCTCGGCAACGTTCGCGCACCCACGCTGGTGCTACATGGGGTGTCCGACCTCCTGATCCCCCCGCAGAACGCCCGCATTCTGGCCGACGCGATCCGCGGCGCGCGGCTTGAATTGCTGGAGCAGGCAAGCCACATGTTCCAGACCGACCGTCCACAAGAGACCGAGGCAATGCTGAACGATTTTCTTGAGCGCGTCGAGCGCAATGGAGCGGCGTCATGAGGCCTTCGCAAGGTTCGCTGGCGGGCGTTCGGGTGGTCGACTTGTCGCGCGTGCTCGGCGGGCCGTTCTGCACCCAGATTCTGGGCGATCACGGCGCACAGGTCATCAAGATCGAGCCGCCCCAGGGCGATGAGACCCGCGGTTGGGGGCCGCCTTTCGCTGATGGCGTGGCGTCGTATTTTCTGGGTGTGAACCGCAACAAGACCGGGCTCGTGCTCGATCTTTCGCAGCCGGCCGGACGGGAGGCCCTGCTGGCTCATCTGCGCGACGCCGATGTGCTGGTCGAAAACTTCAAGACCGGCACGATGGAGAAATGGGGTACCGGCGTCGACGTGCTGCGTGAACGCTTCCCGCGTCTGATCCACTGCCGAATCAGCGGCTTCGGCGCCGACGGCCCACTGGGGGGCCTGCCGGGCTACGACGCCGCCATACAGGCGTTGAGCGGGATCATGAGCGTCAATGGCGAAGCCCGAGGCGAACCGCTGCGAGCCGGCGTGCCGATCGTGGACATGGTCTGCGGGATGAACGCCGCGTTGGGGATCCTGCTGGCGCTTCATGAGCGCGAGGCGAGCGGCCAAGGTCAGTTCGTCGAAGCTTCGCTCTACGACAGCGGGCTATCGCTGCTGCATCCCCATGCCGCGAACTATTTTCTGGACGGGCGGACGCCTGCGCGCACCGGTAACGCGCATCCCAACATCTATCCCTATGACTCGTTCGCGACCGGAACAGGACCCATCTTCCTGGCCGTTGGCAATGACCGGCAGTTCCGCACGCTGTGCGATCGAATCGGCGCCGGCCGGCTGGCCGAAGACCCGCGCTTCACGAGCAACGCGGTGCGATCGGTCAACCGCGAGGCGCTGAAGCAGGCTCTCGAGAAGCGCCTCGCAGGTTTCCAATCCGCGCCGCTGGCGGACGACCTGATCAGGGCGGGTGTGCCGTGCGCGCCCATATTGTCCGTTCCGGAGGCACTGGCGCACCCTCACACCGCGCATCGGGAGATGGTCGTCAGGATCGGTGAGCAGTACACCGGGATCGGGTCGCCGATCAAGCTGAGTCGGACGCCGGCTGCCTATCGGCTGGCGCCGCCCGCCTTCGGCGAAGGCGCTGCGAGAGGACCCCGATAAGAAGCAACGCACAGACGCGTCCATTGACAGTTCACTCGTCGGGAAGGCAGCCCCTGTAGAAGGATTCGGCAAAGGCCCGCGCCGGGCGCAGCCCTTCGCTCGACGTTAGCCCAGTGCGAAGGCCGGACGGATCCCGACCTGCTTCAGCGGCAGGCCCAGAATTTGGCGCGCTTCGGCCGCCGTCGCGGGTTCGTACCCCATGTCTCGCACGAGGCGCACGACGCGTTCTGTCAGCTGCACGTTGGTCGCAAGAAGGCCTTGGCGATAGTAGAGGTTGTCCTCGAGCCCGACACGCACATGGCCGCCGAGCAGCAGAGAATTCATCGCCGCAGGCAGCTGCACCGGGCCGATGCCGCTGACGCAGAAGATGCTTTGCTGCGGCAACATGTCGACCATCATCTGCAGCACGTGCGGCGAGTATGGCATTGCGTTCTGAAAGCCCCGGTGAACGCCGAGCACCAGGTTGATGAAATAGGGCGGCTCGTCGAATCCGGACTCGATAAGCGTGGCGACATCCTGCACGATGTGCGTGGGACTGAACACCTCCCATTCGGGCTTGATGCCACGCTCACGCATCCCGGCCGCAAGCGCTCGGCAGCGCGACGGCGAGGTGTTCATCAGCAGCTCCTTGCCCTCGAAGCTTGCGACGATGGTCGTCGCGTCCAGCGTACACATCTCGGCGCCGGCTTCCATGCCTTTCAATCGCTCTTCCCAGAGGATCTCCCAATAGCCGTTGGGTGCCTGCGCGACCATGTCGCCGTGCACACCGCCGCCAGTCGAGTTGTTGATGACGATGTCGCACTTGGCGCGGATCCGCTCGTTGATCGCGCGGTAGATCGCCGCCGAACACGTGGCGCCGTCGTCAGGTCGGCGGGCATGCACCGCAACGACGCTGGCGCCGGCGTTGTAACAGTCGTAGACGTCGCGGGCGATCTCGTCCGGCTGCGTAGGCAGATGCGGTGTCTGCTCCTTCCTCGCCATGCCGCCGGTCGGGGCAATGGTGACGATGACTTTGTTCGTGTTCACGCGAGTACTCCTCGGGTTCCGCCGCCTGGGAAAGTTGTCGGGTCCACAAATCAGTGCGTCGCGACGCCCGCTTCCTTGACCTCGCAGGCCCGCAATCCATCGATAATCCACTCACAATCGAGCGACTGGCCGATGAAAACGAGCACGCTGCGGCGCGTCTCGTACGGACGCCAAAAGCCACCGCCATGGATCTGCAGCAGGGTTTGCACTCCCTGAACGATCAATCGGGGCCGCTCGTTGATCGCATAGACGATCCCCTTATAGCGCCAGAGACGGTTGCCATACCGCTGCTGCAGGGCGCTGAAGAAGGCGTTCAGGCGCGCGAGATCGAGCGCCATCTGCGATTCGAAGACACACGACGCCACGTCGTCCGTGTGTTGGCGGGCCGGCGCCCGGCGAAGCGCGGGTGCCGATGCGACGACCGACAGCGGTTCGGGTACGCGCATGTAGCGCTGCAGTTCGTCGCGTCCGACGTAATCGGACTGATAGCCGCATATTTCGAGCAGCGGCTCGATCAGGTGCCGTATCTGCGCCGAGTGAAGGTCAAAAGGTACGATCTCGGCGCGCGGATTCATGCCGGCGATCCGTTCGCTCAAGGCGTCTCGCTGCGTCGCCGTGGCGAGGTCGCACTTTGTGATCAGCAATCGATCCGCGCAGCCGATCTGGGCGCGGTTCTCGACCTGATCGAGCTGGTTATGGCCATGCACGCCGTCCACAAGGGTGACGACACCATCCAGGTGGTATCGGCTCCTTATCGCGGTCTCCGCGAGGAAGGTCTGGATAATCGGTCCCGGATTCGCGATGCCCGTGGTTTCTATAACAACCCGCTCGAAGGCAAAGCCACCGTCGTCCGCGCGCCTCACCAGTTCATGCAGCGCGCGGGCGAGGTCGCCGCGCACGTTGCAGCACACGCATCCGTTGGTAAGTTCGATGACCGTCTCCCGGTCTTCGTTGACGAGGAACTCCGCGTCGATGCCGACGGCACCGAACTCGTTCTCGATCACCGCCAGCTGGTGGCCGTGCATCTCCCGCAGGATGCGATTGATCAGGGTCGTCTTGCCGGCGCCGAGGAATCCCGTCACGATGGTTACTGGTGTGGTCGGCCGCGCGCCCATTCGAGATCCTCCGTCAATCCACCCGCAGCACAAGCGCCGCGCCGGTGTCGCCTGCCGCGCAGCCGGTGAACAGGCCGACGCCGCCCCCTGCCATTTGCAGCGCGTGTGCGAGCTCGACGATGCCGCGCAAGCCCGTGGGACCCTGCGGATGGCCGTAGATCAGGCTACAGCCGTATGCGTTCATGCGGTCGAGCGCGAAGCCTGTCTGCTGCGCGAACCACAGGTCGTTGACCGCGAAGGGGTTGTGTGTGGCGACGAGCTTGACGTCCCTTATCGACAACCCCGCGTTCGCAAGCGCGCGCTCTGCCGCTGTCGTTGCCGCCTTGGGCATCTGCGCCTTCCCAGCGCGGGCGAATCCGCCTGCGAGCAAGCGCACGACACCGTCTCCGCGCGAGGCTACCTTCGCGCGATCGGCCGCACACACCAGCGCGCCAGCGCATCCGTCGGCAGGGTGAGTCTGCGAGCCATAGGTCACGATGCCGCCAGACTGCACCGGCATCAACGCCGACAGGGAGTCGGCGCTGTACGGATGGATGCCTTCGTCGGCGTCGACGCGAAATGCCCTCCTGCCACGCACCATGGCGACGGGCTGCATGTATCTGCGCTGGAAGCGCCGGTCATCCGCCAGCGCGCCCTGGTACTGCCGAAAACGCAACAACGTCAGTTCGTCCAGCGCCTCACGGCTCATCTTGCCGTCGCGCGCGACGTTCTCGGCTGTAGCGACCATCGACTGTCCCGTGGCCGGGTCGGCCGCAAAGCTGTCCAGCACCCAGTGCTCGGTCACCGGGCTGCCGCCCATGGCCTGGCTGCGGGGATAAATAAGCAACGGCCCGTTGCTGGTTCGGTCGGTGACGATGACCAGAGGCAGTGCCCCAGCGTCGGCTTCGACCGAGGCCGCGGCAGCGACGAGGCACGCAACCGAGGTAGCGCACGCTTGCGCGATATGCGGGCCGCTGACGCCATCGAGGCCGAGCTGCGTGGCTATCCAGGGTGCGGCGTAAAAGCTCGAAGCCTGCGGGATCGTGGATCCGAAGATCACTTGATCGATCGCTCGACGATCGACCTCGCGTTGCGCCAGCGCGTCCGACGTAACGGCAACAGCTACCTCGAGACTGGAAACGTCCGCGAGGCTCCCCTGCCAGCGTACGAATGGTGACGACCATGCATGGTCAAGGCTGAATGCGGCTCGCTCGAACTTCAATGGATCACCTCGAAGGCGGCCGGATCGCTCCAGCCGCGCAATGTCCAACGCCTAGTTCGTTCCGCCGCGCATCTGCTGAACGGTGAAGATGTCTTGCGGCGGTTGCACCACCTGTCCCTTAATCAAGCCGACGGTGCAGTGGCTGCTCTGCACATCGACCATGCTGAACGAATCGAACAGCGGCACACCCGTTCCCTTGTTTATCGGCAGGTGGTGATCGGGGTGCGCGATCCCGATCGTCCAGATCTTCCACAACTCCCCCTTGCGGTCGTAGATCAGCGTCTGCGGCAGGGTGAACGTCTGTGCGTCAACATAGAACACGCGCTTGCCCACCGGATGGGATGCATCGGTCGGCGTTCCTTCCACGATGTACACCTTGCGCAGCTGCCAGGTGATATTGATGAAGCAGTTGCCCTTGCCGGTCGCGCCCACGTAGCGATACCCGTCGGGCTGCTTCTCGTCGTCGGACAGCGTCAGATCGTTGTGGTTGTACATCGGAATCAGCAGGGTCTTGGTGCCTTTGTATTGCCAGTTCGAATCGGAAACCCGCGCGTTATAGCCCTCGAAGTCCTCAATCATCAGATCGGTGCCCAGGAACGGGTCGGTGGTCTGTCCGGTCGACAGGCGGCGCACGCGACGCTGGAAGCCCAGGTAAAGGTAGGCTTCGTCGCGCAGGGTATCGTTCTGGAAACGCTGGATTAGAAGCTGCGTGTCCTTGATGTCTTGCGGTTCCTGTACACGGATGTAAAAGCTGCGGAAAATGTTGAGCGGATTCGGAACGACGTCGGGCACCGGCGGCTGGTTGACGCGAAACTTGTGCTTTTGAACGTAGTAGCCGAACTGAATTGATCGTTCCGTCTTGCCGTCGTTCAGATTGCGGAATTTGTAGAAAAACGGCGTGTACTGACTCGCGTCGCCGGCGCCGTAGTTGTACTTGAAGTTCCACGCCAACTTTTCGCCGGCGCGGGCGTCATCAGCAATCGGCTCCTCCGGGAACGGCAGGCCGCCGGCGTAACCGACGATTTCACCGACCTTTGCGCCCAGTTTCGCCTTGTTCAGATTCTTCTTGGTCTCCTCCACGTACTTGGGGAACGGGTCAAAGGAAACCGTCGGCCCGACGGTGATCTCGTACCACCCTTTCTGAATCGCCAGTTGCTCACCAGCGTCGACGACATCCTTGAACTGGTCCAGGTTCGCCTTGTTGATGACGAGGCCCGGCTTCACCCCGGCGACCTGCGGTGTCCCGCTCTGGTACGGATAGAGAATGCTGTCGACGTCGGCTGCAGTGGCCGCCAGAACGGCGTCAGCGGCCATCCCGAGCGCAGCCGCCAGCAGCGTGGAACTTACTATCCGTTTCATGATCGATCCTCCTTTAGAGCTTGTAGCGCAAGCCGACGTAGATCTCGTTTTCCTTCCATGCGGCGCCGATGGGGCCCGCACGGAAGCGCCCGAGCGGTTCGAAGCCGCCGACGCCGGCCGAGCCGGGTGACAGCGTCTGACCGACGTAGGTCGTGTACGGTGGATAGGGATTGCAAGAACGGCAATCGTCGAACTTCCAGTTGTCGATCGACGCCAGCTTGAAATTGCCCCCAAGGGTGAGTCTCAGACGATCACTAAAGATCCAGTCCATCTGGGGCGACGCAACCGTGGCTTGGGCGCGGAAATCGTGCGCCACGATCAGTTGAGGGCTGACGCGGTCGTTGACCAGAAAGCCCTTGATCAGCAAGGTCGCAGTCGCGTTGTCTTCCCAGTCCGGCATTCCGACATCCCCATACAAGCCGTGCTGCAGCTGATGGCCGAAAATGTGCTGGAAAAAAATCTGACCGGATATCAGTGTCGTGCGGTGGGCGCTGATGAACGGAATGAAGGTCGGACGATCAATCCCGATCACCGAGCGAAATACGTCGTTTGACGAGTACAGCTGCGGCTTCAGGGTGTTGGGAAACTCCTCACCCTGCGTCACCGCTGCCTCCACCCGAATAGCGGTCTTGGCTGCTTCCCACGCCAGATCCATCGAACCACCCAGCAGGTTCACCCGGGGGTAGTACATGTCGAACGCGATCAGCCTGGATACTGGGACACCGCTCGCGGGCCCGCTGAATGGCGCCGTGTTGCCGATTGCGCCGGTAAACGGGTTCACCGCCCCGTTGTTGAAGGCACGCAGGCTCGGAAGTTGCGAAATGTACGACAGCGCATTCAATGAGAAGGAAATGCCGTTCTGGGCGACCCCCTCGAACTTCGCTCCGATCTGGGTGTTACCCAGCGTCAGGCTCCTCAAGTGCACGTCGCGGATCCCGATCTGGTGCGCCCCGAAATTGGTCGCGAACCACGGTCCCGTGCCCGGTCCAGGGGTCCCGGGCGCCGAAAGCGGTGCGAAGTTGGCGACCGTGCCGCCCTGGTCCCACAGCAGCGCCATGCCGCGGAAGAAGCAGCCCGCATCCAGAATCACATTGGGTGTGCCGCATTGACCGAGGTCGTCCGGTCGGAACTTATCGAAATTCCAAACGACCTGCAGGTTGCGCTCCTGCATCCAGTCAGAACCGCCGAGTCGATATTCACCCTGGGCGATCCACATCGGAATTCGGATATCCTGAAGTTCATCGTAGATGTTGTTGCGTGAGTAGTCGACAGGGTTGATCACATCGAGCACACGGAACAGGTCGGTGCGACCCCAGACCACCTGCTGGCGACCGAGCTTGAGGAATAATTCCCTGCCGTCACCCACATCGAACGTTTTCTTGACATACAGCTCACGAAGCACGTCAAGGCGGCTGTTGAACTCGGGATAGCGCAGGTGGTCCCGCGTCAGGTTGCCGTAGCCACCGAAGTCCCGGCAGCCGCGCGGATCGACGTCGCACGGACGCACCGGCACCGCGAATGCGGCACCCCCATCCTGCCCGTGCCAATGCTGGCCAAGTACTTCCAATCCGGCGCCCGACCCGTACTGGGCAGGCGGAACGGTCAAATTGTGGTAGTTGGGATCGATGAATTTGTTGATGCCCGGTCCGCCCCCCGGCCCTCCAAGGTTGGGCAGGCCTGCCCCGGCTTCGATGACATCGACGACGGTGTAGCCGACGCCGCCACCGAACGGAACCGTCGCCCCCAGATGAACCGGCGGCAATCCCAGGCCGCCGAGCGACGCCGCAACGGGACCGGCAGTGTTCTGCAGCTGTACGTCGGCCGCACTCTTGCTGCCCGCATCGGCACCATACTTGCTGCTGTTCAGGTCGTACACTCCATCATAAGTACCGCGCAAAACGCTGTGCAGCGCCCAGCCTTCATTGAGCCTCTTGTCCGCCTCCAGCTGCAAGGTATTGCGGAACTTGCTCAATCCCTGCGTGGTGCCGGTGTGATCCTGGCCACGAAAGTGCGTGTCGTTCTCGTAATACACGTCAACGTGCCATGGTTCGGTCGTAACCGTTTGTTGCGCCCGGGTTGTCTGTCCACCCAGTGCGATCGTGCTGGCCAGCACCAGCGCCATGGATCTTCGGCGCTGCTGCGGTCCCCCAAAGGCTTTTTGCTTCATCTTCGCTCGTTTCCTTGTGCGATCGCGTTTCTTGAGTCAGATTCCTGCGAAATTCGGCGTAACCCCTCTAGATCACGACGTTCACTGCGACGTCGCTGGCAGTTTTGCTTGCGGAACCTTCGTCCTGTTCCAGCACCCCTTCCGCGTCAAAATGGGTCGCAACGACGAAGTGCGGCTTGAACACAACGCACCACGCGGGCACGAGCAGCATCGCCGCGATGGCGTTCACGATCAGCATGAAGGAGAGCAACTTCGCGGCGTCGGACTGAAAACGCAGATCCGACATGAAGATCCAGAGGACGACGCCGGCGATCAGCGTCAGCGCGGTGAAGCTGACCGCGTAACCCGTTGTCGCCACCGCGTCCATCGCGGCCCGGCGGATGTCGTGCACATGCGCCATTTCCTCGCGGATTCGATCCATGAAATAGACGGCGTAGTCGATGCCCACGCCCACGCCGACCGCGATCACCGGCACCGTATTGACGCTCACGCCGATGTGTCGCCAACCCATGAACGCATAGGTCATCACCGTGGCGAAGAGCATCGGCAGCACCATCAGCCAGCCGGCGTGCAGCGATTGGTAGTACGCCGTCACCAGCAGGAACGCGACCAGCATCACGGTCGGGATGATGATCATGTGGTCCCGGTGCAACGCCCCATTGGCCGCGGCCGTCACACCGATGATGCCGCCACCCGGCTCGATGGAAAGGTCCTTGACGTTCGCAACCTTGGCCGCCGCTTCGTTGACGTGGGCGATCGCTCGGTTAATCGTGCCGGCCTGATGATCCTTGTAGTAGAAGACCATATCTGCCTCGTCCTCGTCGGCGTTGACGAACTCCTTGAGCGCTCCCGGGATGGGGCTCGACGCGAGATAGGCGAACATCAAACCGCCGACTTCGTTGACGCCGTCCGGAATTTGTTCCCAGCGGGGATCGTTGTTGTGGGTCAGGCGGTTCACCGCCCGGATCATCGTGGGCAGCGCCTTCGTGCCGCCGAGGCCTGGATCCAAGAGCATCTCGGCTTGGAACGCCTCGATGGCATGCAAAATGTCCGGGCGCCTGATGCCGCTCTTTTCCTCGGTGCGAGTGACGACGTGCAATTCCTCCGACCCCGGAAAGAGTCTATTGATCGCCGTTGTCGAGAGGTTGTAGTCGTGATCGCGGCTGAGGAGCGGCGAGCCGGGCTCAGCTTCGCCGATCTGGAGGCGCGATGCCACCAATACGCCAATCGCCGCCGCTGCGCCGGCTACGATCAGGATCGCGCGGGATCCATGAGCCGAGCCTCCAGTGGTCTGCCACAGCGTTCCAAGAAACGATCGTATGGCCTGGTTCTTGTTGTCGGCTCTGCGCGGCTGCGGCAGGATGGTGAGGACCAGCGGGATCATGAAATGCACGGTGAAGATCACCGACAGCGCCCAGACGCCCGCCGAAATGCCGAGCTTATGGTTGAACGGCGCGGCCCCCAGGACGATGACCCCGATGCCCAGGGCGTCAACGATGATCGCCAATGACCCGGGCCGGAACAAGGCATCGAGCGCGTTGCGCGCCGCCTGCTTGCCGTTGTGCGTGATGGCAAACTCCTCGTAGTAGCGGGCGACAAGCTGCACGCCGTGCGAGGTCGCGCGCGCCGCGATCAGGAACGGGATCGGCATCGATAGCGGCTCCAGATTGAAGCCCATCAGCGCCATGAAGCCCAAACCCCAGATACTCGAGAGCGCGATGCCCACCAACGGCAAGACGACGCCGTAGAACCGGCGGAAATAGATGACGAGCAGTGCCGCCAGCAGCGCGAGCGTCCAGCCGAGAATTGCAACGATCTGGTTGAGATACGTATACACATACCCGATTAGCACGGGATTGCCGGTGATGTAAACCTTGTGGCCGGGTTTGGTGACTGCGGCGCGCACCCTTTGCACTTCGGCAAAAGTCTTCGCGTAATCGATGCTTCCCTCGTTCAACGGCGCCTTGATCAGCGCGGCCTTCAGGTTGGGTGACACGAGAAGCCCGTAGATGCGCGGGTTTGCCAAGACATTCTTCTTGAGTTCCTCCAGCTCCTGCGCCGTGTGCTGAGGTTTCTGGATTTCGTAGTACGCCTTGGAGGCAATGCTTCCTTCCGGTGTCAGATAGACGTTGCGCGACGTCCGATGCGTCAGTGACGAGAGCAGGTTATGGTTGACGCTGGGCACATTATCGATGCCTTGTGTTGCTTCATAGACGAGGTTCAGCGTCTCATCGTTGAAGATCGTGCCTTGCTCGTTTTCGATGGCCATGACGATCGCGTTGGCGCCGCCGAACGTCTCCTTGATCCGGTTGTAGGTCTTGATGTAAGGATGGTTCTGCGGCAGCAGATCGGCGAAATCGGTGTACACGCGGAGGTGCGGCAACTGCGTCGCGAACAGCAGAGTCACCGCCGCAATCAGCCCGAGGACGATCTTTGGGTTGGCGAAGATCCAACCTTCGCCCTGGAGCAGCGCGTGGGTGATTCGTTTTCTCAACTGGTTCATTTTCAGGTCTTTGCTCTATCGGCCGGCGCAGCGACCTTCGCAGATAGATCAAGCACCTGTAGCGCACCGCCGGAGCCGACTACGAGGATGGAATCCGCACTGACCAACGCCCCGGCATTGAGGAACGCCGTTGACGTCGCCGCACCTTCATTGGGGACCCAAACGCCATCGCGCAGCACCACGACGCTACCGCCTTCGCCCAGACCGTAGAGGTCGCTTCCCCGACCGACCAGCGCGTAGATCGATGCGCCGCTACGGTTGTCTTGGGACGCCCAGCTCTGGCCGCCGTCGCTCGTGTGCAGCATCGTTCCAGCGAGCCCCGACAGCCATCCGCTGCGAGAGTCGGCGAAGTAGGCCGCGTAGGGATAGAAATCATTGGGAATCTTGGGGAGCGGCTGCCACGACGCCCCGCCGTCCCGCGTGGACACCAGCGTGCCGAATTCGCCGCTGATGAAGCCATGCTCCTCGTCGACAAACTGCACCGTGCGCAGAACGGCGTCCTTGCCGAGCGTAACGATCTTCCAGCTGTTGCCACGATCCGCGCTGGAAGCAATGGTCGTATTAGTGCCGACGGCCCAAAGCTGCCCGCGCCGATCGCAGGTGACTGCCAGCGGAGTCATCGCCGAGGTGATGGGACGCGGCGACCATTGCTTCCCGGTCGCGTCGCCGATCCAGACCTTCCGATAGAAATCGAGGGCCACCAGCGCGCCGTCCGGACAAACCGTCATGTCGATGATCGACGACGGCTGCGGGAGCTCGTTGCGGATCCAGGACCTTCCGGCGTCGCGGGACACCAGCAGCGCACCCGCATTCGATCCTGCAACGAGCGAGTCGGCACCACCGACCGCCGCCTGAAACGTGTCCGACCGCCGCACGCTGCTCGAACGCTCTTCCGCGGTTGCAGTGACGTTCGCGGGACGGCTGCAGGCGATCGGCGCCAATCCCGCGCAGAGTATCGCGAAACAGTCGAGCGCTCCCCTCCACAGAATCGCCATGGTCAGGACTCCCGATCGGCGTTGCAGATGCCCGCGCCATGCACGGCATCCGCTACGGATACGAGCGGCGTTTTGTAGGCACTGCGCGGCAACGATCCGGACGGCAGGACCGTCACTTGAATCCGCACCTGAAGCTGCGCCCGCGCCTCTCGCTCAATGTCTTCCTTCAAGCTCGGGTGTGCGTCGCTCGGCAAATTCGGCCCCGCCTCGATGTCGACCGCGATCGGATCGTCGAAGCGGACCTGATCGGCGCTCGCCTTCCAGATGCGGACCAGTGGCTCCGCACGCGCCACGAAGTGGCCCGCGACGAGGTCGCGAATCGCCGACGGGAAGACGTTCATGCCCTTGTAGATCAGCATGTCGTCGGTCCGTCCGATGCATCGGATGCGCGGACTGGTGCGGCCGCAGGAACAACTCCCGGCACCGGTAACCAGCACGTGGTCGCGCGAGCGATAGCGCACCAGCGGCGTCGCCTGGCGGTCGAGCGTGGTGTAGACGACCTCGCCGGTCGCGCCTGCCGCCCATTGCACATGCTCGCCATCGGCCGGATTGATCAGCTCGACCGCGACGTGCCGCTGCGCATTGAAATGCATGCCATCGTGGGCCGCGCATTCGCTCCACATCGCCGGAATCACGTCACCGAGACCCATCACCTCTCGGAGATGCAAGATCCCGAGGCCGCGCGTGATGCGTCCGCGAATGTCCGGTTGGTTCAAGCCGGGTTCGCCGCCGCAGAGTGCCTTCGTCAGCGTGGATCGCGTGCCGGTGTCGTGGCCGATCGTCTCCCATCGTTCGGCAAGGTGCAGTCCGAACGACGTGGTCGCCAGCAACGCGGTCGCGTGCAGGCGGCGCATCTCCCGGAGGATCCGCTCGGTCGAGAAGCCGCCCAGCCAGCACAGCGTGGCGCCGATCCGACGGAAGCCGTCGGCATACGGCAACCCGCCCGCCACCATCGGCAGCCCCACCAGGTGGGCCACGACGTCGTTGCTCCGCAAGCCGGCGGTGAACCAGGTGTTCGCGATCGCGTCGGTAGACATCTCGACGTCGTGGGCGGTCAGCCCGTAGTAGAGCGGCCGGCCCGTGGTGCCCGAAGACGACAGTACCTGCACGATGTCAGTCGTCGATGCCGCCTGATTGTCGCCAAGGGGTTGCGCCGCCGTCGCCTGATCGTGCGCGATGCGGATGTCGTCCTTCATCGTGAACGGCAAGTCGGCCAAGTCCGCCAACGACTTGAGGTGCAAATTCGTCCGGACGTTTTCGTGCAGCCGCGCATACATCACCGAGCGACCTCGCAAGGCCGGCAGCATCTGCGCGATTTGCTGCACCTGCCGGCGCTCGACCTCGATCCAGGGGCGCGTTTCGAGCGCGGCATCCCAGTACTCGCCGCTGGCGGCGGCGTAGCGGCTGGCCTTCACGAGTGAGTTCACGATCACGAGAGCTCCCCTGCGCAAGGCGCAGCGCGGACTATCTCGACCCGCGCCTTCAGCGCAGCGATGGGCGTATCGGCTGCCAGGTCGGCGACGGTGGTGACAAGACGTTCGCTGGCGTTGTCGCCAGGCAGCGAAGGCCACTGCGACGGATCCCTGGCCCACGCTCGGCCATGCGCACGTGGCATCGCGCCCGCGTGCTGAGCCGCTGTGGGACAGGCAACCGCCTGCGGCGGCCAATCGGGTGGTTCCCCGTCGACGTCGACAATCAGGACCGGCGGCACGCGGTGAAACCGCGCGACGTTGCCGGCAGTGCCGAGCGCACCCTTCCAGAAATCGAAATCACTCTCTGGGGGACGCGTCGTCTCATGCCATTGCAGCACGTGCGCGCCGGCTTCGGCATACAGCCGCGCCAAGGCGGCAAGCAGGCGACCCACATAGTCGTAGCCGGCTTCCGCATCGATGGCGGAACCCACCGACCGCAGCTGCGCCAATAGGCTGGCCGGCCCGGTCAGCGCGGCCACGATCACGGGCTCGCTCGCGTCGGCGGCCGCGATTTGACGGACTGCGTCCAACGACGCCGCAATGCGCGGGCTCGCCGCGACTGCGTTCGCATCGACCTCGCCACCGGTGTTTGCCGGTGCCGCGACCACTCGCGGCGGCCAGTCGTCCGAAACGGCAGCGCCCGCCGACTCCAGCTCCATCGCCGACGGCACTGCGCAGACCATCGCGCTTAAACCGAGCACGCGACGCAGCTCGGTGAGATTCTTGCGCAAGCGGGTTCCATCGTTGGCCATCGCCGCTACGGGAATCGCCTCGATCTGCGCGGCGACACCGAACGCCAGTGGAGCGAACAAGGGCGCGTGCCCCCGTCCCACGTTGCGGGACAGATCCTGCATCCGCTTGCGCCACGTCGCGCCGGTCACGGCTTGCACTCCGTTCATTTCGAGTTCCGGTCAGGCGCGCAGCAGCGACGTGACGACTTTCGCGTCCGGCCAGGACCCGTAGTACTTCAGGATCTCCTCGGCGGGCTTCTTGGTCTTCCACTCGGCCTCGAAATCCTCGTAGCGGCGGCCGCGCTTCTTGCGTGCCGCGAGCTCCGCGGCGCGCAACTTCGCCGTCGCCTCGAGATCGACGCGGCGCAGGCCAGAGTCCCACACGACCTTGTAGACATGCTTGGCCGCATCCTCGGACAACACGCCCTTGATCAGGTCGGTTTCGACCGCCTTGGGGTCGCGATCGAGCACGTCCCCGTAGCCGGTGCCGCCGCAGGAAAAAGCGAAGGTGGCGACGTCACCGTTGTTGTACTGCCGCACCGAGCGGCCCTGAAACTCGATTTCGTACTTGCCATCGATCGGCCGGTTCTGCAGAAGCTGCTGCACATCGAGCGTGAGGCTCTCGCTGCCCTTGGCCATCAGATCCTTAACGTTGGCGTCGCGAATCCCGATGCCGGGCACCGTGCAGGGCGCGTAGCCGCCAAACAGGGGCTGCGGCGTTTGCAGCTTGGTGTTGTCGGCGATCGCCATCATGTAGACGCTCGGTACATGGTGCGCGATCCACATCTGCGCCGTGCCGACGCCGCCGCGGTACTTGCCGTGGCCGCAGGAGTCTTTCCAATGGTTGGACAGCGGCACCAGGAGCGGGAACTCGTTCTCAACCGTTTCCGTGTTCGGCGCCCGACCGAAGACGCACCAGGGGAAGCCAAAGGCGTCCATACCGTCCTCGGTCGGGCGCGCGCCCTGACCCTCGGTGTTGATCGAGTACGCCAGCATGTCGGCGAAGTGGGAGCCCCACTGGTTTTGCCCAGCGAGCACCAGCGCATTGCCTCCGTTGCCCATCGACGCGCCAGCCTGCCTCCAAAGTCCGGTGGAGAACATCGCCTTGGCGACGCAGTTGTGCACCGCACTCATCACGCCGGTCGAGATCATCACAGAGCACGAGGTCGCCGCGCGCGGATCGGGAGACAGGCAGGTCCGCTCGCCGAACTTAAAGTCGATTCCTGCAAAGGTTCCGTTAGAGATTGGCAGCGAGTGGAATAAATATTCGTAGATGTAATTCGAAAAATGCGCAATCGCTGCTTGCGGATGGGCGTTGTACGGCGATGGCGTTTCGGGTCCGGTCTTCGAGAGGTCGACGAGCATGCGGTCGCCCTTTTTCTCGATCGTCATGTAGCATGAGCGCACGAGGCCTTGCTTCAGGCCAACGGCGTCGCTGAAAGTGACGCAGCGATACTTGCCGTCCGGCCACTCCTCGATGATCGCGCGCGCGCCAGCCTCGGCCTCCTGCAGCATCTTGCGGAACAGCCCTGTCATGTAGTCCGGACCCTCGCGGTCGCACAGCTCGATAAGGCGAGTGCGAACGCGGTCAGCGGTGGTGCAGCGCGCCTTCAAGTCCACCGCGATCATCGATGGCGCACGGATTCCGAAGGCGACGAACATCGACACGACGTCCTCGGAGAGCTTGAAGTCCCGCCCGATCCGCATCGGCGGGATGTTCATGCCCTCTTCGAAGCGCGTCGTCGCCGACACCGGCATGCCGCCCGGCTCGATCGCGCCGGTTTCGGTCGTATGCACCAGCGCCGCGGTCCAGGCGACCAGCTTGTCGTCGTAGAACACCGGCATGCAGACCATCTGATCGGGGTTGTGCACGCCCCCATACACGGCGTCGTTGGCGAACCACAAGTCGCCGTCCCGAATCTCGTCGCCATAAGTGGCGAGGATGTACTTGATAATCAGCGGCGGGATCACGGCGTGCAGGTAGGTGCCGCAGGACCCGTTCACGATGTCGCCAGCCGCCGTCATGATCGCTACCAGCGAGTCGCCGGCAACACCCATCGCGCAGCGGCACGAACGGACGAACACGTCCATGCCTTCGTCGAGGATGTCGTTGGTGCGCTGGAAGCCGATCTCAAAGGTCGCTGCGTCGATCTGCGCCGCGAGGTCGAGTTCGTGCTTACTGGCCACCGAGGGCTTCAGCCAGGCCAGCTTTTCTTCGAGGGTGGGGATGCCCATTCGTCGATCTCCTTGACGCGTCCTTTTTAAGCGGCCACGGCCACGTTCGAAGCAATGCGCTTGCGCGGAGGCGCCAGTTTCACCGGCTCGAGGATGCCGAGGCCGTGCTTCTCGATCGAAAACTTGTGCTCCGGAGGCACCGGGATCGTCGTCAGCTCGGCCTCAACGACGGCCGGCCCGACCACTACGTTGCCGGCCTGCAGCCGCTCCCACTGGTAGGTTGGCGTGTTGACCCATTCCTTGCTTTCAGGCCAGTAGGCCTTGCGCTTGGCTAGGAATGCTCCTGACGGGTCGGCGCCCTGCAGTTCATACACCGGCACTTCGGGCTTCCAGGTCGGCACCGTCACGCGAAGCACGAAGTTATCGAGGAACACGCCGCCCGGTTTGTTGACCACCAGCGGCGAGAAGGCTTCGCCGAATTCCTTCTCGAACTCGTCGTAGACCGCTTGGGCGTCGCTGTCGGATTCGATCTTCAGCCGCGGCGACGAGGCGCGCTTCAGGTTGACCTGGCCGCCGTACAGCATGTCGAGCTCGAGTCCGTAGACCGCGTCGTCCACGTTCAGACCTTCGCTGGCCAGGTCCTGTCGCGCTTTGGCGATCATCGACGCGACCGTCTCGTTGAACTGCTCGCGATCGATGACGATCTTCTCAGTGATCGGCTCCATGAACACCATGCGCCTGGACTGCTCGTACATGTGCACGATGTCCATGATCGACGAGCCCATCGCGCAAAACACCGGTGCGGCCGGGAACATCACTGCCTTGGGAACGTCGCCGCGAAAGCCGGCCATGTGCGTCGGGCCGGCGCCACCGAAGGCGAACAGCACGAACTCTTCGGGGTGGTAACCGCGCATGTGCACTTCACGCTTGATCGCCCCGGCCATGTTCTCATCGATTACGCGCCGGATCAGCGTGGCAGCTTCGATCATCTCGATGCCCAGTGGCTGGGCGATCTTTTCGCGGATCGCTTTTTCAGCTTTGGCCCTGTTGAGCGGCATGCGCCCGCCGAAGTAGGTGTCTGGATTGATGTAGCCCAGCACCACGTCGGCGTCGGTCACCGTGGGATTGGTCCCGCCCAGGTCGTAGCACACCGGGCCAGGCATCGAGCCGGCGCTTTTCGGCCCCACCGAAAGGCGGCCGTTGTCGACCTTGGCGATCGATCCACCCCCGGCGCCGACCGAGATGGTCTGCATCATCGTGACGTTGACCATCCACTTGTCGATGACCGGGCGGAACGTGTAGTTGCGTACGCTCGACTCGACGACCAAAGCCACGTCGAAGCTCGTGCCGCCCACGTCGCCGGCAATTACGTTCTTGTAGCCGAGCTTGCCGGCAAAATAGGCTGAGCCCATCAGCCCGGCCACCGGGCCGCCGTTGAAGGTGCGTGAGGCCGGCGTCTTGAAGATGTCGGCGCTGCCGCCCGAGTTATGGATCATCAGGAACGCACCGCCGTAACCCTTGTCGCGCAGCTTGTCCCAGGTCGCACCGATGTCGTTCTGCATCGAGCGCTGCAGGTACGCATCGAGCACCGCGGTCATCGTCCGCTCGTACTCACCGACCTTGGAGACGACGCTCGACGAAAGCACGACGGGCACGAAGCCGATGTGGTACTCCTTGTACTCCTCGCGGATGATCTCGCGCACGCGCTTTTCGTGGGCCGGATTCATGAAGCTCCACAGGAGCGAGACGACGATCGCGCGCGCGCCGCGGTCCATCAGCAGTCGCAGCTTCTGGCGCACGTCCTCTTCGTCAAGCGGACGCACGACCGTGCCCGTTGAATCGATGCGCTCTTTGATGCCAAGGATCAGGCTGCGGTCGATCAGCGGGTGCGGCTTGTTCTGCACCGCGATGTTGCGCCGCTCGGCGACGCGTTGGCCGTCGGTCCACTGCGCACCTCGCCCGATGATGATCGCGTCCTCGTGGCCCTCGGTCATTAGCAGGCCGATGCGGGGACCGACGCGCTGCAACAGGCGGTTCAGCGCCACCGTCGTCGAGTAGCGGATGATGTCGATCTTGGGTAGCAGCTCGTCGACCGTGAGTCCGACCTTCTCGCCGCCCGCCTCGATCGCGTTCAGGAATCCGATCGACAGGTCGTGCGGCGTGGTCGGGCACTTGGCGATGTGGCGCTCGCCGTCGAGCGTAAGGACAAAGTCGGTGAAAGTGCCGCCGACGTCGATGTCGATCGAGTTGATCACGTCCTTCCTGGTCAGGCTGCTCATACTGCGGCCCCATCGTTATTCGCCTTGATCAGCTTGCCGTTCCTGATCACCACGCTGCCTCCAGCGAGACGTGCTTTGAGGCTTTCGAGGTCGACCTCGATGTCGTGCGTGATCGGGTGTCCAGGCGGCAGGTATTCGGTCTCGATCTGCCGGGCACAGCCCGGGCAGTAGAACTCGAGGATGCGCACCCAATCCTTGTCGGGCGCGAACGAGTACTCGCCGCCGATGACGGGGTTGTGGATCTCCTGCGGCATGCGTTCGGCCACCAGGCAGCCCTTCTTGTAGCTCTCGCGCGCCGAAATCAGCTTGGTGCCGCAGTCATGGCAGTACCAGTGATCGTCGTTCAGGTCGAGATCGAGGTACTCGGTGAAGTGGATCCGTTCGTACATTCGCGTGACTCCTGCGTTCTTGAGTCCCATTAGGCGGCGCGCCTGAGTTCTGCGTTGCCGTAGTCGTCGACCTTGAGGCTCCAGCCGGGCGGAACCGGGCAGGTGAGCGTGGCGCCGTTGACGACGGCAGGGCCAGACAACGTGTCACCGACGTTCATCGCCTCCCAGCGAAGCACCTTCGCGCGTGACTGCGCGGAGTTGCTAAAGCGCACCTCGCGTTCGCGGGAGGCTTCGGGCGGGGCCTTATCGTGGCGCTTCGTCATCTGATGCGCCCCGACTGCGTAGCGGGTTGACAGGCGCAGCGTGAGCAGCGGGTGACTGGAGAGCTTGGCCGAGGCGATGGACCGTTCGAGCGCGGCAAGCGCTTCCTTCGCATCACCGTATGAGCCCGCAGCTTGCACGGTCCCGATCTGCCCTTCGCTGCTTCCGAAGTCGAGCTCCCAACTCAGCGTCGACTTGGCGGGATCGAAGCCTTCGCCACGCAGGTCGCGTTCCGCCTGCGTCGACAGTGTGGCCGCCAGGGGCGTGAGCGCGGCCTTCGCATTCGCGTCCCAGGACAATGCCAGGCCGCGCTCGTAGGTATGCACGACGTCGGAGATTGACGAGCCAAAAGCGCTGAACACCGGCCCGAGGTGGAAGGCGTAGGCGAGCGGCATGCCCAGCTTGCCGGCCACGAAGGCCGCGAACATCGGGCCATTGCCGCCGAAACAGAACAGCGCCGTCTCGGCCGCCTTGAGCTTTCCCTCCGCCAGCGTGTTGCGGACCAGCTCGGCCATCATCGCGACCGCTTCGTCTCGAATCGCCAGCGCCGCGATCTCGACCGACGCGCCGAGCGGCTTGGCCACGTGCTTGTCGATCGTCTCGCGCGCTAGGTTTATGTCGAGCTGGCGCCGTCCGCCGAGGAAGTTCGCTGGGTCGAGATACCCAAGCACCAGCAGCGCGTCGGTCAGCGTGGCGTTGTTGCCCCCCAGGCCGTAACAAGCGGGGCCCGGTGCCGCCCCCGCGCTTTCGGGACCGAGCATCACCGATCTGTCCTTGACGCGGGCGATCGATCCGCCACCGACCACGGCGGATCGAAGCATGGCGAACGAGGACTGCACCGGTACTCCCATCAACTCGCCGCCGCGCTGATACACGGGAGCGCCGTCACGAATGATCGAGGCCTTGGTTGTCGTGCCCCCGACGTCGAAGCACAACACATGCGTGAGGCGATACAGACCAGCCATGTAGGCCCCGCCGAACGTGCCGAACACCGGTCCAGATTCGATGGTGTCGACCGCCTTGGTCTTGCCGATGCGCGCCACGCCTCCGCTGGTGTTGCCGATCAGCAGAGCGCCGTTCCAGTTGAGGTCGTCGCGCAGCATGTCCTCGGCCTTGAACAGCGAGTTCGCGAGCTGGGAATGCGTGTAGGCATTCATCAGCGAGTAATGCACTCGTGTCTGGTCGTGGCGCAGCGGCACCATCTCGCTGCCGAGCAGCACCGGCACAGCGCCAATGATGTGATCGGGGTACTGGTCCTCGATGACAGTCTTGATCGCGCACTCGGCCTGGTTGTCCGGAAAGGAATCAGCGAGGCACACGCAGATGCGGCGTACGCCGGCTTCGAGCAGTTGCTTGACGCCGTCGAGAACATCGGCCGCGCTCGGCTTCGCCGGCAGACCGATGATCGCGCCCTCGGCCACCAGCTCGCCCACCACAGGCGAGCGGCTGCTGCCGTAGAGCGTTTTCTCCTGCCCTTTGCTGACCAGCAGGCCGACCTTGGAGCCTCGGCGCTCCCCAAGCACGTTCGTCGTGATCGTCGAGGACCAGCGGATCAGGTTTACGCGGGTGAGGAATGCCTCGACACTTTCGTAGTCCAGGTGCTTGGCGGCCTCCTGCAGGCAGCCTAGAAACGACACGGTGTAGTCATGCGGGGTCGTGTCGACTTTGAAGGCATGGCGCGCGACGCCGTCCGAGACCAGCGCGTCCGTCATCGTGCCGCCCGTGTCGATGTCCACGGTGAACATGCTTGCTCCTTCTACGGTCGAATTCACTTCTGCACCGATCAGCCCGATCCTTTGAGGGTGCGGGGTCGTTGGGTGAACTGTAGAGACTCGAGACGCGTCCGCATATTCAGATCGATTCCCAACGCGACTAAGCAAAGTTCGTATTGCGCCGCAGCATCGACCTCGTAGCGCGATTCAGGAATTCGAGCGACCATAGGGTCTCGCTAAAGGGCCCGTCGACGTTTGCGGAGGACCTAGCGCGAAGGCGCGGATTGGATCGATGTTCCATTCCCGCGCGGGGCGAATAGCATAAGCAGGAGGAGATCCGACTATGTCGGCCGACTTCGCAGCCGATGCCGCCACAGCGGTAACAACGCCGCACGGGCCTTGGTCGGAACTGCACGATCAGGCTTCGTCGCTTTTCGACCGGGGGTTCGCCTACGACCTCGTACTCGAGAACGCAATCGTTGGCATCTGCTACATGCGTCAGCGGCGCTTCGAGTGGGCCAACACCCGAATGTGCGAGATATTCGGGTACGCGCCGGGAGAGCTGACAGGCCAGTCCGTGCGCATTCTGTACGACACGCAGGAGGACTACGAGGAAGTCGGCCGGATGTACACCACCTTCGTACGCAACAATCGGTATACGCACGAGCGCGCGATGGTGCGCAAGGACGGCCAGCAGATCTGGTGCCTCATCGCCGGCCGGATGATCGATCCGGTCAATCCGCAATCGGCGTCCGTCTGGGTGGTGCAGGACATCTCCGACAAGAAGCGGGCGGAGGATGGACTGCGCCGGGCGAACCAGCGCCTGGAACTGCGTGTCGAGCAACGCACGGTGAATTTGCGCCGCACGAACGAAGCGCTGCGCCTCGAGGTCGAGCGCCGCCGCCACGCCCAGGTCGCCTCACTCGAGAGCCGCGAGAAGTACCGCACACTCTTCCGTACCATTCCGCTCGGTGTGCTCGTGACCGGCGCCTCGGGCGAGGTCGTCGAGACGAATCGCACACTGCAGACCTATCTCGGTGCCACGACTCGCGCGCAGTTGCAGACGCTCATGGATGACTCGACCCGCGTCGTTGCCGGCTCGCAGACTACGTCGCTACGCGAACTGGTTCGTCGCTGGACCGCCATGATCGAGCGCGGCGTCGTGCGTTTCGACTTCGACTGGATTTCGCGCAGCGGTAAGCGACACAGTATCGCGGTGGTGGCGGCTACCCTCTCCAGACACGAGCTCGGCACGACGTTTGCGTTCGCCGACGTGACCGAACAGCGACTCGCCCGTGAACGCGAGCATGAGCAGCAGCAGGCGCTTGCATACGCGTCGCGCCTCTCGCTCGTCGGACAGTTGGCCTCCACGCTCGCGCACGAGCTCGGGCAGCCGTTGAACGCGTGCCGCAGCTACGTTGCCGGCTTGCAGAATCGCATCGCTGACGAGTTCGCGCAGCGGCCGGACATGTTCTACGCGTTCAAACGGGTGGGCGAGCACCTCGATCAAGCCGACAACATCATTCGCAATGTCCGCGGTTTCGTGTCGCGCCGTCGGACCGAGCTCGAAATTGTCGAGCTCGACTCCCTGGTGAAGCAGACGCTTGCGCTACTGGAGGTTCCGCTGCGCGGAGGGAGCGTGCGCGTGAGCGTCGATACCGCCCCTCGGGTGTCGCGAGTGAGCTGCAACCCCGTCGAGATCCAGCAGGTACTCGTTAACCTCGTATTGAACGCGATTGATGCGCTGCAGGACGTCGCGGTGGAGCAGCGGTGCATCCAGATTCGCGTCGAGAGCGAATCGCGATCGCATGTAGGCATAAGTGTTTCGGACAGCGGCAGAGGCGTGCCAGATGAAGTCGCGCCGCGGCTGTTCAACGCCTATTTCACAACCAAGGAAACGGGTCTTGGTTTGGGCTTGACGATTTGCCGCACGATTGTCGAGTCGCACGGCGGCTCGATCCGCTTGATCCCCACCCGAGGCCTCGGAGCTGAATTCCGCTTTACCCTTCCGCAAGCGGAGCGGGCATGAATACCGCAGCTGTTCAGGTCTTTCTCGTCGATGATGAGCGCGACGTGACCGACGGTCTCACGTGGCTGCTCGACTCGGTGCGGATTCCGTCGCGAGCGTTTTCGACTGCCGAGGACTTTCTGACCGAGGCGCGTAAGGCGAGCGGGCCCGCATGCGCCGTACTCGACCTGCGGATGGCGGAGACAAGCGGCCTGGCATTGCAGCAGCGGATGCTTGAAGAAGGCCTGCGGTTTCCGCTGATCTTCCTGAGCGCGCACGGAGACGTCCCGGCCGCGGTGCGCGCCATTCAGCAAGGCGCAGCCGACTTTCTAGAGAAGCCCTTCAACCCGCAGGTGTTTCTCGAGGCGATCAATCGGCTGATGCAGATTGCGCGTGAACGCTATGAGCAAGGCCTACAGGAAACCGACCTGAAGGGGTGCCTTGACAAGCTCTCCGCACGCGAAAGGGAGGTTCTCGATTGCTTGGTCGAAGGCCGAACGAGCAAAGAAACCGCGCTAATGCTCGACATCAGTCCGAAGACCGTCGACGTGCATCGCGCCAACATCCTGCACAAGATGAACGTGAGGTCCGTAGGTGAGTTGCAGCGGCTGATTGGTCGGCTTCGAGGCACGAAGGGATGATCCAGCGCGCCGGCCCAGACGACTATCAGCACTTGTTGTGTTCAGGCGGCGGGCGTGGCGATCTCCTCTTTCGCCTTGGAGATCGCGGTGGCCTTGGCCTGCCTCCCCGAGGTTGATTCCTTCGGCGCGAATGACCGTGACATCGGTGAGGCCGATGAAGCCGAGCACACCCTTGAGGTAGGTGTCGTGGTGAAAGTAATCGCGGACCGTCCGGTAACGAATCCTCAGAACATTCGCATGTTCAATTCGGCGTTCGGTCACATCGGCGCATTGCCCGGAGACTACTACCCCCCTGCGCCGACCCATGAGGGGGTGGCCTTCTAAACAATCGAACCGACGACCCCAAGCGCGGGCGGCACACGCCACGTACCCGCACCCAGTTTTCGGTTTTCTCGACACCTGCCCCGGTGTGCTCCACTGCCCCAACGCCCGCACGTTTGGGGGCGTTGAATATCTGCGAATCGCACGACCGAAACGACCGAACTGTCCTCGCGCACCTGGCTGCTGCGGAGGCTAGCCGTTCCAATTTCGGTAGATGATTCCCCGCAGCGCCACCTTCGCCGATAGACCAAAAGATCCGACAGACAGCGCACCAATTACAGAAGACATCACGAGGCCGCTCACGGCGTGTGTGTGCCGCAGCCAGGTAATCACCAAGTAGGACACGCCCAGGGCGCCTGCAATGACTGGAAAACTCCAAAGTACCTGAGGCGTGGCGGCCGTAGTCAAGCCAGCACCGCAATCCGGTCAGCGAAATGTCGGCGAACGACGGCCCCATGCTCCGTCGATCCGCGACACCGACGTGCCGCCGCAGATGGGGCACTCTTTCGACGCCACGTGAAATCGAGACACGCGGCCTCCTCGTGGCTAGTGCCCGAGCAGCCTTGCCATCCACCACAGGATGGCGGAGACGGCGGTAACCTGCGCGATGCTGACCAGCACGAACAGAGTCTTGAGGGTCTTGTAAGTCACGGGTCGTGCGTGCTCTGGTTCGGTCGGAATTGTAGTGCGCAGCGCAGATTTCCGAGTTGCTCGTGCCAGGATGGTTGACCACCCGATACCGGACCTACCGCACGTCTCAGAACGACCCATTGCGGAAGTTGCCGTCCGCGCGAAGCCGACGTTCGTCGCGTCACCTAACTCACGACCGCGTCTCTAGCCGCTCGATCGGTTCAATGTCGAGAGGGACAACGATTCGCTCGTTGTCGCTTCGAACCACAAGGAAGACGACAGCCTCGCTGGTGCTGGGATTTCGCTCCTGATGCGGAACGTACGGCGCAAAGTAAACGAAGTCGCCTGGCCCTACATCTGCCGCATATTCGAGCCGATCTCCCCAGCGTATCTCGCTATGGCCTCTGACGATGTAGACCGCAACTTCATGTCGACCGTGGTGATGTGCTCCGGTGTTGCCGTCCGGTCGGAGCGTGACAGTGCCGATCCAGGTTTCACGCCCTCCTGCGCCCGAGAAGTCAAACGCGGTCGCTCGCCCGCTTGAGGTGGGCTCATGCATGGCGCTGTCGAGCGACTCACCTCGCACAACTCTGACGGCATCTCGCCACTTCACGGTTTCAGCCATGCAAGCCCCCGAGGCGTCTATTCGCGTGTCGAATCTGACCGTCAGCTTATCCGCAGTGCCCGCTTACGCGGAAACTTGGTGGCAGGGTCAAAGGTCGGCTCCTGGCCGGTCTGTGCCTTTCGCCATCGTCGGCTTTCCCGCCTCGCAAATCCTACTTCAGCTTTTCGCGCTCGTAAATCGCAGCGGCGCCGACTCTGATCGACCCGCAGCGGTCCCACGAAGTGGCGCAAAGCGGGCCTTCGATATGTTTTCGTCAAGGGACCTTCTGACGTCCGCTCTTCGTAGCTGGCAACCGACTCGCGTCAGCTTGAACGAAATGTTGCGGCTCCCAATCCCTATGAAGAGATTGTCGCGCGCGTGGCAGGCGACCCAGGCGGCTTCACGGAAGCGGTCGCACCCCGATGGCGTTGAAGACGGTCGAGTCGACCCCGTTGTCGGCTTCCGCAAACATCAGCAGGCGCCGCGCGCCCCCGACGGTGTAGGCGACCGCGAAGCCCTGGAGCACGTCGGAGGGGGGATAACCAAGCAACAACTCGCACGGCACGGCCAGCTGCATGGTCAGGCGAAACCAATTCCGTCCATCTGCAGCGGGGGATAGCGCCGCCTTGTAGCTGCAGCCTTCGTGGCTGCCCGTGAACTCGCCGGTGTCGGAGACGGTGATTGTGGCTCCGGTATTCAGCACCCAGCGGCCCGCGGCTGCTGCCGCATCGGCCGGCTGCCCGAACGTGTAGGACGAGCCGGGGATCGGTCCGCCACTGATGGAGCCGCCTGCACCGGACCGGCGCCGTATGCTTCCGGCGAGCGAGGGTGTGGCGGGGTCGTAGGCGATTTCCAGGCATACTGCATCGCCAAGTGGCCAGTCCGTGCCGTTGTACCAATTGGTGGGGTCGCTTGCGCTCCACCAGGCGGCCCCTGCGAAGATGTAGCCCGAGAGGTTGGACACGGCAGCCACGTCTTCGCCATGGAACGCGATGGCTGTGCCGTCGCTCTGAGCCACGAAGATCAACCAGCGAGGCCCGGACGGGTCCGACATGAGGCCGCCCACCACCGCAGTGACCGACGGCGGGGCCTCGGCTGCCGCGGCCCGCGCCACCGGGGAGCAATTCGCCGGCGGAGGTGAAGGTGCCGGTGGAGGTGAAGGTGCCGGTGGAACGTCGCGCAGGAGCGAGTAGTCAGCGCCACCCCCGCAGGCCGCCAGCACGACGGCCGCAGCCAGCGCAAGAGGCACGACGTAACAAGGGGCTCGGATCTGAGGCATGTCGACCACCTGGTGGTGCAGGCCATCTGCCGGGTCAGAATATAAGAACGCCTCTATCACTGCTCTGAAAAACGCTGAAACTTGTGGCCATGCCTGGCGCCTGGGATGTCCT
>WNFS01000533.1_pt1 | contig 52158 bp, 49 predicted proteins | sample 5400141 | NCBI WGS metagenome assembly WNFS01 (sample SAMN13153358, study PRJNA577476) | soil metagenome | isolation source: 60 cm saprolite under Madrone tree | place: USA:California | collected 2016-06-14
TCCCGGAAACCGCCCTGGGTGCCCTGGTGCTGGCGCGCAACGCTCTCGGACGTCGCGAGCTGCGCGCGATGGCGACGTCCCTTTCCCCCGGCGCCTCTGGGGAGTAGCAGTCCGCCCTTCGTCCGAGGATGGGTCACGGGGTTGCTGCGGGATTCCGTTCAGTACCGGAAGGCCGGCAGCCTGTGCTCACGTCCAACCCGTAGGGATTCGCGATCACCGGGCCGGAGCAGAAGGCACCATTTAGAATGGAGCGCGACGCCGCGTGCTGCGCGGCGGAGGTCATGGAACCATGCGCGTCCTGCTCGTCCATCCCAGCGCTCTCATGTACTCGGAGATCTACCTGCGGCTCGAGCCGCTCGGCCTGGAGTGCGTCGCGACGTCGATCAGGGAGGCCGGGCACGACGTACGAATGCTCGATCTCCAGATTTTCACGCATCGAGACTACTGGCGCGAGCTGGAGGCGTTCCGGCCTCAGGCCATCGGGTTCTCGGTCAACTACCTCGCCAACGTGCCGGAAGTGATCGACCTGGCGGTGGCCACCCGCCGGCGATTGCCCGGCTGCTTCCTCTTCGCCGGCGGTCATAGCGTGTCGTTCATCGCCGCCGAGGTGGTGGAGCACGCGCGCGGCGCTCTCGACTGCGTGGTGCGCGGCGAGGGCGAGCTGATCGCGCCGCGGTTGCTGGAGGCGATCGGCGACGCGCGCCTGTCCACGTTGCCCGGGGTCGTCACTGCCGACGGGGCAGGACCGGCGCCGCTGATGCACGACGATCTCGACCGCTTCCCCCCCGCGCGCGACCTGGCGCGGCACCGGCGCAAGTACTTCATCGGCGTGCTCGATCCGTGCGCCTCGGCCGAGCTTTCCCGCGGCTGTCCCTGGGACTGCTCCTTCTGCAGCGCGTGGACTTTCTACGGCCGCAGCTACCGGAAGACCTCGCCGGAGGCGGCCGCAGCAGACATCGCGCGCATTGCCGAGCCCAACGTCTTCCTGGTCGATGACGTCGCCTTCGTGCATCCCGAGCATGGTCTCGCGGTGGGCCGCGAGCTGGAGCGCCTTCGCGTCCGCAAGCAGTACTACCTGGAGACCCGTTGCGACGTGCTCCTGCGCCATCGCGAGGTCTTCGAGTACTGGCGCCGCCTGGGGCTCCGCTACATGTTCCTTGGTCTGGAGGCGCTCGACGAGGAGAGCCTCAAGCTTCACCGCAAGCGCATCACCCCGAACGAGAACCTCCGCGCTCTCGAGATCGCGCGCGAGATCGGCTTCACCGTCGCCGTGAACATCATCGCCGATCCGAGCTGGGACGAGCGGCAGTTCGCGGTCGTGCGCGACTGGGCGCTGACGGTTCCCGAGATCGTGCACTTCACCGTCGCCACGCCCTATCCGGGCACCGAGATCTGGCACACGGAGTCGCGGCGCCTCACCACGCTCGACTACCGACTCTTCGACGTGCAGCACGCCGTCCTCCCCACTCGCCTGCCGCTCGCGCGCTTCTACGAGGAGCTGGTCAAGACCCAGTCCGTGCTCAACCGCAAGCACCTCGGTGTCGCCGCGCTCCGCGATACCGCAGGCCTGGCCTTCCGCCTGGCGCTGCGCGGCCAGACCAATTTCATCCGGATGCTGTGGAAATTCGGAAGCGTCTATTCCCGAGACAGGCAGTACTCGGACCACTTCAAGGCGCTGCGGTACTCGATGCGCCCGCCGGAGGCGCACGGCGCCTCGCGGCCTCGCGCCCGGGATCTCTTCGTCCACCTGGGTGCGCCCAGCCGTGCATGACGGCTCGCGGCATGGCTCCCGGTGTCTGAAAACCGGGCAGTGCCTGACGGAATTGTGTCGGCAGACGCGCTTGTTTCACGACGCGTTCGAGTGATCCCAGGACTGGCACGCCCCCTGCTTTGCAACCCTCGCAAGGAGGGTGGCCATGATCGCGGGGGTCGTCACGACGAAGGACGTGCTGTTGCACTCGCCGACCATCGTCGCGGGCTTCGGGCTGCGGACATGGCTGAACTGCTGCAGAGCGCTCCTGGCAGGCCGCCGGACGACGTTCCTCGAGCTGGTGTGGCTGGATTGAACCGGTCGCTTGCTTGCGAGTAGAGCCATGACGACCCGACGGGAAATCCTGGTGGGCAGCCTCGTTCTCGGTGGCGCGGCGGTCGCGCAGCCGACGATCAAGACCGACTCCACGCGCGGCGACGCGTTCCTCGGCAAGCACGTGCCCAAGCCGTTGCCGTTCGATCCCAAGAAGCTGACCCGGATCTCGGAAAAACTGATCGTCTCGCACCACGACAACAACTACGCCGGCGCGGTCAAGAACCTGAACAAGGTCGAGGAGGCACTTGCCCAGGTCACGCCCGACACGCCCGGCTTCACCGTCTCGGGCCTGGAGGCGGCCAAGCTCAAGTTCACGAACTCGATGATCCTGCACGAGATGTACTTCGCGAACCTGGGCGGCGACGGCCAGGGTGTCGGATCGGCGACCGAGAAAGCACTGGTGCAAGCCTACGGGTCGCATGCGCGCTGGGAGGAGCTGTTTCGCGCCCTCGGCAATTCGCTGGGCGGGGGCAGCGGCTGGGCGATCCTCGACTGGGACTTCCACGCGCAGGCCGCGCGCACTTACTGGGCCGGTGACCACACCAACGCGCTCGCCTTCGGCGCGCCGCTCCTGGTGATGGACATGTACGAGCACGCGTATGCGATGGACTACGGGGCCTCAGCGAAGGATTACATCGACGCGTTTTTCAAGAACATCAATTGGCCCGAGGTCGACCACCGCCTCCGGACCTGGGGACACGCTCCGTAGAATCGACGCGGCACGCGAATTCAGACCTGCGCAAAGCCGCCGTCGACGAAGAGCTCGATGCCGGCCACATAGCTGCTGTGGCTGACGCGCAAGGGCGGCTGGCCCGCTTGCTTCGCATCGCCGTGAAGAAGGGTCGGGGGCCCTGGGTCTGGTTGCAGGCACGGTCCCGCCAGCGTACGCTGAGCGAATGCTGGGTTTGACGACGCTCGGAGTCTTCCACACGGCCATCAGCCTCGTTGCCGTGGCAGCTGGATTCTTCGCCTTGGTCCGTGACAAGGAGATCTCCTGGAGAAATGGGGTCGGCGAGCTATATGTCGTCACCACCGTCATCACCTGCCTGACTGGCTTCGGGATCTTCCAGCACGGCGGTTTTGGCAAGCCCCACGCGCTGGGCATCATCACGCTGGTCGCTTTGGTCGTCGCCGGAATCGCTGGATACAGCCGGTCATTCGGGCGCATCTCGCGCCAGGTGGAGATCGTCAGCTACTCGGCGACGTTCCTCTTCCACTGGATTCCCGCCGTCACGGAAACGACGACGCGGCTGCCGGTCGGAGCGCCGCTCTTCCCGGATGCCGAAGCGCCCGGCCTGCAATTGGTGAGCGCCGTGTTGTTCGCCCTGTTTCTCGTTGGCGTCGTTCTCCAGCTCAGGCGTTTGCGCGCGCAGCAGCAGGCCGTGCTGGCGATTTGAAGAACGGCCCCAGGGTCCTCGCGTTCGCGGCAGCGCTCTCCTGTCAGCGCCCAAGTCCCGGCAGAAGCCAGTAGGCGGTGCCGTTGAGGTCCGCGAGCGAGACCAGGATGAAGATATTCCGACCGTGCAGGGGAAAATCGCGCGCTCCGAATCCGAACGCTAGCCTGTCCTGCAGGAATCCCACCCGCACCTCGCCGCCGGCCGCCAGATTTCCATCGGCCCAATAGACCGAAAGCCGCGGCCCCGCGCTGAACGAAGTGCCCAGCACGTGGACCGTCGGCAGCAGCCCGATCGTCGAGGAGATCCGGCCCTGGTTGCCTTCGTAGTCGATGGGCGACACCTCTGACATCAGCGACACCTGCCGCGACAGCCGCAGTGCGGGCTCGACCCAGGACAGCGAGATTCCGGCCTCGTGTACGTCGAGCCCGATGCGGTAGGGAATCAAGTGAGCGAGTAGACGCCGGCCAGGGTCGTGCCGTGCCAGCGACTCCCCGGGAATGCTCGAGGGATCCAGATCGAGACGAGGGTAGGTGGCTCCCGGAGTGAAGCCTCGCATCCACAACTCACCAACCCCGAGCGCCCGCTGAATCGTTCCTTTGAGGGCGCTGTCGTCCGACCCCCCACGCTCCCCGTCGACGGAGCGGTCCAGGGCCTTGCGCACCGTGCGGCGCCCCCACGCAGCCGGCTCCGACAGCGCGGCCTGCATGTTGTGCTCCACAGGCTGGTAGCCGCGCTCCTGCAACGCCTGGATGAGCTCGGCGAAGGTCAGGTCGCGCACGCAGAGCGGTTCGCGCGAGTGCTCTGAGCAGGCGGCGCGCGCGGAGAGCAGCGCTCCTGCGACCGCCCCCAGACTGGCGTCCTCTGCGCGTGGTGGCGCGCCGTCCTCCAGCCATCGCCACGCCGGCTTGCCGAGCAACTCTTCGGCGGCGGCGCTGCTGTCGAGGGAAGCGGCGAGCTCCACCCTGGCTAGCGCGCGCAACACCAGGGTCGCCCGCGACGAGCGCTGCAGGTCGAGACTCGCGGCCACGACCTGGAGGGCCTCGCCGAGGCAGCGCTGGGTCTCCGGCGCTGCAAGGTCCAGCTCATCCGGCTGGTCGCTGCGGCGCACCGAGCTGGTCATTCCAGGCACGACGGAGCCGCCGCAAAGGAAGACTGCAAAGGCGTGCGACGCGTCGTAGACGCCCGCGTAGTAGTCGAACTCGCGCAAGGGAACGTCGAGGAAGGCGCCGAAGTTTGCCAGCTGCGAGCCAACGATGGGCGCGAAGCGAGTGGAGACGACCAGGGCGCGCTCGCCACCCCGCGATTGCGCGAGCGCCCACGCATCCCTGCTGAGGCCGTTCGTGCGGTTGATCGCCGCTTGAAGCGCGGGGCCGAGCTGCGCAAGCGCCTGCACCACGTGGACGGCGGCCGCGGGGGCGTCGGGCGTGAGTGCGAGCTCGTCGAGCAGAGGGCGCAGGTCGCTGATCGTGAAGACGTCCCCGCGCGGCACGTTCGCGAGGACCGCTCGCGTGCGGGCAACCACTGCTTGCAGCCGGGGCGTGGCCTCGAGCCGCGCGAGCTGCCGGAGGAGAAGCACGTTGGCCGTGCCGGCGGTGACCGCGCCCAAGGCTTCTGCGATGGGCGCCGCCTGCAGCAAGGAGTCGCGCAGCTGACGCAGCCGGGCGTCCGGCAGGGGTCCGCGAACGACGCGCGGCAATTCCTCCGCCAGGATGAAGAGGGCAGCCGCGCCGACCGTCAGCCTGTCAATGAAGAGTTGCTGATCGCCAAGGACGCTCTTCTCCACCGCGTCGGGGCGCGCCAGCTCGGACAGTCCCTTGTCCACGTTCGACGCGATCAGTTGCGCCAGCCGGATCACCTCATCGTCGGAAAGTGGGGCCTGCTCGGGCGTCGCACCCGGATCGGCGAACAGGAGCCGGATTTCCCGCGCGCATGCGCCCAGGCGTTCTCGCGCGCGAGGCGTAGCGTCGGGGGCCCCTGGAATACAGCGCAGGAGAACGCGCCCGCCTGCTGCGCGCAGTCCCGGTGTCGGAATGATTTTTGGCTCCTCCGGCACCGGCGGAAAGGCCGCCCCGGTGGCGAGCGCCCCGAGCTGCTGGTTGAGGGAGAAGAAGGGCAGCATCGCCGCGACGGTCCGGTACAAGAGGCGGCTCGTCGTGCGGTTCCACCCGCTTGCGCGGATGATTCGCGAAAGGTCCGAGCTGCGGCCGGTGGCGGCGAGCTCACCGAGGAGCCGGAGGACCCGTTCCAATCCGGCCGCGCCGGGAGGGGCCGGCGGGGCCGTGCCCTGCGCTGGAGACAGGCGGCGAAGGTCCGGGTCGACAAAGAGGTAGTTGACAGGCTGAAGCAGGGCCGGGCGGTAAGTGGCCTCGGTGAGGTCGATCGCGAGCCCCACCGGCGCATTGTCGAAGATGCCGCCGTCGACGTACTGCCGGCTGCACAGGGCGAGCGGCTCGCCGCGCGGAGACCGCGCCGGGCAGCTCAGACCGTCGATGGGACCCGAAGGCCCCGGGCAGCTGCCGGAAGTTTCCTGCCGAGCGGCGGGACAGCGGGAGCTGCAGTCGCAGAGCACCCGCGGACTGAAGGCGGCGGGGAAGGCGGCGGAGGCGAGCAGGCCCTGTGCCACCTGATCAAAGGGCAACGCCTGCACGCCGCCCGGTTCCGCGGCGCCGGCCAGGGTGAGGACGTCATCCTCCACGTCGCGCACCTCGGCGAGCCGCAAGGAGACGAAGCGTGGCATTCCCTCCGCTGTCACTTCCAGAAGCCAGGGCAGCACGAAGCGCTGCGTGCGCACGGTCAGCCCGGCCACTTGCTGCTCCTCCGCCTGGCTCCGCGTCACGGTGATGCCGATGGGCAGCCGGCAACCGGGGGTAAAGAGCCTCCGGTCCGTCCCCGAGAGCAGATCGTCTCGCAACCGATCGAACGCTTCTACGAGCGGTCGGCTCGACAACAGACCATCGCCCTCCTGGTACTGGGCAGGGACATCGGGAAGGAGCCGGTCCAGGCCGATCGGGAGCCAGGTGTTGCGCAGCGGGTTGTCGTCGACGGAGGTGTGCGTGAGGACCGGATCCAAGCACCACAATGCCGCGCTGATCAGGGCGTTGACGCTGCCGGCCGACGCCCCGGTGACCGCCACCAGCCGCACGCGCCCAAGACGTGGATCGGCCCCGTGACCTGGCAAGACCTGAGCGATTCGCGTGACAGCCCAGCTCAGGCCGGCCTCGTACGAGCCCAGGCTCACGCCGCCGCTGAGGATCAACGTGAGGGGAATCTCCTTGCGGTCCGCTGTTGCTGGAGCGGTCGTCGTCGGAGGCTGCGCGGCAGCGCTCAGTGCGAGGAGAAGGCTCAGCATCCCAACCCTGACAGTACACTCCTTCCCCCCACAGCCGGGTTTCCATGGGATGCCATCGGTGCCAGTTGCGAGTTAGAACAGGGCCCCGATGGCGGATGCGTGGGAGCTGATGGCCGAGGCCGAGAGGGTGCGCCAGCAATGGCAGGCTGCCGAGGACGAGTACGAAAAGGCCGTGAAGGACGGCAAGCCCCAGGCGGAGCTCGATGCGCTTCTCGACAAGAAGGAGCAGTTGAAGGCGGCCTATTTCCACAGGGCCAAGGCGGCGGTCGCGCTCGGCTCGAAGGGAAAGTGATTGCCTCGGCGCAGGCGGTCTCGAACGCACACTCCGTGCTCTATCTCGTGGCTCCTTGTGGAAGGCCCCGTCCCTTCCAGATGAGGTACAGCGCGGGGTAGACGATGAGCTCCAGCAACGCGGAGGTGACGACGCCGCCCACCATCGGGGCGGCGATGCGCTTCATCACGTCCGCGCCGGTGCCCTGCGACCAGAGGATGGGCACCAGACCGACCAGGATGGTCGCGACGGTCATCATCTTCGGGCGGATGCGCTTCACCGCGCCGTAAACCACGGCCTCCCGTGCTTGATCGGTGGTGGCGGGTTTGCGCTCTTTCCAGGCCAGATCGAGGTAGAGCAACATCACGATGCCTGTCTCGGCATCGAGACCCGCGAGGGCGATCAGGCCCACCCAGACCGCGACAGAGATGTTGTAGCCGAGCAGCCAGAGCAGCCAGAACGCGCCGACGAGCGAGAAGGGCACGGCGAGCATCACCATCAGCGCTTCCACCGTGCTGCGGGAGTTGAAGAACAGCAGAAGGAAGATGATGAAGAGCGTGACCGGCACGACGATGGCCAGTCGCGCCTTGGCGTGCTCGAGGTAGCGATATTGGCCCGCCCAGTCGAGTCGGTAGCCGGGAGGCAGACTGACCTTCTCCGCGACGGCTTTCTTTGCGTCGTGGACGTAGTCGCCGATCGGCCGCGCAGTGTCGACGAAGACGTAGCCAGCGAGCTGGCCGTTCTCGTCGCGGAGCATCGACGGCCCGGTGCGCAGCTTGAGGTTGGCCACCTGACCCAACGCGATATACGCGCCGTCCATGGTCGCCACGCGTACCCGCCCTAGCGCCTGCAGGTCGGAGCGGAAGTCGCGCGCGTACCGCACCGTCACGGGGTATCGCTCGCGCCCTTCGATCGTGGTGGATACGGTAAGCCCGCCGATGGCCGTCTCTACCGCATCCTCGACGTCGCCGACGTTCAAGCCGAAGCGGGCCGCGTGATCGCGATCGACGTCGAAGTCGAGGAAGTATCCACCGCCGATGCGCTCGGAGAATGCGCTGCGCGTCCCGGGGACGTCGCGCAGGGCTGTCTCGATTTCCGCGCCGATGCGGTCGATGACCTTGGTGTCGGACCCGAGCACCAGCACGCCGAGCGGGCTTCGCACGCCCGTCGCAAGCATCTCGGTCCGCGTCTGGATGGGCATCCACCACACGTTGGGCATGCCGGCGAATTGCATTGCTCCGTCGAGCTTGCGCACGAGCGCATCCCAGTCCTCTCCCCTGGGCCACTCCTGGGGAGGCTTCAGCTCGATGACCGTCTCGAACATCGAGAGCGGCGCGGGATCGGTCGGCGTGTCGAAGCGTCCGGCCTTGCCGAAGACCCGAGCTACCTCCGGGAACCGGCGCAGCACCTGGTCCATTCGCTGGAGCACGTCGCGCGCGGTCGCGTCGCTCATGCCCGGAACGCTGGTCGGCATGTACAGCAAGGTGCCTTCGTTGAGCGGCGGCATGAACTCGCTTCCGAGCAGCATCACGACCGGTACTGTCGCAACCATGAGCACGATGGCACTGCCGATGACGGGCCAACGGAAGCGCAGCGCGAAGCGGCAGACCGGCTCGTACAGCCGCCCGAGTAGGCGGCTGATGGGATTGTGGTCCTCATCCCGGATTCTTCCGCGGATGAACGTCGCGGCGATCGCCGGAACGAGCGTGATGGAGAGCACCGCTGCGGAAGCCATCGAGAACGTCTTCGTCCAGGCCAGGGGCGAGAAGAGCCGTCCCTCTGTTCCTTCCAGCGTGAACACCGGGAGGAAGCCCACCGTGATGACGAGCAACGAAAAGAAGATGGGCCGGCCTACCTCTTGCAGCGCAAGCAACACGACATCCGCGCGCGCCTCCATCTTGCCTTCGCGCTCCCACCGCTCGAGGCGCTTGTGCACGTTCTCGACGACGATGATGGCCGCATCGACCATCGCGCCGATGGCGATGGCGATCCCTCCGAGCGACATGATGTTCGCCGTCAGGCCCATCTGCTTCATGGGAATGAAGGCGAGCACGACGGCGATGGGCAGCAGGAGCGCGGGGATCAGCGTGGAGCGGAAGTGCAGCAGGAAGACGAGGATCACGAGGGTGACGGCGATCAGCTCCTCGATCAGCGTACGCCGCAGGGTATCGATGCTGGCCCGGATCAGCCGCGAACGGTCATAGGTGGGAATGATCTGTGTCCCCTGCGGCAGCGCCGGCTTGAGCTCCTCGATGCGAGCCTTGACGGCGTCGATCACGTCGAGGGCATTGGTTCCCGATCGCGCAATCACGACGCCGCCGACCGTTTCGCCTTCCCCGTCCAGGTCCGCCAGACCGCGCCGTTGTGCCGGCCCCATGCGAACCGTGCCGACGTGGCGCAGGAGCACCGGCGTCCCCAGATGGGAGCCGAGCACGACTTGCTCCAGGTCCTTGGGCGACTTCACGTATCCGCGGCCGCGGACGTAGTGCTCGGCGCCGCTCACTTCGAGGACGCGGCCGCCGACGTCCGCATTGGACATGCGCACCATGTTCACCACGGTGCTGAGGGGGATGTTGAGAGCGGCGAGCCGGTCGGGATCCAGGTTGACCTGGTACTCCTTGACGAACCCGCCGATGCTCGCCACCTCGGCGACCCCCGGCACTGCCTGCAGCGCGTAGCGAAGGTTCCAGTCCTGGATGGACTGCAGTTGCTGCAGGGTGGTGTGGCCTGTCTTGTCGACGAGCGCGTATTCGAACACCCACCCGACTCCGGTCGCGTCAGGGCCGAGGACCGGCGTCACGCCCTGCGGCAGCTTGTTCGAGATGCTCGAGAGCTTTTCCAGGACGCGGCTTCGCGCCCAGTAGAGGTCGGTCCCGTCCTCGAAGATGACGTTGACGAACGACATGCCGAACATCGACTGGCCGCGCACCGCGCTGACGCGCGGCGAGCCGAGCAGCGAGGAGACTACTGGATAGGTGATGTTGTCTTCGACCAGATCCGGCGCGCGGCCCATCCACTCGGAGAAGACGATCACCTGCACGTCGGAGAGATCGGGAATCGCGTCGAGGGCGGTGCTGCGAACCGAAAGCACGCCCCAGCCCGTGCCCAGACCGACGAGGAGCAGGGTGGCGAGTCGGTTCTTCGCGCACCAGGCGATGATCCTCGCGATCACGGATTGCTCCAGCGCGGCAAAGCGCTGCGGAGCTGTGCCTCGCTCGAGAGCAGGAAGGTCGCTTGCGTGGCCACTTCCTCGCCCTCGACCAGGCCCTCGAGCACCTCGTCGAACTCGCCGAGAGCGCCGACCTTGACCTCCTTCGCCTGCAGCTGTCCTTCACCCCGCTTGACGAAGGCGTAGCGATGCTCGCCGGAGGTGAGCAACGCATCGTCCGGCACCGAAAGCCGCGGGCCGAGGGGCACTTCGACGATTACGTCGGCGAACATTCCCGGCTTCAGCGACAGCCGCGCATTGGAAAAGACGAGCCGCGCCCGCACCGAGCGCGTCTTCTCGTCCACGGTCGGGTAGACGAACTGCACGCTGCCTTTGAGCGCCGCGCCGCCGGCGAAGGGCAGGGTGAGCGTCGCGGGCAGACCCGGCTCGAGGTAGGGCGCGTCCGACTCGAACAGGTTTGCAATGACCCAGATGCGGCCCAGGTTTCCGATCCGGTACAGCACGTTGCCCGCCATCGCCTTCGTTCCAGCGACGACGTTCTTCTCCAGCACCGTTCCGTCCGCCGGGCTGTGGATGGTCACGCGCGGTTCGGCGTTGCCCCGGTTGCGCAGCGCCGCCAGCTGTGAGTCGCTCAGGTTCCAGCGTCTCAGCCGCTCCTCGGCCGCCCGGGCCAGCTGCTCGCTTCCGGGAACTCCCTTGCTGCGAAGGGCGACCAGGTAGTCCTGCTCGGCCGAAAGCAATTCAGGGCTATCGAGCGTGAGCAGCGGCTCGCCCTTGCGCACGCGTTGCCCCGTCTGGTTGACGAACAGCTGATCGACGTATGCGTCGTACTTCAGCACGACGTCGCTCACCTGGGTCTCGTCGACCTCGACGCGGCCCGTGGCGCGCAGCGTGAGGCTGAGCGGCCGGCGTTCGACCTTCGCGTACACCACCCCGATGAGCTGCTGTCGCTCGGGGGATAGCTCCAGGGTCTTCGGCACACCCTCGCGGGGGGCTGTCGCGCCTCGCGTCTCGACCGTGTACCCTTTGCGGGGTGGTGAGACCTTGAGCCGCAGCTCCGCGCGCGCATGCCCTGGGGCGTCGATTCCCAAGATGAGGTTCCAGTCGCCCAGCATGGAGAGCGAGTACGCGACGTCGTACTTCCCGCCGCCCATCGTTTTGACGTCCCCGCCGCCCTTCATTTCCGGCATGGCGCCCATGGCAGGCATGTCGGCGATGAACTCCAGTTGCGCGCCGTCGACTGGCTTGCCTTGCTCGTCCACCAGCTCGACGTGCAGCACGTTGTCGGCGGCGCGCGGCGGATCGGGGTCGAGGCGGAGTTGCACCAGCAGATCGCCGGCATGCAGGGCGCTCGAGGTGTCCTTCTTTGCACAGCCCGCGAGCAGCAGCAACACCGCGGCGAGTCTAGTGGCGCTCGTCATGGCCCGTCTCCGCTGATTCGTCGAGTCCGAGATCGGCGCCCACCGCGCGCTGCAGCTCGGCTAGTCGCTGCTCGTACATGGCCAGGTGCATGGCCAGCTCCAGCTCGTGCATCCGCAGCTCGCGCGCGCTGTCGATCACCATGAGGAAATCGGCGCGGCCGGCTGCGTAGCTCGCTTCCGCGCTCTCGAGCGCCTGCCGCACGATGGGGATGAGCTCGTGATGCAGGTCGATCTGACGCTGTTCGGCGACCAGGTGCGCATGCGTCTCGACGACCTCCGCCGCGACGCGGTTGCGCAGCGCGTGCTCCGACTCCTGCGCGGAAATCACCTGGGCCAGGGCGGACGAGATCCGCGGCCCGGTCTTGCCGCCGCCGAAGATGGGCAGATTGATCTGGAAGCCGGCGAAGAGGAAATCGGAAACGCCCATCGTGTTTCCGAACGCATGCATCTCGGCAACGAACACGTTCAGATCGGGGATGGTGGCCGCCTTGGCGAGACGCGCCTGGGCTTCTGCGCTCGCGATCCGCGCGCGGGCGCCGGCCAATTCCGCCCGTTCGCGGAGAGCGTGCTGCTGAAGCCCGCTCAGATCGGGGATCGAGGGCAGCACGCTCGGCGGTGTAGTCGTTCCGCTGGGCGCAGCGGGATTGCGATCGACGAGCGCCGCGAGCCGCGCCCACGCCGACTTGCGCTGATCGACGGCCGCTTCGCGATGCGACCGGAGCTGGACGAGCGCGGCTTGCGCGCGCAGCAGCTCGAGCTGTTCCCCCTTGCCGCTGGAAACGCGCGCCTCGGACGAGTGCAGGAGCACCTTGAGGAAGGTCTCCAGCTCATCGTCGACGGCCAGTGTCCGGTCGGCGAGGAACAGATCGAAGTATGCCGATGCGACCCGCGTCTCGATCTCCCGCTGCTTCGCGGCGAGCTCGGCCTCCGCCATGGCTGCGTCGGCGCGCGCGGCATCGGTCCGCGCGCCACGCTTGCCGCCGAGCGGAATGGACTGCGAGAGCTGGACCATGAGGGGGACCGAAGAGAAGTCCACCGGCGTGTTCCAGAGCTGGACCATCAGCATCGGATCCTCGAGCGCTCCCGCGGGCGAAACGCTCTCCTTCGCAGCGCGCAATTGCGCCTGCGCGGCCTTCAAGTCCGGATTCCTTTCCCGAGCCTCGCGGAGGAGATCCGCGAGGCGAAGCGGGGACGGCGTGGCGACGGCCAGCGCCAGACATGCTGCGATCATCGAGTGCCTCCCGTCGCCGAGCGACGGCATGGGGTGGACGGCGAGCCACGCCAGCGCAGGAATGCGCCGCGTGGTGGCAAGCGATCCAGCCCGGGCTCAGATGAGCAAGGCTCGAGTGATCAGGAGAACAGGAGGTGCGACGTCAAGGAGACGGATCGGCAGCGGACGGGCAGGTGCAGCGAATGAGATCGCTAGAGGAAGCGCGATCAGTACGGGAGGGAAGCTTTCTTGTTGATGGCCGATCAAAACGACAATGGGCGGCTGCGTGGTCCGCCGGTCACAGCATCCCTCGACCTGGATTTCGGAGCTGCCCGAAATCTCTTGTTGCCGGCAATCGGAAATCTCGACTCCGGTGTAGCGGCAAAAGAGCCGCGAGCGTGCCACCACGGGCGCGGACGCGAGCGCGATCAAGGCAACCGCAGCGCTGACTCTTCGCAGCACGTGGCGAGCTTAGCTGGTCACAGGCGTTCAGGCAAAGAAACAGCTCGATTACCGAAGCACGGCACGCCGCGACCTTTGTCGCGCTTCGCGGTGCTGGGTCCAAGGCAAACGCTGAAGAAGGGGGATGACGTTCCGACCAAAGGCCGATCCTCGAATCACCAACTGGGGCGGAATTCCGGGTTCCGTCAAGAGCGCGCCAGACGAACCGGGTGACGCAGATCGCCTTGACTGGCAAACCCAATGGGCGCATCGGCTCTGGGCCACCGGCCGGCCCGACCGCAAGAGCGGTGGGACGGCAAACGCCGGCGCAGACATCACCAGCAGACAGCAGCAAAGGGGGAAGCAATGTCGATCTCAGGACGTCGGCCGCACGCTGCGCGCAAGCGCGTGCTGATGGGCATGGCTGCAGCGATCGCAGGAATGATGGCGGGACAAGTCCTGGCGCGCGACGATCACGGCATCCACCAGAGCGGCGAACAGAAGAACATGCGTCGGGTGGGACACGTCGACCTGCAAGGGCGGGTCGCGTACCAGCCGAATGTGATCGTCTACCCGGATGGAAGGACGATTGCGTTCGTGGGCACGCACAACGGCAGCAGGCCCAATCCGCTCAAGCCGGGCAGCCCGGTGGAGCCGAACGGGACCATGATCATCGACGTCACCAATCCGTCGCGCCCGGTCGAGAAATCCCACATTCCGGTCCCGGTCGCGGGAGGCCAGGCCCAGATGGCGCGGATGTGCCTCGGCTCCGACCTGCCAGGCGGCAGCAATGGCCACGTCTATCTCTTGCGCAACATCCAGGGAAGCAGCGCCTCGGGGTACGAGATCTGGGACGTGACCGACGTCAGCAACCCCGCCAAGGTGGCGTCTTTGACAGGCATTCGCAGCACGCACAAGGACTGGTGGGAGTGCAAGTCCGGCATCGCCTACATGCCGGGCAGCAAGGACGTGGCGGCGCCCAATCGGTGGCGCACGAGCCAATCGATGCTCGTCTACGACTGGAGCAACCCTCCCCTCGCCGGCGCTCCGGTCCCGGCTAATTACCCGAAGTACATCCGTACCTACGGCCTGGTGGGCGCGCACCCGGATGGAACCGGAACGGCGCCCAACTCACTTCACGGTCCGATCTCTACGTTTGAGCATCCCCGGGCCGGCCTTCCGCTGGCGCGCGCCACCGGGCCAGACGACGCGGTCGGCAATCGCATCTACCTCGCCTGGGGGGTTGGCGACGACGGCGTTCTCCAGATCGTAGACCGCAAGAAGCTGCTGCCGCCTGCGTATGGCGGGAGTTGGGTCGGCGACGCCGACCGGCCGACAAAAGAGGATCTGGAGTCGGCGCAAACCGGCTTCTTCCTGATGTCACCCGACCAAGGCGGGCATACCAGCATGCCGGTCTTCGGAATGACGCCTGCAAGCTATGCGAAGTATGCCGAGTTCAAGACCCGCGACATCGTGCTGCTTTCATCCGAGGCGACCTCCAACCGGTGCCAGGAAGCGCCGCACTGGAGCTTCCTGGTCGACGTCACGGTCGAGAACTCGCGCAATTCCCCTCCGGGAACGCGGGTCGAGCAGAATCCGTGGCACGGGCCGATGGTCCTCTCGACGATCTCGGTCGATCCGCGCCTGGGCGAGAAGTACCCTCGCGGCAATTACTGCGATCGTGGAGCGCGTTACGGCGTGCACTCGAGCGAGGAGAACTTCCGCAATCCCTATTACGGCAGGGTGACCTTCCTGGCCTACTTCACCGGCGGCGTACGCGCCTGGGACATCCGCGAGCCGCAGGCCCCTGTGGAAGTGGCCTTCTATGTCCCGGAATCCAATGCCAACACCGCCGCGGACGGCTACATGACGAACAACCTCGAGGTCGACAATCGCGGATACATCTACGCGACTGACCGGAACGGCGCGGGGTTGGATATCCTGGAGCTGACCGGGAAGGCGAAGAGCATCGGCCTCGGCCGGGAAGGCCACGGCGATGACGATGACGACTGACTGAGGAGACCTGATTCGGCCGGCTCGAAGGAGTTTCTAACCCAGATTCTTCGCCCATCCCGACTCGTCGATGAGGTCCGCGACGCGGTCGAGCTGCGTTTGCACGCGCTCCTCCCAATCTGTAGTCGAGCTAGTCCACCCGAGCGAGCGGAGGAAGTGAGTCCGATAAGCGGTGTTCTCGAACAAGCCGTGCAGGTAGACGCCGGCGACGTTGCCTTGGCGAAACCCGAGACCGCCGGCCAGGTGTGTTTCGACGTGAGGGTCGGCCACCGTGTGCCCGAGATGGATCTCGTAACCTTCCACCCAGCCACAATCTGTCGAGAGCACCTGCGTCCGGCGGGTAGTCTTGTCACCTGCGAAAATGGTGTCGACGTCCAGGAGCCCCAAGCCCTCCGCATCCCGTCCCTCGACTCGGTCGGGGTCGTGGATCCACCTGCCGAGCATCTGCAGGCCGCCGCAGATTCCAAGCACGGGTACCCCGGCCTTGGCGAGAGCCCCGATCCGCGCTGCGAGTCCGCTGCGCCGGAGATGATCCAGGCTGGCCACCGTGTTCTTGCTTCCGGGGAGAAGGACGGCGGCCACTCCCTCCAGGTCCTCCGGCCGCTCCAGCGGCACCACCTCCACTCCTTCCTCGTGAATCAGCGGATCGAACTCGTCGAGGTTCGATGCGTAGGGATAAAGCACCAGCGCGACCCGCGTTCTGCCCTCCTGCCGCTCCGGCCGATGGAAGAAAGAGTCCTCCTCCGGCAGCAGGTGGCGCCGGTACGGGACCACCGCCACGGTGGGGACGCCGGTGCTTGCCTCCAGCCATTCGCGCGCGTCGAGCAGCAGCTCCGGGTCGCCGCGAAACTTGTTCAGGACGAAGCCGCGGAGGAGCTTGCGGTCCGCCGCATCGATCGTTTGCCAGGTTCCGAGCAGGTGCGCGAAGGCGCCGCCGCGATCCACGTCGGCGACCAGGTAGCAGGCCGCGCCTGCGCGTCGGGCGACCGCGAGGTTGACGAGATCGTGCCGCATCAAGTTCGGCTCCGCTGGGCTGCCGGCTCCCTCCAGGATGACCCGCTCGAAATCCCGGAGCAGTGAGTCCAGCGCGCTCGCGATGGCAGGCCAGAGGCGTTCGCGACGCTCGAGCCAGGGCGTGGCGGTCAGCGCTCGATCGTAGCGGCCCATGAGCACGACCTGGCTGCGGGTGTCCGCCTCGGGCTTGAGGAGGACCGGGTTCATCCGGGCTTCCGGACGCACGCCGGCGGCGAGCGCCTGTAGAACCTGCGCGCGCCCGATCTCGGACCCATCTGCGCAGACACCGGCGTTGTTCGACATGTTCTGCGCTTTGAACGGTGCGACCCGCTCGCCCCGGCGGGCGAACCACCGGCAGAGCGCCGCAGTGAGAAACGACTTTCCGGCGTCGCTGCTGCAACCCAGAACCATGATCGCCTGCTTCGCCATCGGATCACTTGAGGCGGAGCGGGCAGCCGGCGACCAGGAGCCAGGCCTCGTCCGCCGCCGCGGCGGTCCGCTGGCCGAGCCAACCAGCCAGATCGCGGAAGCGGCGCAAGAGCGGCGAGTCGGGCACCGGCGCCCAGCCGACCTCATTGCTCACCACCACCGCCGGCCACGAAGCGGCCCGCAGCGCGCGCAAATCACGGTCCCAGGCTGCGAGGACATCGTCGTCGGCAAGGTGGAGGCGGTCGCTCATCCAGAGGGTGAGGCAGTCGAGCACCACGCCGCTGGGAGCAGGCTGAATCCCGGCGAGCGCGGCGGCGACGCTGCTCGGCGCCTCGAGGGTGCGCCACCGGGGCCGCTGCTCCCGGTGGAGGCGAATACGGTCGTTCATCTCCGGGTCGTCGTCGCGGCGGCAAGTGGCGACGAAAACCACCTCCGGTCCCCACTCCGCCGCGCGATCCACCGCCCAACGGCTCTTCCCGCTCCGGGCAGGGCCAGTGACGTAGAGAAGCGTTCCCATCAGAATTCGATGCCAGGCTGAGCGCGGATGCCTTGCTTGAAGGGATGCTTGATCTCCTTCATCTCCGTGACCAGGTCGGCGATCTCGATCAAGGCCGGAAGGGCGCCGCGACCCGTGACCACCACGTGCAGGTCGTCGCGCTTGTTGCGCAGGGACTCGATGACCTCGGCGGCCGGAAGATACTCGTAGGACAGGACGATGTTCAGCTCGTCCAGCAGGAGAAATTTCAGCTCCTGGTCCGCGAGATGGCGCTGGACCAGCTTCCAGCCGTCTCGGGCGCACTTGGTGTCCTTCTCCCGGCTCTGGGTGTCCCAGGTGAAACCCTGGCCGACCTTGTCCCATTGCAGCAGCGGCGATTTGAGGAGCGACTCGGCGGTGCCCCGGCCGCCCTTGACGAACTGGACCACGGCGCATTTGAAGCCGTGGCCCAGCGAACGCAGCAGCATTCCCAGGGCGGCGCTGGTCTTTCCCTTGCCGTCGCCCGTATGAACGATGATCAACCCCTTGCGGCGGCGGGCCGCGGCCATCTTGCCGCGCATCTCCTTCTGCAGCGCTTTCATCTCCGCTTCATGCTTGGTCGCGTCAGTCATGGGGAAGCTCCAGGTCGAGGGTAACGCCCGGGCACGCGCGCACTCCGAAGACTTCGAAAATGGCCGCGGGCGTGAGCACCTCGTCCGGGCGGCCATCGCCGACCAGGCGGCCCCGCTGAAGCAGCAGCACGCGGTCGAAGTGCCGGGTCATCCGCAGATCGTGGAGGGTCAACAGCAAAGCGGCGCCGCCGTCGGCCAGCCGCCGCGCGAGAGCCAGCACCTCGAGCGCATGGCGCACGTCGAGCTGGGCAATGGGCTCGTCCCAAAGCTGCATCCTGGCACCCGTGGCGAGCGCGCGGGCGAGCGTCACCCGATGGCGTTCGCCACCGCTGAGCCGCGTCACGGGACGTGCTGCCAGCTCGCGCAGGTCGAAGGCGGCGAGCGCATCGTCGACGCCGTTCTCGTCGTCTCCCCACATGTAGCGGCCCTGGGCAACCACGTCCCGCACGCTGAAGGAAAAGTGAAAGTGGGCCTCCTGCGGCACCCAGGCCAGTCGGCGCGCCCGGTCGAGAACGCCGATCCGCCGCAGCGGCCGTCCCTCCCATTCGATCCCTCCGCTGGCCGGCAACAGCCCGGCAGCCGCCTGGAGCAGGGTCGACTTGCCCGTGCCGTTCGGGCCGACCACCACCGTCAGGGTCCCCGGCCGCAGCGCGAAGGAGACCTCGTTCAGCCGGCCCGGCACCGTCAGCTCGCGCACCTCGAGCACGGTCATGCCAGCGTCCTCAGCATCCAGAGGAAGAAGGGCCCCCCGACGAGAGCGGTCACCACGCCGAGGTGCAGGCCACCGGGCAAGATGCGCGTGGCCACGTCGCAGGCCAGCGTCAAAGCGGCTCCCCCCATCATCGAGGCGGGCAGGAGCCGCCGGTGATCGGGGCCCAGGAACAGGCGCAGCAGGTGCGGGACGACGAGACCCACGAATCCGATCACGCCCGCGACCGATGTGGCCAGCGCGGTGAGCAGCGTGGAGAGAACGATCAGCCGCCGGCGCACGCGGCGCACGTCGACGCCCAGGCTCTGCGCCGTCTGCTCGCCCAGGCTGATGAGATTGAGCGCCCGTCCCAGCGGGAGCAGCAGCACGCAGCCCAGCACGATCGCAGGGATGCCGATGATCACGTGCTCTGCGGTGCGACTCTCCAGCCCGCCCATCAGCCAGAAGAGGATCTGGCCGCTGAGCTCGAGGCGCCCGGCGCTCAGCGAAAGCAGGAAGGCCGTGCCCGCGTCCAGGAGCGCGTTCAGCGCGACGCCGGAGAGGAGCAGCCGCTCCGTGCCCGCACCCCTCCGGGCGAGCACGACGACCACAGCCGTAGACAGGAATGCGCCTCCGATCGCGGCGAGAGGAACGGTCCAGAGAGTGTGGCCCATCCCGAAGGCGAGCACCGAGACCGCGCCCAGGGCCGCGCCGCTGGAGACGCCGAGCAGTCCCGGGCTCGCGAGCGCGTTGCGGAAGAATGCCTGCATGACGACGCCGCTCGCCGCGAGCGCGGCGCCGACAACTGTTCCGACCAGCGTCCGCGGCAGGCGGAACTCCCGCACCACCGTCAGCGCGATGGGGTCTCCTTTGCCGCGAAGCGCTTGCACGACGTCCGGCAACGGGAGCGGCACCTCGCCGAAGGCGAGGGATGCGAAAAACGCGACCAGCAGCAGCAAGGCGAGCCCCCATAGGGCGCCGCCTCGCTTCACTGGAAGCGCTCCGGGTGCAGCTTTCGGGCAAGCGCCTCGAACGCCTCGACGCGATGGTGGGTGACGCTGGCCAGGAGCGGCCCGGGCAAGAGCACGAGCCGTCCAGCCTCGAGCGCCGGGAGGTGCCGGTACGTGGGCATCTGCCGGAGCCGGGCCTCCAGACCCGCTCCCTCCGTGTCCGAGGCGATCAGCAGCTCCGGGTTCCAGGTGAGGACCATTTCGTCGGGCGTCGAGGCGTGGCCGACGAGGCCCGCTTCGGCGGCGACGTTGATCGCGCCGGCGTGGTCGCAGAGGTCCTGGAACGTGGTTTGGGAACCGGCGGTGAATGGATAGGTGCTCACTGCCAGGACGCGGACCGGCCTGACGCCGCGGACCTTCCGGGCCAGCTCGGCAACCCGCTGTTGGGTGCTGCGGACCAGCGCTTCAGCGCGGTCGGGATGGCCGAGGGCGGCGCCGATGCCGCGGATGTTCGCGTAGACGTCCTCGAGCGACTCGAAGCGATCGACGACGATCAGCGTCACGCCAGCGCGGCGCAGCAGCGCCAGCGTGGGCGCCTCGGTGTAGCTTGCGGCCAGCACGAGGTCCGGGCGGAAGCGGATCACGCTCTCGGCGTCCGCGCTCTTCAGCTTGGGATAGGCGGCCGCCTCGCTCGCGGTCAGGCTGAAGGCCGGGTCGCGGCCGAGGTGGCTCAGGGCAGCGATCTGCGCCGGATCGGCAAGCGCGAGCAGAAGCTCGTCGGTGCCGACGGTCTGGCTGACGACCCTTCGCGGAGGCCCGGCGACCGCCGGCGAGGCCAAGAACGCGCAGATCAGGAAGGTCCAGATCATGAACCATTGCCTCCGCGCCAGAGCGCGAGCGTCAGGAGGAGAGCGCATTCGAGGACCTGCTCGGTGGCTCCGAGAAAGTCCCCCGTCAACCCGCCGGCCCGCCGGAGGAACCGAACGGCGCAAGCGGCCGCCGTCAGGAAACCGACCACGAGCAGGCCCGCGAGCACTCTTCCCTCGATCAGATTGGCCGCGAAGGCGCTGCCGAAGAGCAGCGCCACCCAGCCGCTCGCAACCGCCACCTGCGGGCCGCCGGCGCCGGCGATCGCGGCGCTCTTCGCGCCTTCCGGCGAAACGGAAGGCAGGAGCGCCATCATCCACACCGGCGGAAGCCGGGCCAGCGATTGCGTCAGCACCAGCGCCAGCGGCGCGGCGCTGGAGAGGGCGGAGAGGAGGGCGACGCGAAGAAGGAGCGCCATGCAGAGGGCGGCCGCGCCGAAGCTCCCGATGCGGCTGTCCCGGAGGATGACGAACAGCTTGTCGCGATCGGTGGCGCCGCCCAGCGCGTCGGCGGTGTCCGCGAGGCCATCCTCGTGGAAGGCCCCGGTGAGCAGCATTCCGGCGGAGACGGCCAGCGCTGCGGCCACGACCGTGCCGGCGCGAGCGGAGAGCATCATCACGGCGGCGAGCGCAGCGCCGAGCACGGCGCCGACCAGAGGAAAGTGCGCGGAGCTCCAGCGCAGCTCGTCCGGGCTGTAGGGGAATCCGCCCACCGGCAGCCGGGTGAGGAAGCCAAACGCCGCGGGCAGGCCGCGAAGCGCGCTCATCATGTGCCGCTCTCCGGAACTCCGGCCGAGGCGAAGGTCGCCATCCGGGAATGGAGGGCGCAGGCATGATCGACGAGCGAGAGCGCAAGCAATGCGCCGCTGGCCTCGCCGAGGCGGAGCCGGAGATCGAGAAGAGGCGTCGCTTCCAGCGCTTCCAGGACGCGCTGATGGCCGGGTTCGCTGGAACGGTGAGCGAACAGGAACGATGGTCGCGTCGCGGGCGCCGACCGCGCCAGCGCCAGCACGGCCGTGGAGACGATGAAGCCGTCGACCAGGACCGCCATTCCGCGCTCCGAGGCGCGGGCAGCCGCCCCGAACAGCGCGGCAATGTCGCGGCCGCCAAGGCGGCGAATGGCCTCCTCAGGAGATCCGACCCGGCCCACCCGCGCGAGGGCGTCACGGACGACCGCGCGCTTGCGCGCAAGAGCGGCGCCGAACACGCCGGTGCCAGCTCCGACCAGTGCTTCAGCCTCACCCTCCCGCGCGTCGAGGAGCATCGCAACCACCGCGGAGGCGGCAGTGGTGTTGCCAATCCCCATCTCGCCCAGGACCAGGACCAGGACACCCGCCGGCAACGAATCGACCGCGCCGGCGCCGGCCATGACGGCGCGGGTGAACGTCGCCTCGCTCATCGCGTCCTCGACCCTCAGATCGCCGACCGGGTCTCGAGCCACCGGGGCGCGCACGAGGCGAACGTCGTTCTCGAAGCCGAGATGGCCGCCGCCGAGCACGCCGACGTCGACGACGTGCAGAGGGACCCGGAGCTCTCTCGCCAGCACGCTCGCCGCCGCCCCGCCGGCGACGAAGTTCCGCAGCATCGCCGCGGTGACTTCCACCGGATAGGCCGAGACACCGTGGCGTGCGACCGGGTGGTCGGAGGCGAAGAGGATGGCCGCGGCGGGACGCGAGGACGGGATCGCCGTGCGCTGCAGTCCGGCGAGCTGCACCGGGATCTCCTCGAGGAGCCCGAGACTGCCGCGGGGCTTGGTGAGCTGCTGCTGATGCTCGCGGGCCAACTCCGCGGAAGCGACATCGAAGGGCGGGGCGGCCACCTTCATGGCCTTGGTCCGGCCCTGAAGTCCATGCCGACGACGTTTCCCGCGATGCCGACGATCGCCTGATCGTCATGAACGATACGCCCCTGTGGGGCTGGGACCAGCGGCATGATGTCTCCCCTCTCTCTCTCTCTCGAAGAGGCGAAGGACTTCGGCTTCATGCCGCCAGGCAGGTCTCCTGGCTCCCGGGTCCGCAGCGACTCGCTGCGCGCGCGTCCCGCCTTCCCCGGTGCGTGCACCGAGTGGCTTCTGGGGACGAGCTGCCCGGCTACAGTGGCGGGACCGCGCCGGAATTTGACCGGCTTCCCTCTAGGCCCTTGTGGGCCACCACGGCGGCACGTCGAGCAATTGCGCTGGCGCGTTTACGCCGTTCCCCCAGAATCGTCAAGCCGGGGAACGGCGGCGTAAAGGACCTCGCGGTTCGATGAGACATCATTCCATCCGTCGGAAGGAGATGCTAGGGGATGATCATGATGCCCGACGGCGAGCGCTACGCTCGCATGCCATACCGGCGCACCGGTCGCAGCGGGCTGAAGCTGCCGGCGATCTCCCTCGGGCTCTGGCAGAACTTCGGGGGAGACCGCCCGATCGAAACGCAGCGCGCCATCGTCCGCCGGGCCTTCGATCTCGGGATCACGCACTTCGACCTGGCAAACAACTATGGGCCGCCGTACGGCTCAGCCGAGGAGAACTTCGGCCGCATCCTCAGGTCCGACCTGGCCGGACATCGTGACGAGCTCGTGATCTCGACCAAAGCAGGCTACGACATGTGGCCCGGCCCTTACGGGATCTGGGGTTCGCGAAAGTACCTGCTGGCGAGCCTCGATCAGAGCCTGAAGCGGATGGGCCTGGAGTACGTCGACATCTTCTACTCTCATCGCTTCGATCCCGAGACGCCGCTCGAGGAGACCCTGGGTGCGCTCGACACGGCAGTCCGCCAGGGAAAGGCGCTCTACGCCGGCGTCTCCTCATACTCGGCCCCGCGGACCAAGGAAGCGGCGGAGATCCTCCGACAATTGGGAACGCCACTCCTCATCCATCAGCCGTCCTACTCGATGATGAACCGGTGGATCGAGCCGGACCTCCTCCAGGTGCTGGGCGAGGAGGGAATCGGCTGCATCGTCTTCTCCCCGCTCGCGCAAGGCCTGCTCAGCGACCGATACCTTGCTGGCGTCCCGGTTGGCTCTCGAGCCAGCCATCCCGGTTCGTTTTCTTCCGATCTGCTGACGGAGCAAACCCTGGCGAAGGTGCGGGGCCTCCATCAGATCGCCGGCCGGCGCGGCCAGACGCTGGCGCAAATGGCGCTGGCCTGGACCTTGCGCGACCCCCGCGTCACGTCGACGCTGATCGGGGCCAGCAGCGTGGCCCAGCTGGAACAAAACGTCGGCGCGCTCGAGAAGCTCGAGTTTTCGGCCGGCGAGCTGAAAGACATCGACCGGTACGCGACTGAGAGCGGGATCAACCTCTGGAAAGCCTCGAGCGCGAATTGAACGGCTGGGATCCGGCGCTGCGCCGCGCTTGAAGTGGTCCACTTTCGCGCGTAGAGTTTTGGCTGCGCTGTGCGGGGACTCGGCCGGGGGGACAACATGATTTCTGGATGGGCGATCCGGGCTGCGTTCCTCGCAGTCGCCACGGCGGCCCCAGCGTTTCCTGCGTCGGTCACACCGTTCGTCGATCTGGGCGTCTATGCGCCGGACGAGATGACCATCGACCGCGCCACGGGCGAGATCTACCTCACCGCGCACGCCAGCGGCAGCAGCACGTTGTCGATCGTGAAAGCGACCCCCACAAACCTCACTACCGTCTACTCGAGCCTTCCGGCCACGACCGGGGGAGACCTGCAGTACACGAATGGCTTCACCATCGATGACAGCAACAACCGGCTCTGGTGGAACAACGCGAACGCCGGTCCCGGTTCGGCGACCGAGTTGTCTCGCGCACCGGCCACCGGGGGGGCGATCACGCGCAATTCTCCAGCCGACGACCTGGACTCGTTGTCGTGGAGCGGAACGACGCTCTATGCCGCGCATTACGCGGGCAGTCTCTACAGCGTCAGCAGCAGCGGAGCCCTGACCTTTCTCGGGTTCCACCGGAGCACGTCGCACCTGGCAATCGCCGGCGACGGCGCCATTCTCTACGTCGTCGACGACGGCGGAGCTTATCGCAGGAATGCGGACGGCACTTTCACGAACCTGGTCTCGGCTCCGACCCTGTTCCGCACGAACAGCAGCCGTGCCGCCGTCGGCGGCGGATATCTCTACGCGCTCGACAGCAGGTCCTCGAACGGATACTGGCAAATCCCGACCTCCGGCGGCACACCGACGTTCATCGCGGATGGAGCGTTCACGTTCCTGCAAGCCATCGGGTACTCCAACGGATCCGTCTATGTGTCCGACAGCGGCAACGGCACCGGCGGTCATGTCTGGCGCGTCGACCTCACCGCGGGTGCGCCGGGCCCCACCGGCCCGACAGGCGCCACCGGTCCGCAGGGCGCCACTGGTCCGCAGGGCGCCACTGGTCCGCAAGGCGCCACTGGTCCGCAGGGCGCCACTGGTCCGCAGGGCGCCACCGGTCCGCAAGGCGCCACCACGGGCCAGACGGGCCCGCAGCTCTTGCCTACCCGGCTCGTCGCGAACGACACCGCCCTGACCGGCGCCGCGGGGGAGATCGTCATCCTCGTCGATGCCGCCGTGGGGTCCGTGACGGTTCATCTGCCGTCGCCGGCTGCGGTGCCGCCCGGCCGGTTCTACTTCATCAAGAAGATCGACCGGACGTTCCATCCCGTGAAGGTCGATGCGGGATTGATGGGTTCGACTGTCGACGGCGCGGCCACGAGCACGCTCTTCCTCCCCAGGCAGGTGTTCGGCGTGGTCAGCGACGGCAGCGCCTGGTGGGCCATCTCGCAGTTCTGAGCACCTCACTTCAGTCCCGCCCGCGATACCGCGAGGTTGTTCCGCGCGAGAGTGAAATCGGGCTTGAGCTGCAGTGCCTTGCCGCACGCGGACGCGGCCTCCGCGTACCGGTGCAGCACGTTCAAGGCGGAGCATCGGTTGTTCCACGCCCCCACCAGACGAGATGATACCGGCACTCCGACCGGCTTGAAAGAACGGGACGGCGGCGCACATGCGCCGGTGGAACGACCCGTCCCACCGTTCCACATAGGGGCCCTGCGCGATCTGGCGAGCGGAGCGCCTCCACCCGTCTTACTTCTCCCGCATGACTGCTCGCCTCTTTTGTCTGTTGATCGCGGCGTGGATCCCAGCCGCCCTGGCAGCGCCCCGCACGTTTACCATCGACGGAAACGCCAGCAGCGCAACCGCGCATGTCGGGAAGACCGGCATCGGAAGCTTCGCCGGCCACGAACATACCGTCGTCGCCGAGACCATCCAGGGGGAAGTGGTCCTGGATCTCGAAGAGCTCTCGCGATCTTCGCTCGACCTCATCGTGAATGCCAGGTCGCTGAGGGTCAGCGAGGAAGGCGAACCGGAGGGAGATGCGCAGAAGGTCCAGCAAGTGACCAGAGGACCGAGCGTGCTCGACGTCGCGCGCTACGGTACCATCCGGTTCCGCTCGGTGGAGGTGAGGGGCAAGCGGATCGCTCCGAGCTCGTACGATCTGACGCTGCTGGGCGAGCTGACCTTGCACGGCGTCACGAAGAGATTCACAGTCCCGGTCCGACTCGAGGCGCAGGGCGATACGCTGAGCGCGTCGGGGAAGATGGTGGTGAAGCAAACCGACTTCGGGATCGAGCCCACCTCGGCGGCCGGCGGGCTGGTCAGAGTCGAGGACGAGGTTGTGCTGACCTTCCGGATCGGCGCTCGAGCAGGAGGGTAGACGCGCGACCGGCATTGTCCGGGAACATTCGCTGGCCTTGAGACGTCCTGCCAGTGTGCTGTTGTCTTCCCTAGGAGGGAACCATGCGTATTGCCGTTGCTTTCTCCCTGCTCCTTCTCGCGTGCGGCGGCAGCTCGAGCCCTCAGGGCCCTGTCCAGCTCCAGATCACCGCGGCGGGTATCAACCCGAGAACGATCACGATCCCTAGCGGGGTACAGGTCAGCTTCGTCAACAAAGACACCGCGAGCCACCAGATCACCTCGAACGACTGCGCGGAGCTTTCTTCCCAGGCGCTCGCCACTGACCAGAGCTTCACGAGCGCGCCTCTCACCGGGCCCAAGACGTGCAACTTCAACGACACGGTGAACCAAGGCGCCTCTTTCGCGGGCACGATAACCGTCCTGCAGCCGGGCGTCGATGGTGGCAGTGGCTACTGAGCGCGTTCCAGGTGCTTGGATGAGATCCCTCGGTCGCTTCTGGCTTCTCCTCGCCGCGCCTCTGCTCCTCGCGCGCTGCTCGGCAACCACCGCCGATCTCGAGCCGATCGCCTGGCAGAAGGTGCCCGGGAGCGCCCCGGGTGGCGCCGTGCTGGGCCTGGGCAGCCCCGGCAACTTCGACGAGCGGGGTAACTTCACCATCTCCGCTTTCAAGGATGGCGACGTCTACCGGCTGTACTACGGTGGCGCGGATACGAATGGTTCGTGCGCGGGAATCAACAGCGCTCACTGGCGCATCGGACTTGCCCAATCGAGCGACGGATTGGCCTGGACCCGCGTGCCCGGAACCGAAACCGGCGGAGCCATCCTCGACATCGGCGCGGCCGGCAACTTCGACGATTACCTGACCTATCGTCCTTACGTCCTCAAGGACGGGTCGCTCTACCGCATGTGGTACAACGGCAGCACCAAGCCCTTCAATTGTCCGACCGGCACGCTAGCCGACAACCGGCGCATCGGCTATGCCGAGTCGACCGACGGCCTCCACTTCACTCGCTTCTATGACGGCCCGGGGCCGGGTGGAAGCGTGCTTCCCCTCGGCGCCACCGGAGCCATCGACGCGCAGCAAGTCGGCTACATCTGGGTGATCAAGGACGGCACCGAGTACAAGATGTACTACTCGGCCAACGATGCCGGGAACTTCTGGCGGGTGGCGCTGGCCGTCTCCACCGACGCGCGCAACTGGACGAAGGTCCCGGGCAAACAGTTTGGCGGCTCCATCCTCGATCTCGGTGCCGCCGGCAGCTTCGACGTCGCTTGCGCCTACCAACCGTCGGTGTTCAAGGAGCGGGACCAGCTCTACCGGATGTGGTACCGCGGCTGCCAGGCGCCAGGCGCGTTCGGCGGGCCGAGCCGCGGAGTGATCGGCTATGCCGAGTCGAACGACGGGCGGACCTGGGTGAAGGTCAGGCAGCCTGGACCGCTCGGCGAGGCCCTCTCGGTGGGCGCGGCTGGCCAGTTCGACTCCGCCGGCCTGACCACGCCCTCGGTTTTCCTCGATGGCAACACCTGGACCATGTACTACGCGGGCTTCGATACCACCGGCCAGTTTCTCACCGGCCTGGCCCGGGCCCCGCGGCGATGAGGGCATTCGGGATTGCTTTCCTTCCGCTTGCCTTGGCCGCAGGCGCTGCGCGGGCGCAGACCATGCTCGACCAGGAGGAGCGGCTCATCGAGATCCATTCGCTGCTGATCGCGCTGCAGCCCGGCAACGCGCCGGGCGCATATCGGGCGGGCGAGCTCAGCGTGGGGCTCGAGCTCATCGTCATCCCGCCCATCGACGGCACCACAGGCGGCAAGCGGCAGATCACCGCCTCCGATCAAACCCCCGTCTTTCCCCGCCCGCGTCTTGCAATCGGCCTTCCCGCGCCCGAGGATTTCCGCGCCTTCGTCGGACTCGCCTATATCCCCCCGATCAAGTTCAACGAGGTGAGGTCGCATCAGGGGGCCCTGGAAGCGGGACTCGCCTGGGACCAAGGGGGCCCGCTCTCCGCGGGAATCCGCGGCTATGTGGTGGTGGCGAGGTCGCAGAGTCCCGTCACCGAGGCGACGACTCGCGACAGGCTCGATACGGTGGATTTCGGAGCGGACCTGGGCGCAGGTTACCGCTTCGACTTCGGGCTCGGGAGTGTGACGCCGTTCGCCAGCGTCGGCGTTTCGCGCATCTGGGGAGAGTTCCACGTCACCAGCGACGACTCGGTGCTCACCAGCACGACCACGAACCCGGGGATCACCGGCGGTGTGCGGCTCTTCTCCAAGCCGGGGCTCGAGGCCGTGGCCGAATTGGTGGTCTTCCCGGGACGCCTGGTGCATCCGAGCTTCGGTCTGGCCTGGGTCTTCGACTTGGCTTCCAAGCGCTGATTTCGAGTCTCGACCGGCAGCTGCGGGCCGGTTTTGTGTCGCGCCCTGCGATCAGGTTGCGCAATCCACGGTCTCGCGCAATGCTCCTGGCTGCCGGCCACTCCGGCTGGATCGAGGGCATCATGCGCAAGCTCGCAACCGCTGTCGCCGCCGCATTCGCCGCTCTGTCCGCGCACGCGGCTTTGGCCTGCGAAGACAAGATAGAATCCGCGGAGCAGTCGCAGCAGAAGCCGGCCGTCGCGGAGAAGACGAAGAAGCAGACCAAACAGCAGCAGAAGGCGAAGAAGACCGACGCCTCCGACAAGACCGCGGTGGCGCGCGCCGACAAGGGCTGATCGTCCGGAGCAGGCCGGATCGAACTGGTTTCCGCCTGACGCGCTCGTGCCTCGAAGCGATGCGAGAGCAGGGCCGCCAGGGCTGCGGCGCCGCCAGGCTCGGCCGCGATGCGCAGCGTGCTCCACAGCGGCTGCTGCGCCTTCGCGATCTCCTGGTCGGTGACGAGGGGGTGGAGATGCGCGGCAGGTAGATGCGGGCCGGGATCCTGAGGTCGCGGGCGGCGTGCGCGACCGCCGCGCCGTGGTTGCCGCCGGATGCGGCGACGACTCCTGCCGCCGGTACGCGCCGCAAGAGCAGATTCGCAAAGGCGCCGCGGGCCTTGAAAGAGCCCGACTGCTGCAGCAGCTCGAGCTGCTAAGTGAAGAAACGGGTGTCAAGCGGAAGCCGCCTCGACTTACCGCGCGGGTTTGCCCCTGCGCGCGGCCGGCTTCGGCAGTGCCGCGCCGCGCGGGATCACGTCGATGACGACGACCGGGTCGTCTTTCTCCACCAGGTTCTGCTCGGCGCGCAGGAGCGCGGGCGGCACCGAGTGGGTGAACCAGAGGTGGGCATCTCTTGCTCCGGCGAAGAGGCTGACCGGAAAAGGGATCTTGGGATGGAGCGTGAACAGGTCGGCGGCCAGCTCGCGCCCCGCGGCGCGGATGTGGGCGCCCTGCTGCCGCGAGATCTCCAGCGAGACCGTGCGCGGCTTCGGGGTGAAGGCGACGAAAGTCAGCTCGCGACGCGCGTCTTTCTCCTGGAGCTCGTCCCGCAGCTGTGCCACGGCCAGCGCGGTCGAGTACCCGGTGAACGCCTTTCCCGCAGGGAGATCCAGCTTCTCGCTCCAAGTCTCGGGCTTGCCCTGGTTGAAATGCGTCACGGTCGCTTTGCCAGTGCGGAAGTCGACCTCGATTTGGCGAAGGTTCGCCTTGCCGCGGCGCTCCACCCAGCGGAAGCTGTCCTGCGCGAGCTCGGGCTTGAGGCGCAGCCGGTCGTCCTCGAGGGCGACGCGGCCGTCCTTGAAGCGCCACACCGCGTGCACCACGAGCCGGTCGCCCTCGAGCTTCTGGGTGAGCTCGCCGTCGGCGATGAGCTTGCCGCTCTGATCGCTCATCGAGGGAAAGCCGTGCAGGTCGGCCTGCGGATACCGCAGCGCCACGCCCCAGGTCGGCAGGGAGAAGAGCAGGGCGCACAACGGCAGGGTTCGAGTCCTGGAGTTCACTGAACGGACGATGGGCATTGGGCGAACGGAACGCAGGGCCGGACAGGCAGGCGGCCGGCTGTCCGCGCAGCTCGTCAGCGGCCGGTCAAAGCGCTAGATCGACGGCTTCGGCATGTCCCCTTTTGCTGCCCGGGCCTCCGCGCTCCTGGTCGGGAGGCGGCTAATTCCTGCCCCTCTCGTCCTGCTCGCCGCGCGAGGCAGGGAGGACTTCCCAGGCGAGGTTGTCGCCGTGCTGCTGGCTCCAGAACCAACGCCAGCCGTCCTGCCACACCCTTGGGACCTTCGCGCCGAGGATCCCGTGGATCGACGGATCGCCGTCCGAGACGTGCACGCCCGTGATCTCGTTGTCGCCGTCGTTCTTGCCCGCCCCGCCGATCGACGAGTCGATCGTCGCGGAGGGATCGCGTCCCTCGGCGAGCCAGCGGATCGGCTGCGCTCCACGCGAGTAGTCGATGGTGACGTCGAATACGTAGCCCGAGTCCAGGCCCTTGCGCTGGGAGTGCAAGGTGTCTCCCGCGTCTTCGACCGCCAACAATTGATCTCGCGAGAGGAACTGGATGTTGTCGAGGCCCGCAACCGACCGGTTGCCCTCGTAGAAGAGCGAGAGCGTGCCCTGGTCCGCCGAAGGATCGCGCTGCGCGAGCTTGAAGATCGACGTCCAGCCGCCGGCGCCGCCCGCGCCCGTCACCGGGTCGCCGTTCTCGGGGCTGGTGGCGTTCGTATCGCCGGTCTCGTCAAAATAGAACTCGCGGAAACCGGTGCCGGGCCGGAAGACGCCGTTTTCCGGCCGCTTGAACGGCGTCCCCTGCGCCGCCTTCGCCGCAACGTTCGCATTGAACGGGGCGTTGCCCTGGACGGCTGTGTCGTGGATGGTCACCCACCTGGTGTCGTACGACTGTCCGTACGTGCGCAGCGCGACCTGATCCGGAGCGAGGACCGTGGCCTGCGATTCGAAGGTGACCGGGTGGCCCGCATTCATGACCTGCAACACCTGGAGTTTCCCATTGTGGAGATCGCCCGGCTCCCTCGGCACGTACCGATAGACGTAGCTGTTCGGCTGCCGTGCGGTCGTTCCCTGCTTGTTCGGTCCCCCGATGTCCTCGACGATCCAGAGGTTGCCGCGCCAGTCGTTCTGGATGCCCTCGTAGCCGCCCCGGCCGAGCGCGCCGGACACGTCTTCGACCGTGGACGGGAAGCTCGCGGTGGCCGCATAGGTCGGAGCGCCCGCGCTCTCGGTGGTGAACAGAAGGCGTTGCGCGAACGGATCCCAGGTCGAGCCGTCGATGGTGGCGATGGGCTTGCCCATGTCGTCCTGGGTTGCCATCAGCGTCACCCGATGCGCCGTGTCGGCGTCGAGGTTGATCCGGGTGAGGTACCCCTGCTTGGCGCCCGCAACCGTCGCGGCAAGCTCGTGGCCCTGGAAGAGAAAGTGCGTGCCGTAGTCGTAGTCCGGGTCGGCGCCCTTCTGGCTCTTCAGGACCAGGTAGGTGTTCTTGTCCGGTTCCGTCTTCTGCGCTTCGACCGGAATCACCGCCGTCGGGACCATCTGTGGCACTGCCGGGTTGTCGAGGCTCGGCGTGTCGTTCTCGTAACCATACCAGCCAATGATCGCTTGCGGGTTTTCGAGCGCCATCGAGCCTTGCGCCACCATGGTCTGGCGGAGCTCCGTCGAGAGCCGCGATGCCGGGGCGTAGCCGACCGCCTTGGTGTTGGGATCCGACAAGGTCGTGATCGATGGTCCTGACGATCGTGACTGTGCAACAGCTGCTGTGACGGTCGTCACGATGCCTGCTGCGACGAAACTCCAACTGATTCGACGATTCATGCTCTCCTCCTTGAATGGGAAGTCCTCGAGGCCGGCGCATGCTAGTGAGCGCGTCAGTTCTCGTCGGCCAACGTTTGGTTACGTGAAGGCGACGGATGGGTGACCGGGGTCAGTCGCCCTGGTGGAAAAACATCGAATCCGCTCGTGCGAGATCCGTACCAATCGCAGACACGAGCGGTGCATGGCGCGCGCCGTGCAGCGGTCAAGCCGAGCGAGCCCTCTCAGTGCGGATCGAGTGCGCGCAGGCGCGCCATCAGGCGGCGCACGTCGAGCTGCAGCTCCGGCGAGAGCGGCCTTTTCAGCGCATCGCGAATCTCGCGGTCGACGTCGATCAGCTCTTGGGAGGAAGCAAATTTCGTCTTGCGCTGGCGGAAGCGCACGCGCGTGTCACCCAGGAGTCGATCGAGCGAGAGGAGCTCGCTCTTCAAATCCGCTTCGTGCAGCGGCGAAGACTCCAAATGGACCTCCGATCGGGCGCGGTCAACTGTAACGTCTTCCCTCGGGTCCTGCCCAGCCGTTTCGCGAGCTTTCAATGACGGCCGGCCTTATCCTCTCTCAACTCCGCCTCCCTTCAAACCGCCTGGCTTTCGCCTGACGTGCTGAGGCCTCGACGGCGGCGGACAAAGGGGCACCATGGACAGGGACGGCATGACGGCGATCGCCGTCCGCGATCTGGGCAGCGGGGAGCGATCGAGTCGCCCTCGCGATACTCCGACTGCCGACGTGCCTGTTGATTTTCCCCGCGACGGGGGCGTTTACACCGTCTCCGACGGCTTTCGTGCCAGCTATGGCGCGGTGGGCGGAAAGCAAGTCACCCGCAACGTCAGGCCCCGGCCGCTTTCCTGGCGTATCGAAGGCGAGCAGTGCCTGGTCGCCCGCAGCGGCGGCGCCGCTCGACGGCTGCGGCAATACCGTTTGTGCATCCTCGAGCGCGCCGGAAGCCCGCTTCCCGAGGAGCCCGTTCCAGGATTCCAGACCATTCCGCCCTACGCATTGCCCTGAGGTCTACTTCGACTCCGCCTTCTCGAAGAGGGGCAGATACTCGCCGTACCCCTCCGCTTCCAGCCTCGCCATCGGCACGAAGCGCAGCGAAGCGGAGTTCATGCAGTACCGCAGGCCGCCGGGCGCCGGCCCGTCGTCGAAGACGTGGCCGAGGTGGGAATCCGCCAGCCGCGACCGGACCTCGGTGCGGGTGGAGAACAGCGAGCGATCGGTCCTGGTGTTGACGGCCTCCGCCTCGAGCGGTCTGGTGAAGCTGGGCCAGCCGGTCCCCGAGTCGAACTTGTCCAGCGAGCTGAACAGCGGCTCGCCCGAGACGACGTCCAGATAGATTCCCGCTTCGTGGTTGTTCCAGTACGCGTTGCGGAACGGCGCCTCGGTGCCCTCCTGTTGGGTGACCTGGTATTGCTCGGGCGTCAGTTGCTTCTTCAATTCGGTATCGGAAGGCTTGCGGAAGGGGGCCATGGTCCTCTCCTCGGAAGGCATGATGCGCCCAAGCCCGCGAGGTTGCGAGTGCGAGCGCCCGCTTGCGCGTTACCCCGGAAACAGCATAGTTGCTGAATGGCCAGACGCTCTTCGCATCCATTCGACGCGCTCGTTGACCGCTTCGCCCAGCTTTTCGCCGACCGCATTGCGGCCGCGCTGCCCCGCGGAAGGCTGCGCGACGGGGCATCCTCGGATCAGCGTGGAACGAGCAAGCTGCGCGGTCGCAAGCTGGACATGCGCTGCCGCTACCCGGGCTGCAAGAACAGATCGAAGGGGCCGCGGTTCCGGTTCATGTGCGAGGAGCATCGCAAGCTGCCCAAGGCGAAGCAGCTCGCCGCGCTCGCGAAGTCGGCCGCGAAGGACGCAAAAGCCTGAGCAGGCCCCGTGGCCAACAGGCGGCCCTCGCGCTTCCCCGAGCCGGGCGCGCGGCGTAGTCTGGCAAGTTCCAGGGTCGGTCATCGAACGAACGCAGGTCGGGATGGGAAACGTAGAGCGCGCCGTCGAGTTCTACGGCCGTACGGCCGGAAGGTATCTCTTCTCCCGGCCACACGGGCTGCGCGAGCCGGTACTCGCGAGCCAGCGGAATTCCGTCATCGAGCTCGCGGACCCCCGGTCCACCGATTCCGTGCTCGACATCGGCTGCGGCGCCGGCAGGCTGGCGGCGCTCCTTCGCCCGCGCGTCGCGAGCCTCTGCGGCGTGGACGCGTCCAGGGCGATGCTCGCTCTCGCAGGTCCGTGGCTCGACGAGCAAGTGCACGCGCGACTGGAGTCGCTGGTGCTGGACCGCACCTTCGACCTGGTCATTTGCTGCGGGGTCCTGGACTTCGTGGAGGATGCCGGAGCGGGGTTGCGCGCCATTCGACGGCACCTCGCGCCGGATGGCCGCGCCGTCGTCTCTGCGGCCGCCCCGTCGGTGGTGGGGATTGGATACGCGCTGGTCCGGAGGATGCAGGGCGTGCGGGTCCGCCTCTACACGTCGGACCGGCTCCGCGACATCGCTGCGAGCTGCGGACTCCGGTGCACCAAGGCTCGGACGCTGCGGGGCGGCAGCGTCGCCGTCGTCCTCGCGCGGTGAACCGCGCTTTCAGGACTCTTCGGACGAGGCATCCCCGCTCTCGTGCGGGGCTTCCGGAGTGGTCGGAGCGGCATCGGGCGGCAGCACGTACCACTGACGGCCGTTCAGCTGCTGGCGCTTGAGCAGGCCCTGCCGCTCCATCTCCTGGAGCAGGCGGCTGAACGTCGAGAAACCCTGCTCCCGCTCGTCGAAGTCGGGTTCCTTGCGGACGATGGTTTCCTTGATCAACGAGGGGTTCAGCGGTCCCGTAGCCCGGGCGAGCAGGCTGGAGACGACCTCGCGCGCGATCGGCGGAATGTCGCGCCCCACGCTCGGAGATCGAGGCTTTCGCGCCGCGGCTGCGGGCGGGCGCTCCCCGCGGCTTGCCACTTTCGCTTTGCCCGGGGGTTTCAGATAGATGAACTCGTCGCAGGCCTTCATGAACAGGGGAGAGGTGGCCTCCTTGACACCCAGGCCAATCAGCACGCGGTTGTTCTCCCGCAGCTTGTAGGCAAGCGGACAGAAGTCGCTGTCGCCGGACGCGATCGCGAAGGTGTCGATGTGCTCGCGGGCGTAGCACAGCTCGAGCGCGTCGATGACCAGCCGCATGTCCGCCCCGTTCTTCCCGGCGCGCGTCGAGGGCGGCACGTCGATCAGCTCCACTCCGAAGTCATGCAACCGGCGAGTGGCTTCGCGGAACCGGGACCAGTCGCAATATGCGCGCCTGAACACCACCTTCCCCTTCTCGAGCAGCCGGTCCATCGCAGGTTGCAGGTCGAACGTGGCCGGGCTGATCCCGGTGTTGGTGACCAGGTTCTCGAAGTCGATGAACAGGGCGACGCGCCGTTCTTTTTCGCTCACCATGCCCGTTCGTGTACCACCTCCGAATCGACTTCGCCGGATCTCGGGTGCCGGATCCCGATCGGAAGAGTTGCAGCCCGACCGAAATCGAGTGATACACCGCGGATGCCAGCTCCCCCCAGCGTCCTGGTCGTCGAGGACCACGAGGACACGCGCGAGCTGTACATGACCTGCCTCTCGTTGGAGGGCTTCGACGTCCGGGGGGCGGCCGACGGCGCCGAGGGCCTTGCGCAGGTCCGCAAGCATCGGCCCGACCTGGTCCTGCTCGATTTCGCGTTGCCGCGCATGAACGGAGCTGAAGTGCTCCGGGAGATCCGGGGCGATCCCGAGCTGAACCGCACGCCCGTAGTCCTGGTGTCCGCGCAGATGCGGCTCTGCCTCGCTGAGGTGAAGGGGCTGATCTTCCAGGCGGCCTTGGAGAAGCCGTGCGATCTCGACGAGGTCCTGGGAGCCGTTCGCTCGGCGATCGCCGCCTGAAGACAAGCGACGCATCTCGGATGGAAGCGCTCCAAGGTGTGGACGCCGCCCACCTTGCGGCAGGGGGGCTCCGTTGTGGCCACTGGAGTTCTTCTGTAGCTCTCGAAGGGATGGCGACTGACCTCCCCCCGCCGCGGACCATCCTGGTCGTGGACGACGAGGCCGCGGTCCGCCGCGCGCTCACGCAAGTACTGGAACGCGCCGGGTACACCGTGAAGGCCACCGACAGCGGCCACCATGCGCTCGAGCTGCTCCAGGACAATGCCATCGACCTGGTGATCAGCGACCACCACATGCCCGAGCTTTCCGGGATCGACCTGCTCAAGCTGGTCCGGGTGCGCCATCCCCACGTGGTCCGGATCATCATCACCGCCGACAAGGATCCGGACACGGCCGTGCGCTCGATCAACGAGAGCGAGGTCTACCGCTTCATCCGCAAGCCGTGGAACGACTCCGACCTGCGCACGATCATGCACTTTGCCTTCGAGGTCGTTCGCCTGGAACGGGAGAAGCGGCGTTTGCTCTCGATGGTGCGCGACGAGCGCGCCGCGCGCTTGCTCAACGGGTCGCCGGAAGACCCGGTCGGCATCGAGAGCGAGCTGCTTCTTCTCGCCGAGGACGAGCAGCACGGGTCTTGACGGTCCCACCGATCCCCACAGGCGGGCTTGCACGGCGCACCCCGGCCCCTTGAACACCTTCAGGCCGAGTCGCTAAGGCTCTGTTCCATGTTGAGCGAGATCAGGATCTGGCTGCCAGGAGTCACGCTGTACATGCTCGGTGCGATCGCCCCGGCCCTTGCCATCGTGCTGATGACGCGCTGAGCGCGTCCGGTTCACTTCGGCGGCGGGTATTCCGCCAGCGTCTTCGAAACGGCTTCTGCAGCCTTCTGGGCTTCCATGCCCGGGCTGAAGGTGTCGGTGGCCGTTCCCCGCCAGATCATCTGCTTCGACCGCGCGTCGACCAGGTCGATGATCAACGTACCGTCCCGGTACTGCCTCACCTCCACCGCGGGCGTGACCATGGTCGGATAGAAGCCATAGGGCGTGGCCGCGAAGTCGTAGCCGTACGCTTGCACGTCGATCCGGTTGATGGCCCAGCCGTGAACGGCGACCAGCAGCTCCGGAGACTGGTCGGGCGCCACCCGGGTCAGCCCCTTCGACGCCAGCGCCTGATCGATGCCCTGGAAGACAGCTTCCCGTATCTTGGGGTCGCGGGCCTCCGGCGCCTGCTCCGGACCAGGCTGCTGGAGGAGCCATGCATAGGTGCGGTAGCCCTTGAAGTCCGCGCTGCGGTCGTACTCGGTCTGCACCTTCATCGACGAGCAGGCCGCGAGCGCCAGAGCGAACGCCAGCATTCGACTTGCACGGTCGTCCACGATGTATCTCCTGGTCGGGTCAGACGCTTTCCAAGGCGGTTTGTACCTTGGAAGGGACCATCCCGGGCGGCATCGTAGGACCAAGGTCCACTCTGACGGAAAGGTGGCTTGGGGCATGCTATCCAGGGGTCCGCTCCAGGGATTGACGCTTGCCTGCACGTGCCCGGCTTCGCAGCGAGGTCCGGCGCCAGCTGGAGATGCTCCGCGAGAAGCGCGCTGGACGACCCGATGAGGCACCCATGATCCGGCAGATGAGAGTCCTAGCCCGCACCGCCTCGAGGTTTTCACCAGGAGTCGTCTGCGCCGGGTTCGCAGCCGTTCTGGCAACGTGTGCGCCGAAGAAAGAGGCACCCAAAGCGGCGGCGCCGGAAGTCTCGGTCGTCGAGGTGGCCCTGCGTGACGTGCCGATCGGGGGCGAGATCACCGCCTCGGTGCGGGGTTTGGAGGATGTCGAGATCCGGGCGCGAGTGGAGGGTTATCTGGAATCGATCGACTACCGGGAAGGCTCGGAGGTCAAGAAGGGGCAGCTCCTCTTCACCATCGACAACCAACCTTACAGGGCAAAGCTCGCCGAGGCGAAAGGCGAGCTCGCCCGGAATCGCGCCGCGTTGTCGAAGGCGGACCTGGACGTGAGCCGGTTCCGGCCGCTCGCGGCGGAGCGCGCCGTCAGCCAGGCCGAGCTGGACAACGCCGTCTCGGCGCAGAACGCGGCGCGCGCACAGGTGGACGCGGCGCAGGCCAGCCTGGAGAAGGCTTCTCTCGACCTCGGTTACACCCGCGTCACTGCCCCCATCGCGGGCCTGACCGGCCGGGCCCAGCGCAAGGTCGGCGACCTCGTCGGCAAGGGCGAACCCACGCTGCTGACGACGATCTCCTCCGTCGACCCGATCCGCGTCAGCGTGAACATCCCCGAGACGCTGTTCCTCCGTTACGCCGATCGGCTGAACGCGGCGGCGAGTGGGACCGCACCGCCGCAGGACGACGCGGGCGCGCAGCTCGTCCTCGCAGACGGCGCCGTCTATCCCGAGCGCGGGCGCCTGATCGGCATCGACCGCGCCGTCGATCCCCAGACCGGGACGCTGCGCGCCGATCTGACCTTTCCCAATCCCAAGCGCCTCCTGCGGCCCGGACTCTACGGAAAGCTCCGGTACAGGGAAGAGGTCCGCAAGGACGCGCTGCTGGTGCCCCAACGGGCGGTGCAGGAGCTGCAGGGCCAGTTCTCGGTCGTGGTGGTGAGCGCCGAGAGCAAAGTCGAGACGCGGAGCGTGAAGCCCGGCCCGCGGGTCGGCAACCTCTGGATCCTCGAGGAAGGAGTCAAGCCTGGCGAGAAGGTGATCGTCGAGGGGATGCAGAAGGTCCGCGACGGCATGGTGGTCGTGGCGACGCTGGCTGCCGGCGAGCCCGCTCCGGCCGCGCCTCAGGCAGCTCCGGCGCCTGCCGCGGCCAGCCCGACTCCCACCCCCGCCGCGTCGAGGTGACCAGATGGGAAACTTCTTCATCCGCCGCCCCATCGTGGCGATGGTCATCTCCATCCTCACGGTGATCGTGGGAAGCGTTGCGCTCTCGAGCCTGCCGGTCGCCCAGTATCCCGAGATCACCCCACCCCTGATCCAGGTGAACACCACCTACGTGGGCGCCAGCGCGCTCGACGTCGAGCAGTCGGTGGCGACGCCCATCGAGCAGCAGGTCAACGGCGTGGAGAACTCCATCTACATGAAGTCCACCAACGCCAACGACGGCACCCTCCGGCTCGAGGTCTCGTTCGAGGTGGGCTCCGACCTCGACATCTCCAACGTCCTCGCCCAGAACCGCGTCTCCCAGGCGATCCCGTCGCTGCCGGTGGACGTGAAGAACTACGGCGTGAGCGTGAAGAAGTCGCTCGCCTTCCCCATCCTGCTGGTGACTCTCACTTCGCCTTCCGGGGCGTTCGACTCGAACTTCCTCTCCAATTACGCCCTGATCAACATCAACGATCAGCTCGCCCGCATCTCCGGCGTGGGCCAGGTGAACCTGTTCGGTGGATCCGACTATGCGATGCGAATCTGGGTGCGGCCCGACCGGCTCCAGTCGCTCGGGCTCACCGTCATCGATCTCGTCGACGCGGTGAGGTCGCAGAACGTCCTCCAGCCCTCCGGTCAGATCGGCGGCCCGCCCGCCATCAAGGGCACGGAATTCACCTACGTGGTGCGGACGCGCGGGCGCCTTCTCACCACGGACGACTTCGGCCGGATCATCGTGCGGGCGAACCCGGACGGTTCGGTGGTGCGACTGTCCGACGTGGCACGGTTGGAGCTGGGCTCGGTCCTCTACAACGCCGTGGGCCGGCTCAACGGGAAGTCCGCCGCCATCGTGGCCCTCTACCAGACCCCCGGCTCGAACGCCCTCGAGGTGCAGAAAGCGATCCGCAAGGCCATGGCGGACCTGGCGCCCGGGTTCCCGCCAGGCATGAAGTACGAGATCACCCTCGACACCACGGCCGCCATCAGCGCGGGCATCAACGAGATCGTGCAGACGCTCATCGAGGCGCTGGTGCTGGTGATCCTGGTGGTGTTCGTGTTCCTCCAGAACTGGCGCGCCACCCTCATCCCGCTCCTCACGGTCCCGGTGTCGCTGATCGGCACCTTCATCGCCTTCCCCCTCCTCGGGTTCTCGGTGAACACGCTCTCGCTCCTCGGGCTGGTGCTCGCGATCGGGATCGTGGTGGACGACGCCATCGTGGTGGTCGAGGCGGTGATGCACCACATCGAGCAGGGAAAGACGCCCAAGGAAGCGACCGCCCAGGCGATGAAGGAGGTGTCCGGACCGGTCATTGCCATCGCGCTCGTGCTCTCCGCGGTCTTCGTTCCCGTGGCCTTCATCAGCGGCATCACGGGCCGCCTGTACCAGCAGTTCGCGATCACGATCGCCATCTCGGTGCTCTTCTCCGCCATGAACGCGCTGACGCTCTCGCCCGCGCTTTCCTCGCTGCTCCTCAAACCCAGGTCCGCAAAGCGGTCGTTCCTCCAGCCCTTCTATGACGGCTTCAACAAGGTCTTCGGCCGCTTCACCGACGGCTATCTTTCGCTGACCGGGATCCTGGTGCGGAAGGCGCTTCGGAGCAGTCTCCTCGTGCTGCTCGTCGGCGGCCTCGCGGTGCTCATCGCGAAGCGGATCCCCGGCGGGTTCGTCCCGGACGAGGACAACGGCTACTTCTTCGCGAACATCCAGCTCCCCGACGCCTCGTCGCTGGAGCGGACGGACGCTGTGGCGAAGAAGGTGGAGGCCATCATCGGCCGGGCACCGGGCATCGAGTACGTCACTACCGTGACCGGTTTCTCGCTCGTCTCCGGCGCCTTCGCCTCGAACACCGCGTTCATGTTCATCTCGCTGAAGCCTTGGGACGATCGCAAGGCGAAGGAGCTGCACGCTTCCGCGATCATGGCCGCCCTCAACCGGCAGCTGGGGAAGGAAGTGCAGGAAGGCTTCGCCGTCACCTTCGGCCCTCCTCCGATCATCGGGCTCGGCTCGGGATCCGGGTTCACGATGATGCTGCAGGACCGCAGCGGCGGGACGCCGGAATTCCTGGCCCAGAACGCGGAGCAGTTCCTGTCGGCTGCCCGGAAGCGGCCTGAGATCGGGGCAGCCCGCACCGTGTACCGGGCCAACGTGCCGCAGATCTTCGCCGACATCGACCGGGACAAGGTGACGAAGCTCGGCATCCCGGTCACCGACGTGAACACGACGCTGGGCGCGCTCCTGGGCGGAGCCTACGTGAACGACTTCAACCGGTTCGGCCGGACCTACAAGGTCTACTTGCAGGCGGAGCCTCAGTATCGCGCGGATGTGAAGAGCCTGGGGCTCTTCTCGGTCAAGACCGCGGAGGGGAACGAAGTCCCGCTCGACACCCTCCTCTCGACCCGGCCTACGGCCGGACCTGAGTTCACCAGCCGCTTCAACCTGTACCGCGCGGCCGAGATCAGCGGCCAGCCGGCGCCCGGCTACAGCTCGGCGCAGGCGCTCACGGCCCTGGAGGAGACCGCGAAGCAGGTGCTGCCGCAGGGGATGGGGTACGCCTGGTCGAACGTCTCCTACCAGGAGAAGAAGGCCGAGGGGACGGCGGGCGTGGTGTTCGTCTTCGCCATCCTCCTCGTGTTCCTGGTCCTGGCGGCCCAGTACGAGAGCTGGTCGCTGCCCATGAGCGTCATGCTCGGCACGCCGTTCGCCGCCTTCGGCGCTTTCCTCGGGCTCTACCTGGCGCGTCTGTCGAGCCCCGCCTACGTCAGCAACGTCTTCGCGCAGATCGGCCTCGTCATGCTGGTCGGCCTCGCTGCCAAGAATGCCATCCTGATCGTCGAGTTCGCCAAGGAAGCGCACGAGCGGGACGGGCTTGGCATCGCCGAGGCGGCCATGTCGGCTGCGAAGCTGCGCCTGCGGCCCATCCTCATGACTGCCTTCGCGTTCATCCTCGGCGTCCTGCCGCTGGTGCGCGCCGTGGGCGCGGGCGCGGAGGGTCGCAAGGTGATGGGCATGACGGTATTCTCGGGCATGCTCGTCGCGACCATCCTTGGCGTCATCCTCGTCCCCGTGCTCTTCGTCGCCGTCGGCCGGCTTTCAGGAGGAAGGGTGGAAGGGGCCGCAAGCCCGCCCCCGGACTCGGAGCTGGAGCCGGAGGAACAGCCGGGACTGGTCGGAGGCCCGGCGTGAGCAGGACGCCGGTGGTCGTGGCGGCGCTGGCCACGAGCGCGTGCTCCTTCGCTCCCCCCTACCAGCGCCCCGAAGCGGGGGTGCCGGCGCAGTACCGGTTCGCGGAGCCGAAGGAGACCGCGTCGATCGCGGACCTCCCTTGGTGGAAGTTGTTCAACGATCCCGCGCTCCAGGATCTCATCCGCGCGGCGCTCGCCAACAACCAGGACCTCGCGCTCGCCGCCGCCCGCGTCGACGAGGCGCGCGCGTTGGTGGGGATCGCCAAGGCGGACTTCTATCCGCAGATCGCCGCCGAGCTGGACGCTGCGTACGGCCGGCCGGTGTCGAAGAACATCAATCCCATCGTCACGACTTCCGGGCACTATGCGGCCATCGCGAGCGTCTCCTGGGAGATCGACCTCTGGGGCCGGGTGCGCAACTCCCGCGACGCCGCCCTGGCCGACCTGCTCGCGACCGACGACGGTCGGCGCGCTGTCATCCTCTCCCTCGTCTCCGGCGTGGCGCTGGCATACGTCGAGCTGCGGGGGCTCGATCTGGACCTGGAGATCGCGAAGTCGAATACCGGGACGCGGCAGTCGACGCTCGATCTCTTCGACGCGCGCGCCCGGCGAGGGATCGCCTCCGACCTCGAGGTGAGCCAGGCGCGCGCGGACCTGGCGGTCACGACAGCCGCGATTCCGGAGACGGAGCTGCAGATCGCGGTCAAGGAGCACCAGATCTCCGTCTTGCTCGGGCGGGCGCCCGGCCCCATCCCTCGCGGATCGCTCACCGTGGACCAGACCCTGTTGCCGCCCGAGCTCCCTCTCGGCGTGCCGGCGCAGCTCCTGGGACGGCGCCCGGACGTCCTCGCAGCAGAGCAGGGCGTGATCGGTGCGGGCAAGAGGGTGGGGGTTGCGGTGGCGAATCGGCTGCCGACGCTGTCCTTGTCCGCGTTCATCGGGCTGGAGGCGACCACGATTCCGAACCTCTTCAAATCCGACGGCGTCGAGGGGACCGCCGGTGGCAGCCTCCTGGCTCCCATCTTCCAGGGCGGGCGGCTTTCGTCTGCAGAAGAGGCGGCGCGCGCGCGGCTTCAGCAGTCGATCGCGTCGTACCGGAAGACGGTGGAGCAGGCGCTACAGGAGGTCGCCGATGCCGCCGTGAGCGTCCGGAAGCTGCGGGAAGCGCGAGTGGCGCGGACCGATCAGGTGAAGGCGAGCACCCGTGCGGCGAAGCTCGCACTCGACCGGTACCAAGGCGGCGTCTCCAGCTACTTCGAGGTGCTCGACGCCCAGCGGCGGCTCTTCGACGCGCAGCTCAGCCTGGCGCACACGCAGCGGGACGAGCTCGCCTCCGCTGTGCTGCTTTATCGTGCTCTCGGGGGCGGGTGGCAGCCCGAGGAGGCGCCGCCACAGCCAGTCAAGTAAAGTGATCATCGCTCAAGCCGCCTTCGGCGGCCATGACTATCCCGTGCCGGCGCGGGGGGTCTCCGGAGGAGTGGAGGGGATTCCGAGTCGCTCGGCCATCCGGACCAGATCGGGAAGGGACCGGGCGCCCATCTTCTCGACCACCCGGGCCCGGTGCACCTTGATCGTCTTCTCGGAGATGCCCAGCTCCCAGGCCACTTCCTTGTTGAGCAGACCCGAGATCACCAGCGCGAAAACCTGGCGCTCACGCGGTGTGAGCTTGGTGAAATTCTCGGTCAGGTCCGCGAGCCCCCGGCGCTGCAGGATCTCTTTCCGGCTGCGCGCCACCGCCCGCTCCAGGGCGTCGAAGAGGTCCTCCTCCTGCACGGGCTTCTCGAGGAAGTCGACCGCTCCGTCCTTCATCGCCCTGACGCTCGCGGGCACGTCACCGTGCGCGCTGAGGAAGACGATGGGAGGCGGCAAGGGGTACGCGCTGAGCTTCTCAGCCAGCTCGAAACCGTCGATCCCGGGCATGCGCAAATCGGTCAGGACCACCACGGGACCGTCGTGGAGCGGCGGCTCGGCGAGCAAGGCCTGCCCGGAGGCAAACGCGCGCGCCCGGTATCCCGCCGACTTCAGCAGCCGGAGCAGGGCGGCGCGGACCGATTCGTCGTCATCCACTACGCATACGATCGCCAGCTCGTTCATGGTTCCCCCCTGACTGTGCCTTCACGGCCAGCAAGCTCAGCTCGAATACCGGGCCCGCGAGACTCCCGCCTTGCCACCAGGGCGCAATCCGCCCCGCCCACCTCGGCGCTGGCGTCGTCGATGGCCCGCCTGTCTGCTTGGGACCCAGCCCCCACCCGCTCCATCGCCAACTCTCCGAGCCTCTACCGCGCTGATGCCGGCATCGTGCCCGGATTTGCACACGGGTCAAGGGGTTCAAAATTCAACCCGGCTGGATCCCCGAAGGCGAGAACAAATTCTGTGAGCTCGCCGGGAGACTCAGCTGTGCGAGAGCCGCGCGCGCCGCGTGGTGCGCGATGCGTAGGCGCTCATCGCCGCCTCGATCGCCCGAAGGAGGGCGTCGGCCTCGATCGGCTTGGAGAGCATCGTCTCCGTCGCCATGACGTCTCCGATCTCGTCGATCTCATGGGCGGTGACGAAGATGACGGGCGAGTCTCGCCCTTCGGCACGAAGAGCGTCGCGCAGGGCGGGCCCGCTCATCCCGGTCATCCGCACGTCGACGATCAGGCAGTGATTGCCGCGAGGCGGACGGCGCTCCAGGAACGCCGATCCGGACTCGAACGCCTCCACTTCGAACCCGGCAGCCGCCAGGAGCCGGGCAAGACCTCGGCGGACGGAGTGGTCGTCATCGATCACGAACACGCGGCGAGCGCGCGGCGCCATGGCTGCATCCGAGCACTTCTCGATCGGGAGAGGAATGGAACACAAGGCCTATACGCGGGCGATCAGCGGTGCTCAGGCGCAGATCGTCATCCGCTTTCAAACGCCCGACACTGACCTTTGGTCTCATCAACCCTTCGCAAGTTCGCTGCTTCAGGCCGGAGTCAGGACCATTGCAGAGCGCAATCCGGTGACCGCCTCGATCTTGCAGTTCGCACGGCGGCGGGTCGCGGAAGCGCTGAATTTTCGCGTGTTCGCGGCACTCAGGCCCGGCATGGGTTGTGCTTCATGCCCCGGCGGAGGGCTCCATGATCGATCTCCTGCTGGTGCTGGCTACCGCCGCCTTCTTCGGCCTGTCCTGGGGCTACGCGCGGCTCTGCGAGAAGCTCTGATGAACCTCGAATACGCAATCGGCCTCGCGCTGTCCGTGCTGATGCTCGTCTACCTCGCTTATGCGCTGGTCAAGCCGGAGCGCTTCTGATGACTGCCAATGGATGGTTGCAGATCGCCCTCTTCTTCGGGGTGGTGCTGGCGCTCACCAAGCCGCTCGGGGCGTACATGTTCCGCGTCTTCGAAGGCGATCGGCAGCCGCTGCCGCGCGTCTTCGGGCCTGTGGAGCGGGGGTTGTACCGGCTGTGCGGCGTGAAGGCGGACGCCGAGCAGACCTGGCCCGTCTACGCGTTCTCGCTGCTCGCGTTCAGCTTCTTCGGAATGCTGGTGACCTACGCGATCCAGCGGCTCCAGCACCTCCTGCCCTTCAACCCACAGAAGCTCGCCGCCGTCGAGCCTGCGCTCGCGTTCAACACGGCGGCGAGCTTCACCACCAACACGAACTGGCAGTCGTACGTGCCGGAAACCACCGTCAGCTACTTCACGCAGATGGCGGGACTCGCCTGGCACAACTTCACTTCCGCGGCCGCCGGCATCGCGGTCGCGCTGGCGATCGCGCGCGGGCTCACCCGCAAGGCGGGGCCGCTGGGTGGAAAGACCCTCGGCAACTTCTGGGTCGATCTGATCCGCGCCACCGTCTACCTGTTGCTGCCCATCTCCTTCGTCTTCGCCCTCTTCCTGGTCTCGCAAGGAGTGCTGCAGAACCTGGCGCCCTATCACGAGCTGACCACGCTGGAAGGGGCGAAGCAGATCATCGGCATGGGCCCCGTGGCCTCCCAGGAAGCGATCAAGATGCTGGGGACCAACGGCGGCGGCTTCTTCAACGCCAACAGCGCCCACCCGTTCGAAAACCCGACACCGCTGTCGAACTTCGTCCAGATGGTGTCAATCTTCGCCATCTCCGCGGGGCTCACCTGGACCTACGGACGCATGGCGCGCGACCAACGCCAGGGCTGGGCGCTCTGGGCCGCGATGGCGGTGCTCTCGATCGCCGGGGTCAGCGCTCTTTACTGGGCGGAGGCCCGCGACAACCCCGCGCTCCGGGGCTTCGCCCAGATGCAGCAGGGCAGCGGCAACCTGGAAGGGAAGGAGACGCGCTTCGGCCTCGCGAATTCGGCGCTCTTCGCCACCATCACCACCGATGCCTCCTGCGGCGCGGTCAACGCCATGCACGACAGCCTGACGCCGCTGGGCGGACTGGTGCCGCTCGTCAACATCAAGCTGGGCGAGGTGATCTTCGGCGGCGTCGGGGCCGGGCTCTACGGGATGCTCGTCTTCGTGGTGCTCACCGTCTTCATCGCCGGCCTGATGGTGGGGCGCACGCCCGAGTACCTGGGCAAGAAGATCGAGGCGCGCGAGATGAAGCTGGCCATGCTCTACGTGCTGGTCTTCCCCCTGGCCATCCTCTCGCTGGCCGGCTGGGCAGCGGTGGCGCCGTACGGCGTGTCCTCTCTGTCCAACGCGGGCCCGCACGGGCTTTCGGAGATTCTCTACGCGTTCGCCAGCGCGGCCGGGAACAACGGGTCGGCGTTCGCGGGCCTCAACGCGAACACGCGATTCTGGAACTTCGCGCTCGCCGCCGACATGCTGGTGGGACGCTTCCTGATGATGATCCCCGCAGTGGCAATGGCCGGGTCCATGGTGGACAAGAAGGTCACCCCGGCTGGCCTGGGCACGTTCCCCACCAACGGTGGCCTGTTCGTAGGCCTGCTCGTCGCGGTCGTGCTGATCGTCGGCGCGCTCACTTTCTTTCCCGCGCTCTCGCTCGGCCCGATCGTCGAGCATTTCGCGGCCGGAGCCGGGAGGTTGTTCTAATGGCACCCAGGGCGAGACATCTCTCGTTGTTCGATCCCGCCATCCTGCGTCCGGCGATCGTCGAGAGCTTCCGGAAGCTGGCTCCACAGCTGGTGGCCAAGAACCCGGTGATGTTCGTGGTGGAGATCGGCAGCGTGCTGACCACCGCGATCTGGCTGCGCGACGTCCTCGCGCCCTCTCCAAATGCGGCGCCGACCTGGTTCACGCTGGCCGTGTCGATCTGGCTTTGGTTCACCGTGGTGTTCGCGAATTTCGCCGAGGCTGTGGCGGAGGGCCGGGGCAAGGCGCAAGCGGATACGTTGCGCCGGATGCGGCAGGAGACGATGGCCCGGAAGGTCCGCTTCTGGCCGCCGCGCGAAGACGTGCCGGGCATCGCGAACGAGGACATCATCCCGGCCTCCCGCCTGAAGAAGGGCGACCTGGTCATCATCGACACCAACCAGGTCATTCCCGGCGACGGCGAGGTCATCGAAGGCATCGCCTCGGTGGACGAGTCGGCCATCACCGGCGAATCGGCGCCCGTCATCCGCGAGAGCGGCGGCGACCGGTCCGCGGTGACCGGCGGAACGAAGGTGCTCTCCGACCGGATCGTGGTGCGCATCACGGTGGATCCAGGCGAGTCGTTCCTCGACCGCATGATCGGGCTGGTCGAAGGCGCTTCGCGCCAGAAGACGCCCAACGAGATCGCGCTGCACATCCTGCTGGTCGGACTGACCATCGTCTTTCTCTTCGCCTGCGTCACGCTGGTGCCGTTGGGCCTGTATTCGGGGATCCCGCTCAGCGCCACCGCCGTCGTGGCGCTGCTGGTGTGCCTGATCCCCACCACCATCGGTGGCCTGCTCTCCGCGATCGGCATCGCCGGCATGGACCGGCTCCTGCGCAAGAACGTGCTGGCGATGAGCGGCCGCGCGGTAGAGGCGGCGGGGGACGTGGACACCTTGCTGCTGGACAAGACCGGCACCATCACGCTCGGCAACCGCATGGCCAGCGAAATCGTGCCGGCCCCGGGCGTCCGCATCGAGGAGCTCGCGGACGCGGCGCAGCTGGCCAGCCTGGCCGACGAAACGCCGGAAGGCCGGTCCATCGTGGTGCTGCTCAAGGAGAAGTACCAGCTGCGCGGCAGGGAGACGAAGGGAGTGGCGCACTTCATCCAGTTCAGCGCCCAGACGCGCATGAGCGGCTGCGATCTCGGCGACCGCCATGTGCGCAAGGGCGCCGTGGACGCGGTGGGAGACCAGGTGAAATCGCTCGGCGGCGTCATGCCGGAGGAGCTGGTGCAGGCCGCCTGGAAGATGGGCGATGCCGGCGGAACGCCGCTCGCCGTTTCCGACGGCCCCCGGGCGCTGGGGCTGATCCTGCTCAAGGACGTGGTGAAGGGCGGGATCTCCGAACGATTCGCGCGCTTCCGCGCCATGGGGATCCGGACCGTGATGATCACCGGCGACAACCCGCGCACCGCAGCCACCATCGCCCGGGAATCCGGCGTGGACGACTTCCTGGCCCAGGCGACGCCCGAGGCCAAGATGCGGCTGATCAAGGACGAGCAAGGCAAGGGCAAGCTCGTCGCGATGACCGGAGACGGCACCAACGACGCCCCCGCGCTCGCGCAGGCGGACGTGGGCGTGGCCATGAACACCGGGACGCAAGCGGCGAAGGAGGCCGGCAACATGGTCGACCTCGACTCCGATCCCACCAAGCTGCTCGAGGTGGTGGAGGTGGGCAAGCAGCTCTTGATGACGCGGGGCACGCTGACCACGTTCTCGATCGCCAACGACGTGGCGAAGTACTTCGCCATCCTGCCGGCCCTTTTCGTGGGGGTCTTTCCCGAGCTGGCGCCGCTGAACGTGATGCGGCTCGCCTCGCCCTACAGCGCGATCCTGAGCGCGGTCGTATTCAACGCCATCATCATCGTCCTGCTCATCCCACTGGCGCTGCGCGGAGTGCGCTACCGACCGCTGGGCGCTGCCGCGCTGTTGCGCCGTTCGCTGCTCATCTACGGCGTGGGCGGCGTGATCGCCCCCTTCATCGGCATCAAGATCATCGATCTCGGGCTGGCGGCCGCCGGGCTCGTCTGAGGAGACCTCATGTTTCGCACCGGAATGCTCATCGCCATTCGCGCCACGGTCGTCACGCTGGTGCTGACGGGGGTCATCTATCCGCTGGTCACGACGGCGGTCGCGCTGACGCTGTTTCCCAGCCGTGCCCGCGGCAGCCTGGTCACGGACGACTCAGGGCGCCTGCTGGGATCGGAGTTGATCGCCCAGCCGTTCGGGAAACCGGGATACCTCCAGCCTCGACCGTCCGCGGCCGGTGAAAAGGGCTACGACGCGGCAGGCTCGTCGGGATCGAACCTCGGACCGACTTCCAAGGCCCTCCACGAGCGCGCCGAGAAGGAGCTGCAGCGGCTGCTGCAGGAAAACCCGAATGCAGGAGGACCGGTCCCGGCCGAGCTGGTCACGGCGTCCGCCAGCGGCCTCGATCCGCATCTCTCGCCGGCGGGGGCGCTCTGGCAGGCGCCGCGGATCGCCCGGGCCCGGAACGTGGACGAGGCCCGGGTCCGGGCCGTGATCGAGGCCAACGTCGAAGGTCGCGACCTGCTCGTCCTGGGGGAGCCGCGCGTGAACGTGTTCATCGTCAATCGCGCGCTCGACCGTCACTTCGGACAGCCGCCACTCGCGACCCGTTGAACGGCCTCTCGTGGCGGGATCGGAGCGGCCATGATGGAATGGCGCCAGAGAGGTGCGGGGATGGGCGAAGCGGAACAGGCGCCGCCGGCTCCAATGCGCGTCCTGGTGGTCGACGACGAGCGGAACATCCGCAAGACGCTGGTCGTCGTCCTGCAGGGGCTGGGCTGCGCCGTGACCGAGGCCGCCGCCTCCGAAGCCGCGCTGGAGGCGCTCGGCAGGTCCGCGTTCGACCTCGCGTTCGTGGACTTGCGCCTGGGGAAGGAAGACGGCCTCGAGCTGCTGCCGAAGCTTCTGGCCGCGCGCCCCGGCCTGGACGTGGTGATGATCACGGCCTACGCCGCGGTCGATTCCGCCGTGGAGGCCATCCGGCGGGGAGCCAAGGACTATCTGCCCAAGCCGTTCACCCCCGCGCAGATCCGCCGGGTGGTGGAGCAGGCGCGCGCCCGCCGCGAGCTGGAGCTGCGCGTGGCCGATCTGCAAGGAAGGCTGGCCGACGCCGCGCCGGAGCCCAGCCTCGAGCTGGCCAGCGCCGCGATGCGGCCCCTGATGGAAGTGATCAGCCGCGCGGCCGCGCACGACGTTCCGGTGCTGTTGCGCGGCGAGAGCGGGACCGGAAAGAGCGTGCTGGCGCGGACGCTGCACGAGCTCAGTCCGCGCAAGCGGCACCCCTTCGCGGTCGTGAACTGCCCGGCGCTCAGCGAGGAGCTGCTGGCGAGCGAGATGTTCGGACACGCGGAGGGCGCTTTCACCGGGGCGGTGCGCGAGCGGGCGGGACGCGTGGAGGCGGCCGAGGGCGGCACGCTGTTCCTCGACGAGATCGCCGAGATGCCCGCCGCGCTCCAGGCGAAGCTGCTGCGGTTCCTCCAGGACAAGCAGTTCGAACGCGTCGGCGAGACCCGGACGCGGAAGGCCGACGTGCGCATCGTCGCCGCCACGAACCGCGACCTGGACGCGGCCGTGCGGACCGGTGAATTCCGCGAAGACCTGCTCTTCCGCCTCAACGTCGTCGAGGTGACGGTGCCGGCCCTGCGCGATCGTGCCGACGAGATCCTGCCGCTCGCCCGCAGGTTTCTCGCATTCTTCGCCCGCGCCGCGCGGAAGGTGGCGCCGGAGCTGTCGGTCGAGACGGAACGCGTGCTGCTCGCCTATCCGTGGCCGGGAAACGTTCGCGAGCTCCGCAACGCCATCGAGCGGGCGGTGATCCTCAGCGCCGGCCAGGTGCTCGCGCCGGAAGCGTTTCCGGAGCGCATCGTCCAGCACGCCAAGGAGGTTCCGCTGGTCGGCGGCGACTTCACCGTCGAGGCGGTCGAGCGCGAGCACATCCTGCGGGTGCTGGCGCGCACCCGCACGCAGGAGGAAGCGGCGCAGATTCTCGGCGTGGACGCATCGACGCTCTGGCGCAAGCGGCGCAAGTACGAGGGGGGATGATCTCCAAGCCGGCCCAGCCGCGGCGGCCCGAGGACTTCCTCGAGCTGGTGGAGCGCGCCAAGCGGGGCCGGCTCAAGTTGTACGTCGGGTTCGCCGCGGGGGTGGGCAAGACCTTTCGCATGCTGCAGGAGGCGCACGAGCTGCGGCGCCGGGGCGTCGACGTGGTGGTGGCGTTCGTGGAGCCGCACGGACGCGCAGAGACGGCGGCGCTGGTCCAGGGCCTGGAAGTCGTGCCGCGCAAGCGGACGGAGTATCGCGGCGTGGTGGTCGAGGAGATGGACCTGGATGCGGTGCGCGAGCGCCGCCCCACGGTAGCGGTGGTCGACGAGATCCCGCACACCAACGCGCCGGGCTGCTTGAACCGGAAGCGGTACCAGGACGTGCTCGCCCTTCTCGATGCCGGCATCAACGTCATCGGGGCGATGAACGTGCAGCACCTGGAGTCGCTCAACGGGCTGATCGAGCGCGCCACCGGCGTCGCGGTGCGCGAGACCGTGCCGGACAGCTTCCTCAAGCAGGCGGACCAGGTGGTGAACCTGGACCTGGCGGTGGAGGACCTCCAGGAGAGGCTGCGCGTGGGCAAGATCTATGCGCCGGAAAAGATTCCCTGGGCGCTGGAGAACTTCTTCAAGGACCAGAACCTCGCCACGCTGCGGGAGCTGGCGCTGCGCGAGGTGGCCGAGAGCCTGGACCGCGCGGGAGTCGCCAAGGGCGCCCCCGAGCTGAAGACCTCCGGCCGCGTGATGGTCTGCCTCGCCTCCAATCCGCCCCGCGCCAAGATCCTCCTCTCGCGCGGATCGCGCATGGCGGGCCGGCTGAACACCGACTGGTTCGTGGTCTACGTGGAAACGCCGCAGGAAGCGCCGAACCTGATCGACTCCGAGGCGCAGCGTCACCTGCTCGCGAACATCGACAAGGCGAGGGAGCTCGGCGCCGAGGTGGTCCGGATCAAGTCCGACGATCCGGCGCAGGCCCTGCTCGATTTTGCCCGCGCGCACGGGATCGCTCACGCGATCGTCGGACGCTCGCTGCAGCCCTGGTGGAAGCAGGTGTTGCTCGGTTCGGTCCTCACCCGCCTCCTGCGGGAGGGCGGCGACTTCGACCTGCACGTGGTCGCGTCGACCGGCGAGGAGCGCCAGTGACGCTCCGGACCCGCCTGTTGCTGGCGCAGGCGCCGCTGGCCGTGGGCCTGGTGCTGGTCGGGCTGGTCGCGCTCAACACCCTGGACACGCTGGGCCAGAGCTCGCAGCTCATCCTGCGCGACAACTTCCGCAGCGTGCTCGCGGCGCAGCGCATGAAGGACGCGGTGGAGCGGGTAGACAGCG
>WNFS01000130.1_pt1 | contig 51837 bp, 75 predicted proteins | sample 5400141 | NCBI WGS metagenome assembly WNFS01 (sample SAMN13153358, study PRJNA577476) | soil metagenome | isolation source: 60 cm saprolite under Madrone tree | place: USA:California | collected 2016-06-14
CATATGTAATTGGTAGCGGTGGAGGTACTCTTTCATTTACAGTTTATGGATGTAATAACTCTACTTGTACAAGTGGTGGAGCAACTGTTACTCCGGGCGGACCAAATAAGGCAATACAAGTTAATGATAATGGAACGTTCTATGGATCATCTAATTTTATATGGGATAATATAAGTAAATTATTCGAGATTCAAGATGGAGGCCAGTTTACAGCACAGGGGAGTACTTATGGAGGAAGTGGGGTTGATGCTAGTATTTTAGTTAACCAAAATAGTACTAGTGCTGAAGGGATGGTGGTAGATGTTAATAATAATGCTAATACTGTAACTGATCTTATTGGATTGTGGTTAGATGGTAATGGTGGTGGTGGAACAACTACAAACAATTATGGAATTAAAATTGCAGATCAACATGGAGTAGGTACAAATAATTATGGTCTTGAGATCGACAATCAGGGAACAGGATCGAATGATTATGCAATTAAAGTCTTAGGTGGACAAAATGATCTTGGGCCACAAACGACTACTGTTGGTAATTTAATTGATTTAGGACTTACTGCTAGTCAACCTATTATATGTACTAATGGTAGTAAACAATTAACTACTAGTGGATGTGCTTCGGCTGGTAGTGGTTTTACAGGAACTCTTAGTAATAATAAAATTACAAAATCTACAGGAGGAACCGGGTTAGCTGATAGTTCTCAAACAGACGATGGAATTCATGCAGTAGCATCTCCTAATGGTACAGGATTACAAACTGCTGGTGGGTTAACTATTGATCGTGTAAATGATACTGGTACTGGTACAGGAGCAAATCTATTTGCTTGTAAAAGTGCTACCGCTGGAAGTGTTGTTACATGTGCTACTAGTACTAAGACAGGTGTACAGGGAGTAGCTATCGCTGGTGTAGGAACTGCTCCGGGGACTACCGGTTCAACCAGTATGTGTATTACTGGAAATTGTTCTGTTATAACTGATAATACTACAGTAATAGGACATTATGGTATTCCTAGTACAACGACTATTGGAAGGATACATGATACTGGGGCAGTTATTCCAACTGCTAACATAGATAGTTTTTTGATTACGTCTGTAGGAACTGTTGGTACTGCTGTTGGGGTAGAATTAAGTACTCCTGATTGGTTTACAGCACAAGCAGCGGCGAAAGTATATCAATTTCAGGTTAATGGAGGGACAGTATTTCCTGCTGGAGATAAAATTAATGCTAATTCTACAACTCCTGCTGCTGGAGCAAACACTGTAAATATTCCAATTACTACATCTACATCTGGAACTACGGATAGTTTTGCTGTAAATGCTTCTACGACTGGTACAGGATCAACTTTTGCAATGGCTGCTAGTCCTACTTTTACAGGTACACCTGCTGCACCTACACCGGCAGCAAGTAGTAATACTACTACTTTAGCTACTACTTCTTATGTAACAAATGCTATCGCACAAGGAAATCCAGCAATAGCGGTACTTGCAGCTTCAACAGCTAATATAGCTGGTACATATACAGCAGTTGGGGCTGGTATTGGAGATACTTTTACAGTAACAGCAACAGGAGCTTTTACACTTGATGGAATAGCAATTAATACTATTGGGCAAAGGATTTTACTTAAAGACCAAACAGATGCTACACAAAATGGTGTATATACAGCTACAGTTGTAGGAATTACTGCTGTTAGTCCAATTTTTACTCGTGCTCTTGATTATGACCAACCAGCGGATATAAATTATACTGCTGCTATACAAGTACAGTCTGGTACAGCAAATGGTCTTTCATCATGGTTATTAACAACACAAATAACTAGTGTTGGTCCTGCTGGAAGTAATATATCTTATTCTCAATTTTCTAAATATCCAGTTACAAGTGGAGCATTAGTACAATTAGAGAGCCATACTGCATCTGGTGGTTCTACAATGACATTTACCACTTGTCTTAGTAATTCTTATCAAGAATTTGAAATTCATTTTCGAGATTTAAGTCCTTCCAGTGTTACTGGAGTAACATTAGAGGCACAGTTTTCTACAAATGGTGGAACTTCATATGATAGTACCATTGCGAATTATGTATGGGGAACACATTATACTGGATTTAATGCAACTGGTGGTGATTCTGCACAATATACATCGAATACATTAACTGGTATAGGAATTGGTCCAATGTCTGTATTAAGTAGTAATTCTGCTTATGGTGGAGCAAGTGGAAAAGTAAGTATTTTTAATGTTAATTCAACAACACATTATAAACAACTTACATGGCAGTTATATGCGGGTAGTGTATCAAGTAATGCTAATTATACAGGAGTAGGGGGCGGAGCTTACCTTAGTCTTTCTGCTGTTAATGCTTTTCAATTGATATTTTCTGGAGGAAATCTTGCTAGTGGAACTGTAGTTTGTTATGGAGTAACACCTTAATTTAATAGTATATTAAAATGTCTAAAAACTACTTTGAATTAAAATATCGAGGACCATATAAAGGAGTAAATACTTCTCTACCAGAAGATTTACTTACTCCAGAATATTCTCCATATATGGTTAACTTCATTTTAAAGAATGGAGAAATCCGAACACGACCAAATCAGTCTATATTTTTACGAGGACCAGATAGTACTCCAATTTTATTTGTTACTTCTTTTTTTGACTCTAATAATGTATGGCATACTTGCTGTGTTACTGGTGTTGGTTTATATCAACTTAATCGAAATTGGCGTGTAGGTATACAACGTTCTAGAAATTATAATCCTTGGTCATTAATAGGAGCATTTACAGTACAACCTGGTCCTAGTAATCCAGCAGCAGTACAAGTATTTGTTAATAAGTTGTTCTGGACTAATGGTGGTACAAATCTTTGGATGTGGGACGGAATTACTAGTATAGGTGCTCCTTCTATATGGAAAGCATCTACTGCATATAAAAAAGGAGAAGTAATACAAGATTCAGCTGGTAATTTACAAGTAGCTGGAAACAGTGGAATTAGTAAAGTTGCTCCACATCCAGTGTGGTCAGCAGTTATTGGTGGACAGACTATAGACAGTGGTACAACTCCTATTACATGGACAGAAAATGGAAAACCTGCTCCGGCTAATGGTTTTGGAGCCATAGCGGTAGTAGATGCTACAAATGGAGTAACAGCAGGGGCAAATTTCTTAATAGAACTTAATTCACAACTTTTAATGTTAAGTACTGTTGAATCATCTGGAGGGGCTTTTCCACAGAGAATAAGATGGTCTCCATCAGGTATTCCTACTATATGGGACCCCAATGTTAATATTGGGGCGGGATTTAATGATGAATTAGATGTACCTGATGGTATTCTTGGAGCCATAACAGTAGGAACTACAGCATTTATTCTTCGATCTAATGGAATAACAGAAGTAACTTCTACTGGTATTGGTATAAATCCATTTAATTTTAATCATTTATGGGCTAGTGAACGAGGGATAGGAAATATATATCCATATGGATATGCTTCATATGGGCCATTAGGAATATTTATTTCTAGTGATGATATATATAATGTATCTCTTGGAGGATTTAAACGTATCGGTGGTGTGGCTAGGGATGCAATTTATAATGATTTATATGCTAATATAGGCTTACCTATTGCATCTATAGTTCCATATTATCAATTAAATTATGTATATAATCATTATAAACTTTGTATTCCACAAAAAAATGGTGTTAAGATTTGGAATTACTCTATAGAAGATGATTCTTGGCAACCAGAGTTTAAAAGTAATACAATTTATACAGGTAAAACTAGATACTGTTATACATATTAATATATACCAATGACTCAAGTATCATTTGATGGACGACCTGATCCCGGTGGTGGAGGAGGAGCACCTAAAAGTGGTAGTACTACATTTACAACCATTGGAGGTAGTCCAGGACTTCTTACTAGCACAGGCGGTTTATTCGGTAGTACTGGAGTTTTACTTACGCCAGTGCTTAATATAGTTACTGGTAATTCATATATTCTTTTGATGGATTCTAGTAATTTTAACTGTGAAGAAGATGCAGAATATGATTTTCCACAAGAGATACCACCAAGAGAAGCTCCACAGGAAGGACATAATGTTACTTGTCATTTAATAAAGCTTAAATATAGAGAACTTGGAGCTTGTTCTTTTTCGATAAACGTTACAATATATATAAGAGATACAGATGAGTTTAAAACTCTTAGTTTTCCAGTAAGTATTCCACCTATAGCTTTGTCAAAAAATAGAAAAAAGACTTTTCCAGATAAACGAATACATACATTGTATATTCCGATGAGCGATGTAACTGGAGAAAGGCCACAAACAACAATTACTAGATATGCAAATAGTGGACCAATTAGTATTACTTCTCTTACGGTCTGTGGAAATGCAGATGAAATGTCACAAATGTAGATTATGAAGATCAGAAGAGTACCAACATATCATATTCTTGATGAAGAACATAGAAGATTCGCAGAAGATTTATATCTTCTTACTAATAGACATATTAGTTTTGGTACTATGTTAGATGGTGAAGATCAAAATATAGATGGTCGGATGGTTGATGTTCCTAGTACTGGAACTATTAATACTGAGTTTGTAGTTATTCATAATCTTGGTAGAATTCCATTGTTTTATGATGTAAAATACATAAACGTTATCGGTACTGTTTATGATAGTGGTACACCTTGGACAAGTATAAAAGCATACTTTAAGTGTAGTATTGCTAACGCACATACGAGACTTTTTATACATTAAGTTTAGGAGTTACAAATGGCTTCTACAGATGTAACTAATACTCTTCAAGCTAATATCACCAGTACAGAACAATCCTCCTCTAATGTTCCTATAAATAGAGGTACTGGAAGTCCTTCATTTGCAGCAGGTGTTGGACAATTTACAACGTATTTTTTGCTTCCTGGAGGACAATCATCTATACCATTACCTTTTTCTCCTGTTACACAACTATATATAAAAAATCTTGATGTAGCACATTCTATTTTAGTTGTATGGACACAAAATAGTGGTGCTGCTCAACCCGTAATAGAATTAAATCCAGGAGATCAAATTATGTTTTGGTGTAATCCTAGTGGTCCTTTTATACCAGGGATAACAGCATTATGGATGACTCCTAATGCTGGTACAGCACTTGTTGAATTTTTTCTTGGTGGATAAAAAATAAAGATAATGATTATTAATGATTTAATTCCGGCAGTTATTAGTAAGTTAAGAGGAAGAACAGATAAAAATTCTTCCATACCTTACTATATTGCACAATCACTTATAGACTTGTCTACAAATTATGAGTTTGAGGAATTAAAACAAACTGGGCCACTTACAAATTTTGTAGTTAACATTGCTGAATATCCAACAAGAGGATATGATCCCTCTGGGATAAATGGAAATCCATTTGTTTTATCTACAGATGATAGAATTACATTTATTAGAAGTTGGTTTACTTATTTTGATACAAATGGAATGGTTAATATAGGACAGAGTACTGGTAATGAAATGAGTAATAGAGACATTAGAGTTGTACAATCTATGTCTAAGATTTTAGGACTTCCTACTACTTATTGTATGTATGGAGGATATGATAATAAAGGTACGTTAATTGTTGGTTTTATGCCAGATAACCCATATCCAACACAAATGCGTTATCAAAGAGAGCATCCGTTTAATGTACCTTATGAGCAAGTTCTTCAGTCTTTAGGAGATTCTTCTTTATCAAGTAAAATAGCTGCAAGTAAAATTTACATGCCTAGAGATTGGATTGAGATTGTTATACTAGCTGCGGCAGAAAAAGCATGTTATGATATTGGTATGAATGAAATTGGTATGAGTTATCATCAACAGTTATTTGGATATAAAGATAAACGTGGTAATGATATGCCGGGGATAATTACTGTTAAGATATCACAACAGGATAGACAAACATCATTTAATTCTAGAGCGATGAGACCTGTTGTTAGACGTTATACATAAGGAGATAGTATGGGTTCTCCATCATTCGGGTTACCTACATCTAATAATAATGCTCCAATGCCTATACCGGGAAATACTAATCCTACTGGTACAAATACAGGTGTAGGTTTTGGTGGTGCATCTTTTCCTAATTATCCTGTATTTGGTGCTCCACAACAGTCTCCAGTATCTCCAATGGCTAATGTTGGTACATTTAGTCCTAGTAATTTTCAAGGACTTAATACAGGTTTAGCAACTTCTTTAACTAGCCAACCGGGTAATCCAGGAGATCATCTTTATAAAGAACTCGTAAGTTCTTATGGTAAAGGGATGGGAGATGTTCTATTTCAGCAATTAACTAGTGGTTTGTTTAATCCACAGGTTGCTAGTTCTTTTCTCAATGCTATGCAACCGGGAATAGCTAGAGGAGAGTCTAGTATATTAAATGCTTTCGGTGCAGAAGGTAGTCGTTTTGGATCAGCCGCAGCACTTGGATTAGGTGACTATCAATCACAAGTAAATCTAAATGAACAACAGACACTTGCTAGTTTATATGAAAATGCGATGTCTCAACAGTTAAGTTTAGAAAGTGGTATTCTTCCAACATTACATTCTGAACAAGCTAATAAAGGTAGTTGGATGGATAGTCTTATTGGAGGACTTGAAATAGCTGGTGGTATAATTGGTGCTCCTTTTACAGGTGGACTTTCACTAGCTGCTATAGGTCCTGGTTTATCGGAATTTAATAAAGGTCTAGGTGGTGGAAGTAGTGGTGGTGGTGGTGGAATGGTTCCTACACCTAGTTTTGGTATGGGAGGTATGGGTGGCTTTAATAACACTGGAACATTTGGAGTTAATGCTCCTTCTTGGCAAAATAATAGTACTCCCGGTATGAACTCCCAATATCAAGATTGGCTTAATTGGCAACAAAGTTCTAGTGCTGGTTCTGCTCTCGGTGGTAGTAGTGGTGGAAGTACTGATCCTAATTTATTTTATTAAATGATTTAAGGTATAAATACTTGCGTCTTACTAAAAGAGAGTGTCAAGTAGTAGATTTAATACTTTGTGGCTGTAATAATAAAGAAATAGCAGAAAATTTAGGTATAACAGTTAGAACAGTTAAAATGCATAAAACTAATATTTATTCTATATATCATATAACTTCTGGAGTAAAAAGAGTTAAGTTAGTTGCGATGTTATATAAAGAAAAAAGAGAAAAGAAGAGATAATTTATGGGATTGGAAGATATAATAGCTCAGAATGCTACTTCTGTACAACAGAATATACAAGGACAACAACAAGATGGAGGTATGACTACACTTGGTCCTGCTCCATTAATACAGCCACCGCCTCCTGTTAAATTTCAGCCTCCGCAGATGCAAAGACCACAAGCAGGAAATGAATTTTCTACTGTTAGTGGGAACAAACGAGCTACTAAACAGGCTATGTTTAGTAACATAGCTAGTATGATTAAAAGTGGTGGAGATTATATACAAGCAAAGAAGACTCGTGCTTTACAATCAGATATTGAAAGATTAATGGGAGCACAACAAGGATTAGAAGAAGCTAGAACTGCTTTACAACAAAATCCAAATGATCCAAGAGCAAAAGAAGCCTTTGATACTAATAACGGAATTATTAGTGATATAAAACATGATCCTAAAAAAGTTAAACAATTAGAAAAGGCTTTTAATATAGATTTATTTGGTTCTGGAAAAAATAAACAAGAAAATCAAGCATTACAAGCTGCTTGGAAGACTTATGATGAAAAGATAAAAGCTGGAGATAGAACTGCTCAGAATCCTATAAGTTCTATGATGCCACAGAGACAACAGATGTCTCCACAAGCACAGCAACAAGCAATGGCTATTAAATTAGGTATGCAACCAGATGCTAATGCTAAATTACAAGATTTAGCTAAAACATCTGATCGTATAGCATCTATACAAATGGAAAAAATGAGAGAAGCTAATGATTTAAAGATAGCTGAAATGGCAGCAGGTAAAATAGGAGGAGAAGGTGTTAATGTTGTAGATACTAGTGGAGATTCTCTTACTGGTGTAATGAGATTACAAATGAGTGCTAATGGACAAAATATTAGAAGAACTCCAAATGTAGTACTTCCTTCTATTCTTCCATCTGAACATGAGGGAATTAGTACTCTTGTTGTTGCTGATCCTAATTCTCCTACAGGGCAAAGTATAGCTCGTATTCCTAATCCTAGTAGTACACAAAGACAAATACCGGGTGTTGGTACTGTAGGTGCCGGAGGTATGATACAAAGAAGTGGGCAGCAACAACCACAAGTACAAAGAAATCAAGGACAAGGACAAGCAAGACCATCACAATCAATACAAGTTCCTGGACACACAGCTACAGGAGCACAACAAGCAACTAAATTAGGACTTCCTAAAGGATCAACTATTATTAGTCCTAAAGCATTAAGTACTGCACAAGTAGCTAAATTTGAAGAAGGTATTACGGCTATGGAAGGAACTATAGATAGACTTAAAGAACTTCGTGCTAATACTGATATTTATTCAGATATGTATAGTGCTGGTAAAGTTAAATTATCTACTGATCCTAGAACTGGCAAACGAATACTTGCAGGATTTATTCCTTCTACAGATGAAGAGAAACGTGCTGCTGCTTCTTGGCAAGAGTCAGCAGAGTATATGAATAGTTTTAGACAAGCTCTTAATGCTCAAGGGTTTCGTAGTATTCCAGCTTATGATAATATGTTAGCTCTTCGTGGACAACTTTGGCAAGATAAAGTAATTCTTAATAAGACTCTTGATGATAGTATTTCTTTTATGCAAAAAGAGATAGGAACTAAAAAGAAGTTGTTAGGACAAGCTCCTACAGTAGATGAAAGAAAACAACAAGAAGATAAAGATAATCCAGCAGGACTTAAATTCTAATGGCTGAACAACCACAAATCAATCAAGGAGTTGGTCAAGGTTCGGATTTGACCATGAAACAGTTTGCTGAATCAGTTAGAAATAAGTATCCTGATTCAAAATTATATAAAACTAAATCTGACTTTGAATTATCAAAAGCATTTATTGCTTCCGATCCTAAGTATAAAACTTATGAAAAACGAATTAAAGATTGGCCTCTTGAATCATCTAAGTCTTCTATAGGTTATCGAGGAGGACAACAGTGGCCTATAACTCCTAAGAATTTAGGAACAGGACAAGAAGAAAGTTTTAGTGATACTTTAAAAAGAGGTATACAAGCAAGTAAAACCGATAAACTTGGACAAGAAGTTGCTAATGATCCTGTTAAACGTCAAGAGTATTTTAGTAGAGCTATAAAAGAAGCTCCTTGGGGAAAAGCTGCTGCTACTTATGGAAGTATGATGGCTTTACCTTTTGCAATGACTGAAATAGGAACTGGTATATTTGGTAAGAAAGTTGTAAGGGATATACTAACTGGTAGAATGAAAAGTGTTCCTTCTGTGGCTAGTAAAATATTTGAACATCTTAAACAACCAGGAACTATTATTAAGACTTCATATGGACGTGCAATAGAATATTATTTACTGTCTAAGGCTGGAGTGAGTAAAACAACAATTAATAAGATTCTTGGAATTGTAACTTCAAATTAAAAATTAGAAAAGAGGAAATTAATGGTCGCACCTCACTGCCACACAACAGAAGAAGTAAAAGTAAATATCCGACGTGTCTCACATAACAAAGGTAGTGGTGATAACGAAGGACCAACATCAGGTGAAGGTGGTTCTGCTGGTAATATGAAGACAAGTACTCCAAAAGTAGAGCCACATGGAGATCAGGGAGACGTTATTAGTAAGCGTGGTATGTAAGTAAATGAATGGCAAAGATACTTATAGTGACGTATTCGATGTACGGAAGCTGGTTTTCGTTACAATTAAAAGACGAAGGCCATTCTGTAGATATTTATTTAGAGTCTCACTATGATGATTTGTCAATGGTTCTTAGCGGAATAGTAAAAACTCCGCTCAGAGCAAAACCAGACTTTAGTAAATATGATTTAGTATTATTTGATCTCACTGGTCGTCCTAAACTAGCAGAAGAATCTATACTTGTAACTCCTACTATAGGTGATGGTGATTTACATAGCGAACTTGAAGATGATCGTTTATTTGGTATAGAAATAATGGAACAGTGTGGTATAGGAGTTCCATTTTATGAGACATTTAATGACATTAGTGATGCAAAAAGGTTTGTCAAAAAAACTAATAAAACATTTGTGTTCAAACCATCAGGGGGACAGACACAAGACACGGCAAGTACTTACGTTTCTAAGTCACCAGAAGACCTTATTAAATATCTCGATAAACTTGGAAGAATCAGTAAAGGAGTCGAATTTATTTTACAGGAAGTTGTTTCAGGGACAGAAATATCTACCGAGGGATGGTTCAATGGAACAGATTTCTTCTTGATTAATGCTACACTAGAAGAAAAAAGATTTATGGAAGGGAATAAAGGACCACATACAGGATGTAGTGGGAATCTTGTATGGATTTATAATCAGCAGAATCCTCCATATATATTCCATGAAGGTCTTGAAAAACTTAAAGGATTTTTACAAGAATACAACTATAGAGGAATGATTGATCTCAACACAATTGTTGGAGATAGTAAATTGTATGGTTTGGAATGGACACCTCGTTTTGGTTATGATGCTTCTGCTACTCTTTATAGTTGCTTTAACGAAGGAATAGGAGATTTTTTCGGTGAAATTGCTTCTGGTGGGAATAATCCAGCTATTATGTGTTCTAATACCTTTGCTGCTGCTATTAGAATTAGTATTCCACCTTATCCCAGTGAAATAAAGAATAAACATCCTGGGGAAGTTCCGATAGAAGGTATAGAAGAAGATGATGTACCAAAGAATTGTTTCTTATATGATTGTTGTCTTGATGATTCCGATAATTTTGTTACCGCTGGTATTAATGGTCTTGTATGTGTACCTATTCAATCCGGTGGAAGTATCGAGGATGTCTTTGGACGTTTAGGAGCAAAAATAAATAAAATTAGAATACCAGATATGCAATATAGAAATGATATACAAGAGTTAGTAACAAAAAGGTATAAGATACTTGATTCACAGGGATGGCTTCGGTAAAAGGAAAGTTATAGATATGATGATACTTATTTCTACAATAGATCACTCTAAACAACGTTATGATACTTGTGGTGACTGGCAATGGAATAAGTATGGAAATCTTTCAATTACTGTTAGTGATATGAAAGATTGGAGATATAATTTTCTTGTAGGTTTTCACGAATTAATAGAAGTTATGTTATGTCGAGCTAGAGGTGTAACACAAGAACAGGTTGATGATTTTGATAAAGAATATGAAGCTAGACGATTACCAGAGGATACTACAAGTGAACCTGGAGATTCAATATTAGCTCCGTATCATAAAGAACATATTTTTGCTACTAAACTTGAACAATTGATGGCAGAGGAGCTTGGTGTAGATTGGAATATGTATGAAAATAAAATTAATAGTTTGTAGTTTTATTTTTATTTTAAGCACTATTGTTTCTTATGGACAAAGTTGTACTGCACCATATACTAACGCTAGATGTGATCTTAATACTTTGACATTGCCATTAGTTCCTCCGCAAGCAGGGCCAAATATATGTTCTAGTTCATCTTTAAATACTTGTGGTAACTTAACTGGCGCTGGATTTTGTTGGTATGATCCTAACTTTAAGACAAAAGTTTGCCGTCTTACAGATTCTACTACAGGTCATACAGGAAATCTATTTAGATCACAGCTTGTAGCTGGTTCTGGATCAGGAGATGAACAAAGATTTAATTGTAATTCTACAATGGTATTAACAGATGATAGTGGAGGTAAAACATTTCCAAGTGATTTTACTGGTACATCTATTTCAAAATTATACAAAACTAATATTTCTTGGTCATCTCATAATGGATTCTTTTTTGGTAGTGGACAAAATTTTTTTGGTCATAATTGTTCTAATCCTCCAGATATAGTATATACACTTAGTAATGGACAAGCTGGTACATCTACAACAAAAGGTAGTATATTAGGTCATTGGGATTTTACTAATCATGTAACACCTCCTAGTTTTGTTAATGATTTTGATTTTAAAAGTTCTTCTCAATGTTTAGGATCAAGTTATACAGTTACATGGGCTACAGATGGTGGTAGTGATCAGTTTGATAATGATTTTGGATTTGGATTTTCTAATGTTGGAGGACAAGGTACGGGTATAGATGTTGCTGTATGGAGAAGAGGACAAGGATGTCGTCATTTAAATCTTAGTACATTAACTGTAACAGGTAATTGGGGACCAATAGGGGCAATTACAGGAACAACATGTAATACTGCTACAATACATAATATAAAAATGTCTAAATCTGGAGGGACATCAGGAGCAATAGAAATTGCCGCAACTAATGGATGTTCAGATGCTAATAATGCTCCTTATGTATGGTTCTATAATGGATTAAATTATGCTCCACAATGTACTGTTAATTGTAGTGGTCATTGGACTTCTGGATTAAATACATGGATTAATAATGCAGGTAATTTACCACCAAATGTTATAGATTCTCGACTTAATACAACTCCAGGAACTTCTTTAGGACTTATACCGTCTGTACCTTCTGGTGGTATTCAATCTTCTATGGATTCTCATTATGGATGGAATTCTCTTAATGATACATCTCCTTTTTGTGGATCAACTACTGTAACCGGTGCTGTAGTTACTAAAGCATGGGCAGATGAGATTATATGTTATAATCCATTAATAGCTCAGAATCCTTGGCGCTTAGCTAGTACATTTATAGATCAAACAGGAGGAAATTTATTTGATATTCAAAATGCTATAGGAAGTGTTTCACAAGATGGTAAATGGTTCATGTGGACTAGTGATTGGTTTAATACATTAGGAGGTACTGATAGTACTGGTTCATCTGGAACAACATCGTGTACTGTTGGACCAACAGGTAATTGTCGTGGAGATGTTTTTGTTGCAGCTATACTTCCACAAATGGTTATATCAGATTCGTTGTTTGGTTTTACAGAAAATAGTACAAATGCAAGTAATTTTCCAACAGTTAATTATAAGATGCAACGATTTTGGGATAGTCCGCCGTTTCAATGGCCATCTATAAATACGTCTAGTGGAGTGTTTAATTTTGCTAATTTAGATACGATTCTTGCTCAAGATTTTACTAATGGTCTTATTGAGAATATGTATACTCTAGCAAGAACTCCACCTTGGGCGACATCTAATCCGACAGATACAACATGTCATAATCAAACTGGTACAGGTGGTGGACATGGAGAGTGTTATCCTCCGGTAGATTTAAATACTGATGGTAGTGGAACAAATGCTATATGGAAAGCATGGGTTACAGCTATAGCTACACATGTTAATAATCCGTCTTATTTACTTACACATGGACACATTAAGTATTGGGAGATATGGAATGAGCCAGATAATAAACCGTTTTGGGCTGGTACTCTTGCACAGTTGTCTAGATTAACAGAAGATGCTAATTGTATTATTACAGGTCGTGGAGTCATACATCCTAATGGAAATGGAACCTCTGTTCCATGTGCAGCTATAGCTATTGATCCTAATGCAAAGATAGTAATGTCTAGTGGTCATGCAGCTACTACTGGTGCTCTTATATATTCTCAGAATCAACTCTATTGTAGTAACCCTGGTGGAGCTATACCTTATCAGTTACCTTGTCCAAATCCAGCTAATGCTACATCTGCGGCTGTGGATATAATTAATTTTCATATGAAGCCGGGTGTTACATCTTCTATAAATGCTTTAGGTATTGATGATTCTTTAACTGGCTGGAACTATTGTTGGGCTGGTGGTACTGGTGCTCATCATTGTACTCCTGGAGGTAGTGGAACAGTTACGGTAGGACCTACACAAACTATTAATAATCCTAGTCCATCTAAAGATGGCGCTTCGATGTCATATGGATTTACAGGTACGTCTTTTACAGATGTTATATTCTATTATGATGCCGGTGCTAATAATACAGCAACAAATTTTACAGCAGATTTCTGGGTACAAACTACAGGAGCTAATCAAGCTGCTGAGTTTGATATTTTTCAATTTTTACATGCTACCTTAGATAATTTTACATGGGGAAGTCAATGTGTTACAGGAGCAAAATGGCAAATATGGAATGGTTTGGCTGGTACATGGAATAATACAAGTATAAATTGTGGTTCTTTATCTGGTAGTATGCATCATGTTATATTGAACGTTCATAGAATCGCTGGGGATTTATCATGTAGTGGCCATCCTTGTATGCGATATGATTCGTTAGTTATTGATGGTGTTTTAAATAAACTTGATACTAATTATCCAGCCGGAGTTTTGAATGCTACATGGGTAGATCAGACAGGAGTAAATTTTCAACTAGATACTAATAGTGGTGGTGGAGCAGTCTCGGCTAATATTGATTTGGTCAATTTATACGAAACTGCTCCTTTAGAAAATACTTTTCCTGTTTATTTAACTAGTATAAATGAATTTTTACAATCAGCGGAGTTAGCTAAGCCTTTATGGGATGGTGAAGCGGCGTATGATGAGAAAGGATTTACTGCACCATATAATGATCCTGATATGGCTGCATCTGTAATGCCACGGATGTACTTAGCAATGTTGACTAATGGTATTAGTGGCAGTGCATGGTATACTTGGGATAGTATTAAAGCAATGAATTCTAAAGTATCTACATCATATCAACAGACATATAATTATTTACATGGAGCTACACTTTCTCCTTTATGTACTGTAAATGGAACTGTATGGACATGTGGATTAACTAAAGGAACTGTAAGTTATTTGATTTTATGGGATACTTCTAAAACTTGTTCTGTTGGTATATGTCCTACAGGAAATGTAACTGTTCCTTCACAATGGGGCTTCTGGCAAGATATGACTTCTGTTAGTACTCCAATAACTATAGTTAGTAACACTGTTCCTGTTGGAATTAAACCAATAATTTTAACACTTGCAGTTGTTCCTCCACTGCCGAGTACAGTTACAGTTATTATTTCACCTTCTGCATCAGGATCAGCTACTATTTCACCACCTGGTGTTATTTGTTTTAATACATGTATAGAAACTTATATACCAGGAACAGCAGTAACTTTATCAGAATCCCCTAATGGTGGTTTTTCATTTACTGGATGGAGTGGTGGTACATGTAGTGGAACAGGATCATGTAATTTTAATGTGGGTTCATCTCCTATTTCTGTTACTTCAACTTTTGCATCGAGTACAAGTGCATTAACAGTTACTATTGTTCCTTCCGGATCAGGAACAGTAACTAGTTCTCCAGCAGGAATTAATTGTACACCTACATGTACAGGAAATTTTGCTCCCGGTACTGTTATAACATTAACAGAAACTCATAATATTGGATATACTTTTGTAAATTGGAGCGGAGCATGTGTTGGTACACTGTCAACATGTACTTTTACTACAGGTTCATCTGCATCAGGTGTGACAGTTACATTTACACCTAATGGTACTGGAGTTTCTCCTCCATCTGGACTTAATGCAGTTGTACAATAAGGATCATATGAAAAAGAAATTATTTTATCTTATTGGATTAATATTTATTTCTTGTCTATACACACAAGGACAATGTGTAGGAAATTGTACAACAGTAACAGCGACATTACAAGATTCATCTATACAAACATGGTCTAATGCAATTGTTCAGACTATTATTGTTCCTCCATTTGGTAATCCTGCACCTTTACTTAATAACGGAGTACCTATAGCAGTTCCACATAGTACATTTAATGCTGACAGTTCTGGAGCTTTTACAATTTCGCTTGATGATAATAGTCTTCTTACACCTAGTGGAAGCCAATGGAAATTTATACTTTGTCCAAATGCTACAGTAACTAATTGTAGTATTATTACACTTGGTATAAGTGGAGCTAGTGTGGATATAAGTACACAGCTTAATAATGCATTGATTGTTCCAGTAGTTAATACTGTACCTACTATTTTCAGAGGATATAATGACACTGAAGCTCTTGGAGGACAAGGAGCAGTGTATTGGAGAGTAAGCGATAATACACTTAGAGGATGTGAATTAGTTATTTGTCCCGGTAGTGGATGGATTGCTATAGGAGGAGGTGGCGGTGGTGGTTCGATGAATATATCTCCCGGTGTAGCTATAGGAATGTCACCTAATCCAATTAATGAAACAACAGGAGTAGTTTATCATTTAGATGCCGCTGTTACTCCCGGAAGTTATACATGTACTAATCTTACTGTGGATCAACAAGGACATGTAACAAGTGCAGCTAGTGGAACTTGTGGAGGAACTAGCACAATAAATAATGCTTTACAGTTTAGTCCAGCGTATTACTCTGCTGTTGGTTCTAGTAATTTTATTAGTGGTATTAATCCACCTACTTCTCCAGATGGTGTTCCATATATAGAAACATGGACTTCTTCTGGGGGATTGGCTACAATACCTACTATAGTTCCTCCGGGATTAAAACATAGAGATGTAACTGGTACAACAGCTACAGATACAATTTTATCTACAGACTGTACACCAAAGAGAGTAGCTTATCTAACAAGTGTAAGTGTTGTCGTTACTCTTCCAACAGCCACAACATTACAAGTTCCTAATTGTGTATTTATTGCTGTTAATGGAACATCTGTAAGTGGAACTACTGTTACTGTTACTCCTACAACATGGACGATAAATACAGGAAGTGGATCATTTAATTCTACATTGGTTTTGCAACAAGGACAAATAGCAATTATCTCTGTAGACTCTAGTGGTGTTAATTGGAATGCAGATGTAAAAGAACAGAGTGTTAGTGTAAGTGGAGGAGTTACACTTACAAGATCATCCAATGGTATAACTATAAAACCTATACGAGCTATTAGTTTTACTATTGGTGATCCTGGAGGTACAACATTTACAGCAGGGAATACTGTTACAGATTATATTACTGTACCATTTGCTTGTACTATATCTGCTTATGATCTTATTTTACAACCAAGTGGAACAATTACAGTTAAGTTCTGGGATATAGCTTCTGGAACGGCTGCACCGACTAGTGCTAATTCAATTAATACTAGTGGTGTTAGTATTTCTACTGGAACATCTGTACATTCTACAGTAGTTAGTGATTTTATATCTACATCTATAGCTGCCTATGATAGATTAGCTATGAATGTAACAGCATCAGCTACCGCTAGTTTTGTAAATGGAGTTTTGACATGCAAAGAGTAAAATTATGGATTTTTATATTTTTATTCTTTAGTTCTATTGTATGGGCACAAGATCAACTACCTAATCCTATACAACCATGTACTGCTTCTGGAGTTACTTGTACTTTTTTAGCTAATGGTACAAATGGAGATGTACTTATTATTGGAGCTAATTCCGAAGGTACAATGACTGCTCCTACATTATCATTAGCTTCTACAGCAATAACTTTGATAGATTCTGAAACTATAGATACTCCTTTTTCTTATGTATGGATTACTACATTATCGGCTACAGGAACATTAACAATAACACTACATGGAACATTATCTTTTCCAAATATAAATGCCTCTGAATGGCCGGCATCTATAGGGACTACAATAGATGGTATTCCTGCACATGGAGGTTATTCAGGAACACCTGCAACTGTTGCATTAACACCTCTTACGACTACAAAGAATGGAGACCTTCTTTTTGGTTTTATTTCTGGATTTAGTAGTTCTGGATATTTTAGTGTACAACCTCCTGCATTAGATTTAGCTACTGGAACAGCTAGTGATAGTAATGGAGCTGGATATAAATTTACTGGTGTTAATGGTTCATATGGAATGACTTTCAACAACTTTATAAACTCTAAAGGTAGTTTTATTATATTTGCACTTTCTCCTAGTGCAATTACTATAGATACTAACAGTATACCCACAGGAGCTATAGGAACTACATATGGATCGTATACATTACAAGCTAGAGGCGGAGTAGGAGTTTATACATGGTCTAGAATTGGTGGTGGTTTTCCGGGAGGTATTTCTTTAAGTAGCTCAGGAGTTATATCAGGTACCCCTACTAGTGGCTCAGGAATAGCGACAGTACAAGTAACAGATGGTACTAACACTACTACAAAATCTTTAACATTAACTGTTAATAGTATTACAAATACTATTGGATTTATACAATCTGTAGCAAGTAATTCTGGTAGTATTCCTATGGGTACAGTTCCATCTGGACATTTAATATTGGTATCACAAAGTGAGGATAATTTCTCAGGTAATGTCGTATGGTCTATACCTACAGATACTCAGAATACTGTGTATAAATATATAAATACTCGAATTATCAATAGATTAGGATATCTTACTACATATGGTGGTATTGTTCCAACAACAGGAGTAGTTACAATAACTGGATCATTGAACTCTGGACAAAATTTAACTGCTGCTGAATTTTCTAATGCACAAGCATTTTTTGATATTCAAGGATCAATACTTGGTACTAATGTAGGAGCAGCTACTTTAACAGGACCAACTATTACTACAGCAGTTCTTAATTCAGAAGTATGGGAAACAATAACAGGAGCAGGATTAACAACAGATGCCACATGGAGTGCGGGAACTGGATATATATTGGAAACTCTTGGTAATTTTGGTGGCCCGGCAATTAATGCTGAACATGCTAATCAATCTACTATAGGTAGTTATACTCCAACATTTAATCAGTTAACTAGTACATCTGATGGTGGATGGATTATACAAGGTTTGGGGCTTCGACCAACTACTAGTGGACTAGTTGTAAAAGTATTAAGACATGGAATTATATTTTAAAGGAGACGTGACATGAAAAAATTAGTATTTTTGTTTGTTGTTTGTTTTGTTTTAACATGTAGCCTACAGGCTCAAGCCGCAGCAGGATTTATTAAGATAGGAAATGTAACTACGCTTACATTTTCAGATACAACATGTCCACTACAAAGTACATGTTACTATCAAGTAACAGCAGTAGACTCTAGTAACTTTGAATCTATCCCTGCTGCTTGTACTTCTACACAGTTATGTGTGGGAGGAAACGAAGCTGTGGCAGTTATGCCGTCTAGCGGTACACATACTGTATCTATATCTTGGGTAGCTTCTACTACAACAGGAGTAACTTATAATATCTATCGACATATTGGACCACTTCCTGCTAGTGGGATGAGTGCGACAGTGAACTAGACATAATTAATAAAAAATATCAAAAAGGGAGTCGTTTTATAGACTCCCTTTAATATTTTATATAGGTAAATCGTGGAATATTACCAGAATCATCACCACTAGATTTTTGAATACGTATATAAGTATTAAATCCATTAGGTCCATTTAAAGGACGAATTCTCATTCGTGGGCCTTCTTTAGTAGGATCTAAACTTATATACACTACTACTTGTTCTTTAGTTTCACTGTGTTCAGCAATACCTAAAACTTGATAATATCCACCTTTATAATGTTTATATAATCCTGCTTGCATGAAATTAACTCCTTGGTACTCCAGTATTTTCAAGTTCTGCAAACGTTCCTTCATTTAAACCTTCTACACTCTTCTTTAATGGTTTAACAAGACAAAGTAGGTCTTTTTCGACAATTACTCGTAAGTCAAGATCCAAAAACCTAAAAGGAGAACCACTATAACTAGTGAACATAACCTTGTTACCCACTCTGACGTGTATAATATCATTAGAAGACACGGCAAGTATATTACCAGTAGTAGTATTTCTTTTACTTTCATCTGGTATGACAATTGTACCTCCTTGCCCATGACATTGGTCACATGGTATATATCCAAGTGGTCTTGGGCCTAATTCATGCGGTACTAAACATTCTTGACATTCTTTACCATGTCTTAAACCACTAATATATTTAAAAGTTCCTTGACAATCAGGACAAAGTATACCTAGATGTCGTTTACCTTCACATTTTGTACAATCAAAGCGAGATTTATATGGATCTTCTTGTACAAGAACACGACCATTACCTCCATATATAGGAGATATAGCATACTGATCTTTTATAATAGTCCATTCAGGACTTAATTTATTTTCATAATTATCTTTACTTAAATAAATAAAATCAGTTAAACTATCACCAGTAATTCTAATTACTTTACCTTCATTTCTTAATTGTAAAAGTATTGTATTTACTTGATCTTTTACTTGATCTTCTGTATATTTCCTATATAAAGTCTTTAAAAGATTCTTATGTGATATTTTACCTTTATTATTTATAAGACTTAATATATCTATAGACATTGGCATTATGGTCCTACTTTCTGTAAAGGTATTCTAATTACTGTTTGATTAGCTGATTCGTAATAAACCTGTCCCTTACTATCAATTCTCTCCAGAACAAGTCCAACCTGTATAAGTAATCTTATTATCGCTTGTACCTGATCTTCTGTTGCATCTCTATACATTGCTTTCAACAACGTTTTATAACTTGTACTTCCTATTGTATCTATGTAGGTAACAATTTTGGCTTGGATATTTGCGAGAGGACTTTCACCAACGGACCTGAATACAATATCAACTTTATCTCTGATTGCTTCAATATACTCAATAGCTCTTCTAAGTTGATCTCTTGTGATTGTGAGACTATCTGATTCAGATATACTAATTGAAATGGCGGTTTTGATAATATGGCTTGAGATTCTACTTTTGAAGTTCGTACTAGCGTCACTATCAATAGTTCCTTTGGTATTGTGTCTTTTATAGACTTCTTGCCAGAGGATTGCTGCGCTTTTTTCGACACTTAGTTCACCTTGGAGTGTGGAGATATGTTTTAAATCGTTAACTAAATGTTTCTTTAGTAGTGCTTGTTGTTGAGATGGGATACCAAAGTTGTCGTCTACTAATTGAAATTTCTCGGTCGCATAAACAAAGATGGTACGAGCAGTAAAGCCACCAGTAATAGGGGCAAGCCTGTCTTTTGACAAAGAACGAACATAATCAGGAACACAACCACCGAGAAGACTAACAGACATATCTTCAATAACATGCTTTCCTTTGTTTTTTGTTTTGTAATCGAATTTATTCTGATCCCACCACGCACACATAAGACTATGAAGATTATCATATTGCTGTAAAAATACAGCAAGTTCTGGGGCCATGATACAGCAAGTATGATCTTGTATAACATTTGTAGTTACCACCTGTCCAGGTTTTAAGCCTAAATGTTGAAAACCATCAGCTAGCTCTTCTAATATTTCCTGTGGAGTATGCCAATCTTTAATGTAGTTTATTGTTTTAGTTTCACTTGCTATCTCATACCCTTTGTTTATTGCTTCACCTTTTCCGATGCCGGGAGGACCAACAAGGATAATATACTGATTTGGAAAGAATTTTATACCTCTATACCAAAGATAACAAGATCGTTTTAAAGTAGAACTAAGACAAGATATTCCACTCCATAACACCCATTCTCTAGGACACTCCATCCAAGAACAATATTCCTCAAATGCATCAAGCCATGATCTTCCAAGTAAACGGGACACAGAGCTTCTTTCTTATGCTTTTTGTTGTTCTTCATATTCTTTGTTAAATTGTTCCTCTAATTTTCTAGACATTTCATCTAGAAGATCACAAACGAAGTTAAAATCATTTCTTCCCTTTTTATGTGGAATCCATATAGTTATAGCAGATTCATCATTATCTGTTGATGTATGATGTAAGTCTGGATGTGATTTTAAATATAAACGAATACCATAAAACTCTTTTCCTTCTGTTGCTTTTTTAATTAAATCTATATTTTTTGTTAATTCTTCTGCATAAATATTTACACGCATATTGGCTCCTTTTTTTCTTCTTCTTTAATTTTATCTTTTTCTTTAACTGCTTCTCTATAACATCTAATCAGTTCTTCTTCCGTATAACTTTTCATCGTATGTTTATGTTTCCAGTCAAAACCAATCATACCTTCGATAGGAATTTCTATTTCTATTCCGTTATGGAATGTAATAGTTCGTTTGAAAGCTCTTTGAGTATCGTAAAATACTCGCAGCAATTCTTGTTCGTCATCTGCACATTCTTGGACAATACTGTCATGTCCCTCTTGTACAATATAACTTTGATTTCCTTTGTTATATTCCTCAATACCACATACTGCGAGTCCTGTATTATCACCGACTGTACTTTGTGGGATGTAAGAATATGCCTCATTAAGAATCGAGTAATTCTTTTCACCTGATCGTAATCCAAGGAAGGCTCTTTCCCTTCCCAATGGTGTTTGAATACTATGTGTCGTGTTGGCAAGGCAATCTTGGATATACTTATGATAGATTCGCTTAACATTTGGGTCCAATTTATCTATAATTTCAAGAATTACTTTAGTTTGTGATACCGGTATTGTAAATCCTTGTAATGCTGCTAACTCAGAAAATCTCATTGGTTGTAGACCATAATTATTACTATGTCTACCTTGTTTACCCATATAATAACGAAGTTCTGCTTCTAAATGTTGTGCATCTGTATAAAGACCTACTTCATCATCTCGTACATTCTTAATTTCATCTATTGTACAACCAAATATTTGAGCAGCAAATTTATAATGACGTTTAACTCCACGTTTCATTTCATCTAAAGCAGTATAATTTTCTGATAATGCTTGTACTGGCCAATCTTCTGCTCCTATTTGGTCAACAAAGAAAAATATTCTGTTTGGTCTACTAACGATACACTCTTTCCATAATCCACTAAGCCTTCCTCTTGAAGGAAAGTTTTGAGAATTTCCACCAAAGCCAAATATTGTCTTTTTACTACCGCGTCGTCCAGTAAGTGTAGCGGCAACGTTATAGTTACTGTAATAGACTTGTTTATAAAGCCTGGCATTTAAATACCTATTTCTAAAAGTAATAGTCTCTTTTGTTTCAAGTAATTTCTTTATGCCTTCTCCCGAAGACGGAGAAGGCCATCGAGATGGATCAGCTAGAAGTTTAACAAGTGCCATTTTACCAGCACTGTCTTCTAACTCATACATGTCCGTTTCTTCATTTTTCTGTCGAATCTTTGGGACATTGTAACCAAGATGTTTGAGGGTAGCTAGAACTTTACTAGGTGAATTAAGATTTAAGCCGTCTTTTATCCAGTTTTCTGTACCAATATAAATTGGTATGTTCCAAAGATTTGAAAGAAAAGCACAATTATCTTTTAATTCTTGTTCGCATTGTTGTCGAGCGTGTCCTTTCTTAATAGTGTCAATAAGCATCCCACGATTATCTATATTATGATAATAGTAGGCTAATTGATGTTCATAGGTACTATTTATTAAGTTCTGCATAATTACCAAGTAAATTATAGTGCTGTTTTGTCTGATATTTCATAAATTTTGAAATTTTATCAAGACAAGATGGATCAAAATCAATTTTATATATTATATCTGGTTGAAAAACATATTTTCTAAATCCTGTTCTCCAATGGATACATCCTAAATATACTTGAGTAGATATATTTTTAACTAACCATTTTCTTGTTTTACGATCAGGATTGGGAATTTCTATAATATTTATAAAATCTGACATATTAATCCTTATTTCCTATATATCCAGTATCATGTACTTTATGATCATGTTTTGTTAATTCATCTATAGACATAAAGCCTTTGTTACATTGGTGACACCAGGCATGAAATGGAGGAGGGATTATAAAATCTGGTTTATAATTATTAGCAAACATAGCTATAGCTGTTCCATGTTCTCTAGCTACAGTATCAAAACTATCGTAAATGTGGACGTTCAAAGAGTTCAATTTTCTGTGTTTCATAACCAGTATCCTCTAGTCTTAATAGCTGATACTGTGGTTTGTGAAATACTAAATATTTCTGCTATTTCTACTTGCTTATATAATGATTGATTAGCTAGTATTCTTATCTGATCTGCTTCTTGTTTTGTTAATTTTGGTAAATCTCCAATCCATACATTTTCTTTATTTGATTTCCACTCAATATGATCTGGATTTATACATGATCTTATCCTACATAAATGATCTGGAACGAATGTTCTTGATTTATTAGATACTGGACCTTTTATTTTTTCATACATCCATACATGAGCAGATATCATTTTACCACCAATACCATTATAATTAGGATTAGCTATTAATCCATATCCTTTTCTAATACATCCTAACCATATCCAACATGGAGTAGCATATCCCTTATTTTCAATTTTATACGGTGGATTAGGTAATCGTTTTGGCATATTATATCAAATGCTTTCTTTCTGTAAATTCTTCTTGATGTCTTTCCCATATTTCATAAGTAACTGCTGCATCTTTTGCATTATATATCATAAATTTACTTTTTTGTTTAATATTAAAATTGTGACCCTCGTCTTTGTAGAAGACTTCTCTAGTATATTGTTTAGTTTGAAATTGTAAAGAATGTTTCAAACTTGGCCATAGAATATGATGTTCTATAAGTGTATCTTTACACTTATCTAAGCAAAGTTTAAAACCTAGAGCTTCTAAGTAATGACTATCAAATACAAAATAATTTTGTCCTATTTGTGGAATAGTACTTAGTATCTGATCTAACAATCTCCATATCCTAAGACTCTGTTCTTCTGTATAGTCCCATAAACTAAAACTAATTGCATCTGTTGGATTTTTGGCAATGGCAATAGTATATGGATAACCAGGATTAACTTTATAGTAAAAGCTTTTCTGTTTCGGCCTTAATGTCTCGATATCAACAGATACCAATCCACAAGAAAGACAACTATTAAGATAACTAATAAGATCACTATAATTTGGTTCTGTAATAAGATTTCTTTTAAGTAGAGGATTGAGGCATCCATTATGTCTCCAGTAATCAAATTCTTCTTTTACATGTCCAAAATCTATAAAGGCTTGGATTTCGTTGTAGTCCCAATTTCTTGTTACATAATCTGGTGGGTAGGAGCCTATTACATAATGTGGATATGAAAGGTATTTAGATGTTAATAGGCTCCCTGCCCACTTACCTAAGGATGAATTCTTTTCTTTGGCTTGTGTTGTCTCTGGAACTAAATAATTTAAAATTTCGTCAGATAAAGGTACAATGATAGTAGGATGGTACTTATCAAGATCAGCCAAAAGATTATGTAGAACATTTTCTCTGATATAAGTCGCCCCAAGACAAGGCCGAAGACTCCTAATAAAACAGTTATTAAGATCCATCCCAGCAAGTTTCCAAATCTTCTTAAAATTATATCCATATCCACTACTTAAAATTACTCCATCATCTGAATCATTTTCATATGGAGCATCTAAAAGTATCCAGATTGGAGAGGATTCGTTACCTAAGTTATTTATTGAACTCATATAGTTGCTGTTTTAAAGTCAAAAGATAAACAACTTGATCTATTGCTTCATCAATAGCAAAATCTAGTATTTTGGATGATTTTACTTTCCATAGATTTCCACCATGCTCTTTAACACCTTTACGATATTTAGCATCAACTAAGTTATTAAAAGTACTTTGAATAATTTCTAGATGAGATTCTTGTAAAACTGTCATCTCTCTTACTCTTATTTTTCTTTTATAATTCATAATCTCCTTTAAAATTTAATGTTAACAGGGTTCCCAACGATACCTGTTAACAATTTCTCATCGGATAGGCAACCATGAAGAAGCCTTGTTGGGTGAGAACTTTATTGTTAAACTTTTGTTTATTTCTTCTTCCCCCTCAAGTCCGTCTTATGTCTAATATCTGCAAATCTAGTAACACAATCCGGTACTTTACATTTAAACTGTTTAACTACATTTCTTTCTCGACCATCATAGGAATCTGTTACTAGTTCAGCATTTGTTGTTTTACCTAGCAATACTCCGCTATATTGTGCCATATCAAAATCATCTGGTTTGGTATCATCTTTTAGTTTCCAGTCTCCAGAGAATCCTGAAACGGTATTTCCCTGACTATCTTGATAATTTTCTAAAGGAAAACCAAGTCCATGAGACATATCCTGCATAGATTCACCTTGAGAAAAACCATTATTCATTTGATAGAACACAGGACTGCCATTAAACTCGGCTTTGTTATTGACTACTTCTAAAATGGCTACATAGTTGTAACCTTTTTTAGAAGAAGACATCTTACACTGGATTCCTTTTAATCGTAGATCATACCATCCTGCTGATACGGGTTTTGGGGCTTTTAGAGACTCTGGATTTACTCCCATCTTAACCATTTTTAGCTCCTTATTACATGTGGGATTTTTATGCTCTTCCCATGCAAATTATCATCGGTGGGTTGATGATTAAAATTTTTGTAATTTTCTACATTTTTTAACTTCTAAAATAAGTGATAATATCCTAGAATCAGATGGAAAATAAGGATCATTTGCCATTCTATACCAATGTTCTTCCATTTCTTTAATTTCTGAATCTTCTAAAATTTTATTTTCCATTATTATGTTTCTCCAATAACTTTTGAATATCCGCTGGTTCAGTATCATTCATATTTTTCAATACTGTACTCGCTACAAACTGCCAGTCAGGTTTCATTTGAATCATATACTTTCCATCAGATACAAATGTTCTCCAAGTGTCATTAAATTTTGGAAGAAGCATTTTAAGATTTGGGGGATCAACAGTAAGAGAATCTTTGTATACTATATCTGTTTTAGTGCTTTTATTCTGATCTTTCTCTGGACGTGTATGGAAAGTAGCATATACATCTATATCCAAAGCAAACAATCTATTAAACATTGTTTCTAACATATGTTGAATAGATGTTACTGCATCCCAATCTTTTGGTACAAGATATTTTGTAGAGCCTATTGTAAAAGTAGCTCTAGATGTTCCAGAAGAATCTTTGAGCAATTGATGTTCAGCATATTTACGCAAGAAAGTAATACTGTCAATTGCTATTGATTTAATCGAAAGTTCTTTTTTCTCTTTTAGGTATTCAAGTGTTCCAAGATCCGATTCAAATAGGTTCCATGCGGTAGGACTGGTGTCATTTTTATCAAATAATGTTTTAATAACAACATCTTGTATACCAGCGATAGATTCTCTACGGTCGTCAAAATCATATATTAAACATGGCTTTCTGGCAGTTCTAGCGATAATAGAACTTTTACCCGTTTTCGGTTCTCCACATATAGCAACTTTTAATCTATCTACATTTGTTATCGTAGATGCTTCTATACACCCGCCTAGAGCTTGCATGTTCTCAAGTAATTTGTTTTCTAACGTGGACATGGTTTTTAGCTCCTTATTTCAACAAATTTCTTCTAAATCCTTCTGCTACCGCTGCTGCTTTTGTGTGAGCGTCTAATTTAACTAATATATTTACCACATGCCTTCTGGCTGTAGATTCAGTAATTTCAAATATGATAGCTATTTCTATAACACTTTTTCCATCAGCAATTTCTTGTAATATTTCTATTTCTCTATCAGATAATATTACTTGTTTCTTTTTTATCTTCCTCATCTTTTTCCTTGTTAGAGTGGTCACGAGTGTCCCATTGTGGCCCAATAGTATAGAATCTGTCTATCATATCTTGCCATTGACTAGATGGCTGTTCGTGGATAGGTTTATATTCACATTTACGAAAGAAAATATTGTTACAGTTTATAGTATTCCATTCCGGTACTTTATCATTAAATAAAAGCTCTGCAATACGTTTAAATGTTGAAAGCTGGCGAGCTTTGTAATCTTCTAATTGTTCTAAAGTTTTGTCTAATGGCGTTACTTTAAAACGTGGGCCAGGTTGTTTATGTTTATCTCTTGGTGTAGATGGTTGAGCTAGAGAAATATGGTGTATCCAGCCACCCATACATTGTGGTTGTTTATTGGGATACCATGCTTTATTGCCTACTTGGTCATCAACACTATAATTTTTAAGTATTTCATGTATTGCTAATATATATCCACACATCCCATCATGAGGATTGAAATCTTCATGTTCATAACCATCAAATGAACCTGTAGTTTTATGGTCTACTGGACCGATCTTATAACCATTATCTACTAAAAGGTCGATACGGCCAGTTAGATAACAATTTATATTTATTAAACAATCTTCCATATTAAGATGTTGAGCAAATATTTGAGTTTTTCCTACTAAAACTTCTCTATTATGCCCAAACGTAATCTCTGTATCAATTATACGAAGTCTTTGGTCCATGTAATAAGTATAGTATCCTACCAACAACCCCGCACACCCCTCCCAGCCACCAAGAGATTCATACTTAGTAACATCTGCTTTAACTATACTATTCTTATAGTCATCTAGCTTCATTTCATCCCATTTATTATGACATACTTTGAGCCAATCATCTATCTTTGGTGGTTGTTTAAATTCTTTAAATGATACATAAAATTGTTCTAGACACCAATGAAAATATTCACCAAAATCAAAAAACCAAGGTTTTCGTATAACTTTACCGTTATCTGTTGTACCTAATGGTGTATATCTAGGTTTAATATTAAGAAGATGTTCTAAATGAAACTTTGCCTCACAGACACGAGCAGAGGATAACATATAATTATCAAGAAACATCTCAATAGTATTAGTATCCTTGTCGTACTTTATCCAGTGATATTTTGAAGATGCTTGTTCGGGATTCAAGAGTAACTCCTTAACAAATAATTACTATTATTCCTACATTTTCTACATACTCTTTGTACACTACCATCTTTATTTTTCTGTAATCTAGTATTTTCTGATGTAAATTCATGTCCGTGCTTACAATACTTTTTATTTGCTTGAAAATGTCTACCCATAGCTACTAAATCATATTGATTGTCTGAATTACTTCCCATATATAAGCAATTAGGATTAAAACATTTCTTGAATATACAAATTCTTTTATGACATACTTGTAAATATTCTTTATAATCAGGTAACCAAAGTTCGGCAGTTATTCTTATTACACGTTTATTTATTCCGTTTACATTTATTCTACCATAACCCTTACTTAATGCTCCTTTCCATAACCAATGAGTTAATCCATTACTGTCTATATAAATATCTCTATATTTATAGAGCCTTTCTTGTAATGTCATATATTCATCGCTTTAATCATTATCTCAATCGTCGCATCTGGTAATCCTTGTTTCTTCCATTTCTTCCTAAGATCGTCTGGAGTATCTGCTACTTTTATAACTCTTGTTTTTGTACCAGTAGAAGATGTACTAGATTTTGTAATAAGTCTTGTAGATAGCTGGCCTTCTCGTTGTTTTCTGTTGTATTCAATTCTTCTAGTTTCGTTCTCACTTTCAATAAGTTTCATTATTGAATAGTGAAAGACCCATAGAGATTTTAGTTCTGTATCGGATAATGTATGTATCCACGGCGTTACAAATGGCCAATCTGGGCCATCCATATAGAAACGAGTATTTTCTTGTGTCTCGTGCCATAATTGGCCAGATTTGGAGATGTGGTCAAAGATACGTTTAAATTTTTCGGAGATTATTGATAGGTCTTTAAAACATCCTTTGCAGAAGTTAGGAGAGATTATATTACAGTGCATTATACAGAAAGGACGATTACACTTTCGGCAGCGTTTTACGTTTTGTTCTGAACAATCAAAAGCACAGATTACTATTTCTTCTAAGTTTTCTACTTTTGATTCCATTTCTACTGTGAAATTGGAATTAGTATCAATACCACCAACGTCTGATAAAATTGGCTCATCTTCTGGTAACATGGTTTTTTGTCCTTGGGAAAAATTTAAGTTATTTTAAATCTTAGTTTCTGTTATTAAATCTTCTAATATTAGTTCTTCTAATAAAGCGTATAAAACATTTTCTAAATAAGCGTATTTTTCTGTTTTATCCTCATCACATTTTATTCCATATAATTTAGATTCATTCATCATTTCTTTGTATATTTTTTTAATTTTTTGTATTATAATATCATCAGACATTTTCATCCTCTTTTTATTTTTTCTTGTTAACTTCCTAAATGTATTCCAATTATCTTGCCATCCATATATCGTTTTATAAGAGCTAATAAAATATCGCTAATTTCTCCTGCTTTTGGATGTTTTTGTACTAATTTTAAACGTAAATCAGGTGGTATTCTAGCTGCTACAGTAGTCCAGCCTTTTTTATCACCTTTTTTATATATCATGTTTTATTAATCTCGTATTTGTCTATTGTATTTAGGTCGTATTCTTTTAATTAATTTCTTTTCTAAAATAATCATTTCATCTTCTGTCTCACAATGATATATTGTTATTGTATCTTGTTCTTGAATAGGTTCTAATTTACCAATTACATTATGAGTATATAATCTCAAAAATAAATTAGTACTACGTCCTATATAAAGGTATTCCTCTCCGCGTTTCCATTCGTAAACACACGCCCCTTTATATTTTAGGAGTAATGATGTGTTAAATATACTAGATGGTGGAAGTTCTATTATAGGCAATGGTGGGGCTGGTGGTTTGTTTGCCTTAATAATTTTATAAATATACTGTGCATGTCTCCCCACCCTTTCAAGGTACGGTAAACGCTTCCCTACGTCAAATCTCTTTCTCCTTTGTTTTCAATCATTTACGGTCTGTGGAAATCCACCGTTTACGAGTGAATTTGACCGTTCAGTTTATGAACAAAGAGTCATCTAATTTCTTGGATTCAATATATTTTTAATTTGTTCATAATTAATAATAAGTTCATTTATATCAGACATACTTACAAAAGGTCCATGGAAACGTTCAATAATATCTTTCTCTGGTCTCTGGATAAGCATGTCACCCTTACCGAGTAGGTTTTCTGCTCCAGATGTTCCTAGTATAGTTCTGCTATCAATTTGAGTTGGCAATCTGAGTGTAATTCTACATGGCAAGTTCGTTTTAATATCTCCATCAATAATTTTAACAGATGCCCGTTGAGTACAGGCAATAATATGTACTCCTGCTGCCCGTCCAATTTGGACACAACTTTTAATCCACTGTTTAACGGTTGGCGTACTTTCATATTTTTCCTTGTCGGCTTTTCGATATGCTGAATCTAGGTCCATTAGGTCACCAAATTCATCTAACATTAAGATGATATATGGCATACTTGATTTACTATCTTGCATGATATGATATTCTTGTATTTTACGAACACTTGCTCCTTGTAGAACACCAAGTCTTCGTCTAATTTCTCCCATAATAATAAACATCATGTTATGAAAATCATCTATGTTATCAGCACAGTCTTTAATGTGTGGAAGAGTTTTAAAGAGTGGAAGATCTACCTGCTTAGTATCAACAAGATACAAATTAAGGTCGCTACTACTGATCCTATAGCACAAGCTAGAGATAATCGCGGCCTCGAATACAGACTTGCCACTTCCAGTACTACCAGTAATAAGACAATGAGGCATATCACAAATATCAAGACAGCTTTTTTGTCCATGAAAATCCACTCCTAACGGTATTGGAAGTTCCATCTTCTGTACTTCTGGATCATTTAAATACCAGTGAAGAATATCTTTAAAATCTACTATTTGTCGATCTTTATTTGGAATAAAGATAGCGATTTTATCTTTAATACGTTGGATAATTACTTTATCTGCCCCAAGACTAAGAGCGAAATCTTCGGACTTTTTGAGAATCTTATTAATTGGTTGACTGTGATCTAACTCAAATAAATAAGCAGTCACCACCGGGCCTTGTTCTATTGAACTGATTTTTGCTTTAATATCTAAGCCATTTAACTTTTGAGTTAGAGCTACAACATTAGATGTTTGTTCAGGAGTCCAGTTTGTGTTAGTCACTATCGTTATCCTCGTCTATATCATCAATATTATCACAAATACAATCTTCTATTGGATATTCACAGTCAGGACAACGTGCTATATCATCTTTCTCATCCTCTATTTGATCTTCTCCATAATGCCCTGTAATATAATTATCTAAATCTTGTTTCATTCTTGAATCCATATTACTCATATAGTTTCTCCTTTACTAATTTTTTCTTTAAGTTCTGCATTCGCAAGTAGTGCTCTGTATTTTGGAGCGAGATATTTGAGATTTTTACTAAGACTTGTAGCATCTTTAAAATGAATGAAGATACCATTGGTAAGTTTTGCTAGTTCTTTCATTTCATTATATCCAGGAGCATAAACGTAATCAGCATCTTCTGTATCATCTGTATAACCAATATCACTTTCTGTTCCTAGATAAATAGTATCTATGGCTATTTCCTTGTCAGTGTATTTTTTAACTACAGACAAAGCAAAGTCTTTTGGTTTACTATCCCAAGATTCACTAGAACCAACAAGTTTACTGTCTGTTGGAGAACCATCAGAGAAAACTACAGCTCTGGTGATATTTTCATTATCAATTAGCTTTAAAAGTGTAGTATACAACGGTGTCCCACCAGTACCAGTTAAGCCGAGAACCCACATATTAAGAATGTCATAATCTATTGTTAGTGGTTTTGGCTCCATGTTTAGTGGATAGATAGCGATACTGGTATCGTTCATGTTACATGATGCTGTAAAATTCTTTACTGCTGTATGGGCATTAGAAATCTTAGAATCTGTATACTCTCTACTTCCCATACTTCCACTGTCATCAAAAATCATACCAATACGATTAGGTACAGTTGTTGGGTCTGTTTGTTTAATTGTTTGTTCGTTATTAAAACGAGTAGCAGCTATCCCACGACGAAAAGAAGGAGGTTTTGGTTTAATAACAAGATTAGTATTATCTTGTTTAGTTATTTCATTAGACATTATCTAACTCCTTTACCATACATGAAATTCATTATCTTTAATAACAACATGATCTTCATTTAAAATATTAAATCCAGTAATATCTATATAATCTATTAACATATCGTCTTTTACGCCATTTTCTTCCAAAAAATCTTTAAACTGTTTCCATGTCATAAATTATCTCCTTTTTATTCATTTCATTCCAACATTCATTTACTTGAGATACAATACTACTATCCCCTCCTACATCTGGATGATTTTTCATCATCCAACGGAGATAAGACTTCTTATCTAATGTATCTAAATTTGTTAGTTTTTTGTATTTTTCTTGCCAGACTTGTATTGGAATAGTAGTTACTTGATTGAAATTACTTTGTTCCTGTTTCTTTGTAAAATCTACTTCAAAGTATTCTTTGAGAGTATCACATAAAGCTAGAAAGCCATTTATGTGTTTCTCAATAAGATACCATATCTTATTCTCAGCATCATAGAGATACTCTCCATATGACTGTTGTTTCATATAGCTCATAAGTGTTTGCATTAAGTTCCAGTTATTTGTATCCATGAACTTAATTGCATAGGCATCAGACTTGAGGCTCCATGTAATTGATATCTTCGTTTTAGAAGAATATGAACTACTCCATAATGGACGACGTTTATACATAATGCTTCCTGTTATTAAATGCTTCTGACATTATTCTTAATGCATCAGTCATAGCCTTATCTGATTCTAATCTTGAGCCTGCGTAATTGTAATACAAATATGCCCATATATTATGAAGAAGAGCTTTCTTAATATTTTCTTTAACTTTCAAAGTTTCTATATTAAGTTTGTCTTCATAATTTCCTGCACTTACCTTACCAATTAAAGACATATGAATACCTTTTTCTCGATTGTATATTTTACTCTCGGCGCTCTGAACGTGTCAAGAGTTTGTAAACGATATATTTGGTTTATTTTCAATAATTTACAAGCCTATGAAAAATCATATATTTAACATATATAAAATTCAGGTTTTCATAGGTTTGTTTTATACTGAAATTTATTAACAGTTATTATTTTTAAGAACAACAATATCTGTCCCATCACAACGATCACCATGATAAGCAATAGCTGTTATATTTAGTTTTTTATCATGTAAAACAATACGTTCTACTAATGGATCTTTTGTTAATTGTTGAAATGCTTGTGCTACAAGTTTTGCAGTAGGTGATAACTTTGTCATGTTTCTCCTTTTAGTTTATGATATAAAAAATAAATATGGCCCATAATCGGTTAGGACTATGGGCCATTGTGTTTGGGATTTATCATAATCCCTGGAATCCTGTTAATTCAGGAATAACAATTAATTACTCCCCCGGCATATAAAATGCTTTGCCAGTATTAGCTAAGTAAGCAGTCCATACAATCTTACGAGTTTCAGCAGGTACATTACTGAGACTCTTCCATACTTTCTGATCTTCAGTCAAGAAAATTCTCCGAGAGCCACGAGTGATGCTGCTAGAGAGATCAAGAACACCATCAGTAGTATCCGTCTCTTCGTTAAAAGATAGATTACCTTTTTCATCCACCTTTGTAAGTATAGCCTTCAGATCGTTATTAACTTTGATCTTAGCACCAGCTACAAAGACACGGAGAATTTCTGCCTGTACATCTTTTTGATCACGGAGAGTACCTTCTTCATCTTTTGTTGGTCGGTTAGCTAGTTCGAGCAAACCTTTAAATGTAGAAGGATATTCTACAGCAACGTTTACAGTAGAACCTTCAAACATATTTTCATCTGAAAGTTTTTCTGCTTTTTCAGTATCAAGAACAACTGGCTCTTTAACAATATTTCCTTTCTCATCTTTTACTGGTTGGTCGTTCTTATCTGTTTTAACACGAAAACCATAAGCAGTAGTAAACTTCTCTACATTGAAGTTACCACCACCACTTGTAGCTTGTGATGTTCCTGCCTGTGGATCAATTACGCTTGTTGTCCCCATGTTTATTGCTCCTTTGTTGTTTTATTTTTAAGTTCAACTTAATTTTTGTTTCTTCAGAATATAAAATCTTGTTTTATACTCTGAACAAATGGGCCGATATTATCGTCGGCCCTAGCGAATCTTTTCCCAAAGACAGATATAGGATACAAGTTTTAGATGCGCTTGTCAAGCAAAATATGCACGGCATCTGTGAATTCGTCAATCTTATTTTTCGATAGTTCTGAAACTATGTCTGTAGGTTCTTGAAATTTAAGAGGTTGCTGAGGCTGTTGTTTCGCCTCATATTGAGACAAAAAATTCTCTAGATGCTGCCAGAATTGTGGCTCTTGGGATGTAACGCTGTAGGCACCGAGCGTTTTGTAGAGAATCAAGGCTCCTTTATTATCCATGATTATAAGTTTATCTAATCGTTTAAGAAGATTGTTTCGAGAATCGAAGGTAGTGTAATCGTTCATAATTATTATCCTTTTAATCAGTTGTTAATTTATAAAAATTATCAGTTTCTCTTATATCTTCTATATTTCCTTCATCACCATATTGTATAAGAATTTTATGTTGGTTAACAGCATCATTATAATTAGTTTGCTCTATAACACAAAATGGTTGTGAAAGTTTACCACCTAAAGAGCCTGCAATATTATCAATTATATGTCCTATTTTAATAGTTTTAAATGGTGATGAAGCAAGAACAATATAACCACGTTCTTTTAATAAGTATTCTATTCTTTCATCATTTGTCATACTAATTTACCTTTCATAATGGTAGTAATTAGTGGTAGTAATTATTATTATAGTTTTACTGAACTAAGGCTTCGCCGCTGGTTCTGTTATTCTTTCAAATAAATTTGATCCTGGTAGTGTCATAGCGAGAGATTTATGACACTGTGGACAAAACAACGTATCTGAATACTCTTTAATATCATCACATTCTAAGTTTTTACATACGCCAACACGTTTATCTAGTTTACTGTCATCATAGCTCATTGGTGATATATCTCCTTTATCAATTTGTTTATAAATTCACTTACTTCAAACAAACATGTAACAGGACAATTTATATACTCTTGTACCGTTACATGAAAATGATGACTGTGACTTTGCCAACAGAGATACTGGTGGTTATGATATTTATTATTCAATTGTTCCAGTATATTGTCTACTGAACGTGAAATATCATCTCGTAAATGGATGTCTATATCTCTGTAGTCTCTATGAAATTTTGACATTGATTCAATTTGATAAAGTGTATCTACTATCAAATGCCATCTAACACCGTCTGGTGGTTTGTTTTTAACATTTGTAGTTGTAACAGATGTTGTATAGAAAAGCATAGATCTCTGTGGATCGGAGTCTATGTTTTCTATGATGTCTGCAAGATGTTTTAGTTGTTGATACATATAACTACCAAATAAAATAAAACAATATAATTAAAATAATAATAAGACCAATAGCATCTTGTATATCGTTAATAATGCTATTGTCTTTTTCTGAATACATATCTTTGTCGTAGGAGTTAGACATTATTATCTCCTTTTAATTTATATAAACCCCATAAATGATCTGAATCATCTGTCCAATGAACGTTGTATTGTACATAATTATGAGAATGTATAACTAAGATTCTTTGAATATTTATTTTTGTTTTGTGTTCTCTTGTTATAAAAGGAATCATTGTAACTGTATCTGAAACTATTTGTAACATGATTTTATCCTCCATTCTTTTGTATCGGTTTAATCTTAAATTTCTTTTGTTGGGGCTGTTGACAACTTCTGTGATGATTACTACCACAATCAGGACATGGTTCATCCGCTAATACCATACTTTCTATTTTATCTTCCTCCACAACCACTCCAAATCCTGTTTCTGATTTCAAGGATGCCTGTCGTTGTCGTTTCTGTAATTCTTCCAAGGCAAGTGCCTTAAGTAATCCTTCATCATTACCTAGAGGATTATTGAAACTTGTATTTTCAGCTTCATAACCAACAGCTGTTTCTTCACCATTATTATCTGTTACCATGGCAACATATCTTGTTGCTTTAATTGCATATTTGCTATTACGTTCAATAAGTTGTTCTACTAGTTCTCTTGGCAAATATCTAGTTCTATTTGCACATTGTTTAGAACAGTAGAGTTTATTAATTCGTAAGGCATGAAACTTCTTTTGACATACAATACAAATCTTTGCGTACATCATATAGTTATTCCAAATGGTGTACTAATCTTTATTTCCTGAACTTGTTTGTACATCTCACCAAGAAAATACATATAGTTATATGCTTTAGCTTCTATTTCAGCTTTTTCTTTTCTTGGTAGTTTACTATATCTTTGTGTTTCTTTCCTATGACACATAACACAAAGAATGTGATATCTTTTATTTACTACTTCAATGAAATTGATTAGATTCAGATCATATATGTCTATAATCATCTGGTAGATAGTACTAACAAAAAACTTCTGTCGTTCTAATCCACCATCATTATAAACATGATGAAAATCTAAACAACCAATATCTTCACAATACCCACACTTAGCGCATTTAGCACCAAGTAAATGTATCACTTTTGATCTTTTTGACATAGAGATGTAACAGAGCTTATGTCACTTTAATCTCTTTCTTGGCTCCTGTCAAGAGATTTAATTTCTATGGTATCCCAATGAAAACACAGGCTTTACACACACTTACCGTGATTCGAGCTGAGATAGGGCACGGTAGGGCCTGCCTGCCACCTTTAATAAAATCTGGAATAGTGGTACGGTAATTTATCAACACACACACCACTACTATAACACACACTCACATATATACATACACATCATTACTAACAAAATCTACCACCTGAAATCTATCGACCTATCTTTCCTCACGGAGCGGGTAGGCCATGCAGAGACATATCTCAGCTTGAGTCTCTGTAACTGACAGATAAACTATTGATAACATTGGTTTTATCTATCAAACCAATCTCCTTTACAGCCACACACCAGAGAAAAAAGAGTCCTAAGCTCTTGTTCAATTCTTAACAACTATGCATATCTTCACAAGATTGTGTAAAATTTGTATGATTCTTGTAAAGATAAGCCTAATTATTAATGGTTTTGTGTTATCCGATATAAACTTAGAGTGTATCGAAGGCGATTCTCGATATCTACTACCGTTTTAGCATATCGTGTAGCGGGTTTTTCAAAATGTAATTTTGGCCGACATTGGTGGAAAGCCATCCGGCCATTTTCAAGCCGAATAGGAGCACGATTACAAGTATCAGCAGTATTTGTTTGTTTGACATACATCAGTTAATCTCCTTTATATCGTGGTACATTCTTAATATATGTCTCTACTTCAATTTTACACCTATCACAAAGTAGAGCATCATACGAATGTCCATTGTCTGAACTTTGTGTCCAAGTCGCTTTATTGTTACAGTTCATATGTTCAATACCACCATAACAATAAGCTTGAAATGGAGTGCCATATTCAAATATTATATTATTTGAATATAAGTAAGTCATTGTTTTATCCTCCCATACCATGCTAAGAGTGTTCGAGTGGAACAACTGTACAACAATTTAAACAATAGTTTGTCACCGCTATTGCCATTACTTCTTTCTTGGTGCAGGGATACCATCAGGAAAAGCAGTCTGCATCGCTTGGCTCTGTTCAACACCTTTACTAACAAGCAAGCGAAATGATTCCCATTGCTGGGAAATGCGTCGCTCTTCTTGATACTTATCAAGTTGTTTCTGTTTTGCAACAAGAATATTTTCAAGAGTCACCTTCTCGAAGTGATCTTTGTTTTTTGCATACCACTTTTCACCACGGTTTGCAATACCATCACGATTGTCATATCGTGCAATAGACTCGAGAGCTTGACAACTGAGTCCACTTACTTCAATTACACGATCTTCAATCGCTTCCATTACTTCAGCAGCAATCTGTTCAGGAGTCTTACCTTCTAGCAATGCCATGATTTTTATCCTTTTCTAGTGTGGTGGCGGATATACAGGTTGTGTGATATTGAGTCACACTACAGATTATCTAGAATTTATCTGTAGCCTATACGTTGGCCTGTATATCTGTCACCACACTGTCTAAGAACACTCATAGCATAGTATGTGAGGATAAACTTATTATGATCTATCTATATAGCGCGCGGAACGGAGTTAGCATTGTCTCCTAGTTGAGTAGCAGCCTATACAGCACTAGTGTATATATCCAGTAGTGGTAAGGGGCTAGTCTTTGGTTAAAGGACTTGCACTACGCTCCGCCCACAATATAGATAGATCAGTGGACTACTACGGCTATCTGCGCTATACTATACATCTTCAGTCATAGCGGTGGGGCTTATCCCACTAGACGCTGATAGTATTGGCCTGACTCATCCAACCCACCTGTGGCCGTTGTCTCTCAGTCACGTACTGTATATAGCAATACAGGAACCAAACTACAGGTCAGCTATCTTCTTTATTATCAACAACATACAAGCTAGTTACTATCTTACTACTATATAACTCTTACACTATCAATGTAATATCTACACTATCTAAGTCCTTTGTTATCAACACTACTATGTAATATATTCATAGTCATAATAGTTATTAACTAACTAGTAACTGTTTACCATTATGCTATTAACCAAGGCGACACCTATATATCAATTACTATGGCATGAAAATTGCAGACGTTACAAATAAAACTCCAAAAAAATTTTTTACCAGAGAATATGATTATTGGAATTATTAATTAATTTAATTAATATGATGATTTTATTGATATCTAGAGTTGTTATTATAGCAGACCGGAGTGGGGTTGTGGCGTGTTTACAGAGAAAAACGAAAAAATAGTCTGTAAATCATTGGTAAACAAAAGAAAAAAGTACTAGGATATCCTATATATAAAGGATAGAATTTTCCCAAAGCGACACCTTCCGGTAGAGCCGAACTAATTATCGCAGGGGATGATTAATAGGCTCATATGTTGTATAAAAAAGAGCACTAGTTATGACTGAACTTAATAATCAAGAGATTGTCAATAAAGAACAAACTGTTGACTATGAGAAGAGTCCTCTGGCTAGTGCGCTTTTTAGGCACCTAAGAGACTATTATAATTATAAAAATCCTCAAGATATAATTAATATGGGTTTTAAGATAATAGAACAAGATAGTTCTGATATTCGATAACATGGCTAATATAGTAAAGAAACATCGCCAACGAACAATCGACAAGATGCACATACTTATTCGTGCAGAGTTGGCAAATCCACTGTTAAATTCTACCGAAGTCGCCGCGTTATGTGGCTTAACTATTTGGAAGTTTAGTGTTCTTAAAGCCACACCAATGTATCGCCAGCTTCATAATGCCTATCACACTGGACTTCTTACTACTTTAGATCAAAAAGTAAATAATACCATCGGCTTAACACAAGAAACATTAAACCTCTCTGTTCCAGTAGCAATGCAGGCTTTGTTAAAACAAGCCATACAAGATAAAGACCTTCGCATACAGAATAAAGCTTGTAACGATCTTCTCGATCGTCATGGTCGCTTTGCGAAAGTAACACGTATTGGTGCTCCTACAGATGAACAGAGTAGAGGAGTGGCAGAAGATAAAGATAATAAAGCAGTAGCGGAGATGGTGAAAGCACTTTCTAGTATTAATAATGATAATAATAGTCCCACAACTCCACCCACGCCAACTATCGACACGCCAGGTGTAACGGAGACGATTCAATAAATATCTACAAGTTTCTATATAAGGGTTCGCTAGAAAAGGATGAAATCTAGTAAAGAATTAAATCCTACTGAAACCTTGACCGGGACATAGGTAGGTCACTGAATTAGATTAATAAGCCCTATATCCTTATATAGATTAATTAATGTGATAGTGGTTTTGATTTTTTATCATTCAGTGGCATTAGGCCCGGTCCCGCGCCGCTTTGGGCGCGGGGTGTAGAACATTTAAATGTTAGACTCTAATATATTAGATTCTTCGGCAACAGAATCTATACAGGAGATTAATAGACAGTCTTATTCTCAAAAATGGAATGTAATTCCTGTTAATGGTCTTCCTCCAGCGACACAAAATACAGCACACCGATTAAATGCTCTTGGGGACAACTTTTACTTTATTAAAATTATCCTCCGTAAACGTCGTCTCTCAAATATCTTCCATAGACAATACTGCAATCAGTTTCTCTGTTGGCAACTTAAAGAAGTAAATGAAGTCCCAAGAGATCATTTTAAGACAACTATAGGTTCTATTGGTATGCCTATGTGGTGGGCATTACCATTTTCTGAACGTGATGAACGTTTAATGAGAGGTCTTGGATATGGAGATGAGTGGATAGACTGGATGAAGCGGGTACACGATCAGAATACTCGTACACTTATAGCAATGGAGACAATTAAGAATAGTTGGAAGATAGGTAAGAAAATATCCAATGAATATAAACATAATCAGTTCTTCCGAAGACTTTTTCCAGAAATCCTTCCAAACTCCGATTGCCAATGGTCAGCAGATACAATGACTCACTTACGAGATTTTTCTCGTAGCGATGCTAATCAAGGGGAGGGAACTTATGAGTTCACGGGTGTGGATGCTGCACTCCAGTCGAAACATTACAGGCGCATTATATACGACGACTTATTTGGTAAAGATGCACTTAAATCAGAATTGGTGGCTTTATCCACATGGGAATGGTTTCAACTTGCAGTTGGAGCGTTTGACAGTGACCCGGATGATCCCGATAGTGAGTGTGACGAAATAGTTAATGGTAACCGTTGGTCCTTCCATGATCTAAATTATAACATTCGTAAAAACTTACCATATTTTAGATTCAACACACATGACGCCGAAGGTGGCTGTTGTTCTCTACATCCTCCAGGTACTCCAATCTTTCCAGAAGAATGGAGTATGGTTAAGTTAGCAAGGATGCGTAGTAGATTAGGAGAATATTTTTATAGTTGTCAGTTCCGAAACCAGCCAATCCCTCCAGGTGGAAATACATTTAAGACTGAATGGCTTCGTCATTTTATCTTTACTACTACAGAATTGAAGAAAATTTCTCCTAGTTTTCATAAAGATTTAATAAATATTCCTATGGATGAAGGTGGTACGTTTACAACACAAGGTTATCGTCTTATACCACAAGATGAAATGATAACTAAGCGTCATATGACTATTCGTCATGAAATGCACAATGGCGTTCTTCTTAAAGATATTCCTACTTCTAATCTTGCAAAGATGTTAATGCTTGATCCTAATCATAAAGGAGAAGAAGGCCGAGCTAATCATGCGTTAATGTTACTAGGAATCAATCATAATCCTCTTAACGTCTATATTCTAGATGGTCGTGCTGATACTTGTTCCCGTGAAGATATTATGCAATCTGCTTATAAAATGGCAGAAAAATGGCGAATACGATCTTTATGGGTAGAAATATCAGCAGGGCAGACTTGGTGTAAGACAGCATTTGAAGTAGAAGATAAAATTAGAAAAGACTTAGGTAAATGGTATTTTCAAGAAATAAAGGAATTTCGGGATAATCGAAGCGATAATGCTAAATGTGATCGTATAGAAGACACAGAACCATTCTTCAGACGTGGACAAATTTGGATTTGTCAAAATGATAGTAGTGATTTTACTAGAAAATTTCTAGAAGAGTATAATGAATATCCTCATTGTGCAACTCGTGATATTCTTGATATTCTTGGGCATGGCATACAAAATTTAGATTTATCTACTCTAAGTGAATCAGAACAATTTGATTTTACATATAATCAACAAAAACAACAATTAGCTTTACAACATAGTTCTGGTAGATCATCTATAACAGGATACTAGTTAATTTATGAACCGAGGTTGTAAATGTGGGAGAGCCTACTATTTCTCCACTCTACTGGATCAATCTTGTTCTACTTATACTTGTTAGTATCGCTTCTTATTTTCTTAAACGTTCTCTTAATGAGTTGGACCAGATGGAAAAACAAGTTCAGGAACTCAAAACTAAAGTTTCCATTCTCTTGGATAGAGATAGAAGAAAGCGTCTCCAAGATTATGAAGAGGAAAACGGGAAATAAAATATAAAAGGAGTTATAAACATGCAAAGTATTATAAACTTATATAATACAAATACACTGTTTCACAGTTTTATACTTGCTATGGAAGCGGCTATCATCAGTTTTATTACTTCTTACAATGCTGGACTTCCTACAACCAAGGCCGCTTGGACTAGTTTGGCTTTTGCAGTAGGTGGAGCAATATGGGGAGCATTTAAACGTTGGCTTGCTAATAATGTAGCTACTCAACCTGTAGTAGCTAAAACGGAGACAAAATGAATTCAGGATCACATCATATAGTTTTATTGTATTTTGCATTTGTCTTCTTTGTTATTGGTACATTTTGGGGGCCAGTACCTAATCCTCCTGGTTCTTGGTACTATAGATTTAATCTTGTTAGTGCTGGTCTTGCTTGTTGGGTAGGGAGTCTTATATTCTATTAATTGTTTTAAAGGAGTTTTATGCAAACCCGTAGAGATTTTGTAAAAATTGTTGGATCAGGAGCACTTGTACTTGGTATAGGTGAAGTATCAATGGGGTTATCATGTGCTTCTGTTTTTACAGACATAGAAAGGTATGTTCCCATTGGTCTTTCTGCATTTCAAGCTGTTGTAAGTATTGTTGATCCAGCTTTAGTTGTACCAGTAGCCTTGGTAGTTACAGAAGTAAAAGCAGCCTTTGCTGACTTAGTAGCAGCAGTTACTATGTATAATGATGCTCCAGCAGCTAATAAAGCTACACTTCTTGGTAAAATTTCAACAGCTATTAATGTTGTAGAAACAGAAATACAAATTTTCTGGAACGATCTTAAACTACCAGATAGTGCATTAGCTAATGAGATTTCTAGTCTTCTTGGTGTTATACTTTCTACATTAACTGCATTTCTTCCACAGCTTCCAGCTCCAACTACTCCAGTGGCTATGGTACAAAAAAGACCATCTAAAGTTGATCAGTTACAAAAAACTATTGTATTTACACCAAAGAAACGATCTGTTAAACAGTTTAAGCATGATTTTAATACTGTTTTGGAAAGTAATCAACATGTACAATATAGTATTTAGTATTTGATAATTTTTTATTTTTCCTAAAGACACCTATTAATTAATTTATGTCACTCACTAAACCAGTCAAAGTTAACTTTGGAACAGATGAAGATAAAGATCTGGACAAATATGTCTATGATAATCTTATTTCTCTAAAGAACTCCTATGCAAATTTGCATGAAACTTTGGTTCCTAAGTGGCGTAGATTAATTAAAGGTAAACCAAAAGAAGAAACTCGTAATTTTCCTTGGCCGAATGCAAGTAACGTTGTAATACAATTAATAGGGGAGAATGTAGATGTACTTAAAGCTACACAGCTTGGAAGTATATACGAAATTCTCCCCTTATTTACTGCTGGTTTATGTGGAGATTGGGAAGATTCAGAAAAAGGTGATGATCAACGTGTAGCTCTTGAAGAGTTTCTTAATATAATGGGGCTTAGTAAAAAAGAACTTGATCTCTATCGAGTAGAGTCTCGTGCAGCACATGATATTGCTGGTTTGGGATCAGTAGTAATAAAGTTACCTTGGGAAACAATAACAGAAGCAGTGGTAACTGGACTTGATAGTGATAGTAAGCCAATGTTTGAGAAGAAAGATGTATATGATGGTCCTAGACCTGTAAAATTAGCTTATGAACATTGGGCGGCGACACCAACAGCGGATACATGGGAGAGTGCAGGGTTTAAGTATCATAAGTATTTTCTTACTAAAGCTCAATGTGAAGAGAAAGTTTTTTATGGGGCATTTGAAAAGAAGGCATGGGAAGATATTAAGAACTCTCCAACTAATGAAGATAGTAGTACAGAGGAGGAAGAAAAGTTAAAAGCACAAAATATTGATTCTCCACAACCAGGAAAAAGTACAGATACTTGGACATTTTATGAATGTTGGCTTGTTTATTGGTATAATAATCAGAAATATCGTGTTTTTTATACTATTCATCTTGGTATAGGTGATGATGCTGGACAGGGTAAAAGGATGGGAGCATTCTTTAATTTCTATCCTAATAATGAAGAACCTTTTGAATTTGCTCGTCTTGGATACAGTGAAGATGGCTTAATTGGTTATGGTTTTGCTGAAATGGGAGAGATGTATCAAGAAGAAACATCTACTACTCATAATCAACGTGTAGATTCTCGTACATTATCCAATACAAGTGTTGTTCTTGGTGGTCGTAATGTTAATATGGATGCAGGTATTTCTTTGTTTCCAATGGCTGTTCTTCCATTTGATAAAGATCAGGTAGAAATTACCCAATTAGGTCGTACTGCTCCAGAGAGTGTAAATGAGGAAGGTATGACGCTTTCTCTTGCTAAAGCTCGCTTTGGTACAGATACGCCGGGTAGTGAGGGTATGGGGAGTGGTACTGTTGATAGGAAAGGTAATTATAATTCTATGGGAACCTTTTCTATTATGCAAGCAGGAAATCGAAGAATAAATATAAATGTTACAGATTTTCGATACATGCATCTTAATCTTGGACAAAAATTTAGTAACATGTATGCTGCTTTTGGAATAGGAGAAAATAGATTAAAATATCTTGGTAAACAAGCAGAAATTTTACAAAAAGCTCTTGATAATCTTAAGCAAGGACGTATAGAACTACCGATTAAAGCAGCTACAGCTTCTATTAATAAAGAAATAGAAAAACAGACAGGAATGTTATTTAACCAAGTAATGCAACGTCATTATGGGGCAATAGCACAAATTTTACAAGGTATTGTAAATCCTGTTATTCCACCAGAGATTAAGGAATTTCTTATTGGTAGTATTGGTGGGATGTCATATATAATGTCTAAGTTACTTAGGGCATTTAATTATGATGATATTTCCCGTATGCAGCCAGAGAGAGAAATAATTAATAAAATAAAACAAGCATCACAACAACAAGGAGCTAGTAATGGACAACCAAACATTCAAGGAGCAACAGGTCAAACTCAATCAAATAACTCAGGACAAGGAGTACGGCAAGATATTGGACAGCAAGGAACGAATACTCCATCATCTCAATCAACAGGAACAGGTGTTACTGGACAACTTTTACAATAGCTATGCAATGAAACTTAAAAATCAATTAACTTATAGAAATATTAATAAAGATGGAATGGATGTATCAGATATTATCCGTGGACAAATTATAGCACTAGAATATGTACTTAGTATGAAAAAAAGTTTTGAAGAGGTTGAGCAACTTAAAAGTAATATTGAAGTTGCTCAGAAGGGAGTAAGATAATGACACCTTTGGAAATACCACTTACAGAAGTTGGGTGTACTCAAGGTTATCAAAAAGTAGTTTATGCTAAAGATCAACCTGAATATATACCTTTACCTGTTATTTCTGATGGTAATAAGGTAATTACTAAATGGAAGTTAACTAAAGAAGAATTTGAAGAAGTTGCTATTACAAGTGAAATTTATTTGGAACTTTTAACCTTTGGTCAACCTCCTCAACCAGTTAAATTAAGTACTAATCTTGAGGAGGTAGTATAATGGCTTGGGGAAAAGAACTAACAAAAGAGGATCTTATTAAAGCTGGACTAGATCCAGCGGATTTAGCTGAATTAAAAGCTAATGGTGTAAAGAAAGCTGATCTTGAAGCTTTAAAAACTGAACTTGGTACTTCATTAACTACTTCGATGACTGAGCTTATTACAAATCAGTTTAAGGAAATGGAAGGACGTTTAAAACCAGTAAAACAAAATGATCAACAACAGCAGCAACAAGATCAAGTAGACGAGCCTACTGAATTTTTAACTGATCCAACAGCTTATATTAATAAAAAAGTTGGTCAGGCTGTAGGTTTCGCAGCAATAAATACAACTCGTATGCGTATGGAGATGGCTCTGGAGAGAGCTAGGAATAATTATAAAGGTTTTAAGAATACAAAACTTACAGAAGAGATTTTAGCTGAATGGAATCAGTATAAGCCTGAAAATATGGCGGGGATTAAGGATTTTGATCCTGATAAACTCTTAAAGAAAGTACACGATATGGTTATTGGTGCTCATGCAGAAGAAATTAATCATGATACTAATAAACGTGAAGGAGTTTATAATCTTGTAGCTTCTGGTTCTGGTGGGGGCGGGGGTGGAAATGTTACAAATAATATTGATAGTTCTAAGAAAACACCAGAAGAACTAATGACTGATGAAGATAAAGCTATGGCTGCTCGTTATGGAATGACACCTAAGCAATGGGTAGAGGCTGATGGTGAGAAGTATCAAAAAGAAGATGTAGTAACGGTAGGAGGTAATTAATGCCACCACTTAAACCAAAGAAACAGGAGTCAGAAGTCAGTCAAGTAGATAAAGATTTACTTGGAGAAACTACTGTAACTGTACATACAGATACAACTAACGAAGATACTTTAAATAGTTTAGCTGATTTAGCTGATGCTGTTTCTAAAAGAATAGCAGAAGATAAAATAGATAACGCTATGTCTTCTGTCTCCGCTGATGCTTATAAAATAGGTGGTAGTACCAAAGTAACAGCTTCCACCGATAAGAAGGCATATCAAGGACCATTAAACCCAGAAGATCGAAAGAAACTTATTGATCGTCTTAATGCTCGTACAGCTACAGATGAAGATATGAGACGTATAGACGAATCAATGATTCTTGATCTTCCATTTATAAAAGCAGCGGATTTTTCTGTATCAGGTGAATTTAATCCAAGACCAAAAGATCCTGCTATTAGATTTCGTTGGGTGAATAATGTTAACTTTATTCAAGGTAATATGATGAAATTAATGGCAGATGGTTTTGAAGTGGCTTCTATAGATGATGTGGATGTAGTAAAAACTCCAATACATTCAAGAATGTTAGACGGAACACAGATTAAACAGTATGATGTTGTTTTAATGAAGATTAGTGTTTTAAAACTTATGTCAATTTATCGACGTAATCTTGAAGTTGCTGCTTTTAAACTTGATAGTATAACATCTGGTCGTGGTTCAGAAGCAGCGGCTAGTCAATCTTTTAGTGATCTTGTATCTACTGATCCATCAGCAGTGTCAGGATATAATAGAACAAAAGCTGCATCTGGTCGTGAACCAGTTGTTTTTAGTCGTACATAATAGTTTTTAGGAGATTTAAACAATGGCTTCTCTTCTTGCTACACATGCTATTTTAGAAGTGGTAGAAACAAAACAAAATACCACTGAAATGACAGATGCACCACAAGAGAAAGCTGCACAAACTTTTCTTAATGGTACTCCAGTACAACTTAATGCTGGTTTTGTGCAAGCTTGGGATGGTGTTACTGTTGCTAAGGGTATCTTAGGAGTTGCTCTTGAAGATGCTCATAACCTTGCTACCAGTGGTGCTGGCGCTCCGGGACCATTTGGTATTGTAGGACCTCCGGGAACTGGTACTACTTTTGGTAAAGTACCTTATCAACCATCAGCAGTTAATATTCCAGAAGGTGCTCCTGCTAGTCTCGGGTACATTGATGTAGCAGAAGCTAATCCAGATACTATTTTTAGTGGACAAACAGATAACAATGGTGGTGGTGCTACTATACCGACTATTGCTAATATCGGTACACAATATGGTATGACAGTAGATGCTAATGGTTATTGGTATGTAGATTTTGGTAAGGTTACAGCAGGAACGAATACTGTTGTTGTAATGACAGGTCTTCATCCTATTGACGGATCAATTGCAAATGCACGTATTCTTTTTCAATTTCTACAAAGTGCTTCGCAACTTGTACCGTAATTAAATTAATAATAAACGAGGTTTCTATTTATGAGTATGGTCAGAGGCCAGTACGCACAGTTAATGGCAAAAGGGCAGCGGTACATTTTTCTTCAATGGAATGAAATGCTTCAACGGGAGTTACAGTATACTGCTCTTTTTAATGTTAAATCTATAACATCTCAGTATAATGATGAACTGGAATTTGCAGGTACAGGGCCTATGCCTTTAAAGCCTGAAAATACTCCACTTTTTTATACTAGATTGATTCAAGGTGGAACTATCCGTAGTATTCCACTTACTTATGGTATGGCTGCTCGTTCTTCTTTTGAATTACATGATGACGATCAGCATGGAGTTATTCAACAAGTACCTAAGGCTCTAGCTCGTAGTCAGAGATTCACTGAAGAGATGGTAGCTTGGAATATTATTAACTTGGGATTTTCTACAGTAAAAACAGTTGATGGTGTTAGTCTTTTCAATAACCAACATCCTCTCCTTGGTGGTCCGTCGGCTACTAGTTATTCACCGGGTATTTCTACTATTATCTCTGCTGCTGGTACTTATCCGAATCGTCCAGCTACAGATATTGATTTGTCTTATGCTGGTATTCAGTTAATGACTAATCAATTTCAGGGTATGGTAGATGGACAGGGATTGCCTGTACAATCTACTCCTAAACAGATTCTTCTTCATTTTACTAATAGATTTCTCGCTAGAGAATTACTTGGAAGTCCAGGTAAACCAGGTACTTCTACTAATGAAATCAATGCACTTCTTGGTGAAGACCTAGGTTATATGATTAGTAACTACCTTACTGCCACAAATGCTTGGTATGCATTTGGCAAAAAGGGGGAAGGTGGACATCATCTTGATTTTGTTTGGCGTCAAAAGCCAAAAACAGATTTTGATGATGATTTTGATACAAAAGCTCTTAAAGAGTCTGTTGTATCAAGATTTACTGCTGTTGCTAACTTCTGGTATCATACATGGGGTAGTAACGGGCCATAATTATGGTGAATTAAATGATTTTATTAGAAATATAGGAGATTTATGGAAAAGCATGAACTAGTAAAATATGAATATCAACCGAATTCATTTGAGCAGTATAGACACTATGTAGAATGTACCTGTGGTTTTCAAGCTAGACTTGGTACAGAAGAAGCGGCAAAAAGTCAGTTTGAAAATCATGCTACAAGTCATGGAGTAAAGGTAGAAACTAAAAAAGAGTGGCAACCTTTTGCAAAAGTTTAAATAGGCTAAAGGAGCCTATGTATGTTTGAACATGAGACACACGAACTTTTAAAAATACTTATAAGAATTGAAGAAGAAAATAATGAAGATCTTGAAGGAATACTAGAGATTTCTAGAGATTCTTTCAGAGTTTTACATAAGTTATATATATTATTAAACAAACCAACACATATAAAAATAGAATGGAGTGGTGATATAATGGCGGATAATAGTATTGCACTCAGTCCTACAGCAAAAGCGGTAGCGACACCAACAGAATTTAATGCAGATGGGAGTGTTTTTGCATTTAATCCAGCAGATATTCAGTATGCTGTACAAGATGCAACTGTGGCTTCGTTTACAGTTGATAATACTACTGGTATTGCAACATTTACTCCTCTAAAAGTAGGTTCTACACAGGTAGCTGTTAACGATGCAACTACTGGAGCTACTGGTAGTTCACTATTAACTGTTACTGGTATTGTTGGAGCTAAAACTCTGAGCCTAACTTGGGCTAATACCCCTTAGTTTTATAACTAAAGTTCCTGTATGCCTTACGGGGGTCTACAGGGACTAGGGCTAAGTTTTCTGGCTCCTTTACTTAGTCCTAGTTTTATACTTTATAATCCGATAAAGGAGCCACTTTTAAAAGCTAAAGAAAATGCTAGATTATGCAGACTCCACGCACTAAAGGCAAGATTGTTGAGAATCTAGGACTGTTGATAACGTATCTTGAAAAGCGGTATGGTCAGCCTGTTGATGAAGATACTAAGCAGATATTATTCAATGCGCTAGATTGGACTGCTGACGATGTACGTAGTCAGGACGATGAAGAATATGGCATTCAAAGGTAAAAGAAGTAAATTAGTTGGACCTTGGCATTACTGTGCTAGATGTACAAAAAAAGTACATATTTCTGATATGCAATGGCAACGAGGTCTGTTACTTGGTCCTGAATGTGTAGATTATGGTAATGATGGATTTCCTTTAATTGGTCAACGAGAAGCAGCAATAGTAGCGACTTTTGATATACCAACAACAGAATTAATGCCTGATCCAAAATTAACAGATACAAGTGAAATTAGTTCTAGTATGGATGAAGATTTAATTTATTAATTTTTCATTAAGTTGTATATTTAGGAGATTATAATGGCTCAGATACCTGTTAATGCTTATGTTAATCCATTAATAAATAATAACAATCCTCCTGGCATAGGAGTTTTTGTAGGTGCTCAAACTACCAGAGCAGGAGTTATTGGAGAAATAGATAATACTTGTCAAATAGGTAGTATTTATCTTTCAACAGCAGGTAAAGAATATTTGAAGGTTGCTAATACAGCTACTCCTGCTATTACAGATTGGCAAAAAGTTACAACTACAGCGGCGGACTAATAAAGGAGATACTTATGGATGTAACCTCGAATCCTCTTATTGTAACTGCTGCTGATGTAGCGGCTGGGCCTGTGACTGTATGGCCAAGTAATCTACATGTAAGAAATATTGAATTTTCGCAATATAATTCTATAAATGATTTTGCTGAAATTAATCAAGTTGGTGGTAAATTTTTTGCTTATCTTGCAGCAGCAAGTGATTTAGAGACGGTAAAAACTAACAACGTAGAGTGGGCCAGAGGTCTTGTTGTACCTCAGGGTGGAATAACAAATGGACAAGTAGCTATATATATTCGATAAAAGTTATAAAAATTTATAGGAGTTATATGAAAAGATTAATTAGTTTCTTTTTTCTGTGCTGTATGCTCCTTACAGCACAGAGTAACTTTTATCAATATCGAATTCTTAATCCTATAGGTGGAGCGAAAACTACAGGAAATACAGGATTTGTTCGTACTACTGGACTAGTGGCATCTTATTCTTCTATTACGTGGTCTTTATCTGGAACACTTGCAGCTTGTACTGTACAAGTTGATTATAGTAATGATGGTTCTACTGTAGCAGGACAGTTGATTGCTGCTCAGACTTGTACAAGTAGTGGTACTCATATTGCTTCTTCTACTTCTACTCCTTCTTTTGTTAGAGTTTCATATGTAATTGGTAGCGGTGGAGGTACTCTTTCATTTACAGTTTATGGATGTAATAACTCTACTTGTACAAGTGGTGGAGCAACTGTTACTCCGGGCGGACCAAATAAGGCAATACAAGTTAATGATAATGGAACGTT